>ERZ869936.390-NODE-390-length-43263-cov-14.481207_pt1 | contig 43263 bp, 19 predicted proteins | sample MGYA00520876_ERZ869936 | MGnify/ENA primary metagenome ERZ869936 (study PRJEB32218, sample SAMN09650985) | biofilter metagenome | isolation source: enrty point of leading RO module | place: Saudi Arabia: Thuwal, RO plant located on Red Sea | collected 2016-02-17 ... | reverse complement strand
ACGTGGGCGCCCGGCCTCCTCTTCGGTGCTCTAACGCGCGCCGGCCGCCGCTGCGTCGCGACAGCTTCGATGTCGTGGTGACCCACTTCGTTCTCGACCAGTGGTGTGGCGGCGAGCTCGAGACCGTGGTCGCGGCCCTCGCCGCCGCCCTGCGTCCCGGAGGTCTCTGGATCGACTCGGACTTCGCACTCCCCGCCAGCGGCCCCGGGCGCTGGCGCGCCGTCCTCTGGCTGCCGCTTCTCTACCTCTTCTTCCGCCGCTTCGCATCGATCGCCGCCGATCGCCTCGAGGATCCGGCGTCGCTGCTGGCAGGGCAGGGACTCCGGCTGGAGGTCGAGCGCCTCCGGCTGGGTGGGTTCGTGCTCTCGCGGCTGTGGCGGGCGGTCGAGTAGGGTGATGCGCTGATCTTCCCGCTGGCCCCAGCAGCCAGAGGTCGGTGCAGAGATGAGCAAGGACTCCAATCGCAGGAGAGGGTCGCGCGCCGGCGCCTGGGTCGTCGACGAGAGTGGACGCCGCAGGCGCTTCCTGCGCGGCATGCTGACCCACGACCTGATGCAACGTGGGCTCGGCTTCGACGACGCCTACACGGTGGCGCGGGCGGTGCGCGACCGCCTGATCGAGCACGGCGAGGTGACGGTGGCTCAGCTCGGCGACCTGGTCGCCGAGGTGCTGCCCCAAGGAGTGGAGCTCGGCGCCAAGCGCGAGTTCGCGCCCTCTCTGCACGTGGTCTACGGCGGCGAGGCGCAGCCGTTCTCGCGTGGGCTGCTGGCCCAGAGCCTGGCCGCGGCGGGGCTCGATCACGACGCCGCCTACCGCCACGTGCTGGAGATCCAGCAGAGCCTGATCGAGGCCAACACGCTGCGCATCGACAGCAAGGATCTGGCGCTGCTCGTCGCCGAGCGGCTCGAGGAGCGGGTCAGCCGCGACATCGCCGGCCGCTATCGGCTGTTGCGGCGGGTGCGCCAGCTCCCCAAGCCGCTGGTGGTCTACGTCGGAGGCGCCTCGGGCACCGGCAAGTCGACTCTGTCACTGCAGCTGGCGCCGCTGCTGCGCATCTACCAGATCAACTCGACCGACACGATCCGCCAGGTCATGCGCATGGTGTTCAGCGAGTCGATGCTGCCGTCGCTGCACCGCTCGAGCTTCGAACTGGGGCGGCACGTGGGGGACGAGGAGAAGCTGCGCGAGGAGCTCGAGGCGGCGTTCCTCGAGCAGGCGACCCAGGTCGCCGTCGGGGTCCGGGCGGTGGTCGAGCGCGCCATCGTCGAGGGAATGAGCATCTTCGTCGAGGGCGTGCACCTGCTGCCGCCGCTGATGCCGATCGCCGACCTCGAGGGCGCCGCCTACCAGCTGCTGCTGCTGCTGGCGACGGAGGACGAGGAGGTGCACCGCAGCCATCTGCTGTCGCGCGCCAGCAACGAGCGCCCGTCCGATCGCTACATGTCGTCCCTGCGCACCATCCGCATGCAGCAGGAGATCCTGCTCGACCGCGCCGAGCAGCACGGCGCCGACGTCCTCGACACCTCTCGACGTCAGGACTCGGCGAACCAGGCGCTCGAGCTGCTGGTCGGTCAGCTCGAGGAACGCCTGCCCTGGCTGTCCGAGACCGGCGGCGCGGTGGAGCACCATCCGGTGCCCTCGATGCTGCTGGTCATCGACGGTCTCGCCGACCGGCCGCTGCGCAGCCTCGGCGGCCGCACGCCGCTCGAGGCGGCGCTCACCCCCAACCTCGATCGTCTGGCGCGCGAAGGGCGCTGCGGGGTCGCCGACCCGATCGCGCCGGGCGAGGTGCCGGACACCGCCGCCGGCAGCCTGGCGCTCTTCGGCCAGTTCCCGGCGGCGATGCGCCGCGGCCCGATCGAGGCGATCGGTGCCGGCCTCAACCTCGAGCCGGGCGACATCGCCCTGCGCGCCAACCTGGCGACGCTCGACGACTCGGGGCGGATCGTCGACCGCCGCGCCGGTAGGGTGCGGGCCGAGTCGAAGGAGCTCGCCAAGGCGCTCGACCGGCTCGACCTGGGCAAGTGGGAGCGCCGCGGCTACCAGGTGCGGGTGCGGGCTTCGACCGACCACAGGCTCGCCATCGTGCTGCGCGGCGACGGTCTCTCCTCGGAGATCCTCGGCAGCGATCCCGGCGACGCGGCACTGCCGTGCGCGCCACTCAAGCCCCAGGTCGCGGAGGGCACCGACAGTGCCGCGGCGCGGCGCACCGCGCGGCTGCTGAGCGACTTCGAGGAGGCCGCGAACCGCGCGCTCGCCGAGCATCCCCTGAACCGCAAGCGGGCCAAGAAGGGTCTGCCGGTGGCCAACTGCCTGCTCACCCGCGGTGCCGGTCGACTGCACCAGCTGCAGCCGCTGCAGCCGCACGGGGTGCCGATCCGCGTCGCCTGCGTCGCCGGCGACCGCACCGTGCTGGCGATCGCCTCGCTGCTCGGTGCCAGCAACCTGAAGCGGCGCAGCATGACCGCCGGCCTCGACACCGATCTCGAGGCGAAGTTCTCGGCGGCGGCCGACGCCCTCGAGACCCACGACCTGGTTGTGGTGCACGTCAAGGGTGCCGATCTCGCGGCCCACGATCGGCGCCCGGAACGCAAGCTGTCGTTCCTCGAAGAGGTCGACGAGGCGCTAGGCGCCTTCCTCGAGGCGGTGGACGGGCAGTTCCGGGTCGCGGTGGCCGCCGATCACGCCACCCTGTCGGAGACCGGACACCATGGTGCCGAGCCGGTGCCGGTGCTGATCTGGGGCCAGGGGGTCGAGGCCGACGGGGTGGAGCGGTTCAGCGAGCGCGCGGTTCTCGGCGGCGCGATGGGACGCTTCTCGCTGCGTCTGCTCGCCGAGCGGCTGTTCGATCCCTGACCCGCCCTGAAACCCAAACCCTCGAACCCCTGGATCGGGGAGCGCTCCGGGTCAGGCGGAGGCCGGCACGACGGCTCCCTGCGTCGTCGCCTGTTGCGCCAGGTAGCGCTCGATCGCCGCCGCCGCGACTCTCCCCTCGTGGATCGCCCACACCACGAGGCTCTGGCCACGCCGGCAGTCGCCGGCGGCGAAGACCCCCGGCAGCGAGGTGGCGCAGTCGTCTGCCGACGCCGCGACGTTGCCGCGTCGGTCGCGGTCGAGGCCGAGCGCCGAGGGCAGCGTCTCCTCGGGGCCGAGGAAGCCGAGCGCCAGCAGCACCATGTCGGTCTCCCAGAGCCGTTCGCTGCCCTCGACCTCGTGCAGTGCGGCGCGCCCGTCGCCCTGCTCCCAGCGCACGTCGACGGTCTCGACCCCGCGCACCCGGCCGTCGCCGTCGCCGAGAAAGCGCTTGGTCAGCACCGCGTAGCGACGCGGGTCGCTGCCGTCGCGCGCCGTCGCCTCCTCGTGACCGTAGTCGACCCGGAAGACGCGCGGCCACTGCGGCCAGGGATTGTCGGCGGCGCGCTCTCCGGGCGGCCGTTCGAGGAGCTCGAAGTTCACCACGCTCGCGCACTCGTGGCGCAGCGAGGTGGCGATGCAGTCGGTGCCGGTGTCGCCGCCACCGATCACCAGCACCCGCCGCTCCTTCGCCGAGAGGTAACGGCCGTCCTCGAGGCCCGAGTCGAGCAGGCTGCGGGTGTTGGCGGTGAGGAACTCCATGGCGAAGTGGATGCCGTCGAGATCGCGGCCCGGGACCTCGAGGTCGCGCGGCACGGTGGCGCCGCAGGCGAGGAGCAGGGCATCGTGCTGGCGCCGGAGCTGCTCGACGTCGACGTCGACGCCGACCTCGACGCCGGTGACGAAGCGCACCCCCTCGTCGCGCAGCAGCCCGACCCTCCTCTCGACCACCGCCTCCTTGTCGAGCTTCATGTTGGGAATGCCGTACATGAGCAGACCGCCGATGCGGTCCTCGCGCTCGTAGACGGTCACGGTGTGACCTGCCCGGTTCAGCTGATCGGCGGCGGCGAGGCCGGCCGGCCCCGAGCCGACGATGGCGACGCTGTGTCCGCTTCGCGATCGCGGCGGGTTGGCGACGATCCAACCTTCGGCGAAGGCCCGGTCGACGATCGCGTTCTCGATGTTCTTGATCGTCACCGGCGCCTCGGTGATGCCGAGCACGCAAGCGCCCTCGCACGGCGCCGGGCAGACCCTGCCGGTGAACTCGGGGAAGTTGTTGGTGCGGTGCAGCCGGTCGATCGCCTCGCGCCAGCGGCCTTCCCAGACCAGCTCGTTCCACTCCGGGATCAGGTTGTCGATCGGGCAGCCGGTATCGGACTGGCAGAATGGGACGCCGCAGTCCATGCAGCGCGCGCCCTGCGTCCGCAGGTGCTGCTCGGGAACCTGCTGATGGAACTCGTTCCAGTGCGACAGTCGCACCAGCGGCTCCGACGAGGGCACCGTGCGCCGCGGCTGATCGCGGAAGGCTGTCAGCTTGCCCATGCTCAGGCCGCTGCCTCGGCCCCGGGCCCTTCGGACGCGCCGAGCACCCGCCGGTAGTCGCGCGGCATCACCTGCACGAAGTGAGGCAGCGCTGCTTCCCAGTCGGCGAGCAGACCGGCGGCGAGGGGCGAACCGGTGGCCGCGGAGTGCTGCTCGATCAGCGCCCGCAGCTCCGGCACCCGCTCCTCGTCGACCTCCTCGAGGTCGACCATGCCGCGGTTGCACCGCTGCGGCAGCTCGCCACCGGGGTCGAACACCCAGGCGATGCCGCCGCTCATCCCGGCGGCGAAGTTGCGCCCGGTGGCGCCGAGCACCACGACCCTGCCGCCGGTCATGTACTCACAGCCGTGGTCGCCGACGCCCTCGACGACCGCCTCGGCACCGGAGTTGCGCACCGCGAAACGCTCCGCCACCACGCCACGGATCAGGGCGCGCCCCGAGGTGGCGCCGTAGAGGCAGACGTTGCCGGCGATGACGTTCTCTTCCGCGGCGAAGCGGCTCGTGTGCGGCGGATAGAGCACCAGGTGGCCGCCCGAGAGCCCCTTGCCGACGTAGTCGTTGGCGTCGCCCTCGAGCTCGAGGGTGATGCCGGGCGCCAGGAAGGCGCCGAAGCTCTGTCCCGCCGAGCCGGTGAACCGCAGGTGGATGGTGTCCTCGGGCAGTCCCCGTTCGCCGTGAGCCTTCATCACCTCGTGGCTGAGCAGCGTGCCGACGGTGCGGTTGGTGTTGCGCACCGGCAGCTCGGCGCGCACGGTGACGCCGTCGCCCCCGGCGTCTGCCCGCAGGACCGGGCCGGCGAGCGCGATCAGCTCGCGGTCGAGCGCCTTGTCGAGACCGTGGCGCTGACGGCGCCCGTACGCCACCTCGGTGTTCGGGTGCGGCTTGCGCGCTGGCGCCAGGATCGCCGACAGATCGAGGCCGCGACGCTTCCAGTGGTCGTCGACGCGGCGCGTACGCAGCAGGTCGGTGCGCCCCACCAGGTCGCGCATGCGGCGCACTCCCAGCTTCGCCATCAGCCGTCGCGCCTCCTCGGCGACCAGGAAGAGGTAGGTGACGACGTGCTCGGGCTTGCCGTGGAACTTCGCCCGCAGCGCGGGATCCTGGGTGGCGATGCCGACCGGACACGTGTTCAGGTGGCACTTGCGCATCATGATGCAGCCGAGCGCGATCAGCGGCGCGGTGGAGAAGCCGAACTCCTCGGCGCCGAGGAGAGCAGCGACGACGACGTCGCGGCCGGTCTTGAGCTGGCCGTCGGTCTGCAGCACGACGCGCGAGCGCAGGTCGTTGAGCACCAGGGTCTGGTGGGTCTCGGCGAGACCGAGCTCCCAGGGCAGGCCGGCGTGCTTGATGCTGGTCAGCGGTGAGGCGCCGGTGCCGCCGTCGTGACCGGAGATCAGGATGTGCTCCGCCTTCGCCTTGACGACGCCCGCGGCGACGGTGCCGACGCCGACCTCGGAGACCAGCTTGACCGAGATGCGGGCCTCGGGGTTGGCGTTCTTCAGATCGTGGATCAGCTGGGCGAGATCCTCGATCGAGTAGATGTCGTGGTGCGGAGGCGGCGAGATCAGGCCGACGCCCGGGGTCGAGTGGCGGGTGCGGGCGATCACCTCGTCGACCTTGTGACCGGGCAGCTCTCCGCCCTCGCCGGGCTTGGCGCCCTGGGCCATCTTGATCTGCAGCTCGTCGGCGTTGGTCAGGTACCAGGCGGTGACGCCGAAGCGCCCCGAGGCGATCTGTTTGATCGCCGAGCGTCTGCTGTCGCCGTTGGGCAGGATGCTGAAGCGCGCCGGATCCTCGCCGCCCTCGCCGGTGTTGCTCTTGCCACCGAGACGGTTCATCGCCACCGCCAGCGCCTCGTGGCTCTCGGCGGAGATCGAGCCGAAGCTCATCGCGCCGGTGCAGAAACGCTTGACGATCTCGCTCGCCGGCTCGACCTCGTCGAGCCTGACTCCACGCTGCGGGCGCTCGACCAGCTCGAGCAGGCCGCGCAGCGTGCAGCGGCGGGTGGCGTCCTCGTTGGAGAGCTCGGCGAAGCGCCAGTAGGCGTCTTCATCGCCGCTGCGGGCTGCGCTCTGCAGGGCTCCGAGCACTCCCGGGCTCCACATGTGACGCTCGCCCCCGGCGCGCCAGTGGAACTCACCGGGATTGGGGAGCTGCTCGTCGACGACGTCGTCGCGCACCGGCGGCCGCGCCGGGTGGCCGAGCTCGTGCAGCCTGAGGCACTCTTCGGCGAGGGTCGCGAAGCCGGCCCCCTGGAGTCTGCTGGCGGTGCCGACGAAGCAGCGATCCATCACCTCCCGGTGCAGTCCGAGAGCCTCGAAGATCTGTGCGCCCTTGTAGCTGGCGAGGGTGGAGATGCCCATCTTTCCCATCACCTTGAGCAGACCCTTGGCGACGCCCTTGCGGTAGCGGTCGACGATCTCCTGATGCGACCAGTCGGCGCCGAGCCGGCCCTCCTGCTGGGCGTGCCAGAGCGTCTCGAAGGCGAGGTAGGGGTGGATCGCGTCGGCGCCGAAGCCGATCAGCAGGCAGTGGTGATGGACCTCGCGCGCCTCGCCGGTCTCCACCAGGATGCCGGTGCGGGTGCGCAGCGCGGTGGCCACCAGGCGGTGGTGGGTGGCGCCGACGGCGAGCAGCGCCGGCACCGCCACGCGTTCGTTCCCGGCGGCGCGGTCCGAGAGCAGCAGCAGCTCGCTGCCGGCCCGCACCGCCGCCTCCGCCTCGTCGCCGAGGCGCTCGAGCGCCGCGACCAGACCGTCGGTTCCTTCGCTGCGCGGCCAGGTGGCGTCGAGCGTCGCGCAGCGCCAGCCGTGCGCCACCCCGGGGTCGCCGTCCAGCGCCGCGAGGGCCGCGAGCTCGCAATGGTCGAGGATCGGGCTCTCGAGCCTCAGTCGGCGGCACTGCTCCGGCCGGTGCTCGAGCAGGTTGCCCTGCGGACCGACCAGGCACTCGAGCGAGAGGATGAGCTCCTCGCGGATCGAATCGATCGGGGGGTTGGTGACCTGGGCGAAGAGCTGCTTGAAGTAGTCGTAGACCAGGTGCGGGTGATCGCTGAGGCAGGCGAGCGCTGCGTCGTTGCCCATCGAGCCGAGCGGGTCGCGCTGCTCCCTGACCAGCGGGGCGAGCATGAAGCGCAGGGTCTCCTCGGTGTAGCCGGCGGCCTTCTGCCGCGCCCGAAGCGCCTTCGGCTCCAGCTCGGGCCGTCGCGCCGGTCCGCTGGTCGCTCCGAGCTCCGACAGCTCGATCCGCTGGTCGAGCCACGCCGCGTAGTCGTGACGCCGCGCCAGCGACTCCTTGAGCTCCTGGTCGTCGACGATGCGGCCGCGGGTGCAGTCGACGAGGAAGAGGCGCCCGGGCTGCAGCCGTCCCTTCTGCACCACGTCGGCGGGATCGACGTCGACGACGCCGACCTCGGAGGCCATCACGACGCGGTCGTCGCGGGTGCGGATCCAGCGGCTGGGGCGCAGGCCGTTGCGGTCGAGCACGGCGCCGATCTGGCGGCCGTCGGTGAAGGCGATGGAGGCGGGCCCGTCCCATGGCTCCATGACCGCCGAATGCACCTCGTAGAAGGCCCGCCGCTCGCGGCTCATCGTCTCGTGGTTCTGCCACGCCTCGGGGATCAGCATCATCACCGCCTCGGGCAGCGACCGCCCGGCGAGCACCAGCAGCTCGAGCGCGTTGTCGAAGTTGCCGGAGTCGGAGCACGCCGGCTCGACGATCGGGAAGGCGAGGGAGAGGTCGTCACCGAAGAGGGGGCTTGCGAGCGACCCCTGGCGGGCCGCCATCCAGTTCTGGTTCCCGCGTAGCGTGTTGATCTCGCCGTTGTGGCTCAGCAGCCGGTTCGGCTGCGCGCGGTCCCACGACGGGAAGGTGTTGGTGGAGAAACGCGAGTGCACCATCGCCAGATGGCTGGCGTAACGCCGGTCGCGCAGGTCGGGATAGAAGGTGCGCACCTGGCGCGCGGTGAGCATGCCTTTGTAGACCAGGGTGCGGGTCGACAGGCTGCAGATCGAGAAGCTGCCGCTGGCGGGCGCCTCCGCATCGAGGCGCAGGCGCTTCGTCGCCTGCTTGCGGACCAGGTAGAGCTGGCGCTGGAAGATCGCCTCGGCCTCCTCGTCGCCGCGATGCTCGAGCTCTGCGGAGGCGGCGACGAAGAGCTGGGCGATCACCGGCATCGCCTCACGGGCGCTGCGCCCGAGGCCGGCGTCCTCCACCCGCACCGGGACCTGACGCCAGCCGAGCAGGCGCTGGCCGCGCCGGGCGACGAGCTGGTCGACGGTGTCGACGCAGAGACGGCGGACCTCGGGATCGTGCGGCAGGAAGACGTTGCCGACCGCGTAGAAGCCGCGCCGTGGCAGCTCGCAGTGGAGATCGTCGGTCGCGACCTGGCGCAGGAAGTCGTCGGGCATCGCGGTGAGGATCCCGGCGCCGTCGCCGCTGCCCGCCTCGCTGCCGCGGCCGCCGCGGTGGTCCATGCGCGCCAGCATCAGCAGCGCGTCGGAGACGATCTCGTGGCTCGCCGCACCACGCAGATGGGCGAGGAAGCCGATGCCGCAGGAGTCGTGCTCGAACGCCGGGTCGTAGAGGCCGGTGCGCTGCGGCGCCTGGCGGCCGCGTCGTTGGGCGGGGTCCGGCTCGGAGGCGGGGTGGCCTGTTCGGTCGTGCATGGCGACTCCCTCAGCTGGCGCGGTTCAGGGCCGTACCGGGCCGCTGTCGCGGCCCGGGGTCGTCGAGGTCCACCGGGTTCACCGCCTGTCCGTGGCGCAGCAGGAACTCGGCGAACATCTCGGCCGGCTTGTTGGCGGAGCGGGCGCGTCCAGCCGACCTGGCGGTGACGACGCCCATCGGCCGGGTCAGCCCCGGCCGCAGCTCGACCGCCGCCAGGGTTCCCTGGGCGACCTCGCGCAGCACGGTGCGCCGGGGGAGGATGGCGACGCTCCCGGTCTCGACCAGCAGCGCCTTGACGGTGTCGATGTTGTCGATGCGGTGCGCGAAGTCGGTGGTCACGCGGTGCGAGCGCAGGTAGCGACGGATGTCGCGACCGAGCGGCAGCTCGGCCCCGAAACCGGCCATCGGCCAACGGCCCAGGCTGCCCGCGGACACCCACTTCTGCTTCGCCAGCGGGTGCTGGGCGGCGCACACGACGCACATCTCCTCGTCGCGCAGCCGCCGCACCGTCAGCCCCGGCCAGCGGTGCGGGTACGAGATGATGCCGAGGTCGCTGTCGCCTTCGCGCACCGCGTCGGCGACCAGCTCGGGACGGTCGTACGCCAGCGTCACCCGCACCTTGGGATAGGCGCGCTGGAAGCGCTCCCGCAGGCCCTCGAGCAGCCCGACGCCGGCCGAGTAGATGGCGCTGACGCGGACATCGCCGGTCGGCGTCTCGTCGAACGATCGCACCCGCTCGACCAGGTCGTCGTAGCTCTGCACCAGCGCTCGGCCCTCGCGCACCAGCAGCTCGCCGGCCTGGGTGATGCGGAAGGGGCGCACCGAGCGATCGATCAGCTCGACACCGAGCTGCTCCTCGAGCTGGCGGATGCGCTGCGACACGGCGGGCTGGGTGATGCCGTGCTTCAGCGCCGCCTTGCTGAAGCTGTTGAGCGCTGCGACATCGCAGAAGAGACGGAGGGCCTGCATGGGACCCGAGAGGGTACAGATTAGTTGGACTTATGTCAACGCCGCTAAAATAAGTGTAGCTTATTCCATTCGATGCGCGACGCCTCGGCATCGAAGCGCCACAGACACGGCTCCCAGTGCAGCACAGGGCCCTCGGCCGAGTCGCAGGCGGGTCAGACGCAAACGGCAGGGTGCTTGCCGCGGCTCAACGCTGGCGCTTCAGTCCGTAGGCTCGCAGCCGCCGGTAGAGGGTCGCGCGGCTCTTGCCGAGACGCTCCGCGATCGCCTCGGGACTCTCGCCGGCCCCCAGTGCCGCGGCGATGAGCTCCCGCTCACGGCGCTGTTCCTCGTCGAGCTGCTCTTCCTCCAGCGCCAGCCCTGGCGAGTGGCTGGCGCCGTACTCCGAGGCGGAGGCCGCCGGAGTCTCGAGAGCGAGGTCGTCGACGTCGATCGTTGCGTCCCGGGTCAGGATCGCCGCCTCTCGGATCAGGTTCTCGAGCTGGCGCACGTTGCCCGGCCAGGGCGACGCCCGCAGCGCGTCGACCGCGGCCGGCGACAGCCGCAGTCCGGGGCGTCCGGCCTGCCGCGAGGCCCTGGCCAGGAAGTGCTCGGCGAGCAGGACCACGTCGTCGCCGCGCTGGCGCAGCGGCGGCAGCTCGAGCTGCACGCCGCGCAGGCGGTAGTACAGGTCCTCGCGCAGTCTGCCGGCGCGGATCTGGCTCTGGGGGTCGACGTTGGTCGCCGCGACGACCCGCACGTCGACCGGCCGGGCGGCGGCGGCACCGACCCGCTGCACCTCGTGGTCCTGCAGGAAGCGCAGCAGCTTGCTCTGCACGTCCGCCGCCATCTCGCCGATCTCGTCGAGGAAGAGGGTGCCGCCGTCGGCCCGCTCGCAGAATCCGATGCGGCGCTCGGCGGCGCCGGTGAAGGCGCCCTTCTCGTGGCCGAACAGCTCGCTCTCGATGAGCTCGTGCGGCACCGCCGAGGCGTTCACCGCGACGAAGGGGCCGTCGCGTCGTGGGCTGGCGGCGTGCAGGGCGCGGGCGGCGAGCTCCTTTCCGGTCCCGGTCTCGCCGAGCAGCAGCACCGGCACGTTGGTCGGCGCCGCTCGTTCGAGCACCTCGCGCACCCGTCGCATCGGCGGTGACCTGCCGATCATCGCGCCGTCGCCGGCCTCGGCCGGCGGCTCGTCGACGCGATCCCCGGTCGCCGGTGGGTCGTCACGCCGCGGCCCCTCGGGCGATTCCGAACCGGTCGGCTGGTGTGCTCCGAGCTGGCGCTGCAGCTGGCGCCAGTCGAGGGCGTCGCGGACCGAACGCTCGAGGCGCTTGAAGTCGATCGGTTTGAGGATGTAGTCGCGGGCGCCGCTGCGCATCGAGCGCACCGCGATCTCGATGTCGGAGCTGCGGGTGACCATGATCACCGGCGTGCGCGGCAGTCGTCGCACCAGCTCGGCGACCAGGCGGCTGCCGTCGGCGGGACCGAGGAAGACGTCGAGCAGCACCAGATCGGGCTCGGCCAGCTCCTCGACCGACTCCCACAGACGCGCCTCGTCGTGCGCCTCGCGGCAGCGCAGTCCCCACTGGTGCAGGTGGGCCGCGATCAGCGAGGCGAGGGCCGGGTCGTCGTCGACCACCAGCACGAACGGTGCCGGCGCCTGCGGCTTCGCTCGCGGCGGGCTCCCGGAAGACCCCTGGGTCTCACCTGGCATCGGGCACTCCGCGGCTGGCGTGCGAGGCGGCCGCCGCTGCCTGCATGGGGATGGGGGCGCTCGGTCGATGGTCGCTCACGTCGCTCAGTCTCTCAGGTGGATGTCGAGCTCTCTGCCGGGTCCGTCCGAGGACCGCCGGGGCGCGCCTCGCCGGCGGCCTCCCGCGCACGCTGCTCCAGCTCCCGCCACGCGCCGGCGGCCTCGCGCCGCTGGGCGGCGCACTGCTCGAGGTCCTCGAGCGCCGCCTGGACGGCGGTGAAGCCGTAGCTGCCGACGGTGCCCGCCATACGGTGGAGAGCGCGGCGGTAGGCCTCCTGGTCGCCTCGCGCGGTGCGTCTCAGCTCGGCGATCTGCGCTGGCAGCTGTGCCGCCATGCGCTGCCTCAGCAGCTCGACCTGCGAGCCGACGTCGACGACGGGATGATCACCGGCCGGGACGGCCTGCCCGGTGGCCCGACCTGGCTCGGCTCGGTCGGCACGTCGGGCGCCGATCCCTTGCAGCCACGAGCGCAGACGGGCGAAGTCGATCGGCTTGGTGAAGACCTCGTCGAAGCCCGCGTCGAGACACTCTGCCCGCTGATCGGGCAGGGCAGAGGCAGTGATCGCCGCCAGCGGCAGCTCGATCCCGTCCCGGCGCAGCCGCCGGGCGACCTCCAGCCCCGAGCTGCCCGGCATCTGCCAGTCGAGCAGCGCCGCGTCGTAACCCTCACCCTCGCCTCCGGGCTCTCCACCTCGGCCCTCGAGGGCGAGGAGAGCCTGATCGCCGCTGGCGACGCCGACGGTCGCGATGCCCCAGGCGTCGAGCTGCAGCTCGACCAGGCGACGCAGCTCGGGCGAGTCGTCGGCGACCAGCACCCTGGCCGGCATCGGGCCGCCGGCGATCGCCAGGTCGACCTGGGTCGTCGACAGGTGTGCCGGCGACGTGCCTGCGAGGTCGCCCTCCAGCAGACCGGCGAGCAGGATGCGGAACTCGGTGCCGCTTCCGAGCTCGCTGACCACGGTGAGCTCGAAGCCGAGTGCCTCGCTGAGCTCACGGGAGATCGCCAGGCCGAGGCCGAAGCCCGCCTCGGGCTGGTGTCCGAGCCGCGTGAAGGGCTGGAAGAGCTCGGCCAGACGTTCCTCCGGGATGCCCGGGCCGGTGTCGCGCACGGTCAGCAGGACGTCGCCCTCGGTCGAGCCCGGCGCCGCGCCCCCACGGCAGGCGGTCAGCATCACGCTTCCTTCGAGGGTGTACTTGACGGCATTGCCGACCAGGTTGGCGAGGATCTGCTCCAGCCGCCGCCGATCGGTGGTGACGCGCAGGTGGCGCGGCAGCTGGTAGATCAGCTCGAGCTCGAGCCCTTTGCCGCGGGCCTGCGGCTCGAGCGTGCGCACCAGGCGCTGCAGCAGGCGTTCGAGATCGAAGGACGAGCGCGCCACCGGCAGCCGTCCCGCCTGCAGGCGCTGGTAGTCGAGCAGGTCGTCCACCAGCGCCTGCAGCTGCGCGCTGCTCGCCGCGACCGTCTCGAGGGCCTCGACCAGCTCCGGCTCGCGACGATGGCCGCGCACGCCCTGCGCCAGCAGATCGAGGTAGCCGCGGATCGAGGCCAGCGGCGTGCGCAGCTCGTGGCTTACCCGGGAGAGGAACTCGCTCTTGGCCCGGTTGGCGTCGTCGGCGCGCTGGCGGGCCTGCTCGAGCTCGAGCGTGCGCTCGCTGACCCGCCGCTCGAGCTCGTCGAAGGTGGCGCCGACCTGAGCCGACATCTCGTCGAAGCTGGCGGCGAGCTCGTCGAGCTCGCGGATGCCTGAGGCCGGCATCGGAGCCGGCGAAGTGCGTCCACCGACTCGTGACGCCGCGTCGCTGAGCTGCTCCGCGGTGCGCGAGATGCGGCGGCTGAGCGCCACTCCCAGCAGCAGCGCCAGCGCCAGGGCGAAGAGGCTGAACGAAGCGGTCCAGCGCAGCTCGCGGGAGATCGTCGCAGTGAACGCTTCGCGAGGCACCACCGAGACCAGGAGCCAGTCGAGTCCCGGCGAGCCGTCGAAGGGAGCGACGTCGATGAGCAGCTCCTGGCTGGCGGGGCGGGCGGTCAGGTGCGTGGGCTGCCGGATTCCCGACCAACCCGCCGGGCTCGCCTCGACCGCTGCCGCCGCGGCGCGCAGCAGCTCGTCGCCGCTGGCGGCCGCCGGACGGCGCGACCATTCGTCGTCGGCGGAGCGTCGCAGGTCGCCGTGGGCGGGATCCGAGGTCGCGACGAGGCGGCCCGCGCGGTCGACCAGCATCAGTCGCCCCTCGCCGGGCAGATCGAAGCGGCGCAGGAAGTTGCCGAGCTCGTGCAGGGACAGGTCGACCCCGACCACCGCCAGGAGCTCGCCGGAGTCGGGCGCGAAGACGGGCTCGCTGACCGCGATGGCCAGCGCCTTCTCGGAGAACAGCACGTACGGCTCCGACCAGCCGGGGCCGCCGCGGGCGATGGCGTCGCGGAACCACGGGCGGCGGCGCGCGTCGAAGCCCTCGCTGCGCTGGACCAGCTCGAGGCGCGCTCCCCGGCCGTCGGTCGCCCACACAGATCGTGCTCCGGCCACCGGACCGAAGCCGTCGATCTGCGCGGTGGCGTCGACCGCGAGCGAGCCGTCGGCGAGGCGGCCGGCGCCGACGGCGCCGCCGCGCGGCGTGCCGACGAAGGCGAAGGCGATCGAAGGGCGATCGCGCAGCTGCTCCCACAGATGGAGCTGCAGCTCCTCGGTGCGCTCCGGGGCGACCAGGCCCTGGCGCAGGAGCGCCGCGTTCTGGGCAGAGAGTCGGCTCGCCTCCTCGGTGATGCGCAGCAGGTAGGCCGAGACCCTGGCGGTGACCTGGACGCGGATCTCGTCGGTGAGCCTGGCGGTGGCGCGCTGGTTGGTGCGCCAGAACAGCCAGATCGTCAGCAGCGAGGTCAGCGCGAGCAGCAGCACGAAGGGCAGCGTCAGCACCGTGCGCAGGCGCGGCGGGCGCCGGAGCTGCATCTGCGCACGAAGCGGCTCGCGTCGGCTCATCGGGGCGCTCGGCGGCGGACGGCCGGTGGTCGTGCGATGCCGGTGGCGGCCGCCGGGCCGAGAGGCCGCTGGTCGTGAGGAGACGGCGTCATCCGCTCGGGCTCGGCGCAGAGGAGGGGGGCAGCAGCTCGAAGCTGAGCGACGTCCAGTAGCTGCGCCAGTCGAAGTCGGGGTCGTCGCGGTCGGCGTTGGCGTTGGCGTCGGCGTCGGCGTCGGCCTCGGCGTCGAGGGCGATGGCGTGCACCACGTTGAGCAGGTGCTCGCCCGGCGCCGCGGCGATCCGCACCCTGCCGTCGGCGCCGCTGCGGGAGGTCGTCGTCTCGATGGCGCCGCCGAAGGTGCGGCTGGTGTGCCGCACCAGCAACCCGGCGACCGGCTGATCCTCGAAACGCACCTCGAGCGCCAGCCTGCCGGCCAGGCCGCCGCCGGCGTCGGGACCCTCGAGCTCGAGCAGGCGCAGCTCGAGGGAGCAACCGCCGTCGACGGAGGCCACCGTTGGCAGTGGCCGGTCGAGCGCCAGGGCCGGGCTGAGGGCGCGCGAGCATCGCGAGTAGAGCTCGCGTCCCGGTGCCTCGAGCTGAGCGTCGCGACGTCGCTGCGCGAGCACGGCGTCGAGACCCTCCTCGGCGAGGTAGGCGTTGAAGCGCTCGGCGCCGAGGCGGTGGGGGATGGGCCGGCTGCGGTAGACGAAGAGACGGGGCTCGCCGTCCCAGCCGGGCACGAAGCCGGCGGGATGCACCTGCCAGACGCCGTCGACCGGCGTGCGCCCGGTCGCCGCGTCGATGGCGTCGAGCGACTCGAAGCTGTCGGGAAGGCGGGGCACCGGCTCGCCCTCGAAGGCGTGACCGATGCGCAGCTCGAGCAGCAGACCGTCGCCGGCCGGGCGCGGCTTGGCGAGCAGGTAGAGCTCGTGCGCCGCCACCGGCGGCGCCAGCAGCGCCAGGCCGCTGCAGAGCAGCAGGAAGGTCGCAGCCGAGCGCGTGCCCGACCGGCGCGGGCGCCGCGCCTCGCTTCCACTGGACTCATGGGGTCGACTGAGCATCGCTGGCACTCCCTTGTCGAGGGTCGTCGATTCTGGCGTCGGCGCTGGCATCGAGCTTAGAGCACCGGCGCCTCCGTGGCCGGCCACCCGATCCGGGTGGCGGCCACGGAACCGCCCTTGGGCCTGAAGGCCCGGAACGCCTCGCTCGAGGTGTCGGCTCAGTCCAGCTGGCCGCGCACTTCGCCGGCGGGGAAGGCGGGTGAGTGCACGTTGACGTAGACGTTGCCGCGCTGCAGGGCAGCGAGCAGGTCGGCGGTCAGATCACAGGTGGCCTGGATCGGGCTGACCGCCACTCCGAGGTTGCAGACGACCGGCCCGTTGGCGCCGGCTGGCGCCTGGTGCAGGTGCGCCGCGACGGCGTCGGCGACGGTGTGCACGCAGGTGACCAGCGCCTGGGCATCGTCGTCGGTGACCACGGCGGTGCAGCCGCCGCTCGCATCGGAGGCTGCCGGTGGCACCTCGTTGCGACCGGTGAGGTCGGCGGAGTAGGTGCGGAAGGCGTTCGGCGCGCCCGGCAGCGGCGTGGTCAGGTAGGGGAAGGCGTCGTCGAACTGGTCGGCGCCCTGGTAGGTCTGGTCGGTGTACGGCAGCGTGCCGGCCGGCGCATCGGCCGGGTCGCAGAGCCCGAGGCCGGCGTGACAGAGCACGCCCATCACCGCACGCAGAGAGATGTCGACGGTGTCGTCGCCGGGACGGCGGCCGTTCGGGTAGCCGGCGAGGTCGCCGCCGAGCACGCCGAGGTTGTGCTGCTCCGCCTTCGGCGTCGGCGGGATCGCCGTGTTCAGCCGCAGCATCTCGCCGAAGCCGATCTGGTTGACGCCGTCGATGCCGGTGACGAAGGTGGTCAGCAGGTCGTTGCGCGGGATGTTGGTGGGCGCCTGCACCCCGAAGAGGAGCTCGAGCAGCGCCGGCAGAGTCGGGTTGGTGACGTAGGTGGCGAACTGGACGTCGTCGGCCGGATGGCTGGCGTTGAAGGCGTCCTTGTCGGCGAGGCCGATGACCACCTCGTTGACCAGCGGCATGCCGAGGCGCGAGACCTGCGTGTAGCTGCCGTCGGTGTTGCGCCGATGCGCCGTGGTCCAGCCGCCGATGACGTCGCCGTTGCCCTGGGTCAGGCAGTCGATCGGCACCTCGAGGATCAGGCTCGAGACGTTCTTGTCCTCGGTGGCGGAGCGCTTCGCGTCCGGGTCGCCGACCGGGTTCAGGTTGACCAGATCGAACACCTCGCCGAGATTGACCGCGAACGGCTCCTTGCGTTGGCCGACGAAGACGCGGCTCTGGCCGTCGCATCCCGGCAGCTCGATGTCGTAGCGGCGGGTGCGGGCGAAGCTCTCGTAGTCCGGGAAGGTCTTGGTCCCGGCGTAGTCGAGCGCCTTGGCGAAGATGGGGAATCCGGGGATGTTGGCGTCGGTCGCCGGCTGGCCGTTGAGCCAGAGCCCGTAGAGCTCGGCCTCGTTGGGCTCGATGCCGGGCTCGATCGGCCCGACGAAGCGCAGCGGCACGTCGACCGTCGAACCGCCGATCGGCAGCGCTACCCGGTTGTTGATGTTGAAGAAGCGGAACTCGAAGACCAGGTCGGCGTCGGGGTCGCCGTCGTTTTCGATGTTGATCCGGTAGGCGGCGTCGGGATCGAGGGTGAAGTAGTTGGGGCCGCCGTAGGCGTCCTGCAGCGGCTGGTAGTTGGCGACGATGGTCACGAAGCCTTCGCGTCCGGGCTCGTAGCTGCGGAACATGTAGAAGTCGGTGCCGTCGAGCTTGGGCAGCGCCGAGATGCCCGGCGCCTCGCGGTGGCTCGATGCCGCGACCGGTGCCAGCACACAGAGGGCGAGTGTCAGTGCCGTGATGACGACGCGGACGGCGCGCCTGGTGGCGAACTGGGTGGAAGGAGTCGAGAGTTGACTCGAGGGATCTCGGGTGGGTTCTAGGGTGGGCTGCATGGGTCCTCCTCCGGGAGCGTTGCTGAGCTCTTGTGTCGCGGAGGGGTCGCGGGTGACGCGCCTCATCGGCGTCTCACCCTCCACCTCCGCGACGACCTAGAGCTGCAACCGCGGTGCCCGGGTGGACTCTGCGGCGAGCCGGCGCCCGCGCCGACAGCCCTGCGCTCGGCTGCGGAGCGCGGCCGGAGAGGAGGCAGGCCGAGCCGCGATGGAGCCTGGGACCGCTGGCGGCGTGGCCCGGCGGCGCTGAGCGCCGCTTAGGCAGTGGGGGCGCCGAGACCGTCGGCCGGCGCTACCGGAAGCTCTCTCGGGGTGGGGCCGATCCGCTCGCCTCGGTGGCGGTCAGCCCCCGGGAGTTGAGACGTCTCATGAGACCGTCTCACCGTCTCACCCCATGCGCCCGCCTGTCGCAGGTCGTGCTCCGATCGCTGGTCCTGCCCGGGCGGCGTCTCAGAAGGCGTGGCCGAAGGCGAGATGGAATCGGTCCGAGCCCTCGCCCGGTCCGCTGTCGAGCACCCGCGCCCAGTCGAGGCGGAGCACGCCGAACGGCAGCGTCGCCCGGATGCCGAGCCCGGCGGTGCGCCGCAGGTCGTCGAGCTCGAACTCGGCCGGTTTGGAGAAGACGTTGCCGACGTCGAGGAAGACGCCTCCCCGCACCACGCCCCGGATCGGGAAGCGGAGCTCCTGGTGGAGGATGGTCAGCGAGCGACCGCCGATCGGCTCGCCGGCGAGCTGCGGCCCGAGCCCGCGGGTGCGGAAGCCGCGCATCGAGTACGCGCCGCCGGCGGTGAAACGGTCCTCGAGGAAGGGGAAGTCCTCGTCGGTGAGGATCGATCCCACCTTGGCTCCGCTCGCCCACACCCAGGGGCTGTCTTCGCCGCCGAGGGTCTTGTACCAGGCGGCTTCGCCGTAGAAGCGCACGAAGTCGAAGTCCGAGCCGATCGCCTGCGCGCCAGCCTGGGTGCTCAGCGTCCAGAGCATCCCCGAGCCGGGATCGATGTAGTTGTCGCGCGAGTCGGCGATCAGGGAGAGGCTGACCTGGTTGCGCCGGAACGTCTCGTTGAAGGGCAGCTCGGGGATCTCGACGGCGTCGGGTCCCGGCACCACCTTCGACTCCTGGTAGTGGGCTCCCCACTGCAGCTCGAAGCGCGGCCGCTCGGGATCGAGGCTGCGTGCCTCCGCGAAGAGCTCCTTGCTCTGCCGCAGGGTGAGACTCTGCGACGCGATCTCGAAGTCGAACTCGGGACGCCGGTCCTCGCGCACCTCGACGAAGGCGCTGCTGTTCAGCCGACGGCCGAAGAAGACCGGCCGGTCGTAGCGCAGACGGGCGACGTCGCGGTCGCGCTGGGGGAAGAAGGAGACCGAGCCCGAGCCGCCGCTCCGGAAAGGCTGCAGGTAGCGCGCCCTCAGCGCCAGCTCGAAGCCCTCGGTCTCCGAGCTCTGGCTGCTGCGGCTGGTGACCTCGCTGGCGCGGGCGCGGTAGCGCAGGCCGTAGTCGAGGATGATGTTGGGCTTGTCGTACAGCTCGACGACGACGTCGACGAGGCGCTCCTGCGCCTGGCCCGGAGTCGCCTCCTCGGCATCCTTGGCGTCGACCAGGGTGGTGCCGACCGAGACCGAGCGGAACAGCCCGAGGTCGTAGAGCCGCCGCTGCAGCACCAGGGCCATGCGCGGAGTCACCAGCTCGCCGGGCGCGAAGGGAAGCTGGGCGCGCAGCACCGACTCCGCGGTGACCGTGTCGCCGGTCCACTGGACCTCGCGGACACGCGCCCGGTAACCCTCCTCGACGGTGAAGATCGCCTCGACCTCGTCGAGCGCGTCGGAGTCGACCAGGCGCTCGAGCTGCGCGCGCACCCGGGTGTCCCAGAAGCCCTCATCGCGGTAGTGGCGCAGCAGCTCCGAGCGGCTCTCGCCGTACTGCACGACGTCGACCGTGCTGCCGATCCGCATCGGCACCACCGCGAGCAGCTCCTCGGACGGCAGGGTCGCGCCGGGGAAGCGCACCGCGGTGAGCAGGCTGATCGGCGATTCGTCGAGCGCCACCTGCACCTCGAGAGCGGCGTTTCCGGCCGGCGTCGTGGTGACGCTGGCGACGCGCAGTCGCAGCACGCCCTCCTCGGCATAGCGCAGCGCCAGTCGCTGCTCGAGCTGGGCCCGCTCGTCGTCGAGCAGCGCGAAGAGCTTGGGGTCGTCCGGCCCCGGAAGCACCGCGCGCAGCTGCTCCTCGCCGAGCAGCTGGTTGCCGGTGAAGGCGAGGGTGAAGTCGCCGCCCCGCTCGCCGAGCCCGACGTCGAAGACCAGCAGGGTGGGATCGGCGGAGTACTCGAGGCCGCGCTGTGCCGGCACGGCTGGAGCCTCGAAGCTGGTGACGACCTCGGCGCGTCGCCAGCCTTCCGCCATCAGGCGGTGGCGCACGTCGCGCCCGAGCTGCGCCAGTCGGGGCTCGACGGCGCCGCCGACGGTCCAGTTCGACGCCACCCACTGCTTCAGCTCGTCGCCGACCGGATCGCCGCGCCATTCGATGCGGTAGGGACGCCCCGGGCGCACGTGCACCACCACCTCGATGGCGCCCGAGCCGTCCGAAGCGTCAGAGCCACTCGGCAGGCGATCGTCGACGCCAGGCCCGCCGCCGTTGCCCGAGCCGTGCGGGCCACCACCGGCAGCGGAGGATTCGCGCCGGCGCTCTTCCGGCCCGCCGCCGGAGACCTCCTCGAAGTCGGCGTCGACCTCGGCGGCGAGGAAGCCCGCCGACACCAGCTGACGCTCGATCTGCTCGGCCTCACGGCGCAGCTCGTTGGGTCGGATGCGCTCGCCGCCCCGGATGCGGGTGTCGGCGAAGCGCTGCAGGCCCAGCTCCTGCGCCGACGGCCCTTCGAAGCTCACCCGGGCGATGCGGCGCTCGGGGCGCGACACCTCCAGCTTCTCGCCGCGGGTGTCGAACTGCGCCTGGCTGGCGATCTCGAGCACGTAGGCGGTGGCGTCCTCCTCGATGGCGCGCAGCCAGAGGTTGCGCAGCGGCCGGTAGTCAAGGATCCAGAGCCGGTCCTCCGCCTCCTCGAGCCCCACCGAGTAGGCGATGCTGAGATCTTCGGTGATCGATCTGCCGACGGTGAAGCGGCTCTCCGGATCGGTCTCCGAGGTGAGGATCGGGATCGATGCCGGGGTGCCGAAGAAGAGGCCGAGATCGACCCCGGTGCTGCCGGCGAGCAGGTCGCCGAGGTAGGTGGCGGCCTGGGCCGCGACCAGCTCGGTGAGTCCCTCGGAGGCCGCGGTGGCGGTGCGACCGGTGACCAGCAGGGCCTGCAGGTCGGCCTGGGTCAGGTTCGGGTTGTCGGGCGCGTACAGGGTCATCGCCAGGTCGTCGGTCGGGCCCTCGAGACGCACCAGCACCCTCTCGCCGCTCGCCTCGGTGAGGCTCTCGGCGCGCACCACCGGCGGCTGCTCGGGGTAGTCGTCGAAGGTGATCGAGACCTGTTCGATCTCGTAGGTGCGGTCGGCGAGGTAGGCCACGCCCGGCGCCGAGGTCACGATGCTGCCCGAGAGTAGCGGCTGGGCGGCGGTGCCGGTGACCGTCAGGCGGGCGTCGACGGCGATGCGCGAGAGGTCGTTGTCGACCAGGAGATCCTCCGAGGAGAGGCGGATCTCGAGCCGGATGCGCTCGAGCAGGTCGGCCTCGTCGGCGGTGTCGGCCCAGCGGATCTGCGCCAGGGCCTCGGCCTCGGGGCTCTCGCTGGCGAGGTTGGCGCTGAAGCGGCCGCGGCGGAAGAGGGTCCTGCCGCTGAGCAGGTAGGTGAGGTCGGGCGAGTCGTCGGGGTCGTCCGAGTCGGCAGCGGGATCGGCCGGTCCCTGGCTACGCAGCCGCAACTGCGCCCAGGCGAGTCCGTCCAGGCCTTCGTAGGGCTTGAGCGGCAGCCGGTCGACGTAGAGCTGCAGGTCGGCGCTGCCCGGGGCGAGGCTCGGCGTCAGCTCGAAGTCGCCGTCGAGCTCGACCGTGCCTGGGCCGCTGGTCCCGGTCAGCCGCTCGACCGTCACGGTGCGGCTGGCGAAGCGCACCTCGCCGCTGAGGTCGTCGAGCCGGACGGTGGGCTCGTTGAGCGTGAACGAGGCGCCCTCGGGGGTGGCGCGACCGAACATGCGCAGTCCCTGCTCGCCGAAGTCGACCGCCATCTCGACCCGTGCCGGTCCGTCGACCTGGGCGAACGCCGGGTCGAGCTGGCCGAGAGTGGCGAACAGACCGAGATCGATGCGGGCGTCGACGTCGGCGACGAAGCTCTGCGCCAGCCGCGGCTGGGCCGACGGCCCTCCGGCGCCGAGCGGCGGCGCGTCGTCGTCGCCGGGGCGCCAGCGCACCGCGACCTGGGCGCTGCCCTCGGCGCCGTTGCCGAACAGCAGCAACGGCTCGGTGCGGATCCAGGAGCCGTCGAGCTCCCAACTCGCCGCGTCGTAGATCGAGGCCGTCTGGTGGCGACCGAGGGTGAGGTCGACCAGGCGGACCTGTCCGGAGCCGCGCAGCGCCTCGCCGGGGGGCGCCTGCAGGGTGCCGCCGGCGGAGACGACCAGGCGCCAGGGCTGCTGCTGCAGCGGCATCAGAGGCGCCAGGTCGACCGCACGGGCTCGGAAGGTGAGGCTGTCGAGCTGCGGCAGCAGCGAGCCGCCGCCCCTCAGGTCGGCCGACTCGAAGCCGCGTCGCAGCGACGCCTCGGCCTCGAGGCCACCGCCCAGCAGCTCGGCGGTGAGCTCGGCGCGCGGCTGCCCGTCGCGCGGCAGCTCGACGTCGAGTGACGCCTGCTCCCAGGTGACGGCGCCGAAGCTGCCGCTGGCGCCGCGCGCCGAGAGGGTGCCGGTGACCTCGGGACGAGCCAGCGAACCGCCGATCTCCAGCGCCACGTCGGCCGTGCCCTCGAGCTCCAGGCCCTCGACGAACTCGTCGATCAGGTCGAGCGCCAGCCTGCCGTCGGCGCGCACCGCGAGCGGCTCGGAGCCCGCCGGCGCCAGCAGCGGCAGGCTGCCCGAGATCTCGAGCTCGGTGAGGTCGCTGCGCAGTCGCAGGCCCTCGAAGCGCAGCACCGCGGCGCTGCCCTCGATCCGGAGGTCAGCGCCCGCGAGCTCCACGCCCGGCCGCGCCAGGACCACCTCGTCGATGCGCGCCGCCACCGCGAGCTGCTCCGGTCGGCTGGCCACCTCCGCGAGCGGTCCTTCGAGTGCCACCTCCCCGCGCAGCTGACGCAGCGACAGCTCGGCGTCCGCCGGCAGGATCGACTCGAGAAGTCGGGCGGCGTCGAGCTCCGCCAGGTCGAGCTGCAGTGAGCCGCGATGGGGCGGCGTCAGCTCGACCCGGCCGGTCGCCAGCCGCGGCCCGACGTCCTCGAGCGTCGCCGCCGTGCCGGCTTCGAGGCGCTCGAGCGCCAGTCGCGCCTCGCCGCCGGCGAGCTCGACCCGGGCGAGCAGGTCGCGCAGACTGGTCTCGCGCACCGTCAGGCCTCCGAGTCGTGCGGACAGGTCTCCTTCGAGCTCGGCGAGGGCGCGCGCGCCCAGCCTCGTCGCCAGGTCGCCGCGCAGCGCGAAGCGCGCCGTCGGAGTGTGTTCGACGAGCTCGGGCAGCAGCAGCTCGATCGGCAGCTGGCGGCCGTCGAGATCGACCGTGACGCGCTGGTCCTCGCCGATCGACACCCGCGCCTCGAGCAGGGCCTCGTCGGCGAGCTCGAGCCGGATCGGGTCGATGCGCCAGGCCGTCCAGCCGCTCCCCGCGAGCTGGCCGCGGGCGGTCAGGGAACCACGGTTCCCGGCCACGGTCTGCAGCGGATCGACCACCAGCTCGACCTCCGCCTCGTGACGCTCGGTCGAGCCGCGCACGCTGCCGAGCAGCCGACCCTCGGCGACCGCGAGCCGCTGGCGGACGGCGTCCGGCGCCCACGGCAGCAGCCGGAGCCCGTCCGCCTCGAGGCCGAGGTCCCAGGGCTCGCCGGCCGAGCGCAGCGGCACCGTGCCCTGCACCCTCCAGCGCTCGGCGGCGTGTGCGAGCTCGAGGCCGCTGATCTCCACCCGGTCGAGATCGGCGGTCAGCTCGCCGGAGGCATCGAAGGCGCGGCCGTCGACGCGCGGCTGGCCGCTGATGAGGGCGATCGCGGCGGGATCGTCGGGCGCTCCCCGGATCGTCCCGCGCGCGGTCAGGTCGCCGGCGAGTCGAGGCGAAGCGCCGATGCCGACCAGCACCTGGCGCAGGTCGGGCTGAGCGGCGAGGTCCTCGATGCGCGCCACGTAGGCGAGGTCGAGGTCGTCGGCCGAGGCGGAGCCGCCGAGCTCCAGCTCGACGCCGTGGGTGCGCAGCCTGGTGCCGTCGACGAGCACCGCCCCTGACGCCATCTCGGGATCGCGCTCGAGCGTCAGGATTCCTGAGATCTGGGTCAGGCCCGGGCGCCGCGGCGTCGCCTCCTCGCGCAGCTCGAAGCGTCCGGAGCCGCGCAGCCCGGCAGCCAGGAGGGCGCGATCGATCGGCGCCGCGTCGGCCCCGCCGTCGCCGTCGCCGCCGCCGGACGTCCTCGACCATTCGAGCCTTGTCGACCCGCTCACGGCTGCGGCAAGGGGTATCTGCCGTCCGGCCAGGTCCTCGGCGAGCCGGAACACCTCGAGGCTCTCCGCCTCGACCTCGAGTCCGGCGTCGGCTCCGTCGTCGCTGCGCTGCCGATCGGCGGCGAGCACGGGAGGCAGGTCGCCGAGCACCGCCGCGAGATCGGCCTCGCCGCGAGCCGACAGGCGGCCGCCGTAGCCCTCCACCTCGAGACTCTCGAGCGCCAGGGCTCCGTCCTCGAGCCGCGCCGCCAGATCGAAGGCGAAGGCATCACCGGGAGCCGCGGTGAGCGCCTCGCTCCCGGCGCGCAGCGTGAGGTCGAGCTGCTCGGCCCCGAGCTGCGCCACCAGCTCCAAAGAGACGTCGCCGGAGATCTCGCGCCGCGCCAGCGAGTCGGCCAGCTGGCGCAGAGTCTCGCCGTCCGCCTCGGCCTCGAGCTGGAGGCGCAGCCGCGGCTGCGGCAGGCGCTCGACGGTCAGCTCGGTGCGCACCGGCAGCGCCCCGAACAGCGTTCCCTGCAGCCTCGCCCGGTCGGCGTCGCCGCGCCGCCACTGCAGACGGCTGGCGCCGAGGTCCTGGGCGGCGAGAGTGCGCACCGGCTGCGGCGAGATCGCCCGCTCGCCGCCGGGAGCGAGCTCGACCAGTCGCCAGCTCGCCACCTCGAGCGCGCCGCGCTGCTGCGCCTCGTCGGCGCCGTCGTCGGCGCCGGGCGCGGGCGTCGCGGCGGCCAGCACTCCCAAGGCCAGCTCGATGCCGTCGGCCTGCAGCTGCACCAGACGCGGTTCGGCGTCGGTTCCGAGGCGGGTGGTGAGGGCCAGGCCGCCCTGCCGCACGTCGAGGTGGGGCAGGCCGAGCAGGGCGTCGACGATGGCGCCTACCGGCAGCGCCTGCGCCGGCTCGTCGTCCTCCGCTCCGGCCAGCAGCATCGCCTCGAGGCGCGGCCTGACCAGGCGCACGGCGAGACCCCGCCACGGGCGCCACGAGACCTCGGTCCGCAAGATCTCGAGCCGGTAGCTCGAGGCTGGCGCTTCGCCCTCGCCGCCCGGGCGCGACGCCAGGGTGACGCCGCGGACATCGAGCGCCAGCCGCAGCGGCTCGACCTCGAGGTCTTCGATCGCGAGGTCGGCCGCGGTGAGCTGCTCGATCGCCGTCTCGAGCCGCTGCTGCAGCCGGTGCTCGGTCCACGGCAGATCGAGCACCACCGCCGTCCCCGCGACGACCAGCAGCGCCAGGAGGGCGCTGAGGCCGCGCTTGGTCCTCAGGGGATGCCGCCGCCGTCGCGTCGTCACGCCGCCGTCCGGTGCTTCCGGGCGCTCCCCGCTCTCCACCGGGGGGCTCGCGGGAGGGGCGTCGGGCGGGTCGGACGACTCGGTCGGCGTCATGCTCTGGGCGGGGCGGCGTTGCGTGGGGTACGGAGGCTCAGGGGCTCAACGGGGCCAGGGCCGAGAGGTGGCTGCGGCCCTACCGAGCCTCGGACCAGGAGCTCGGCGACGGGGTGACCGCTTCGGATGCCGGGCGTCGTGGAAAGGTAGGGGCTCCGGACCTGCAGTGTGGAGCCGTTGCCGGCCGGCGCTGGGTGCAGCCGCCCCTGGACGGAGTCTGGCACGGATCCCCGAAGGTCACGCCGCTGCTGGCGGTCGACGCGGCTCCTGAGCACCACGGGTCGCCGGAGGGAGGAGGAGACGATGCCGCGACGGAAGAAGGCGGACACCCGAGGGGTCGACGGGGCCTGGGAACGGTCTCCGCCAGCGCCGCACCGGCGCCGGCTGCGCGTCTACGCGCTCGACCCGGCGACTGCGCTCGAGATCGATCGCGAACCGCTGCACGCGGTGGTCCTCGAGGTGCCCTGGGAGTCGGCGACCGGCGGCCGGGGCTCACTGTCTCCCGGTCCGGTGGGCGAGATGGTGGAGGTGGTCGACGTCGATCCCGCCAGCGGTCGCTTCTACCCGCCGATCGACCTCGACCACCCGCACCTGCTGGCCCAGGACGGCGCCGCCCCCTCGACCGGCGACCCGCACTTCCACCAGCAGATGGTCTACGCGGTGGCGATGCGCACCATCGGAGTGTTCGAGCAGGCGCTCGGCCGCAGGGCCCTGTGGGCCGACCACGTCACGGTCGACGCAGAGGGCCGCACCCGCCGCTTCTTCGTCCGCCGCCTGCGCATCTACCCGCATGCCTTCCGGGCTCCCAACGCCTACTACTCGCCGAGCAAGGTGGCGCTGCTCTTCGGCTACTTCCCCGCCGGCGAGGAGGCCGAGGGACCGGGTGTCGCCCCCGGCGGCATGGTGTACACCTGCCTGTCGTACGACATCGTCGCCCACGAGACCACCCATGCACTGCTCGACGGGCTGCACCCGCGCTACTCGGAGCCGTCGAACCCCGACATGCTGGCCTTCCACGAGGGCTTCGCCGACGCGGTGGCGATCTTCCAGCACTTCACCCATCGCGAGGTGCTCGAGCACGTCATCGAGCGCTCGGGAGGGCAGCTCGACCAGGAGAACGACCTGGCGCTGCTGGCGGTCGAGATGGGGCGCGCGCTGGGCCACGGCGAGGCGCTGCGCACCGCGCTGCAGCCCTCACGCGGTCGCCGCCGTCGACTCGACGACGTGGAGGAGGCACACGACCGCGGCGCCATCCTGGTGGCGGCTCTGTTCGATGCCTTCCTCGCCATCTACCGTCAGCGCACCGACGACCTGCTGCGTATCGCCGGCGTCGGGCGGACCGGCTCGTCGGGTGAGCTGCACCGCGACCTGGTGCGTCGCCTCGCCGACGAGGCGCAGAAGGCCGCCGGTCACCTGCTGCGCATGGCGATCCGCGCTCTCGACTACTGCCCGCCGGTGGATCTCGACTTCGGCGACTACCTGCGGGCGCTGATCACTGCCGACCGCGACCTGGTGCCGATCGACGAGCGCAACTACCGCCTGGCGCTGATCGAGGCCTTCCGCGGTCGCGGCATCCTGGCGCGCGGAGTGCGCAACCTGAGCGAAGAGGCGCTGGTGTGGAGGGCGCCGCGCACCGATCTCGATCCGGCGCGCACGGCGCGGATCTTCGACGCCCTGGAGAGCGCCAAGGTGAAGACCTCGGTGGAGGAGCTGGCGGCGCTGTGGACCCTGACCAACGATCGGGCGACGATCTGGAAGGCGGCGCGCGCGCTGCGCGCCAAGCTGCACGGGGTGCTGACGCGGCTGCCGGCCGGATGGGCCCGTGAGGAGTTGCACCTGGTGCTCGACGAGGTGGAGCAGAGGGGCATCCACACCGACGAGCGAGGACGACCGAGCACCGAGGTGCACTCCGCACGGGTCGCCCGGCGACGCGGCCCGGGCGATCAGTCGACCGTCGACCTGGTGGTCGAGATCACCCAGCGGCGCCGCGGCTACGACGATCCCGCACGGCAGCGCGCCGTCGACCGTGAGGCCGACGCCGCGGCGGGCGAGGGCGTCCCTCGCGCCGACTTCCTGGTGCGCAGCGGCTGCACCCTGCTGATCGACCTGGTGCGTCGCGAGGTGCGCTACGCCATCCGCAGCCGCTTCCCGATCGACGACGACCGCTGCCTCGCCACCCCCCGCGCCACACGCGGCGCCGAGCTCGAGCGGGACCTGCGCGCCGACGCACGCGCGGCTCCCTTCGCCGGCCGCTTCGCGCCGATCGACGAGCTCGGGAGTGGCGAGCCGTTCGCCCTCCTGCACGCCTCGACGCGGATCTCCGAGGCCTACGCCGGGACCGACTCCGAGGCTGACTCCGAGGCCGACTCCGAGGCCACGCCGCGTGTCCCACGAAGGGCGGAGGACCCGAGATGAGCGCCACCATGACCCCACCGGCGGCCGGCGTGAAGGTGCGCGCCTACCGCCACGGCTTCGGCGACTGCTTCCTGCTCGCCTTCCCGACGGCCGACCCCGATGTCGCCTGGTACCTGATGATCGACTGCGGCCTCTTCTGGCAGTACAAGCGGTCCGACGGCGCCGGGATCCGCGAGCAGCTGGCCGCCGTGGCGGCGGATCTGCGTGACGCCACCGGCGGCGACATCGACGCGCTGGTGATCACCCACGAGCACTACGACCATCTCGGCGGCTTCCACCACGAGGAGTCGCTGCGCATCCTGCACGACGAGATCCACTTCCGCGAGCTGTGGCTGCCGTGGACCGAGGATCCAGGGGACGACCTCGCCGAGGAGCTGCGCGAGGAGGCCGATCTCGAGCTGCGTCTGCTGCGCCGCGAGCTCCTGGCGGTGGCGCGGCGGATGGGTGTCCGCAGCCTCGGCGTGGAGGACGCGGAGGCGGGCGAACAGCCCGAGGCCCTCGCCGGGCTCTCCTTCGCCGACGAGCTGCTCGGCTTCTCGCGCTCGACCTCCGACGCCCTGGCCGCGGTGCGCGAGATGTTCGAGGCGCGCACCGACGAGGCGGGCGACGAGGTGGTGCCGCGTCGGCCGACGCGCTACTTCGACCCGGGAGACCTGCACCTGCCGATGGGCCCCGACGGCCCGCGGATCTGGGTGCTGGGGCCGCCGCGCTCGCGCCAGGCCCTGCGCAGCAACGAGCGCAGCGGCGAGCACTTCGAGTCGGGCGCAGACCACCCTCTGCGGGCTCTCGATCAGGCCCCCGCCGAGCGCCGTCTGGCGGCCCTGCACACCGCCCTCGAGGGGCGCGAAGACGCCGGTCGCAGCGACGCGGCCCGGGCCTTCGAGCGCGGCGTCGGGCTGGAGCTCGGCGAGCTCGGCGAGGAGGCGGCGCCCTCTCCCGAGCTCGAGTTCTTCCGCCGCCACTACGGCCTCGGCGCCGACGACGGGAATGACGGAAGCGACGGTGGCATGGTCGACGGTGGCGGCGGGGCGGCGGCGGGCGGACCGGGAGAGGTGGACGACCAAGACGTCGAAGTGGCGGACGACGCTGCCTGGCGACGGATCGACCGCGTCTGGCTCGGCGAGCTCGACGAGCTGGCGCTGCAGTACGACAACTACGTCAACAACACCTCGATGGTGCTCGCGATCGCGCCGGGAGACAGCGACAAGGTGCTGCTGTTCGTCGGCGACGCCCAGGCCGGCAACTGGCTCTCGTGGTGCGACGAGGTGGTGCGCTGCGACGACGGCGCCGGCGGCAGCGTCAGCTCGCACGAGCTGCTGCAGCGGGCGGTGCTGTACAAGGTCGGCCACCACGGCTCGCACAACGCCACGCTGCGCAAGGGGGTCGAGCTGATGACGTCTCCCGAGCTGGTCGCCGTGATCCCCACCGACGAGGAGTGGGCTTGGCACAAGCGCAGCTCGGGCGACGGCGGCTGGAGGATGCCCTTCCTGCCGATCTACCGCGCCCTGCTCGAGCGCTGCCGCGGGCGGGTGCTGCAGACCGACAGCGGCCTGCCCACCGACAAGCCGCGCATGACGCCACGCGACTCGGACGGCAAGGAGCCGTTCAGCGACGAAGAGTTCGCCGAGAGTGAGACGTTGATCGCGCAGCATGCCGGCGAGATCGCCGAGCTCGCGGCGCGCCTGCGCAGCGAAGAGCTCTTCTTCGAGCTCACCATCGACCCTTGAGCGGCCGCGGCGGGTGACCACAGGTGCAGCGCCGGGACGCCTCCGCTGCTATCCTCCATCTTCAATCAGGACAGACACTTGCGCGCATCGCGCCGGCGTCCTGGTCCGTGCACGAGGGGGTTCGTGATGCAGCAACGGGGTAGAGCTCGCGCCAGGGCGACGGCAACGCTCTCGACGGTGATGGCGCTTCTCCTGGCGGCGACCGTCGCGTCGGCGCAGGCGCCGCCGCCGGCGCCACGCTTCGAGTGGATGGTCGAGCTCAAGGCCGACTGGCGCGACAGCGAGGACTTCCGCTTCCCGTCGCCGTTCCTGTTCGGTCCGGGAGACATCCCCGTGGGCGAGGAGGCGGTGTTCCTGCGCACCGTCGAGCCGGGCTCGCACGCCGAGATCAACGTCGTCTCGTTCACCCTGAAGGCACGCCTCGCGTCGCAGCTGCACTTCGGCCTCGACGTCGACCTGGTCGACCTGCACGAGCGCAATCCCACCTCGGACGACAACGAGATCGACATCGACGAGATCTGGCTGCTGCTTGGTCGCGAGCCGCTGGAGCGGGGGCCGCTCGAGACCAGCGCCTTCGCCAAGGTCGGCAAGTTCGCCAAGTTCGATCGCCAGGACGAGCGGGCGCTCGAGAGCTACGGTTTGATGAGCACCGTGTTCAATCGATTGGAGGACTTCGGGCTCGAAGTCGGTGCCAGTTTCGGCCAGCACGTCTACGCGATCGCCAGTTTCACCCAGGGGAATCCGGTCTTCCTCCGTGATCCCAACGCCCTGGCGGGCGACAACGGCACGCCCCGCAGCCTCGAGAGCCCGAGCAACCCGGAGGTGTGGAGTGGCGTCCCGGTGCTCTACGACGCCGAGATCGAGCTCGACGACCTCGACTTCTCGGAGCCGGAGCTCGGCTTCGGGCTCGGCCTGCGCTGGGCGTCGGAGCTGCGGCCGGTCTATGTCGACCTACTGGCCTGGCGCTTCGAGCGCAAGCTGCAGGACACGGTGGAGCTCGAGGGCACCCGCTACGGCGGCGATCTCGACCTCCTGCGCGGCCCGCTGAACATGTTCCCGCTGCCGATCGACGGCGACGACAAGGAGGAGGTCGGCGTCAACCTGCGCCTGGGAGCCGGGGGTTTCGAGGCCTTTGCCCAGGTCGTCGACTCCGAGCTCGCCGGCATGGATCGCACCGGATACGAGGTCGAGGCGGCGTGGACGTTCGAGCTGCCGCTGGTCGCCTCGGCCGGCGGCAAGCAGCTCTTCCCACGCGTCGCGCCGGCGGTGCGCTACTCCGAGCTCGATCCCGACATCGTCGGCGGCTCGTCGCTCTACCCCTCGCCGTCGGTGCGCTGGGAGTGGGAGAAGCTCGACTACGGCATCCGGCTCGGGATCTGGGACGGCCTCGACCTCACCGCCGAGCGGTCGGAGAACCGCTTCATCGCCGGGGGCATCGAGCGCGAGATGGCCGAGACGATGGTCACGGTGCGCTGGCGCTGGCGCTGAGTCGATCTCACAGTTCCGTCCTCTGGAGGAGACGCAGGCCGTAAGGGCCGCGACGCGGCGCCTGGCTCCAGGACGGAGGTCCGGCCGACACGCCGATCAGGGAAAGGTCCGGCACGTCCGAGGCAGATTCTCCCGGCAGCGCTCGGCGAGCGCTTGGGGCAGCCCACGTCCCCGGCCGCTTCGAGGTGCCATTCTGACGCGGTCGGGCAGGCGGGGCATGGAGGTTCCGGCACCGGAAAAGGTGACCGTCGGAGTCGTCGAAAGCACCGTCTCGGAGCCCTCGCGGGACCCCTGCGACGCTGCCCGGTTTCCAGAATCGAGACGCCCGGTCCAGGCTCTCCCATTCCTCGAAGGGAGCGGGAGCGGTCGTGCAATCCCCTGAGAAATCGAGGGTTCCGCGCGCCGGGTGGGCAGTGGCCGGGGTGACGGGAGAGTCCGGCGGAGGAGGGCACGTCCCGCGCGCACACAACGCTCCCGGCCGCGCCAGACTCACCGGCGTCCGTCGCGCGAGCCCGATCTCGTCAAGCAGTGCAGCGGCGGAAAGCGACTTCGCAAGCGATGGGCACCGAACTGGTACGCCCCTTGCTTTCCTTCAGCCGCATAGAACGAGGATGCGGGGGAGGTTTCCCTGTCACCGAATTCCCACCATCGTAGCAGAGCGGCTCCCCGCCGCCAACGCTACTCACCCTTTCCCACCCCATTCTCCCGACGACGCTCGGGAGTCAATCCGAACAGCCCACCACAAGACACGAAACCTCCGCCGCAGCCGCTACCGCGACTGCGGCGTTCTTGTTTCTGGGCGACCGCGTTACAGGTCTCGCAGGCCTTTCGGCGCGCCAGGCCTCTCTCCGGGAGACGGAGCCTCGGAGGCCGCGACGCCTGACCTGGTGAGCCTCGACGCAGCAGAGCCGCAGATGATTCGGAGGACTCACCAAGGCCGGTCGGCGGTTTGCCCACGGCGCGCCAGCTCTTCCGCCGTCGGCTCGACGCTGCGGCCGGCGTAGGCGTCGACCTGCGCCTCGATGTCGTGCCGCTCGATCGCCCCCTCGACGATCCACACTCGCACCGAGCTGCGCACAGGGCGTGCGCCCAGGTGGGGCGCCGGCGACTCGATCGTCAGTGCGTCGCCGCTGCTGCGCAGGGTGCGCGGCGAAGGAAGGGGGTCCGCCAGCAGCACCACGTGCAGGGTCCGGCCGTCGTGGCTGCGGCGCTGGCCGATCCACTCGGCGACCTCCTCGGGCCTCGCGCCGGCGCTGGAGGCCGGTGTGGTCGACGAGGCGGCGTCGCGCGCCGGCAGCGGCAGCAGCGGCACCGGGTCCTCGAGCGTGCTGACCGCCTCCGCGCCGCGGTCGGGCAGATCGACACGCCACACCAGTCGCGCCGTGCCCTCGCTCCGTCGTCGGGCCTTGGCGCCCTCTGGCTGCACGGGGGGCAGGAAGAGGGAGTCGGTCTGGAGCAGGTAGCCGCCGTCGTCGAGCACGAAGACGCGCACTTGACGCAGCTCGGTGAAGGCGACCTCGCCGGTTGGGGTGCCCGCCGGTCGCCAGTCGACGTCCAGCAGGTGGCCGCCGGCGATGGGCCCGCCAGCCAGGGGTCGTCGGCGGGTCACCACCGGCACCAGGGTCGTCGCGACCCCCTCGATGCCGAGCCCGAAGCCACGCCCAGAGGTGACCGGGGCGACGCCGCGCGGATCGTAGAGCCGATGGCTGGGCCACGATCCGGCCACGGGCGCCGCTTCGGTGGCGTGGGCGAGGATCGGGCGCTCGCGCTCCTGGAGCACGAAGCGCCCCGGCTCTTCCTCGCTCCACGCCAGCTGGTGGCCGCCTCCCTGCGCACCGGAGATCGCCGAGATCTGGGTGCCGCGCACCACCGGGCCGTCCTGGAACCACCAGAGCCGCCAGGGCCGTGAGGGCACCCGCATCATCTGGGCGGCGACCATCTTGCCGTCGACGAGGCCGATGAGGGGGCAGGGAGCTCGCTGGGCGCAGGGCCCGGTGCTGCCGGCGGGCAACTCCAGGTACACCGGCCGGACGCGCTTCGAGGTCCGTGGGCCGGCCGCGCCCCCGCCGCCGGGCTCGCCGCGCGGCTGGGAAGCGGCCTGCGCCGCAGACGTGCTCGTCGTGACGCTGCCCCAGGACAGGGCGGCGGCACTCAGCGCGCCGGTGGCGACGACGACCGACGCCAGCGGCGCGAGGCGCGGGCGGACGCGTCGAGCGGACGGGTGGGGGGAGCTCACGGCGCAAGAATGTCACGATCCAACGGCGGGGAGGGTTGGCCGGCAGCCACAACCAAACCTGGTGAGGCGGTAACGTCGGCGTCGCCGATCTCGTCGACGCGGCATCCGGCGTTGTGGATCCGTTCTGCTTCCGATGCCGCTGGCGCGCCCCTTGCGAGTCCGACAGGCGATCGGCGACGAAAGCGATCGCGAGCACCGCCGCGCTCGAGGACGACCGGAGTGGGAGTCCTGTGGCGGTGCAGCGTCGCGAAGGACTGTCCGAGGGGAGAGGCGATGGCGAAGAAGAAGAACCCGGGCGACCGGCAATCAGCGCAGCCAGCGCACGAAGGTTCGGGCGGTGTGGACGAGGCCAAGGCGCTGGTCGCCGCCGACGACACCCGCGAGGGAGTGGCTCAGCGCGTCGGCGCGCTGCGGGTGCCGGGCGCGGCGCTGCGCTGGCGCTGCGGCGAGGACTGCTTCCAGTTCGAGACCACCTCGGAGCTCGACGCGCTCGACGACGTGGTCGCCCAAGGCACCGCCCGCGAGGCGCTCGAGTTCGGTCTGCTGACGCGGGCGCGCGGACAGAACGTCTACGTGCGCGGCCTGCGCGGCACCGGGCGACGCACCCTGGTGCGTCAGGTGATCCGCCGCATGATCGCCGACGAGCCACGCCGCTGGGAGCTGCGCGACCACTGCTACGTGCACAACTTCGCGCAGCCCGACCGGCCGCGCCTGATCACCCTGCCGGCCGGTCAGGCGCGAGTGCTGCGCGACGCGATGAAGGACTTCGCGTCGTACCTCACCGAGGACTTCCCCAAGCTGCTCGACGCCGAGGCGCTGGTCGCCGACCGGCGCGCCCTCGAGGCGAAGATCCAGCAGGAGGTCGAGCAGATCACCGCTCCACTCGAGAAGGAGCTCGAGAACGCCGGCCTCAAGCTGGTGACGCTGCAGCAGGGCCAGGGCGCCCAGACGGTGATCTTCCCGGTGGTCAACGGACAGCCGATGCCACCGGCGCAGCTGCAGCAGCTGATCCAGAAGGGCGAGGTGTCGCGCGCCTACCTCGAGCGCTACGAGGAGAAGGTGCCGGAGTACCAGCAGCGGGTCGAGGACGTCGGCCAGAAGGTGATGCTGCGGCAGCGCGAGGGCATGCGCGAGATGCGCGACCTCGTCGTCACCGAGGCGCGCAAGCTGCTCGAGAGCGCCCTCAACGGCGTACAGGACCGTTTCCCCGGCCACGAGGCGGTGGCAGAGTTCACCCGCGAGGTGCTCGAGGACGTGCTCGAGAACCGTCTGCGCCCCAAGCCCGACGACCTGGCGGCCGAGCTGCGCTACGGGGTCAACATCGTGCTCGAGAACCAGCCTGACGCCGACGCACCGGTGATCGAGGAGATGGCGCCGAACATGGTCAACCTGGTCGGCACGGTGGAGATCGGGCTCGAGGACGGCGACCCGCGCTCCGCCACCGACTACCGCGGCGTGCGCGCCGGCGCCCTGCTGCGCGCCGACGGCGGCTACCTGATCCTCAACGTCACCGACGTGCTCAGCGAGCAGGGCGCGTGGCGGGCGCTGATCCGCACCCTGCGCTCCGGCCAGCTCGAGATCGTGCCGCCCGAGCTCACCTGGTTCAGGCCCCGGGCGCTGGTCAACCCGGAGCCGATCGACGTGCGGGTGCGGGTGATCCTGATGGGTGATGCCCGCAACTACTACCTGCTCGACCAGTTCGATCCCGAGTTCGGCGATCTGTTCAAGGTGCTCTCGGACTTCGACCACGAGATCGACCGCGACGACGACGGGGTGCGCAACTACGCCTCGGTGATCTCGCACATCGTCACCAGCGAAGATCTGCTGCCCTTCCGTCGCTGCGCGGTGGGCGCTCTCGTCGAGCACGGTGCGCGCATCGCCTCGCGCGCCGGCAAGCTCACCGCCCGCTTCGGCAGGCTCGCCGACATCGCCCGCGAGGCGGAGTTCGTCGCCCGTCGCGCCGGCGCCGAGCGGGTCGACGCCGAGCACGTGCGCGAGGCGGTGCGGCGCACCAAGCAGCGCGCCAGCCTGCCGTCGCGCAAGTTCCAGGAGCTGATCCGCCGCGGCACCATCCGCATCGAGACCGCCGGTGAGGTCGTCGGCCAGGTGAACGGCCTGGCGGTGATCGGCGCCGGCCCGATCACCTACGGCTTCCCGGCCCGCATCACCGCGACGATCTCGGCCGGCCGCGCCGGGCTGATCGACATCGAGGCCAGCGCCTCGCTGTCGGGCTCGATCCACACCAAGGGCTTCCACATCCTCGGCGGCCTGCTGCGCCACCTGCTGCGCCTCGACCATCCCCTCGCCTTCAGCGCCTCGCTCGCCTTCGAGCAGAGCTACGGCGGCATCGACGGCGACTCGGCGTCCGGCGCCGAGACCTGCTGCCTGCTCAGCGCGTTGACCGGGGTGCCGATCCGCCAGTCGATCGCGATGACCGGCGCCATCGACCAGCACGGCCACGTGCAGGCGATCGGCGGCGTCAACGAGAAGATCGAGGGTTTCTACGACGCCTGCAGGGCCGAGGGGCTGACCGGCGAGCAGGGCGTGATCGTGCCTCACAGCAACGCCGGCGACCTGATGCTGCGCGAGGACGTGGTCGACGCCTGCGGACGCGGCGAGTTCTCGGTGTGGGCGGTGCGCACCATCCATCAGGCGCTCGAGGTGCTGACCGGCATGCCCGCCGGGCGCTGGACCGGTGACGGTTATCCGCCCGGCACACTGCTCCACCTGGCGCGGCGCAAGGCGCACGAGTACTGGCGTCTCGGCAGCCTGACCCCCCGCGACGTCGACTCCGACGGCCGGCGCATCGAGCGGCAGAAGGAGGAGGAGGACAAGGCGGCCGAGCCGGTGGCGGAGAGCTGAGCAGCCGGCGCCGGCTCCACTCCGCGTTCCTGCAAGGCGGATTTTCCCGAACGCGAGGCCCCGTCGCCGCGTATCGTTCGAGGTGACAACGCCAAGGAGAGTCCGACGATGAAGCTGCACCTCTTCCCGCCGTCGCCGAACGCCCGCAAGGTGCTGCTGGTCAAGCACCACCTCGGCCTCGAATGCGAGGTCGTCGTCGTCGACCTGCAGGCCGGCGACCAGCGGGCGCCCGAGTTCGTCGACCGCAATCCCAACGGCCTGATGCCGGTGCTCGAGGACGACGACGGCTTCGTGCTGTGGGAGTCCAACGCGATCCTGCAGCACCTGTGCACCAGGGTTCCGGGGCAGACCCTGTGGCCGCGCGACGACCGCGAACAGGCCGACGTGCTGCGCTGGCTCTTCTGGCAGACGGCGCACTGGGGCCCGGCCTGTGGTGGCCTCACCTTCGAGCGCATGACCAAGCACTTCCTGGAGCTCGGTGCGCCGGACGAGAAGCGGGTCGCCGAGTGTCTGGCGAACTTCGCCAAGTACGCCGGGGTGCTCGACGGTCATCTCGCCGACCGCGAGTGGGTCACCGGCGAGCTCAGCCTGGCCGACTTCGCGATCGGCTCCATGCTCACCTACCGCGGCCCGGCGTCGATCCCGGTCGAGGATCATCCGAACGTCAACGCCTGGTTCGAGCGACTGCGCTCGATCCCGGCCTGGGAGGCGACGAGGCCGGGCATCCCCGGCGCCGCCTGAGGAACACCATCATGGGCTCCGAGAACGAACGCCTGCTCGATGCCATCCGTGGCGGCGACGCCGACGCCGTGCGCTCGCTGCTCGCCGAGCGTCCGCATCTCGCCGAAGCCAGGGACTCCCAGGGCGTGCCGCTGCTGCTGCAGGCGCTCTACCACCGCCAGACGCAGATCGCCGAGCTGCTGGCGGAGCGGCGTCGGCCCGGCACGCTGACGGTGCACGAGGCGGCCGCACTGGGCCGGATCGAGCGGCTGCGCGAGCTGCTCGACGGCGATGCCGACGCCCACCTGGCCTGGTCGCACGACGGGTTCACGGCGCTGCATCTGGCGGCCTTCTTCGCTCGCGAGGAGGCCGTCGCGCTGCTGCTCGAGCACGGCGCAGCGGTGGGCTTCGCTTCGCGCAACGGGATGCACGTGCATCCGCTGCACAGCGCCGCGGCGGTGGGCAACGTGCCGATCTGCAGACGCCTGCTCGCCGCCGGCGCCGCGGTCGATGCGCGTCAGGAGGGTGGCTTCACGCCGCTGATGAGCGCGGCGCTGGCTGGCAACCTCGAGCTGCTCGAGCTGCTGCTCGAGCACGGCGCCGATCCTGCGATCGCCGCCGCCGACGGCCGGACCGCGATCGACCTCGCCAGTGCCGGCGGCCACGACGAGGCGGTGGCGCGGCTGCAGCGGGGCTGAGAGCCGCGATCGCAGCAGCCGTCGGGGACGGAGAGCCTTCGCGAGCAGCGGGCGCGCTGCCGGGTCGCCCGGCGGGGAAGCGTTGCGGTTCGTCCCATCGCGGCACGGCTGCGGAATGGGCTCGGGGCACAGGCGAGTTCCCGTCTACGTGCCATGAGATCCGCGGGCGCGCGATGCGCTCGTGAGGCCTCGACCAGCGCTCGTCCCGCTGACTCTTGGCCGACAGAGCCCGACAGCGGATCCCGAGGCGGTCACGGGTCGGTCGGATGGAGGGGCAACGGTTCGCGAAAGGACCCGCCATGGCCGAGCAGCGCCGCCTCGCCGACAGTCACGCTCCTGATCCCGTGAGACCTCGCGTCGGCGGGGGAGGATCACGCGGCGGCGGAGCGCCCGCCGTCGGTGCAGGAGCGACCCGGCGGGCACCAGGGGCAACAGAGCCACCGCGGGCGGAGGGCGCCGGCCGGGCCCGACACCTCGGCGCGGTCGGGGTGTGGGTCTCACGGCTGGTGCTGGGAGCGCTTCCCGTCGGCCTCGCCGGGCTGATGGGACTGACGATGGTCGTGCTCCTGGCCTGCGACGGCGAGCTCTCCGGCGGCCCGCTGCTGCGCCAGCGCGCACCCGTGTCGGAGTTCTACGGCAGCTGGAACGACGACAGCGGCCGCACCGTGATCCCGGGGCAGCCCTCGCCGCCACCGGCAGAGTCCGAGGAGACGCAGGAGGGCGCGGCGTACTGGCCGTGCGGCGAGCTGTCGCCGCGCGGTTGAGGCGGTCCCGCCACGTACGTGGCCCTCAGAGGGATCGTCGGTCCTTCGATTCGAGGAGTCGGTCGGCGCTTCGATCTCAGAAGCCGTGATCTGCGGTGAGGCGCCGGTCGAGTTCGGGTCGCTTCGTTTCCCGTGACGCGATCTCCTTCGCTACGACTGGTGGAGGTCGCGGTCCGATTGCCGGCCCGCGTCGAGCCGAGGTGAGGGATGGCACAAAGTCCGACCCCTGACCCCTTACCTGTTGCTCGTGGCCGGGGGCGGCAACGTCGGAAGGAGCCTGCCTAACTTTCCTCTTCCTTTTCCTTGTTCCTTCTCCCCTCTGTCTCTTTCCCTTTCCCTTGTCCCTTGTCCCTCTCCCCTAACCCCTGACCCCTTTTCCCTTCTCCCTCGTCCCTCTTCCCTGACCCCTAACCCCCAACCCCCAACCCCTAACCCCTAGCCTCTGCCGCGTCCGCCCCGGCTCAGTCGTAGATCCCGTCGGCGTACCAGCGATCCTCCCGCCGCTCGTGGTAGATGCGGTAGAGGCCGCCGTCGGAGAGCTCGACGTCCCAGTAGTCGCGCTCGGTGCGCTCGCTCGACCACCAGTCCTCCTCGAGCTCCCACGGTCCCGAGGCGACCCGCACCGCGCCGTCGATCTTCGGCTTGCCCTTCTCGTTCTCCAGCGATCGCACCTCGGTCGGGGGAGCGTTCTGGCGTGGGCAGCGGCGGAAGATCCCCGGATGGCGCGCCATGTCGTCGACCTCGATGACCGGGTCCGAGCCTCTGTCAGAGTCAGCCGACGCCCCGCCGTCAGGACCGCTCGCCGTGCCCCGGTGGCCCCGCGCCGCAGCGCCCGAGCCGCCCGAGCTCCCGGTCGTCGCGGAGCTCGTCGACCGGGGAGATGCCGCGCCGCCGGCCTGAGTGCCGGGCTCGCGCACCTCGTCGGCCGCGGCGAGGTGGTGGTAGGGCCCGCTGGCGCGACCAGAACGCGTCGCGTCGTCGCGGGTCAGCACCTCGAGCTCGAGCGCCGGGCGCAGCACCCGCACCGCGAGCAGGCCGCGCCCCGGCTCGATGCGGGTGCGCACCTTGGGCGGCGGTGGCGGCACGTACTCGACCAGCCGGAAGCGCTCGGGGCGGTGGCCCGGCGCCGGGCGTGGTGAGCCCACCCGGCCCGGACCGAGCAGCGCGAAGAGGCGCGCCAGGGTGGTGGCGAGGCGGTCGGGCGACAGCGAGGCTGGACCGAGCAGCGAGAGTTGCGCCAGCTTCGGGGTGTCGGGGTGGGCGATGAGCTGGAAGCCGTTGATCGGCGCGCCGGGCGTGTGCGCCTCGAGATCGAGCCGCACCAGGGTGAGCAGGGTGTGCGCCTCGCGGGTCGGCGACGGCAGCTCGATGCTGCGCTCGTGGTAGCCGTCGGGCTCGAGCTGCAGCGAGATCTCGAGCCGGCGGCAGCCGAGGCCGCGCTGGGCGAGCCGCTCGCACAGCCGCTCGAGAGCGGTGCGGGCGATGAACAGGAACGGCTCGAGCTGCACCACCGGCCACTCGAGGGTCATGCCCTCGCGCAGGCTCTGCGGCGGCTCGCGCACCACCAGCGGACGCGGGTCGATGCCGCGCGCGGTGAGGTGCAGACGCTGACCGAGATCGCCGAGCCGGCTGGCGACCTCGTCTCTGGGCAGCTCGGCGAGATCGCCGATCGACTCGATGCCCCAGCGGCTCAGCGTCTCGGCGACCTCGGTCTCGGGGCACAGGCGGTGCAGCGGCAACGGCGCCAGGAACGACGCCTCCTCTCCCGGCGGCACCAGATGCGGCGCGTTGGGTAGCCCCGCGGCGACGCGCGCCGCCAGCTTGCTGCTGGCGACGCCGACCCGCACCGGCAGGCCGGCGGCGTCGAGCTGGCGCATCAGCTCGTGGGCCAGCTCGAGCTCGGGGTCGCGCTCGGCGTGCCGGTAGTGGCGCTCGAGCCCCTGGATGTCGAGGTAGACGGTGCCGCCGTCGTCGCGCGCGGCGCCTTCGCCGAGGTCGCCGATCTCGAGCCGCGGGGTGAAGCGCTCGCAGACCTCGAGCAGCACCTCGCGCGCGATCTGCTCGCTCTGCGGGTCGCGCGCCCGCGCCAGCAGCTTGGGCAGCCGGGCGCGCGCCTGCTGCAACGTCATGCCCGGACGCACCCCCGCCTGCCGCGCCAGCCGGGTGGCGGCGATCACCCGCGCGTGGCTGCCGTTGCCCTCGAACACCGCCACCGCCTCGCGGCGCAGGTCGGGCTCGCAGCGCAGCCGCGCGGCGAGCGGGAAGAGCGGCACCGTGGCGCAGGCGATGCGCGCTGCGCTGGCGCCATCGGTGGCGCCGCGCAGTCGGGTCAGCGGACGCTTGGCGTTCGGCAGCGTGCGCTGGCGCACCTTCTTGCGCCGTTTCTTGCGCTGCGTCTGCCTCGTGCGCTGCGGTGACGATTCTCCGGCGGCGGTGCCGGTGCCGGTGACCGGTGGTTCTCCTGTCCCCGATTCGTTGCCGACGCGCGCCTTCGGTGGGTTACGCGAGACTCGGAGGTCGGAGCCGGCGTCTTCGGGTCGGCTTCGTGAGACTGGGGCGCCCTCGCCTCTGAGGAGGTCGGAAGCGGCGTCTTCGGGCCGGCCTCGCGAGACTGGGGCACCCCCACCTCTATCCTCCCCCTGCAGGGGGAGGAGGCCGGAAGCAGAGTCTTCGGGTCGGCTTCGCGGAGCTGGGGCACCCCCACCTCCGAGGAGGTCGGAAGCCGCGTTCTCGTTACGGTGCCGCGTAGCCGGGACGCGCCCACCGTCGTCCTCTCCCTGCCCCACTTCCGTCATCCCCGCGCAGGCGGGGATCCACGCGTCGCGATGGGGCGGGTTGCCGCCGTGCTCGAGCGCCTGGCGCCCGTCTGCCATCGGCCGTTGCCCGGCCTTGGCCTCGTTGCGAGTCTGCGTTGTCGTCAGATTGCGTGAGGCTGGGAAGCCGGAAGCCGCGTCTTCGGGTCGGCTTCGTGAGGCTGGGGCACCCCCACCTCGATCCTCCCCCTGCAGGGGGAGGAGGCCGGAAGCAGAGTCTTCGGGTCGGCGCCGCGGGGCTGGGACACCTCCACCTCGCAAGAGGCCGGAAGCGGCGTTCTCGTTGCGGTGCCGCGTGGCTGGAGCGCGCCCACCACCGTCGTCCGCTCCCTGCCCCATTTCCGTCATCCCCGCGCAGGCGGGGATCCACGCGTCGCGATGGGGCGGGTTGCCGCCGTGCTCGAGCGCCTGGCGCCCGTCTTCTTCCGCTGCATCGCGAGGCTCACTGCCACTTCGCTGCCCGCCCCGATCCCGACGTGGTTCGCCACTCGAAGCGACGTGCTCCTCGAGCACCTGACGCGCCCGGCGCCGGTCCGCGGTGCTCGCGCCATCCCGCCCGCGGCGCTGCGCCGCCGCCGTCGCCTCGGCGAGGCGGCGCGGTGGACGGCTAACCGGCACGGTGCGTCTCCGACGCCCGGCGCCTCGATCGGGGCGGTGACCGTCGGCCCGCGGTGGTCGATGGCGAACACGGCGACTCGTCTCGCGTCGCCGCACCACCGTCCGTCGCCACCGCCACCGCCGCGGGCGGCGCGCCTTCGAGGTCGGCCCGCAGGTCGACGAAGCGCTCGTCGATCGCGTGGCGCCTCGCCTCGCTCGGCTCGTACTCGATGGTCGGTTCGGCGACGGCAGCCTGGCGCGGGTTCGTCGAGACCGTTCCCCGCGTGCCCACCGCGCTCCGCGCGATCTCATCGTCGGCCTCGTGGGATCCGATGGCTCCGCCCCCGGTGGCTCCGGCGGCCCCGGTGGCGTCCGTCGCTGCTTCCGGTGCTTTTACGCCGATCCTTTCCGTCACCTTTCCCGTTGCCGAGCGCACCGAGCGCGAGGCCAGCGGCACCACCGTGGCACCCCCGTCATCACCGGCCTCTTCGTGCCGCCCCTTCGGAGAAGCCGCCGTGGATGATCGGGCCGAGGGGGAGCGCCGGCGCAGCCGCGTCCAGCTCGTCTGCAGCGGCGCCGCCAGGCCGGCCACCGAACCGCTCGGTGCGCGCAGCTCGAAGCGCACCGCCATCTCGAGCGCCACCTCGCCGACGCTGCGCCCGGGTGCGTCACCGGAGCCGGTGGATTCGATGGAGCCGAACGCGCCAGACGCACCGGACGCTCCAGAAACGCCGGACGTCTCTTCCATCGACTTCCGTCGCCGCGCGTGGCGCTCCCAGGGGCTCGCTCCGGAACTCGTCCCACTGGCGTCGGCAACGCCGGGTGTGGGCGACGGTGGCCCTGCGCCGCGGCTGCGCTCCTGGGCGGCGCGCTTGAGCCGCGGCAGGCGCATCTTGGCCAGCTCGGCGGCGCCGAGCAGCCCGCCGAGCAGGTGCGGCGCTGGCTGGCGCGCAGGGAGCGCGGCACACCGTGGAGGCAGGGGCGACGAGGACTTACGAGACGAAGTCCGTGGAGCGTTCTCGAGCTCAGAGCTCTGGAACTCCGGCATCCCGGGCTTCGGACTGTCGGCCTGCGTTGGCCTCTCGGAGCTCACCGGCGCGCCCTGCGCCGCCGCGTCGCTCGCCGCCGCGCCCTCGGGCCTACGCCTCGGCGGTCGCGCCGAGCGGCTCGCAGCTCCTCGCGTCGACCGCTGCGCCGAACCTTCGTGCCGCGCCGGCGGGCGCCCCGACGTGTGCCTCTGCTCGCCCAGCGCACGATCGGCCAGCCAGCCGCCGGCGCCGC
>ERZ869936.389-NODE-389-length-43339-cov-15.549302_pt1 | contig 43339 bp, 25 predicted proteins | sample MGYA00520876_ERZ869936 | MGnify/ENA primary metagenome ERZ869936 (study PRJEB32218, sample SAMN09650985) | biofilter metagenome | isolation source: enrty point of leading RO module | place: Saudi Arabia: Thuwal, RO plant located on Red Sea | collected 2016-02-17 ... | reverse complement strand
GCCGATCCCGAGCACGCCAGCGCCGGCTTCCCGACCAGCTGCGAGAGCTGCCACACGACCGTCGCCTGGGCGCCGGCCGACTTCGACCACGCGGCGACCTCGTTCCCGCTCACCGGCAGGCACCAGCAGGTCGACTGCGTCTCGTGCCATCAGGAGGGCTACGCCGGCACGCCGAGCGACTGCTTCTCCTGCCACCAGGCGGAGTGGAACCAGACCACCGATCCGGTGCACGCCGACGCCGGCTTCCCGACCAGCTGTGAGTCCTGCCACACCACCAGTGCCTGGCAGCCGGCGACCTTCGACCACGCCGCCACCGCCTTCCCGCTGCGCGGCGAGCACCGCTTCGTCGACTGCGCCGAGTGCCATGCCGACGGCTACTCCGGCACGCCGACCGACTGCTACTCGTGCCACCTCACCGACTACCAGACGGCCGACGATCCCGACCACCGCGACGCCGGTTTCCCGACCAGCTGTGAGAGCTGCCACGACGAGAGCGACTGGAACGACGCCAACTGGGACCACGACGCGCTCTACTTCCCGATCGACTCGGGAGAGCATCGCGGCGAGTGGAACCAGTGCCAGGACTGCCACGTGACGCCGAGCAACTACCGCCACTTCGAGTGCATCCTCTGCCACGAGCACCGTCAGTCGGAGATGGACGACGAGCACGAGGACGTCGGCGGCTACCGCTTCGAGAGCCGCTCGTGCCTCTCCTGCCACCCGGACGGGGAGGAGTGACGGTGCGATCGGGCGGTTCGAGGGGGGGCTCGGCGCACCGCGTGGCGCTCGCCGGCGCCTACCTGCTGCTGGCCGCGACCTGGGCGGCGCTGGCGCTGCACGGCGCCGGCTACTACCTCACCGACTGGGGCGAGCGGGCGCGGCATCCCGGCTACTGGGACCTCAAGCCCGGCGGCCGCCTGGGCCTGCTCTACGGCTATATCGGCGCGGCGATGATGACGGTGCTGCTGGTCTACTCGCTGCGCAAGCGGGTCAAGGCCCTGCGCCGTCTCGGAACGCTCTCGAAGTGGCTCGACTGGCACATCCTGCTCGGGGTCTTCGGGCCGCTCTTCGTCGTGCTGCACTCCTCACTCAAGGTCGGCGGCCTGGTTTCGATCGCTTTCTGGTCGATGCTGACCGTGGCGCTCAGTGGCGTCTTCGGCCGCTTCCTCTACCTGCAGATCCCACGCTCGCGCAGCGGCCAGGCGCTGTCGCTGGACGAGATCGAGCAGCGTCGCGGCGAGCTGGAGGCCGAGCTGCGCGAGAACGCCGGCGAGCCCGCCGAGGCCGAGCGGTGGCTGGCCGGGCTCGACGACCTGGTCGAGCGCTCGGTGCGGCGCGAGGTGTCGCTGCCGCGGCTCGCGGTGTCGCTGCCGGTGCAGGTGGTGCGCTCGCGGCTCGCGGCGCGCCGCCTCACCCGCTCGTGGGACGTGGCTCCGGTGCTGCGCCGGCGGGTGGCGCGGTTGGCGGTGGCGCAGGTGGCCCTGCGCCGGCGCATGCTGCTGCTCGAGCGGCTGCAGCGCCTCTTCTTCTGCTGGCACGTCTTCCACAAACCGTTCGCGGTGATCCTCTACTGCCTGATGGTGGTGCACGTCGCCGTCGCCTGGGCCACCGGCTACCGCGGACCGCTGGGATGAACCGTGTGCGTGCGCAGTCCTTTGATGCCGGCTGGTTGCCGAGAGCGCTGGGAGCCCTCGCGATGACGGTGGCCTGCATGCTGACGCCGGAGCCGGCCTCGGCCCAGCTCTCGCCGGGCCCCCTCAGCGAGGCCCACGCCGGGCTCGAGGGCAGCCGCTCCTGCCTCGCCTGCCACTCCGGACGCCGCGGCGTCGATCCGGAGCTGTGCCTGGAGTGCCACGGCGCCCTCGAGGCCCGCATCCAGGCCGGACAGGGGCTGCATGCAGGCAGCGAGTTCGGCGCCTGTGAGCGTTGCCACATCGAGCACCAGGGACGCGACTTCGAGCTGGTCTGGTGGGGCGACGGCGGTCTCGACGGCTTCGATCACGAGCGGGTCGGCCACCGGCTCGACGGCGCCCACGCCGAGGCCGGGTGCCGCGACTGCCACCGACCCGGCCTGCTCTCTCTCGCCGGCGATCCGTCGGCGCTCGGCGTCGACCCCGAGAGCACCTTCCTCGGCCTCGACCGCTCCTGCTCCTCCTGCCACGCAGACCCGCACGCCGGTCAGTTCGCCGGACGCGACTGCGACGCCTGCCACGACAGCGACGGCTTCGAGGCGGCAACAGGCTTCTCCCACTCGCAGACCCGCTTCGCGCTGCTCGGCGAGCACGCCGACGCGCCTTGTGGGAGCTGCCACCCGCAGGCCTCCCGGACGGCGGACGATCGAGCTGCCGCGGCAACGCTGGTCGGCGGCGCCGAGCTCGCGGCGTCACGCTCGACGACCCGCTACGCCGGCGTCGACTTCGCCGACTGTTCTTCCTGCCACCGCGAGGATCCCCACCAGGGACGGCTCGGCGGGCGCTGCGCCAACTGCCACCAGCCTTCGGGTTGGAGCGACGGCGCCCGGAGCGGTTTCGAGCACTCGCGCACCGGCTTCGACCTGCGTGGCGCCCACCGCGAGGTGGCCTGCGAGAGCTGCCACGGCGACGGCCTGGCGCTGGCACGTCCGCCGTCGGGCGAGTGCACCGACTGCCATCTCGACGTGCACTTCGGCGCCTGGAGCCGCAGCGATGGGGCCTCCGCCGACTGTGGCGGATGCCACCGCGAGACCGGGTTCACCCCTTCGACTTACGACGTCGCGGCGCACGCCGGCAGCGCCTTTCCCCTCACCGGGCGGCACGCGGCGATCGCCTGCGAGCGCTGCCACGTGCCGGTGCCGCTCGCCCAGCTGGCCGGCGCGGCCGAACCGGCCGACCCGGCCGGCGATCTCGGCGCCCGCCGTCGCGCGCGGCCTCCGCACGCACCGCCGCCGCGCTTCGCTCCGCTCACCACACCGCCGAGCGAGAGCTGCACCTCGTGCCACACCGATCCGCACCGGGCGAGCTTCGCGGCGGTGGCGGAGGAGTGCGTCGACTGCCACGACACCAGCTCCTGGTCGAGCGTCGGCTTCTCCCACCGCGCCACCGGCTTCCTGCTCGAGCTCGGCCACCGCGGTGTCGGTTGCCGCGACTGCCACGACGTGGAGGGCTCGTCGCAGGACGACCGGAACGCCACCGTGGACCTGCTCTTCGACGTCGTTTCCACCGAATGCGCGGCCTGCCACGTCGATCCTCACGGCGGCCAGTTCGCGATCCCGTCCGCGGCCGAGAACGGCGTCGCGACCACCTGCGAGCGGTGCCATCCGCGGCCGCGATTCGCGCCGGCCGAGCTCGACCACGACGACGCCCGCTTCGCGCTCGAGGGCGCCCATGCCGCGGTGGCCTGCGCCGCCTGCCATCCCACGGTCGAGACCGCGACGGGCCCGCGGGTGCTCTATCGGCCGTTGCCCCACGAGTGCTCCGACTGCCACGACGGCGGTGGGGAGCGGCTGCGATGAACCTGTCGCCCGAGAGCCTCGACTGGCTGACCACGAGCGGCGTCTGGTTGCTCGCGGTGCTGCTCGCGGCGGGTGTGCTCGGCGCCTATCTGCTGCGCTTCCGGCGCCGGCTGGCGCAGCATCGCGAGCTCTACGAGGAGGTCAGCGAGGTCGGCGCGACGCGGCCGATGGGGCAGTTCCCCTACATCGATCCGTCGCTGTGCATCGGCTGCGGCAACTGCGTCGCGGTGTGCCCGGAGGGCGACGTGCTCGGCCTGGTCGGCGGCCAGGCGGTGGTGCTCAACGGCGCCCGCTGCGTCGGTATCGCCAACTGCCAGGAGGCGTGCCCGGTCGGCGCCATCGAGGTCGGTCTCGGCGACATCAAGGGCCGCGCCGACCTGCCGGTGCTCGACGAGAAGCAGCAGACGACCATCCCCGGCGTCTACATCGCCGGCGAGCTCGGCGGTCTGTCGCTGGTGCGCAACGCCATCGTGCAGGGGCGCGAGTGCGTGCTCGAGATCGCCGGGCGGCTGGACGGCTGCGGAGCCCCCGCCCCCGGGGCTGGTGGCGGTGCCGAGGACGAGGCGCGCACCTGGGACCTGCTGATCGTCGGCAGCGGTCCGGCGGGGATGAGCGCCGCGCTGACGGCGCGGGAGAAGCAGCTCGACTTCGTCGTGCTCGAGCAGGAGGAGAGCCTCGGCGGCACCATCGACCACTATCCGCGGCGCAAGATCGTGCACACCCAGCCGGTGGAGGTGCCGCTCTACGGCTGGGTGAAGAAGACCGAGCAGTCGAAGGAGGAGCTGCTCGAGATGTTCACCGGGCTGCACGAGCGTCACCAGCTGCCGATCCGCTTCGGCCAGAGGGTGACCGGCTTCGCGCCCGAGGACGGCGGCGTCGTCGTGGTGCACACCTCGAAGCGGCGTTTCCGCTGCCGCAACCTGGTGCTGGCGATCGGCCGCCGCGGCACGCCGCGCAAGCTCGGGGTGCCGGGCGAGGAGCTGCCCAAGGTCTTCTACCAGGTGCGCGATGCCGAGCAGTACCAGGGGCTCAAGATCGTCTGCGTCGGCGGCGGCGACAGCGCCGTGGAGGCGGCGATGGGCCTGAGTGCCCAGCCTGGCAACGAGGTGCTGATCTCCTACCGCAAGCCGCGCTTCTCGCGCATCAAGAGCAAGAACCAGACGCGCATCGACGACGAGATCCGCACCGGCAGGGTGCAGGCCCTGTTCGAGTCGAACCTGCGCGAGATCCGCGAGGACCAGGTGCTGATCGCCGGTCCCGAGGGCGAACGGTGGATCGATAACGACCTGGTCTTCGTCTTCGCCGGCGGCGAGCCTCCTTACCCGCTGCTGCGCGAGGGCGGGGTGCGCTTCGGGGACCAGCTGTGAACGGGGCCGACGGGGAAGCAGGGAGGACCGAGATGAGCCGCAGGAAGACCTTGCATTCGCTGGCCGCCGCCTGGGCGATGGCCATCACGCTGGCGCCGGCCGCCTCCGCGGCGCGCCTCGAGTTCGATCGCGAGGCCTACGAGTTCCGCGAGGATGCCGGCATCGTCTTCGCGACCCTGCGCCTGGTCGACTGCGCCGCGCCGCGTCCGTCCGGCTCGGTGAGGGTCGAGGTGGTGGCCGCCGACGGCAGCGCCCGCGAGGGTGTCGACTTCTACGGCTACGCCGCCGGGCCGATCGGCACTCCCGACGACGGGCAGTCGCCCTCCGGTGCGCCGCGCAGCTTCCGCACCCTCGAGGTGCCGATCCAGATCGTGCACGACGAGGAGAGCGAGGGCGACGAGAGCTTCGAGCTGCGGGTGCGAATGCCGGAGCAGGCGGCCCTCGGCTGCGACGACTCGGCCTCCGCCGCGCCGCTCTCGACCAGCGCCGCGGCGACGGTGACGCTGGTCGACGTGCCGTTCGATCAGTCGACCGTCGGCTTCCTGCGCTCCGAGCTACGCGTCACCGAGACCGATCCGCCGCAGCGGCGCATGGCGCGCTTCGTCGTCGAGCGCACCAGCGGCCGGCAGCCGATCAGCGTCGTCTGCCAGACGACTCGTGGCGGCAGCGCCGCCGAGGGCGAGGACTTCGCCCCGGTCGCCGAGGTGCTGGCCTGGGGCGAGGGCGACTCGTCGTCGCGCGACTGCCTGGTGCCGGTGCTCTCCGACGACCTCGGTGAGACCGCGGAGACGGTCGCCGTGGCGCTGCAGGTGGTCGCCGGCGAGGCGGTCGCCCTGGCGGCCTCGCGTGCCACCCTGCACATCGACGACGACGACTCGCCCGGGCGGGTGCAGTTCGAGAGCACCCGCTTCCTGGCGCGCGAGTCCGACGGCCGGGCGGTCGTGCGGCTGCTGCGCCGTGGCGGCACCGAGGGCGCCGTCGAGGTGCGTGTGCTGGCGCTCGGGCGTGAGGCCGAAGAGGGGGTCGACTACCTGCCGCCGCGTTCGACCGCGCGCTGGGAGGACGGCGAGCAGGGACCGCTCGAGGTCGAGCTGCCTCTGGTGCGCGACGCCGAGCGCGAGCCCTCCGAGAGCATCGTGCTGTCGCTCGAGATGGTCAGCGCCGAACCGCTGCTCGGCGACCTGCGCAACGCGATCATCGAGATCGAGGACCGCGGCGACTGAACAGGCGCCGCGTCAGCGGGTGCGCGCGTTACGGCGCCTTGTCGAGCACCGTCCGGCTGGTGGTGTGCCCGGCCAGCTCCTCGGGGCGCCAGCGGGTCGGCTTGAGCTCGCGCTGACTGAACAGCTTCTCCGCCTGGTCGGCGAAGTGCGGCGAGTCGGGGCGGTCGCTCTGGCCCAGCGGCAGGTACATCCACGACTGCGGCGGCTCGGTCATCACCACCACCTGGGTCGAGGTCTGGCCGCTGCGGCCCCAGCGGGTGAAGTCGTCGCGCTCGGCGCCGTAGCCCATGTTGCGCAGGGTGGTGGTGCCGCCGCGGCCACCGCCACCGCCGACCGGCCACGACTGCTCGCCGCGGCCCACCCGGTAGCGGTCGCCGTAGGTCGCCTGCAGCGAGCCGTACTTTTCGACCAGCACGTCCATGGCGCGGGCGAAGGCGTCGACCAGCAGACCCGATTCGGCGGCGTCGAGCTCGATCTCCGGCGCCTCGCGGCGCTGCACCGCGGTCAGGTAGAGCTGGTCGATCTCGTCGCCGAGCGCGGCGCCGGCGTCGCGGTTCTCCTCGGCGAAGACCTGCTCCTTCCACAGGTCGAACTTCAGCGCGCCGCTCGAGTCGGCCTGCAGCGCGCCGTTCCATCCCAGCAGGTCGTCGATCGCGGCGTCGTAGTGCTGGTGCTCGGCGTAGCGCGCCTCGCCGACCGCCTCGTGCGCCTGGCGCAGCGCCTCGAGCCAGCGCTCGGCGCCGTAGGGCTGCACGTCGTTGATGTAGGCCATCGCCTCCTCGGCGGTCACCGAGTCGTCGCCGGCGAGCAGCTCGACGGCGCGCGCTCCGCGCTGGTTGGTCCAGCCGGCGCGCTCGCGGCCGTAGCCGGGGCCGCTGAACAGGTAGTCGACGTGGTCGGCGAGCTGGAACGGGCTCTCGGGCATCATCGCGTCGGGCGGGATGTTGCAGTTCTGCATCCAGCCCTGGCGTGGGTTGAGGACCTGCAGGTGATCGCTCGCCGGATGGAAGCCGTTCCACTCGCTGGCCGAGGTGCTGCCGTCCACCGGCAGGCTCCAGTCGAAGCCCGCGGGGCGGCGCGGCACCCGACCGGTGCGCTGGTAGTAGATGTTGCCCGAGGTGTCGGCGACCATGACGTTCTGGGGGAAGAGGGTGAGGCTGTCCATCGCCGCCACCGCGCCGGTGTAGTCCTCGGCGAGGTTGAAGGTGCGCCACGCCTCGAGAGTCACCAGGTCGCCGTAGGCGATCCTGGCGGCGAACGCCTCGTCGCCCTGCTGGGCGATCAGCGGCCCGTGATGCGGCGAGAACCACAGGGTGTGGGTCTGCGCTCCGGCGCCCTGGACCGCCAGCTCCACGGTGCGCGCTTCGAGCGGCAGCCACTGCCCGTCGTAGAGCATCTCCGGCGCCGGCTGCTGGTCGGCGGTCGAGTCGCCCGACAGGTTGCGCACCTTCAGGCGGTAGACGTCGGCGGTGTCGGGGCCGCCGGTGGTCATCGCCCAGGCGACGTCCCGGTTGTGGCCGAGGCCGATGTAGGGCGATCCGGCCAGCGAGACGCCCGAGCCGACCAGCTCGCCGGCGTGCACCCGCAGCTCCCAGAAGCGTGACGGCCCCTCCCAGGCCAGGTGCGGATCGATGGCGAGGATCGCGGCGCCTTCGGCGCTGCGCTCGGGGGCGATCGCGAACTGGTTCGAGCCGCGCGCGGTGCGCTCCCATTCGGGACGCACTCCGGAGCGCACCAGATCCTCGTAGGCCTCGTCGATCGACCAGTTGTAGAGGAAGAGGCGGCCGAAGGCGAGCACCATCGCCTCGTCGACCTGGCGTCCCCGCCACCACTCGGGCACGTCGTCCGGGTGGGCGACGTAGAAGTCGTTGATCCCCCGCGTGAAGGCGGCGATCTCGGCGCGCAGCGGGTCCTGCATCTCGGCGAAGCGCCGCTGGCCGATGGCGTAGTGGTCCCACATGTGCGCCCGCAGGTCCGAAGGCACCGCGGCCTCGCCGACCACCGAGGCGTACTCGCCGATGGCGATCATCAGGTTGTGCAGCAGCTGGGTGGGCCGGTCCTCCGCCTGCGCCCATCCCATCGCGTAGAGACCGCCGACGATCGTCGGCGAGTAGATGTGGGCGACACCCCACTCGTCGCGGTAGAGCACCGTCTGGCCGGCGTCGTCACCGGCGCCGGGCAAGGCCTGGCCGTCGACTCCGCCACCGCGATCGCAGGCGAGCGGCAGCGCCAGCGTCAGCAGCGTCAGGAGGGCTGCCGCGCGAGCGGCGACGGGGGAGGCGGTCGGGTGGCTCGGCGACGGCATGGTGCATCCTCCTCGAGGAACGCACGGCGGCCGCCCGCCCTTTTGCCGGGTGGGCTCCTCCGACCGCGTTCTCACATGGCTGGTGCGCTTCAGCCTAGCAGCGCCGCGCTCGGCGACGTCGACTCAGGCGGGCGCGGCGGCGAGCGCCATCGCCTGGCGGTGGGCCAGCTTCCACGCCTTCAGCGTGGCCGCGAACTCGCGCCGCACCTGGCGCAGCTTGGCCTCCACCTCGCGGCGCTGCTCGCTGCTGCGATGCATCTTCGCGCGCGCCTGGCGGGTCGACTCGTTGAGCAGGGTGCGCAGCTGCAGGTGCAGCTCCTCGGCCTTGGCGTCGAGCTCGCGCAGCCAGGAGGCGAGGGTGTCCGAGAGCTCGACGCGGTCCTCGGCGATTCGGCGCTCGATCTGGCGCTGGCGCTCGCGCAGCCTGGCGAGGCGGATCGTCTCGGCCGGGATGCGGCGGAGGTTCGAGGCCAGGCCGACCTTGGAGAGCGTCCAGATCACCCACTTGGTGGGATCGAACTGCCAGAAGCGCACGCCGTTGCGGTAGTCGGTCTGGAAGGCGTGGTGGTAGTTGTGGTACCCCTCGCCGAAGGTGAACAGGGCGAGCAGGCCGTTGTCGCGCGACGACGCCTCGCTGTCGTACGGCCGCGAGCCGATCGAGTGCGCCAGCGAGTTGATGAACCAGGTCATGTGGTGCACCGCGACGATGCGGATGGTGCCGCCGAAGAGGAAGCCGGAGAGCACGCCCACCAGCACGTCGCGCCCGGTGAAGGCGTACCAGCCGGCACCCACCGCCATCGGCACGAAGAAGCCCATGACGATGGCGATCGGCACGTACCAGCGCTCCTGCCAGGCGAGGATCGGGTCGCGCCGCAGGTCCTCGACGTTGTCGTGGCGCAGCCGCGGGTCGACCTTCACCAGCAGCCAGCCCATGTGCGCCCACCAGAAGCCGCGGGCGATGCTGTGCGGGTCGTGCGGGTCGCCGTCCTGGTCGGTGTGCTTGTGGTGGTGGCGGTGCTCGGCGCTCCACTTCAGCGCCGACATCTGGAAGGCGCCGGCCCCGAACAGGCAGACGAACAGCCGCACCGGCCACTTGGCCTGGTAGGCGCGGTGCGAGAAGAGCCGGTGGTAGCCCACCGTGATGCTCATCCCGGTGAGATACATCATCGCAACGAAGAGGACGAGCTCGAACCAGCCCACCGGGAAGCTCCAGGCGAACCAGGGGCCGCCGATCAGCGAGACGACCAGGGTCGAGAAGAGGAAGATGGTGGTGACCCAGGAGATCCCGACGATCTCGAGCGGCTGGCGCGGCGATTCGCTGGACATGAGGGGTATCTTGTTCCTTGTCTGAGAGCGTTACTGGTGCCTTCCCACGCGGAACGTGGAAGCGTCGTCCTGCCGTCCTACGGATGGCAGCGGCGAAATGGTTCGCGAACCCTCCTCGCGATCCCGCCGCCCGTGACCCCAGATCGTACCACCCGCGTCCGAGCCCTCGTCACGGGACGGTCAGGCGACGTCGACACGGTCTCCGACCGGAGTCCTTACCCGTGGGTGCGGGGCGCCATTCCCGCCGCGCCGGCGGCCGGGCCGCGATCGCCGGCGCGCAGCAGCTGCGCCTCCTCCAGCGCCGCGGCGGCGTGCGCCAGGTCGGTGAAGGCGATCCCCGAGCGTTCGGCGACGTCGAGCAGCGAGCGGCCGCCGTCGCTCTGGTTGAGCATCCACAGCAGGGCCTGCTCGCGCTCGCGTCCCGAGCTGGCGCCGCCGAGGGACCCGTAGAGCCCGCGCCGTCCCAGTTGCGGCTCGCCGTAGGGGCTGAGGTTGCGGTAGCTGCGGTCTGCCTCGAGGGCGGCGAGCACGGCGAGGTAGGCCTGCACCGAGCGGCCGAGGCTGGCCGCGCTGACGAAGTCGAGGTCGTCACCCGAGGTGTGGTACTCGGGGTAGCGGCCCCACGGCGTGCGGGTCAGCGAACCGACCGGCAGATCGAAGCCCGGCGAGCAGTACTGGCGCTCGTCGTAGCCGAAGGGCGAGAAGGGCTCGATCTCGAGGGGCTGGTCGAGGGCGGCGAAGGCGCAGCGCACGGCGCGGTCGATGGGCGCCTCGCGGCGGCTGCGCTTGTAGTGGAAGCCGCCGCGGTCGCCGAGGTTCGCCGCCACCAGGCCGTGCGCCACCCTTCCCGAGCAGTCGGGGTTGCGCGCCAGCCAGCAGATCGCGCCGATGGTGCCGGGCACGAAGAGCAGGCGGTAGCTGAAGCGCCGCTGCGCCCGCTGCAGCTTCGCCAGCACCGCGGCGACCTCGGCGAGCACCGCGACGCCCGAGAGATTGTCGTTGCACAGCTGCGGATGGCAGACGTGGGTCGACAGCAGCACCTCGCGCGGATCGGCGCCCGGCAGGAAGAGCTCGCCGTAGGTCAGCGACCCGGCCTCGTCGAGGGTCGAGTCGATGCACACCTCGTACTCGCCCTCCGGCAGCGCCTGACGCTGACGGTGGGTGAGGCAGAAGCCCCAGCGCCGGGCGTAGTAGGAGGTGCGGTAGGGGATGCGGTCGGGCTGCTCGGGCAGCGAGTGCAGGTGCTCGTCGAGCTCCTGGCGCGACACCCTGCCGCGGAACGGCTCGCTGTAGGAGAGCAGATGCAGGCCGTGCTCGGCGAGGTCGATCACCTTGTCGCCGCCGGGGCCGCGCACCCAGGCCTCGCGCACGTTCCACTCGGGCGGCACCTCCCAGTCGAGTGCCCGGTCGCCGCTCGGCACCTCGTGGGTGATCCAGGCGTCGTTGCCGTTCAGCTCCAGTCCCTCGCGCACCGCCGCGAGGGTGGCGCGCACCCCGTCGCCGGTGATGCTGCGCAGGATCGGATAGAGCGACTCGACCAGGCCGAGCGCGCTGCGACCGGCGGCGTCGACGTCGAGCGCCTCCAGGCGCTCGAGCAGTGCCGGGACGGGCATCAGGTCGTGCCCCCGAACAGGTCCTTCTCGGGCAGCTCGCGCAGCCGCGGCAGGTCGCGGTCCTTCTGCGACAGGAGCTCGGGCTCGGCGGGCCAGCGCACGCCGATCTCGGGGTCGTCCCAGCGCACGCCGGCGCCGGCGTCCGGGGCGTAGGCGACGTTCATCTGGTAGGCGATCCAGGTGTCGTCCGCGAGGGTGAGGAAGCCGTGGGCGCAGCCCTCGGGGATCCACAGCTGCCGCGGCCGCTCGGCGGTCAGCTCGACACCCAGCCAACGCCCGAAGCTCGGCGAGTCCCGCCGCAGGTCGACGGCGACGTCGAAGAGAGCGCCGCGGATGCAGCGCACCAGCTTCGCCTCGGCGTGCGGCGCGCGCTGGTAGTGCAGGCCGCGCAGGGTGCCGCGACGCCGGTTGATCGACTGGCTGCACTGCTCGACGTGCGGGTCGAGGCCGTGACGGCGCATGGCGTCGCGGCAGAAGGTGCGCGCGAAGGCTCCCCGTTCGTCCTCGAACGTCTCCAGGTCGATCAGGAAGACCCCTGGGATCTCGAGCTCCTCGAACCTCAACGCCGTAGCTCCCCGTTTCGAAAGCGCCGCGGCTCTCAGTCGAGCACCGTCAGCCGCGGGACGGCGACCACGAACCGGCCGCCCCACGAGCGTACCGCGCTCATCTGCTCGGCGATCTCGGCGCGCAGGTTCCAGGGCAGGATGAGCACGAAGTCGGGCCGGGTCTCGGCGATCGCCTCCGGCGCTCGGATCGGGATGCGGCTGCCGGGCAGGAAGCGGCCCTGCTTGTGCGGCGAGAGGTCGACGGTGAAGGGCAGCAGGTCGGGCCGCACGCCGCAGTAGTTGAGCAGGGTGTTGCCCTTGGCGGGGGCGCCGTAGCCGACCACCGTGCGCCCGGCGTCGGCCTGCTCGATGAGGAAGCTCAGCAGCTGGCGCTTCACCGCCGCGACGCGCGGCGCGAAGTGGCGGTAGGTCGCGGGATCGTCGAGCCCGTACCGGCGCTCGCGGCGCAGCAGCTCGTCGACCGCGGGGCGGGTCGCCAGGCGCTCCGCGGTCTCGGCCTCGGGCGCGTCGTCGCGGCGGCAGAAGATGCGCAGCGACCCACCGTGCGTCGGCACCTCCTCGACGTCGAAGACCACCAGACCGTGCGCCGCCAGCACCCGCTGCGCGGCGAGCAGCGAGTAGTAGGAGAAGTGCTCGTGGTAGATGGTGTCGAACTGCACCTCGTCGAGCAGCCGCATCAGGTGCGGCGCCTCGATGGTGAGCACCCCGCCCGGCGCCAGCAGGGCACGCAGGCCGGCGGTGAAGTCGCGCAGGTCCGGCACGTGGGCGAAGACGTTGTTGGCCACCACCAGGTCGGCGGCGCGACCGAGGAGCGGCGCCGCGCTGCTGTCGAAGTGGCCGGCGTCGCCGCGGCTGTCGCAGCTCGGGTCGAGCTCGCCGGCGACCACCGCCGCGCCGACCTCGGCGCCGAGGAAGCGGTTGATCGTCGGGATGCCCGCCTGCTCGGCGACCCGGGCGACGTTGCTCGCCGGCTCGATGCCGAGCACCGGAACGCCGGCGTCACGGAAGTACTGCAGCAGATAGCCGTCGTTGCTCGCCACCTCGACCACCAGCGAGCCCTCGTCGAGGCCGAAGCGCCGGCGTTGCGCCTCGGTGTAGCGGCGGGCGTGCTCGAGCCAGCTGCTCGAGTACGAGGAGAAGTAGGCGTAGTCGCTGAAGATCGCCTCGGCGCTCGCCATCGCCGGCAGCTGCACCAGCAGACACCCGGTGCACAGGAAGGTGCACAGGGGATGGTGCGCCTCGGGCTCCAGCAGTGCCTCGGGCTCGAGGTAGGAGTTGGCCAGCGGCGCCGCGCCGAGGTCGACGACCACCTGCTCGAGCGGCGCCGCGCAGAAGCGGCAGACGTAGCTCACCAGGTCTTCCAGGGGACCTCGCCACCGGACCAGATCTCGTTCAGGTGCAGGTAGTCGCGGTAGGTGTCCATCGGGTGCCAGAACTGCTCGTGCATGTAGACCGAGAGCTGACCGTCGCGGGCCAGCCGGCGCAGCGGCTCGCGTTCGAAGAAGAGCTGCGGATCGGCATCGAGGTAGTCGAAGACGCCCCGCTCGAGCACGAAGAAGCCTCCGCTGACGACGCCCTCGGCGGCCGGCTTCTCACGGAACTCGAGCACCGCCCCGTCCTCGGTGCGCATCTCGCCGTAGCGCGACGTCGGCCGCACCCCGGTGACGGTGGCCAGCCTGCCCTGGGCGCGGTGGAACGCGAGCTGCGCTCCGATGTCGACGTTGCCGACCGCGTCACCGTAGGTGAAGCAGAAGGTGTCGCTCTCGATGTAGCCCCGCACCCGCGCCAGGCGCGCTCCGGTGCCGCTGTGCAGACCGGTCTCGACCAGGGTGACCTTCCAGTCCTCGTCGCCGACGGTGTTGTGGTACTGCACCGGATCGCTGCGATCGAGGGTGACCGTGAAGTCGCGGTGCATCTCGTTGTAGCGCAGGAAGTACTGCTTGATCTCCCAGCCCTTGTAGCCGAGGCAGAGGATGAAGTGCCGGTGCCCGTGCTGGCGGTAGATCTTCATGATGTGCCAGAGGATCGGGTGCGGCCCGATCTCGACCATCGGCTTGGGGCGGTACTCGGTCTCCTCGCGCAGGCGGGTGCCCTGGCCGCCGCACAGGATGACGACGGGGATCTGTTCGGCTGGGGTCATCGGCGTCGATCGTGACGGTCGTGAGGTGGCGTCGGGCGCGGACGCGGCATCCTACCGTGGCGACCGCGGCTCCCCGCCGCCGTCAGGGGTCCCATTCGATCTCGATGCGATCGATCGCCACGCCGTTGGTGACGCCGGGTGGCCCCTCGCCGCGTGGCGGCGAGGCGCGCACCGTGAGCTCGGCCCGCGCCGGCACCTCCGGCGGCCAGGCGAAGGGCTCGCTCGACACTAGCCGCCAGGCATCGGGCAGCGAGAACCGCATCGTGCCGACCGGTGTGCCGTCGAGCGCCAGCTCCAGCTCGAGGTCCGCGTCGCGGTTGCGGATGAAGCGGGACAGCACGTGTACCTGGAAGTCGTCGCCGCCGCGGCGCACCGGTATCGCCAGCTCGCCGCCGTCCGGCAGCACCCAGGCCTCGGGGAAGTTGGTGCGGTCGAACTGCCAGACCTGCGGCTCGACGTTTCCCGCCGTGCGCTCGACGAAGGCGGCCTCCGGCTCGATGCGCCAGGTCGGCACCGCGCGCATCGCCGCCGGAAGCGCCGCGAGGGCGACGAAGCCGAGGCCGATCGCGACCAGTACCGCCGGCAGCGGGTCGCGGCCCTTGGCCCTCCCCGGCCAGGGGAGCAGCCAGAGCAGCAGCACCGCGGCGGTCAGCGCCGGCGGAGTCAGCCAGCTGGCGAGACGGGGCCGCGTCGAGCTCGGCAGCAGCCGGCCGATGTCGACGTCCTGCGCCCGCTCCACCTGGTCGAGCAGCAGGGTGCGACCGTCGGCGAAGTTGTAGGTCCAGCCGGGCACCGCGACCCACAGCACGCCGAGCACCAGGGTCGCCACCAGCAGCGTCGCCGCGAGCCCGCGCCGCGGCGGCGTGGTGCGCTCGGCCAGCGCCAGGGCGACGAGCAGGGCAAGCCACGGCAGGGTCACCAGGGAGTATCGGAAAGGCGGCGACCAGCCGCCGTACCACTCGCGTCGCGAGGCGGCGAGAACGAAGTAAGGGCCGTAGAGGAGCAGCCCGTGCAACAGAACGCCGCGGTTACGGCGCAGCGCCGCCAGGGCTCCGGGGATCAGCAGCAGCCAGAGGGGAGCGGTGGCGAAGAGGCCGAAGGCGAGATCGAAGAACGGGCCACCGAGCCGCACCAGCAGGGTGGCGAGCGGGATCTCCTGGATCAGCAGCTCCTCCCACGAGTGGATGCGCAGCGGATTGCCGAAGCGGGCACGGTTGTAGACCAGCAGCGCGGCGACCGCGGCGACCAGCGCCCCGGCGATCACGGTCAGGGCCCCGAGGCGCTGGCGCAGCTGACGCCGCAGCAGGTACAGCACCACCAGCAGCAGGCCGCCCGAGAGCAGTGCGAAGCGCAGCTTGAGCAGCGGCAGCGCCAGCAGCGCCGCGAGCAGCAGTACCGCGTCGCTGGCCAGCAGGCGTCCCGAAGGGCGCTCGGCGAGACCCCGGGCGGCGCGGTAGCCGATCAGGCAGAGCAGGGCGGCCGGCACCTCCACCCAGATCTGGTGTGAGTAGAGCAGCAGCGGCGAGAAGGCGAACAGCAGCGTCCAGGCGGCGAGTGCGGCGCCGGCTGGAGGCTCCGCGGCGGCGCTGGCGACCACGGCGCGCCAGATCAGGTCGAGCGAGAGCCAGGCCAGCGCCGCGGTGAGCAGCGCGATGGTCAGGTAGGCGCCGAGGGCGCCGCCGAGCCGGTAGGGGATCGCCATCAGCACCGGCAGGGTGGGAGCGTGGCGCGAGACCTGCTGCCCCTGAGGGCCGACCGGATCGCCCGGCTGTGGCTCGATCGCACGGTCCATGAAGCGCAGCGAGTCACCGGCCTCGTAGTTGTTGCGCAGGTCGGTGTCGAGGTCGAACGCCAGGCTGTGCGCCACCAGCAGGTACCACGGCTCGTCGCCGTCGGGAGGACGCTGTTCGGTGCTCCACGGCAGCAGCGTCAGGTAGAGGGCGAGGGGAGCCAGGAAGAAGGCGATCCCCGGCCGCGCTCCCGTCGCGGGCAGCGTGGCGATCGCCAGCTTGCGCCGCGAGTAGAAGAACAGCAGCAGGGCCAGCCAGGCGAGCGGGGCGTAGAGGCGGTCGATCTGCAGCCAGCCGGCGACCTCGAGCACCAGGGCCGAGATGCCGAGCGCCGCCGCGAGGGCCCAGGGCGCCGCCGCGGCGATCCTGCCCGGCGCCGCGTGATGCGCATCGAGGCCCGAGGCGAGAGGTCGCTGGGCCGACGCGAGCAGCCAGCCGACCCAGGGCAGCACCGCCAAGGAGGTGGCGAGCGAGGACTCCGTCGGCAGCAGGAGCGACAGCGTCCAGCCGGCGGCACAGACGGCGGCGACCACGAGCAGCTCGCGGCGCAGCTCGAAGCCCTGCGGCGAGGCGCCGTCAGCCTCGCGGCCTGCGGCCGGGGAGCGCTGCGGCCGGCTGGTGGGCGAGGGCAACGGGTGAGGGTGGAGAGTGTGCGGAGGGCGGAGGCGGCGATCGACGCCTCGCCAGCATGCCACAGCGGCTCAGCCCGGCGGATCCCGGCGGCGCGGCAGCTCGAACAGCGGCTCGAGGCGCACCGGCGCGCCGACGTTGCGCTCGATGACCTCGTAGAGATCGTGCGGCGTGATCGGCTTGGCCAGGTAGTCGTCGAGCCCGGCGGCGAGCACCGACTCGCGATCGCCCTTGAGGGCGTGGGCGGTCACCGCGACGATCGGTACCCGCGCGCCGCCTGGCAGATCACGGATCCTCCGGGTCGCCTCGAAGCCGTCGATCTCCGGCATCTGCAGGTCCATCAGCACGACGTCGAAGCGGCCGTCCTCGGCGAAACGCTCGATCGCGGCGCGACCGTCGGAGGCGACGACGACCTCGTAGCCGCCCTTCTCGAGGTGGCGACGCGCCACCTGCTGGTTGATCCGGTTGTCCTCGACCAGCAGCACCCGGTGGCGCGGCATCGCCTGCTGCAGCCGGTCGTGGTCGAGCAGCAGCTCGCTGGGCTCGTCGAGCAGCAGGCGCAGGGCGTGGGCGAGCTCGAACTCCTGCAGCGTGCGCGGCAACAGGCCCCTGGCCCCTGCAGCGAGCGCCCGGCGCCGCTGATCCTCGTCAGGCGGGCCCGGCGTCAGCACCAGCAGCGGCAGGCGCGCGAGCGCCGATCCGGCGCGCAGGCGGGGTACGACCTCGGCGAGACGCTCCGCGTCGACCATCAGCAGCTCGTAGGGTCGCTCGCGGTCCGCGGCGCGCTCGATCGCCTCGCTCAGCTTGCCGGCCTCCGAGGCCACGGTGATCGAGACGCCCCAGGCGCGCAGACGGCTCTCCACCACCTCGGGCTCGGCGGCGGTCAGCGCGGTGACCCGTCGCATGCGCAGCGGCAGCGAGCCGGTGGTGTCGCGCGACGGTCTCTTGTCGGACACCTCGAGCGGTACGTGGAACCAGAAGGTGCTGCCCTCGCCCGGAGCGCTCTCGGCGCCGAGCTCGCCGCCCATCAGCTGGATCAGCTGACGGCAGATCGCCAGTCCCAGACCGGTGCCGCCGAAGCGCCTCGTGGTGGAGGCGTCGGCCTGCACGAAGGCCTCGAAGACCTCGTCGAGCTTGTCCGGCTCGATGCCGATCCCGGTGTCGCGCACCTCGAAGCGCACCCGGCGGATCCGCGCGTGCTCGCCGCGAGCCGACACCCGCACGTCGACCGAGCCTTCGGCGGTGAACTTGAGTGCGTTCGAGATCAGGTTGGTCAGCACCTGACGCAGACGGGCCGGGTCGCCGTAGACCCGCTCCGGGGCGCCGGGGTCGAAGTGCGAACGCACCTGGACCCCCTTCTTGGCGGCGGTGCTGCTGGCGGCGGTGACGTCGCTCACCAGGTCGCGCAGCGAGAACTCGATGCGCTCGGTCTGCAGCTTGCCGGCCTCGATCTTGGTCAGGTCGAGGATGTCGTTGAGCAGCGTCAGCAGCGCCTGCGCCGAGCCGCGCAGGGTGCTCAGATAGCCCCGCTGCTCGCGGTCGATGCGAGTGTCGTAGAGCAGATCGACCATGCCGACGATGCCGTTCAGCGGCGTGCGGATCTCGTGCGAGACGTTGGCCAGGAAGGTGTTCTTCGAGGCGTTGGCCTGCTCGGCCCTGGCGCGCTCGTCGCGTAGCAGCTCGGTCTGTTCCTCGAGCTCGCGGCCGCGCTCCTCGAGACGGCGCACCAGGGTGCGGGCGGCGCGCACCGCGCTGCGGGTGCGGTCGCGCAGGTAGCGGCTCGAGCGCGAGCGCAGCACCGTGTAGCAGCCGACCAGCAGGATGCCGGAGGCGACCAGGGCGATGCGCTCGAACGGCAGCGGCCGCACGTTGGCGTCGAACCAGGCCGCGGTGGCCAGGTAGAGGGAGAGGCCGACGGCGACGAACAGCGAGGTGCGCGCCGGGCCCTCGTCGGCCTGGTCGCTGGCGCGCAGCGCGACGAGCAGCGCCAGCCACTCGCCGAGGCCGTCGACGGCGACCAGGAAGAAGAGCACCGCGACGAAGTCGGCGAGCTGCCACGTCAGCGCCAGGTCGAAGCGCCGGTCGGGGTGGTAGAAACGGTAGAGGGTCGCCCAGGAGACCGCCACGTAGAGCGCCAGGACCGCCGTGAAGGTGGCGGCGTCGACCAGCAGCGGCCCACCCGAAGCCGAGCTGCCCACCAGCTCGAAGGTCCAGCAGGCGAGCACCAGCAGCGACATCCCGGCGAGCCGGAACAGCGGCACCTGCCAGGTGTGCACGTTGCGCAGCCGCGCCAGCCGCCGCTTGGCGACGTCCTCGTCGGAGAACGAGAAGCCGCCGGAAGGCTGCCTACGCCCGCCGACCGAGCGCAGCAGCTGCCAGGAGTCGCGGACCTCGCCCGCCGAGTCGCCGCCGCGCGACCCGGACGAGGTTCCGTTCATGGGCTGGCGGCCAGCGCGTTCCGCAGCTCGGTCTCGAAGGTCTCGACCGAGTCGACGAGCTCCGTATACAGCGGCCTGGCGCCGTCGATGCGGCCGCTGTTGCCGAGGCTCTCGAGCTGCGCCGACAGCCCGACCAGCGGGTCGGCGGCGAAGTTGGCCACCGAGCCCTTGAGCGCGTGGGCGGCGTAGCGCAGCGCCTTGGCGTCGCCGAGCTCGATCGCTGCCTCGATGTCGGCCAGCATGCGTGGCGAATCCTCGAAGAAGAGCTCGGCGATCTCGCCGAGCAGCTCGGCGTCGTCGCCGACCTGCGCGAGGGCGCGGCTAGGATCGAAGGTGGATGGAGCCTGGCTCATGAGGGTCGTCGACCGCGGTTTGGGTGCCGTCCGCTCCGTTTGCGAACAAGGCTACCCGAAGCTCCGGTCGGTAGAGCAAGCAGCTTGCCAGCCCTTGGGGCCGAAGGGGCCCGCGGCGGGAATCCCGGGTGATCGGGGAAGGAGTGCCGGAGTGCGACGCGACGAGATGCTCGAGCGGCTGACCGACGACAGCTGGCGGGGCGACGAGCCGTTCGACCTGCTGGTCGTCGGCGGCGGGGCGACCGGGGTCGGCATCGCGGTCGACGCGGCGGCGCGCGGCTACCGCACCGCCCTGGTCGAGCAGAGCGACTTCGGCAAGGGGACCTCGTCGCGCAGCACCAAGTTGGTGCATGGCGGCGTGCGCTACCTGCAGCAGGGCAACGTGCCGCTGGTGATGGAAGCGCTCAAGGAGCGCGGCATCCTGCGCCACAACGCGCCCCACCTGGTCACCGATCTCAAGTTCGTGGTGCCCAACTACGCCTGGTGGGAGGCGCCCTTCTACGGCATCGGCATGAAGGTGTACGACGCGCTGGCCGGCCGCTACGGCTTCGGCGCCTCGCGCAACCTCAGCCGCGAGGAGACCATCGAGCGCCTGCCGACGATCGAGACCGAGGGCCTGCGCGGCGGCGTCGAGTACCACGACGGCCAGTTCGACGACGCCCGCCTGCTCGTCGACCTGGCGCAGACGGCGGCCGAGCAGGGCGCCGTGGTGGTCAACTACGCACAGGTGGTCGGCCTGCTGCGCGGAGGCGACGGCTTCCTGCGGGGCGCCGTGGTGCGCGACGCCGAGTCGGGCCGCGAGCACGAGGTGCTCTCCCGCCTGGTCATCAACGCCACCGGCGCCTTCTCGGACGGCCTGCGCCAGATGGACGACGAGGCGGCGCCGGCGATGATCCGCCCCAGCCAGGGCGTGCACCTGGTGCTGCCCAAGCGCTTCCTGCCCGGCGACGCCGCGGTCATGGTGCCGCACACCGACGACGGCCGGGTGCTCTTCGCCATCCCCTGGCTCGACCGGGTCGTCGTCGGCACCACCGACACGCCGCTCGAGTCGGTCGATCTCGAGCCCCGCGCGCATCGCGACGAGGTCGACTTCCTCGTCGCCCACGCCGCCCGCTACCTCGCCGACGACCCGACGATCGGCGACGTCTGCAGCGTCTTCGCCGGCATCCGGCCGCTGGTCGGCGGCGTCGGCGACCACGCCGAGACCGCCAAGATCTCCCGCGAGCACTCGCTGGTGGTCTCACAGAGCGGCCTGCTCACCGTCGCCGGCGGCAAGTGGACCACCTACCGCAAGATGGCCGAGGACGCGGTGGACAATGCGGCGCTGCTCGCCGAGCTGCCGTCGCGTGACTGCTCGACCAAGCAGCTCAACGTGCACGGCTTCCACCGCCACAGCGAGCGCTTCGGTGAGCTCGCCTCCTACGGCTCGGACGCGCCGGCGGTGCAGACCCTGCAGCGCTCGGGAGAGGGGCTCGGAGAGCCGCTCGATCCCGCCCTGCCGATCACCCCGGCGCACGTGCTGTGGGCGGCGCGCGAGGAGATGGCGCGCACCGTCGACGACGTGCTGGCGCGGCGCACCCGCTGCCTGCTGCTCGACGCCGCGGCGGCCGCCCGGGTGGCCGAGCCGGTGGCGCGCCTGCTCGCCGAGGAGCTGCAGCGTGACGAGGCCTGGGCGCGTGGCGAGGTCGACGCGTTCCGCGAGCTCGCCGCCGGCTACCTGCCCGAGGAGCGGGCCGGCGAGGTGAAGGCGCCCGCCGCCGGCGCCTCGGACGCCGGCTGACGGGGCGTGGCTTCTTCGCCGGGACGGGCTCTGTCGGCGCCGGGACATGGCCGCGACGGCACGGACTCCTGCGGCTGCAGGTCGAGGCGCCGGCGCAGCAGCCAGCGCACGCCGACCAGATCGTGCACGCCGCGCAGGGCGCGGCCACGGATCGCCGAGTAGCTGCTGTCGCCGGCGCGGCGCGGCCGATGGTTCACCGTCACCTCGCACACCCGTCGGCTGTCGCCGAGGCGGTGGAGCGCGAGAACCGGCAGGAAGCGGTGGGCACCGTCGAACGCCGGCAGGTCGCGCAGCAGCTCGGCGCGGTATGCCTTGAGGGCGCAGCCGCTGTCGTGGAACGGATCTCGCAGCACCGCCCGCCGCACCCGGTTGGCGAAACCCGAGGCGACGCGGCGCAGCCACGAGTCGCGCCGCCGCGCCCGCACCCCCGACACCAGGTCGTAGCCGTCCGCCATGCGCTCCAGCAGGCGCGGGATGTCGGCCGGGTCGTTCTGCAGGTCCGAGTCGATCGTCACCACCACTCCGCCGCGCGCCTCCCGGATCGCACAGAGCAGCGCCGCCGACTGCCCCGAGCGGCGCGGCAGGTAACGCGCCCGCAGCCTGGGGTCGCTCCGCGTCAGCTCACTGAGCAGCTGCCGCGAGCCGTCGCTCGAGGCGTCGTCGACCAGCACGATCTCGTGGTTGGCCAGACCCTCGCCCGCCGCGCCGTCGAGCGCTTGGTGGATCTGTCGCACCAGCGGCTCCAGGTTCTCCACCTCGTCGTGCACCGGGGCGACGACGCTGACCGCCGGCAGCTCGACGCCGTCGATTGTCGGGTCCAGCTCTGTCGAGGGATGGCTCATGGGAGCTCGGATGCGGCGGGCGTCGACATCCTTCGCGCCTCGCCGCCGATCCTGAGGTGGAGTGAGCGCGGTGATCGCACGGCTGCGGCGCCGAGGTCGTCTCGCTCGAAGGAAGGAGTCGCGGTAGAGCAGAGACTATGACGTTCGCGCCGCGATGTCGCTCACCCGTTCAGGTGGGAGCACCGCCCGGGCGGTGACGCGGCGGCTCCCCAGCGGACCACCGGGCACCCGGAGGTCCTTCCCCTCTACAGCAGGCGCAGGAAGGCGACGATGTCCTCGATGTCCTGCTCGGTCAGCTCGACGTTGCTGTCGGTGATGGGGAAGCCCACGTTGCTCTCGAACATGAAGTTGTACTGCTCCAGGACCTCCTCGAGGGTCTTGGCCGAGTTGTCGTGGAAGTAGGGAGCGGTGTCCGCGACGCCCCAGAGCTGCGGCGTCTTGTGCATGTTGACGAAGAAGGCCCGGTGCAGGATGCAGAACTGCTCGGGGGGCAGGAGCGCGACCAACTCGGGCAGGATGTCGTAGGGGCCGGTGAGCATGATTCCCGGATCGGACGACTCGACGGTCAAGGTCGTGCCGCAGAAGTCGGTGACGTCGTAGGACACGACGGGGTTGTTCAGCACGTTGCGGGTGCTGACGCCGATGTCGAAGGCGCGGAACCCGGGCGGCGCACCGGTCGGGAGCTCCACGAACTCGTTGGCGGTGTTGAGCATCGGGCCGCTGTGGCAGAAGGCGCAGAGGCCCTTCTTGCTCGGCGGGTCCCAGGGGGCGTCGACGAAGAACTCCCGACCACGCTGCTCCGAGGCGGTGCGGCCCAGCGGCAGTCGGGGCGCAGGGCCGCCGCGGGCGAACCTGCGCAGCGCCTCGCTGGAGAAGAACCGTCGGCCGGTCTGCTGGAACTCGGCGATCAGCTCGAGCTCGAGCTCGGTCGGCGGCACCGTGTTGAGGGCGTGCCCTTCGATCGCTCCCAGCGCCTGACCCTCCAGGGTGTGGTCGCGGAGGTCGTACATCAGGGCCGGGTCGAGCGCGGGTGTGTTGACGGTGCTCGGCACGCCGCGCGCCAGCACGACGCTGGTGGCCGCCGGATCGTGGGTGAGCTGCACCCACGGCGGCAGCTCGCGCCGCACCAGGATGGTGGCGTGGGCCTCCAGCCGACTCGTGCCGCTGGTGAAGTCGTCGAGCCCGTCGTGGGTGAAGAGCTCGTCGTCCGGATCGAGCCAGAGCCGGAGGGCGACCTCGTCGGGATCGATCGTGCCGTCGCGGCCCGAGTGGCACGTCTCGCACGTTCGGCCGTTGCCGCCGAAGTGCTCGTCGTCGAACAGGCGCCGCCCTTCGAGGAAACGCGCGAATCGACAGCGGATCGCGCTCCACGGGGGCAGCAGGTCGGGGTCGCAGTCTGGATCGAGGAAACCGGGATGGAGGAAGCTGGCGGTGTCGGCCAGGCCGGGGTCGGGGCTGGGCGAGCGCGCGCCGCCTTGACTGGCGACGGCTGCGGCACCGGGGCCCTGGGCAGCCAGCGCGCCGAGAAGCAGCAGCAGCCCGGCGAGACTGCTCGCGATCAGGCAGTAGAGCGGCGGGTTTCTCATCTCTCACCTCCTGCGACCGGTCACTCTTGGGGGACAGGTCGGTCGAAACTCGGATGAGAGGACTTTGCCGTCGGGAGAAGTGATCGACCTGACCGCCTTCGGATCATCCGGTGATCAGGGCGCTGATCGGCGCAGGACCTGCGCGCGCCGGCCTAGGCGACGAGACCGCCGCTGCCGAGATGGCCGCTCCCGTGCTCGCCCGGGGTCCCGGTGGGGTCGCGGCGGGACGAGTCAGCGAGAGTGCGGGAGAGCGAGGCGGCGGATCAGGGCCTGCGCTCGTGGATCGGCCCGGTAGGGCTCCAGCAGCGGCTCGCTCGCCAAGAGGGGCGCGTGCAGGCCCCTGCGTTCGAACGCTTCTTCCATCGCTTCGAAGAAGCTGTCGGAGTCTCCCCGCGCGGAGTGGACCATCGCCAGCGCGAGGGGTGGGGCCGCGCCGGCGGAGCTGAGCTCGCGCAGATTGGCCTCCAGGGTCTGCGCCTCGCGTTCCCGGCCGGCCCGCAGGTAGGCATGGGTGAGCACGCCGAGGAAGTCCGGGCGAGCGGTCGCCGCCGCCTGCTCCAGGTGGTCGATGGCTGCATCCACCCGGCCAGCGTGCAGGCAGGCGATGCCGAGGGTGAAGAGCGCGAAGGGTGCGCCAGGAGCCCGCGCGACGTTCGCCTCACCCACCCTGACCGCCTCCTCCGAATGGCCGGCCATGTGCAACGCCTGGGTGAGCCAGGCGTTGGCCATCGACGAGGTGCCGTCCACCGCGACCGCTCGCCGGGCGAGCTCCACTGCCCGCTCGCCACGACCGGAGAAGGCGCAGGACGCCGAGTAGTGGCCCCAGGTGTCGACGACGTTGGGCGCCAGCTCCACCGCCCGCTGGAACAGCCGATCGGACTCGCTCCAGTCCCAGTCGTACTCCCAGGCGACGGTCGCCAGGAACGACCAGGCGCTGCCGATCTGAGGATCCAGCTCGACGGCCCGCTGCGCCGCCTGGCGCGCCCGCTCGTAGTCGACGGCGGGATCCAGGCCCTGCCACGCGATGATGATGTTCGCCTCCGCGATGCTCACGAACGCCTGCGCGTAGCCGGGATCCAGCTCGAGGGCCCGCTCGAAGTGCTCGATGCTGCGCCGCGCCTCGTCGGGCACGATGTGATCGAGCCCGAGGCGGCCGCGCAGGAAGTGGTGGTAGGCCCGGATGTCGTCGGTCCCGTGCCGGGCGAGGCGTGCGGCGTCGACGTGGTCGAGCTCCAACGAGACCGCCGCTGCGATCCGTCGACAGACGGCGTCCTGCACGTGGAAGACGTCCTCGAAGTCCTCGTCGTACTGCTCGGCGAGCAGCGCCCCGCCGTCGTCGCAGCGGAGCAGGCGAACCGACACGCGAATGCGCTCGCCCACTCGCTGCAGACTGCCGTCGACCACGGCGTCGACTCCGAGCTCGCGCCCGGCGGCCACCGGATCCTGATCGAGCGCCGTGAACCGTCGCGTCGTGCCGAGCGGCCGCACCACCAGCGCCCGCAATCCCGAGAGCCGCGTGATCAACGCGTCGGCCATGCCCAGCTCGAGTCCGGGGTCGCGCTGGTCGTCCTGGAGGGGGCGGAAGGGGAGCACCGCGAGGACGCGGACCCCGTCGGAACGCACCGTCCTGCCCGTCTGCTCGACACCCGCCTCGAAGCGATAACCGATCTTCGGGATCGTGCTGACGAAGCGCGGTGCCTTGGGGTCGTCACCCAGCGCCCGCCGCACCTCCTTCACACAACGCGTCAGCGCCGCGTCGCCGACGAAGGTGTCGGGCCAGAGCTGCTCCTGGAACTCCTCCCGCGTGACGACCCGGCCCGGACGCTCGGCCAGGTAGCGGAGCGTCTCGAAGACCTTCGGCTGCAGCGACACCTCGACGTCCTCCCGCTGCAGCCGGCGCCGGCCGATGTCGAGCGAGAAGGGGCCGAAGCGAAGCACGCTCATGCCTGCAGTCTATAGAGCGGAGCCGCCTCTCTTTCGCGAGCGCGGAGTTTCCTCAGAGGTTCCTCAGATGACTGGCACCCCTCTTCGTTCCCCTGCCCACCGACGGCCCGAGCAGCTCGTCGTCCTCGGCAGGAAGGTCCGCCAGCCACCGTGTGAAGAGGGTGGCCGTACCCTGGAGCCGCGTGGAGCCGTCCGGGTCAGAGGTTGTGCCTGCAGGTCTCGGGCGGGTACGGGCGAGAGGTGCAAGCAGTGCGATGGAGCCGATTGGGCCGGCTTTGAAAATGTCGTCTAGGCGGCCAGCGACCGCCCGCTAGCGACAGCGGCTACCAACGCCGCGCCGTTGAGGAGCGCTAGAGCGAGCACGAAGGATGACGCGCTAACCGCAGCGACTCGCATTCTCGAAGTAGGGAGGATGCGCTCGAACAGGCCGCGGCTCACCAGGTGGACTGCGAACGCACCGACTATCAGCAGCGCTACGAACGGTAGCCAACCGGTCAATCTGAACCAAAGCATCGCGAGATGCGGCCAGAGTAGGAACGGCGACTCTCCTAGCAAGAGTGACGAGGCGGCAAATCCGCAGTACAGAGCCACCGGTAGTCGCTTCGCAACAAGGTGGTACCTGGGTTGTTCCTTCATCTGACGCCGCCCTCGCTCTGGTAGGCGAGCCGCGGTGTGCCGAGGTGGTCGTGCGCCATGCTGCGGCGCAGCTCGCCGTCCTCGTCGCCGTCGAAGCCGTTGGCGACGGTGACCTGGTGCTGGGAGCCGCGGTAGATGTAGTCGCGCTGCCAGCCGGCGTCGAGGCGCGTGAAGGTGCCGCCGCGTGATCCCGGGCAACCGGCTCCCGCGCAGTCGTTGCTCCAGGCGGAGAGATCGCCCGACTCGAAGCCGTCGGCGAAGATGAAGTCTCCGCGCAGGTCGAACTCGCTGAGCAGCTTGCCGCTCAGGTCGCGCAGGTAGAGGGTGACCTCGTTGTCGGGATCGGCCTCGGGCCGGATCACTCCGAGGCGCTCGTCGTCGGCGGTGTAGAAGTAGCGCCACTGACGGCTCTGGTGCGATTCCTCGATCTTCAGGTTGAAGGGATCGAAGGTCGAGCTGATGGTCTGGCTGCTCGAGCGGGGGCGTCCGTCGACGTTGCCGGAAGCGTCGAAGGTGTAGCCGCCCATCAACCGGTTGGTCGCCGCGTCGACGCCGGGCTGCACGGTGTCCACTGGCAGGGGGTTGCCGCCGAGGGTGCCACGGCGGACTTCTGAGCGATTGCCGAACACGTCGTAAGCGTAGCTCTCGGCGAAATCGCCGGTGGTCTTCTCGGCCGCCACGCCGATGAGGCGGCCGGAGCCGTCGTAGAAGTACTCCTCCTCGTTGCCCAGCGGCCCTGCCGTGGCGACGTTGCCGGAGGCGTCGTAGGTGAGCAGGAGGGTGATGCCTCCGCCGGAATCCGCGACGGAGTAGGACGCCGGGCGCTGCATGCCGCTCGGATCCTGGCCGTGGGAGTACGTCATCGTCACCCAGGTGCCGGGGTTGGCCTGGTCCTGGAACTCGTTGAGGGTGGCCTGCGCGAACATCCCGTTCGGGTGATAGCGGATCTCCGGGATGTAGGGGTGGGCGCCGAAGTCGTCCTCTACCGAGAGGAATCCCCAGACGACTGGCACTTCTCCTCCGCCCAGACGACTGGCACTTCTCCTCCCCCGGTCAATCGCTAGGTCCGAGAAGACTCCAGAAATACTGAGTCACGCTGCCTTCCACTTCGGGATCCGCCATCTGGACCCGAACGCATCGCACCCTTCCTTGCTCTCTCCAGAGAAGCCTCAGCTCCGCGCCGCCGATGAACTCAAGTTTCCCCGTAGAAGCGCCGAGGCGTTGTAGCGTCGCCATGAGAGTCTCCGTTTCCTTCGCGTCCAGCTCTCTCGTCTCGAGATTCGTCTGGGTGCGAACCCGGCTGTTCTTGACCGACCCGTCTTTCCTCACGGATTCCGCTGCAACGTTGACTGATGACCTGATCAGCTCGAGTTCTGCTTTCCCGTCGGCGCCCGATTCCCCGACAAAAAAGGCTACTTCTCCCAGCTGAGAGTTGGCCGGAAAGGCGAATCCTTTGACTATCCAGGAGCGAAGCGGGTAGCTCTCCTGATCGAGTGCCTCTAGTCGCCGAGCCGCGAGCAGAGAATCGAAGGCTGATTGCTCGTAGAGGTACGGGCAGTCACTGACTACCTCGGCCTTGTGCGATCCAGCGGGAGCCAATGCGAGGAGTAAAAAAAGCGCAAGTTGCATAGTCACGAAGTCTTCCTAGTAGGGCTTCTTCTTCGATTCACGTTGTTTGCGTCGCTCTTCTTTTCGGCGTTCTTTCATCGCCTTGCGCGATTGCTTGAACTCGGCCTTGATTTGCTTCGTGGTCCCTCTCGAATGATCTGTCTCGATTCCACCCTGCGAATCTACCGTAGCGCCCGGTCGGACCTCGGGATGCTCCCCGCTTTGGATCACTTCTTCAGCATGAGATATCTCGTGTCCTATTAGGATCGCGACCCCTTGCTCCCCGCCCGTTAGAGGGATGTGAACGGTACCCCTAACCGTGGTGTACGGGCCTCCAGGAGGCCCTATCCCCAGTCTGCCTTCAGCCTCTCGATTCGGAGCGAGCCGCCCGCCCGGTGGGGGCTTTGATGACCAGATCAACGCTGTCGGTGTTCCTGGCGAAGGACATGAGTTCCCTGAACCGAGCACTGTTTTCGATGCCGTAGTCCACCGCCGCTTGGTACTCCGGCGGATAGGTGCTCTTTCGACCATCCGGATCCACATAATTCACCGGGCTGTTCCGCACGTACGCATACCGGTTCCACGTCTGCGGCGCACCCGGCTTGGCCGAGTTGATCGGGTCGATCCCCATGAACCGCCCCAATACCGGCGAGCAGTGTCGGGCGTGCATGTAGTCGAGATCGTCGGTGGCGTCGTTCTCGTCGCCGAGGTCGCGCTCGTGGGAGGTGTAGCGCAGGGTCTGCTCGCGCTGGCCCTGCTCGAGCACCTGGCTGGGTAGCCTGCGGCCGAAGGGCAGCACGTAGTAGCCGGTGACGCCGCCCTCGCTCTGGTAGGTGAGCCGTGGTGTGCCGAGGTGGTCGTGCGCCATGCTGCGGCGCAGCTCGCCGTCCTCGTCGCCGTCGAAGCCGTTGGCGACGGTGACCTGGTGCTGGGAGCCGCGGTAGATGTAGTCGCGCTGCCAGCCGGCGTCGAGGCGCGTGAAGGTGCCGCCGCGTGATCCCGGGCAACCGGCTCCCGCGCAGTCGTTGCTCCAGGCGGAGAGATCGCCCGACTCGAAGCCGTCGGCGAAGATGAAGTCTCCGCGCAGGTCGAACTCGCTGAGCAGCTTGCCGCTCAGGTCGCGCAGGTAGAGGGTGACCTCGTTGTCGGGATCGGCCTCGGGCCGGATCACTCCGAGGCGCTCGTCGTCGGCGGTGTAGAAGTAGCGCCACTGACGGCTCTGGTGCGATTCCTCGATCTTCAGGTTGAAGGGATCGAAGGTCGAGCTGATGGTCTGGCTGCTCGAGCGGGGGCGTCCGTCGACGTTGCCGGAAGCGTCGAAGGTGTAGCCGCCCATCAACCGGTTGGTCGCCGCGTCGACGCCGGGCTGCACGGTGTCCACTGGCAGGGGGTTGCCGCCGAGGGTGCCACGGCGGACTTCTGAGCGATTGCCGAACACGTCGTAAGCGTAGCTCTCGGCGAAATCGCCGGTGGTCTTCTCGGCCGCCACGCCGATGAGGCGGCCGGAGCCGTCGTAGAAGTACTCCTCCTCGTTGCCCAGCGGCCCTGCCGTGGCGACGTTGCCGGAGGCGTCGTAGGTGAGCAGGAGGGTGATGCCTCCGCCGGAATCCGCGACGGAGTAGGACGCCGGGCGCTGCATGCCGCTCGGATCCTGGCCGTGGGAGTACGTCAGCGTCACCCAGGTGCCGGGATTGGCCTGGTCCTGGAACTCGTTGAGCGTCGCCTGAGCGAACATCCCGTTCGGGTGATAGCGGATCTCCGGGATGTAGGGGTGCGCACCGAAGTCGTCCTCCACCGCGACCAGGTAGCTCTGCCGGTAGTCGTAGTCGATCCGCCGACGGTGGGTGGGAGCGATTCCGGGCTCGCCGCCGGCTTCGACCCGGCCGCTGCGGCAGTTGGTGAGCTCGTCGTTGGCCAGGCAGGGGTAGCTCAGCTTCTTGGCGTTGCCGAGGTTGTCGTAGGTGTAGCGCTGGAGGAAGCGCCAGCCCTCGTCACTGCCGTCCGCGAACTCGACCTCGGTGGCCTTCGACGCGACGCGGCCGAGCGAGTCGTAACCGAGCGTCTCGGTGGCGCGAACGCGACCTCCTTCGGCCAGCGGCGGCGCTTCCGGAGGGGGTGGCGAAGAGGGGACAGCAGCCGGGACGTCGGTGAAGCGGGTGGCTGCCTTCAGGTGACCGCGCGCGGTGCCGGCGTTCGGGCCGTAGAAGTACTCGTACGCTTTGTAGGCCGTGGAGTCGATCTTGACGCTGTCGAGGTTCTCGAGCTCGTCGTAGGCGTAGGTCAGCACGTTGCGGCCGTCGTTCGATCGTCTCCGGTTGCCGCGACTGTCGTAATCGTAGGTGCGGGTGACGCCGGCGAATTCGGGGTGCGACTCGGAGACCAGGAAGCCGCGGCCGTCGTAGGTGAAGGTACGGGTCTGCTGTTGAGTGCCGGGCGTCTGAAGCCCAGTGTTGCGGTCGAACTCGAGCATGCGCACCGACTTGATCTCGCCGTGCGGTGCGTAGTCGTAGAGGGTGCGCGAACGCTTGGCGGTCGCGTCTGGCGTACCCGGAGTGCCGTCGTGGTCGACCTTGACGCCCAGATCTTCCAGCACCAGTTGGAGACGTCCGAAGCGGTCGTAGCCCTCGAACTTGCCGAACGTCTCCGGGGTCCCCACGAAGCTGGATGCCGTGGTGCCCTCATCGGCCTTCGAGACGACCGTGAAGTTGCGCTGCACCCCTTGGATGCCGCTGTAGTCGATGTCGACCACGCTCTGGTCCGGCTCCTCAGACGACTGGCACTCCTCCTCTCCCTCTCCTCGACCTGGATCTAGGTGTCAGTGGCAGTTCCTCTCCGCGATCAAGTCGATCTCTTCGAACAACGGACCTCGGTGGTCGTGCTCAGGACCTCAGCGAGGTGGCACGGTTCTCAGGATCCGAAAGCGAAGACCGCGTACCAGCTCGCGGCCGATGAAGGCGATCGCAGCACGGAAGACACGGAGTAGTGAGCCGTGTCTCGTCCAGCGGCGGTATCGAGCCAGGACCGACCATCGGACCATCGGGTACCGGCCCTGGAGCGGACCGTCTGCCATGAGATCCGCGGCGGTGCGGTTCAACTGGTCTCCAGAACGGGATTCTGGAACGACTGGCATCTTCCCTTCACCTCTCGTGGTTCCGCTTCGTGTGCCGCCTACCGGACCGCCGACCAGGCGCTCAGGTCGCCGGACTCGAATCCGTCAGCGAAGAGCTCACCCATCCGGACCGCCCACAGCTCCTGTCCGTTCACGCCATCCGAAGCCGGGAAGAGAATCTGATCGCCGAGGGCTTCGGTGTACGAGATCACAGAGGGCTCCATGCCGGGCCGGATATCCGTGAGCTGGGTGGTTTCTCCCGTCCGAGCGTCGGTCCGGTACAGCTCCTGGCCGTGCAGCAGAGAAAAGGCCGTGAAGACCAGGCTGCCGTCACCCGCCAGCACCGGCGGGCCGAGTGCTTCCAGTTCACTACCGGTTCGGCGAGCCACGGTTCCGGCGGCCGGATCCACCTCCCACAAGGCCTCCCGGTTGGAGGCGAAGAGCTTCGATCGGGAGACTGGCCCGTAGAAGCCGGACAACGTGGTGGGCCGATCACCCGCGAAGTCGAGACGGTCCACCCGTCCTTCCGCCGGCCAGATCGAGAAGATCTCGAGGCTCTGATCGTCGACCGCGATCCAGGCCCCGTCGACCTTTCTAATCGGTCTCTTCCCCAACCAGAAGTCGCTGGTGGCGAGAGGGAGTGTGCCTTCGATGGTGCCATCGGTCTCCCAGTACCACCTATCCTCGTAGGGTCCGTAGCTGATCAGTGGCGTGGAATCGAAGTCTGAGACCCAATTGACAGGTGAACCCGTGGGACCGGGAAGCTCGATCGACTCCAGCGACTCCACGTCGAGAGACCGGACGACTCCGGCCTCTTCCGGCACCAGGAGGAGGTTTGTGCCGGCCCGAGCGAGCCTCGCCTCGGCGATCGACTGGAAGACCACGGCCGTGCCTGCCAGCGATCCATCGGAGAACCAGAGGTCGTGCTCGGGTGCCAGTCCGGGGCTCTGGTCACGGGAGACCAGGAAGGCGAGCCGATCGTCCAGCGCGACCAGCTCCTCGAGCGTGGCGCCGGGTTCGAGGTCCGCGGCAGAGAGCACCTCGCGGGTCCCGTCCACGGTGCCGTTCGAGAACCAAAGTCCTCCTCCGAGGAGGAACGCGATCTCGTCCTGTATGGGAACGACGATCTCAGGATCCTCGCTCGCCACCCTCACGGTGTTCTCGTTCTCACCGTCCGTGTACCAGAACCCCGGTTGTGGCGGCGATGCCTCGAAGAACACACCACCGGCGCCGGGCCAGAGCCATGTGCTGTTCGACCTGAGCGTCGGGCCGTCGTCGGGCGTTCCGACGAACCGGGTGCCCTCTGGCGTGCCGTCGGAGACTCCCACACCATTTCCCGTCAGAGGCGACCAGCCCGTGAAGAAGACCTTGTCGCCGACGCGCTTCGGATCGATCGGACCCGAGTGGTAGGGAGCCTGGACATCCGTCAGTTGTCGTTGTTCTCCGTCGTGCGTGAGCTCGCGGAGCTCGTTGTCGAAAGCGGCAGGAACCGAGGGTGAAGAGCCGAACAGGAGACGGTTCTCCTCCGCCAGCAGAGGCGTGAAGGAGTAGCCGTACGACGGGACTTCGGCGATCAGCGTCTTCGAATCCGGCGAGCCGTCCGAATACCAGATCTTCTTCGTGCCGGAGCCTGCCTGGTGAAAGTACAAGTCGGCTTCGTCATTGCAGATCCACTGCGAGTTGCCCTCTTCCTCCGTCCAGGTGGCGAGTCTGTAGGTGTTCTGGCCGTCGGTACGCCAGGTTTCCCAACGTTGGTTCTTGCCCGGGGGAGCGGCGGTTGCGAAGAGGAGCACCTCGCCGCACGCGGAGAACATGTCTGCGAAGGCGGAGTCAGGGCCGGGGATGCGATCGAAGAAGAGATCGGTGCCCTGGTTCGTGGCGTCGCTCACCCAAAGCTCGCGGCCGTCGTCGGGTGTGGTGGCCACGAAGAAGAGCCGGCTATCGAAGATGCCGAAGGGCCAGATCGAAGAGCTCGCGGGCCCCGGGTAGATGTCACGGACGAGAGCGGCGGTGGAGGCGTCGCGGCCAACGGACCACAACTCTTGTCCGCTACCGGGAGCGTAGGCACTGAAGAGGTATCGATCTCCTACCTTCCCGAGCGGGTTGGAGTGGCTGTCGTGAAGAAGCGTCGGGCGGCGGGATTGCCGATCGTAGAGCCAAAGTCCAGAGGCGCTGCCGATCGTTCCCGAAAACAGAACCCCGTCCTCGACCTCCACGAAGTCGTCCCCGTTCGCCGGTTCGTCGACGATCGCGTGTGTGCCTGCGGTGGTTCCGTCGCTCACGTAGAGGAACGTCTCTTCGCTGACGAGAGCTTCGAAGATGGCGAGGCCACTTTCGAAGGCGCGGAAGCGAGTCTCACGCGGCACCGAAACCTCCTGATCGGCGAGCAGGAACGTCCCGGCCGCCGTGCCGTCGCTTCGCCAGAGTCGCTGGCGTTGGTCGCCACCTCTGCCGAGCAGGAAAGCGAAGTCTCCCGCGCGAAACGGTCCGACGCCGTCGTAAGGGGGGCCACCGATGTCTGAGGAGACAACGCTGGCGGGCCCGGGCAGAGGCTCCAGTTGTTGGGAGCTCAGATCGAACGTGTAGAAGTCCCATCCATAGGTGTCGTGGTGATCGGCTCCGAGCAGGATGAGCCGATCTCCTATCCTCGCCGCCCGTAAGGGAGCCAGGCCGGAGTTCGGGGCCGAGCCGGGATAGAGGTCGCGCAGCATTCGCGGCTGCGATGCCGTCGCCTCGGTCGGCGTCCCGGCGAGCAGCATCGCAGCGCTGGCGCAGAGGAGGAGCGGCGCTGCCGCGGGACGGAATGGTGTCCCGATCTCGAGTGGCGATACGTTCATGCCTCAACCTCCGAAGACTCGGCTCTAAGACGAGTCCATCTCCCAGAGCCCGCTCGATATCGAGTGAGTGTGCGGCCCCGGGCGCTTCCCTTGTACAACGGAGTGTAGTCCCTCAGGGCGAAAGGACCCGTTCCCGGCGGTCTGAGACCTTGGTCTCTGCACCTCCCCCGAACCACTCTCCAACCACCCACGTAGAGTCCCTCGTAAGCTCTTCGAGCGGGGCGTAGAGTTCACGCGACGCCCGCCGTCGGGCTGCGTTCTGGGGATTCGGGTTTCGAGGAGAATCGGTCGTGGACGAGCGAGACGAAGACAGGACGGGCGCAGCCGACGACCTCTTCCAGCGCACCGCCGACCTCGCCCGCTGGCTGGTGGAGCGCGACCGGCTGTCCCCGGTGACGCCGCCGCCTTCGCCGGAGCAGCTGCGCGCCGAGCTCGACCTCTCGCTGCCGGCGGAGCCGCGCCAGGAAGGGGAGTGGTTCGACGCGCTGCGCGAGGTGGTGGAGCGCACCCCGAGCACCTCGAGCCATCGCTTCTACAACCAGCTCTTCGCCGGCCGCATCCCGGCCGCGACGGTGGCGGAGGCGCTCACGGCGTTGCTCAACTCGTCGATGTACACCTACAAGGCGGCGGGGGTGCACACGCTGATCGAGCGCCGGGTGATCGCGCGCCTGTGCGAGCTGGTGGGGTACCGCTCCGGCGGCGGCACCTTCGCGCCGGGCGGCTCGATGGCCAACCTGGTGGCGCTGATCGTGGCGCGCAACGAGGCCTTCCCCAGGGTGCGCGACGAAGGCGGCGCGGCTGCCGCCGGCGCGGTGGTCTACGTCTCCGACCAGGGGCACTACTCGATCCGCAAGAACGCCGGCATGCTCGGCATCGGCCGCGCCAACGTGCGCGCCGTGCGCAGCGACCACGAGGGACGCATGATCCCCTCGGCGCTGAGCGAGGCGATCGCCGCCGACCGCGAGGCCGGTCGCACGCCGCTGTGCGTGGTCGCCACCGCCGGCACCACGGTGATGGGCGCCTTCGACCCGATCGACGAGATCGCCACCCTCTGCGAGCGCGAGCGGATCTGGCTGCACGTCGACGCGGCGTTCGGCGGCTCGTTCCTGCTGCACCCCGAGCTGCGCCAGCGCCTGCGCGGCGTCGAGCGCTCGAATTCCGTGGCCTGGTGCGCCCACAAGATGATGGGCGTGCCGATGCCCTGCTCGGCGATCCTGGTGCGCTACGCGGAGCGCTCCAGCTCTGGCTCTGGTGCGAGTCCAGGCGGCGAGGACCCCAACCTGCTGCGGCGTCACTTCAACGAGGCGGCCGACTACCTCTTCCAGCAGGACGAGGCCGACCTCAACCTCGGCCACGAGTCGCTGCAGTGCGGCCGGCGCAACGACGCCTTCAAGCTGTGGGCGGCGTGGCAGGCGCTCGGCGACCGCGGCTGGCGCGAGCGCCTCGAGCGCCAGCGCCATCTGGCGCTCACCGCGGTGGCGCGCATCGAGCGCGAACCGGCGCTCGAGCTGCTGCACCGGCCGGAGAGCCTCTGCGTGTGCTTCACGGTCTCCGGCGTCGCCAGCGACGAGCTGTGCGCCGAGCTGTCGCGCCGCGGGCTCGAGAGCGTCGGCTACGGCCTGGTGCGCGGCGCCAAGGCGGTGCGGCTGGTGACCTCGAACCCCGAGGTCACGGAAGGGGAGATCGAGCGCTTCTTCGACGATCTGCTGGCGGTGGCGGACGACCTGCGGCGTCGCGGCGGCGCCGCTGCGGCGACGACCGAATCGGTGGCGGCGACGCGCGAGTAGACTGCCGGCGATGAGCAGGCCGTCCCAGAGCGGGCAGGGCGCCGCGCCCACGCCCAGCGTGCGGCGCTCGGGCGACGACGTGCTGGTGCGCCTCGACTTCACCGACGAGGTCGCCTACTACGCCTGGATCGAACGGCTGCGCTCGGCGAGCCCGATCCTGCGCCTCGCCGAGCGCCTCGACGAGGGGGCGCGGCTGCGCATCGAGTCGGTGCACGGCGCCCAGCGCGACGAGCTGGTCGCCGAGGTGCGTCAGGTCTTCCGCAGCGGCGCCGACCTGTGGGGCACCCTGATCGAGGTGTGCGAGGACGAGGCTGGCGAGGAGTCGCCGGACGGACCGCAGGAGAGCGCCGAGCCCTCCGCCGAGCCCGACGGCAAGCAAGGCGGGGAGGGCGAGGTCGAGGGCGACCCGGATCCGGACGACGACGACGAGACGACCCGCCGCGGCGAGACCTACGGCGCCTCGGCCTTCTTCGAGCTGCAGAAGCTCAATCCCAACCAGAAGATGATGCTGGCGACCCGGGCCAACCGCCAGCAGCGCCAGCTGCTGCTGCGCGACACCTCGCAGGCGATCCAGATGGCGCTGCTGTCGAACCCGCGCCTGGAGTCGAAGGAGCTGCTCGAGATCGCCCGCAACCCGCAGACCACCGGCGGCGTGCTGCAGCGCCTCGCCAACGACCAGCGCTGGGGCAGCAACTACGAGGTGCAGCTGGCGCTGGTGCGCAATCCCCAGACGCCGAGCCCGATCGCCATCCGCCTGCTCGAGCTGATGCGCACCTCGGACCTGCGCTTCCTCGCCAAGTCGCAGGCGCTGCGCGAGAACGTGCGTAAGGCGGCGCTGCGCGTCTACCTGAAGCGCGCTCCCTGAGGTCGCATTGGCGATGGCAGAGGTAGGGGCCCCGGGGCTCGGATGGCTCGATCTGGTGGTGCTGCTCGGGGTGCTGGTCGCGGTCACCGTGATCGCCGATCGGCTCGCTGGCCGGGCGCAGGGCGCGCGCGACTTCTTCCTCGGCGGGCGCCGGCTGCCGTGGTACGCGGTCAGCGCCTCGATCATCGCCACCGAGATCAGCGCCGTCACCTTCATCAGCCTGCCCTCGGTGGTCTACCGCCCGGGCGGCGACCTGACCTACCTGCAGATCGTGCTCGCCTACGGGGTGTCGCGCTGCCTGGTCGCCTGGCTGCTGGTGCCGCGCTACCTCGAACGAGAGGTGTTCAGCCCCTACGAGTACCTCGGCACCGTGCTGGGGCGGGGAGCGCGGCGCACCGCCACCGGCCTCTTCCTCTTCGGTGGCGTGCTCGCCCAGGGCGCCCGCGTCTACCTCACGGCGCTGATCCTGCAGGTGCTGCTCGGGCCGCAGCTCGAGTGGGTGCGCCAGCTCACCGGTCTGCCGACGCTGCTCACCGCGACGCTGATGGTGGTGGCGGTGGCGCTGCTGTGGACGCTGCTCGGCGGCATCGCGACGGTGATCTGGACCGACGCGCTGCTCTCGCTGCTCCTCGTCGTCGGGCTCATCGTGTCGTTGGTGGCGCTGACCGCGAAGCTGCCCGGCGACTGGGTGACGACCCTGCAGGCGGCGGGGGAGGCGGGCAAGCTGCGACTGCTCGAGCCGCAGCCGTCGTGGACGGCGCCGTACACCCTGCTCGCCGCCCTCCTCGGCGCCACCGTCGGCGGCGTCGGCGCCTTCGGCACCGACCAGCTGGTGGCGCAGCGCCTGTTCTGCTGCCGCTCGGTGCGCGAGGCGCGCTGGGCGATGGTGGCGAGCTTCGCCGGCATCGTGATCACCGCGATGGTGATGCTGCTCGGCCTCGGCCTCTGGCGCTACTCGGCGAGCGCCGAGTGGGCCGCCGCGGGCAGCGCCACCGCCGCCTCGATCGCCGCCCAGCCCGACCGCGTCTTCCCGGTGTTCATCCTCTGGGACCTGCCGGCGGGCCTGCGGGCGCTGGTCATCGCCGGCGCGCTCGGCGCCGCGGTGTCGAGCCTCGATTCGATCCTCACCGCGCTGGCGCAGGGAACGCTGTCGCTGCTCGGCGACCGCGAGGCCTCGAGCAGCACCGACGCCACCGACAGCAGCGACGGCACGGACGATGCGGTGCACGCCGTGGACGGCGACGAGACGGGCGCAGCGGAGGCCTCCACCGGCGGCGACGGTCATCTCGGCAACGCCCGCACCTGGGTGGTGTTGTGGGCTGTGGTGCTCGGCGCCGTCGGCATGTCGATGGCGCCGCTGGCGGTGCGTTACCGCGCCATCCTCGATCTGGCGCTGGCGATGGCCGGGCTCACCGGCGGCGCCCTGCTCGCCGGCGTGCTGCTGGCCGTCTTCGGCGGTCGCGACCGGCGTCGCGGCGCGGTGCGCGGAGCGCGCTACCGCTTCGCCGCGCCGCTGTCGGCGCTGGTGCTCATCGGCGTCGTCGCCCACTCGCTGGCGGCGCAGGTCTTCATCGCCCTGCTCGGTGCGGCGCTCATCGCCTGGCGGATCTCGGTGTCGCGTCGCGGCGCGCTGGTCGACGGCCTGGTGCTCGCCGTCGGCGCCGTCGGCGCCCTGGCGCTGAGCCGCTGGGGGCTGAGCGAGGCCGGTGCTCCGCTCGCGTGGCCCTGGTACGTGCCGCTGGGCGCCGCGGTGACCGCGCTGGCGGTGTGGGCGATGCGGCTCGATCCGCGGCAGGGGACGGCATGAGGTGTTCCTCGTGGCTGACGCTGGCGCTGCTGCTCGCCGCCTGCACCCCACCGCAACCGCCGAGCGACGCCCCCGAGCCGCCCGGCCCCGCGGCACCGGCGGTGAGCACAGGCGCCGAGGTGCTGCTCGCAGAGCCTCCCGAGTGGCTGCGCCGCGAACGCGTCGCGCTGCTCACCAACCGCGGCGCCAGGGTCGGAGAGCGGCCGCTGTGGGAGGCGCTCGCCGAGGTCGCCGACCTGGTGCGCCTGTTCGCCCCCGAGCACGGACTCGACCTGGCGCTCGAGGCCGGCGCCGAGGTCGAGGACGCACCGGCCGAGGGGGCGAGGGTGGAGACGCGCTCGTGGTACGGCGCCAGCCACGAGCAGCGGGTGAGCGACCTCGAGGGCGTCGACGTGCTGCTCTTCGACCTGCCCGACGTCGGCGCGCGCTACTTCACCTACGTCGGCACCATGCACCTGGCGATGCAGGCCGCAGCCGAGGCCGGGGTGCGCTTCGTGGTGCTCGATCGCCCGAACCCGCTCGGCGGCGAACGCATGGCAGGCTGGATCGTGGAGCCCGAGCTGCGCTCGCTGGTCGCGGCGCTGCCGGTGCCGGTCGTGCACGGGATGACCGTCGGCGAGCTCGCCGGCATGATCGTCGGCGAGGGGTGGCTGGAGGCGCCCCGCGAGGCCGCGCCGCTGGTGCTCGAGGTCGTCGCCGTGCGGGGCTGGCGTCGCGACATGTCGTGGCCCGAGACCGGTCTCACCTGGTGGGCTCCGAGCCCCAACCTGCCGACGTTCGAGGCGGCGCTGCTCTATCCCGGCACCTGCCTGCTCGAGGGCACCACCCTCAACGAGGGTCGCGGCACCGAGCTGTCGTTCCTGCAGCTGGGAGCGCCGTGGATCGACGCCGAGGCCCTCGCCGCGGCGCTGGAGGGCCGGCTGCCCGGTGTGGTGGCGCAGCCGGTGCGCTACACGCCGCGGGCGCTGCCGGGCCGGGCCGAGAGCCCCCGCCACCTCGGCGCCGAGGTGGCGGGGGTGCGTCTCGAGGTGATCGATCCCGGAGCGGTCGATCCGCTCGGGCTCGGCGTCGTGCTGCTCGAGCGGATCCTGGCGCTCGACGGCGCGCCGCCGGCCGACGAGATCCTGGCGCCGGAGTGGCTGGCGCGCCTCGCCGGCACGCCGGAGCTGGCCGAGCGCCTCGCGGCGGGAGAGACGGCGGAGCGGATCGCCGGGTCCTGGCGTCGCGACGTCGAGGAGTTCGCGCTCCGTCGCGCCCCCTACCTGCTCTATCCTTGAGCGCCATGCCCTATCCCCGTGCGCCCTACGACGAGCTGCCGCGGCGCGACGCCAACCACACGCCGCTGAGCCCGCTCTCCTTCCTGCCGCGGGCGGCCGCGGTGCATCCCGAGCATGCCGCGGTGCGCTACGGCGAGCGCACCTACAGCTGGGCCGAGACCTACCAGCGCTGCCGCCGGCTCGCCTCGGCGCTGCGGACCTGGGGCGTGCGGCGCGGCGACACGGTGGCGATCCTGGCCACCAACACGCCGCCGATGTTCGAGGCGCACTTCGGGGTGCCGGCGACCGGGGCGGTGCTCAACGCGCTCAACTACCGGCTCGATCCGCCGGCGATCGCCTTCATCCTCGAGCACGGCTGCTCCGACGTGGTGCTGGTCGACCGCGAGTACGCGCCGCTGCTGGCCGAGGCGCTGCCGAAGGTCGAGCGGCCGCTGCGCGTCGTCGACCTCGACGACCCCGCCGCCCCGGGCGGCGAGCGCATCGGCGAGATCGAGTACGAGGACTTCCTGGCCGGCGGCGATCCCGAGGCGCCCTGGGAGCTGCCCGACGACGAGTGGCGCGCCATCGCGCTGAACTACACCTCGGGCACCACCGGCAACCCCAAGGGGGTCGTCTACCACCACCGCGGCGCCTACCTCAACGCGCTCGGCAACGCGCTCACCTGGAACATGGGGCACCACCCGGTCTATCTGTGGACGCTGCCGATGTTCCACTGCAACGGCTGGTGCTTCCCGTGGACCCTGGCGGCGCTCGCCGGCACCAGCATCTGCCAGCGCAAGGTGGAGGCGGCCGACATCTACCGCGCCTTCGCCGAGGACGGGGTGACGCACCTGTGCGGCGCGCCGATCGTGATGCAGATCCTGCTGGCGGCGAAGGAGTCGGAGAAGCGCACCTTCCCGCAGCAGGTGCGCATGCTCACCGCGGCGGCGCCGCCGCCGGCGCCGGTGCTCGCCCGCATGAGCCGCGCCGGCATCGAGGTCACCCACGTCTACGGCCTCACCGAGACCTACGGCCCCGCCGTCGTGTGCGCCTGGAAGGACGAGTGGAACGGCCTCGAGATCGACGAGCAGGCGGCGCTCAAGGCCCGCCAGGGCGTCGCCTCGCTGCCGCTCGAGGAGCTCACGGTGGCCGACGCCGAGTCGCTGCAGCCGGTGCCTTCCGACGGCGAGACGCTGGGCGAGGTGCTCTTCCGCGGCAACATCGTGATGAAGGGCTACCTGGCGAACCCCAAGGCGACGGAGGAGGCGTTCGCTGGCGGCGCCTTCCGCTCCGGCGATCTCGGCGTGCGCCATCCCGACGGCTACCTCGAGCTGCGCGACCGCTCGAAGGACATCATCATCTCGGGCGGCGAGAACATCTCGTCGATCGAGGTCGAGGGGGTGCTCTACGCCCACCCCGCGGTGACGGCCGCCGCGGTGGTGGCGATGCCGCACGAGCGCTGGGGCGAGACGCCGTGTGCCTTCGTCGAGCTCGATCCGTCGGCGCCGGCGCCGGAGGAAGCGGAGCTGATCGCCTTCTGCCGCGAGCGTCTGGCCCACTTCAAGTGCCCGCGCGCGGTCGTCTTCGGCGAGCTGCCCAAGACCTCGACCGGCAAGATCAAGAAGTTCGTGGTGCGCGAGCGCGCCAGAGCGCTGGCGACCAGCGCGAGCACCTGAGAGGCGCGACAACTCCGGGCCGGGGGGCCCCGTGATGCCTTCGACCGACGACTGGGAACGTCTCGAACCGCTGCTCGACGAGGCCATCGACCGCGTCGGCGCCGAGCGCGAGGCCTTTCTCGAGAAGCTGGCCGCCGAGGACCCGGGCCTGCACGCGCGGGTCGTCGAGCTGCTCGGTGCGGCGAGCAGCTCGGCGTCGATGATGATCGACCAGCCGCTCTCCCAGGTGGCGGCCGAGCTCGTCGAGCGGGTGCCCCTCGACCACTGGGACGCCGGCATCACCAGCGGCGACCGGGTGGGCCCCTACGAGATCGTGCGGCCGCTCGGCGGCGGCGGCATGGGCCACGTCTTCGTCGCCCGGGTCGCCGGCGAGCCCGACTCCGAGCTCGTCGCGCTCAAGGTGCTCAGCCGCAGCCGCGACCGCGAGGAGATGCGCCGGCGCTTCCAGCGCGAGCGCGAGATCCTCGCCAGCTTCGACCACCCGCTGCTGGTGCCGCTGCGCGCCGACGGCACCACCCGCGACGGCAGGCCCTACTTCGCCATGCGGCTGCTCGAGGGCACCTCGCTGACCCGCTACTGCCGCGAGCACCGCCTCAGCATCGAGGAGCGCCTGCGCCTCTTCCTCGAGGTCTGCGACGCGGTCGGTTACGCCCACGCGCGCGGCGTCATCCACCGCGATCTCAAGCCCAGCAACGTGCTGGTGGAGGAGGACGAGAGCGGTGCGGTGCACCCCTACGTGCTCGACTTCGGCATCGCCCACGAGGGCGACACCCGCGACCTGACCCTGACCGGCCAGATCATGGGCACGCCGGGCTACATGGCGCCCGAGCAGGCACGTGGCGAGATCGATCGCATCGACCGCCGCAGCGACATCTTCTCGCTCGGCGCGATGCTCTTCGAGCTGCTCACCGGCGAGCGTGCCTACCGCGGCAAGAACCCCGCCGAGACGTTGATCGCGGTGGTCGAGAGCCCGCCGCCGAAGCTGCGCGAGACGGCCCCCGATCTGTCGCGCGACCTCGAGGTCGTGGTCGACCGCTGCCTGGCCCAGGATCGCGCCGAGCGCTACGAGAGCGTCGCCGCGCTCGAGCGCGACCTGCGCGCCTACCTGGCGGGTCAGAAGCTGCCCAGCGTCGTCGGCACTGCCGGGCGGCGGGCGACCGGCGCCCGCGCCCGCGTCGTCGGGGGCCGACGCAAGCTGCCCGCTTGGTTCCCGCCCCTCGCCGCGGCCGCGCTCACCGCCCTGGTGCTGACCGCGATCTGGAGGCTGGCGCCGGAGCGCGCCCCGCCGCCTCCGGACCCGCACCGGCCGGCCGCGACCAGCACCCGCACCAGCCAGGATCTCGCCGAGGAGTACGCCGCCCGCATGCGCTTCGCGCACCTGGCGCAGCTGCACGATCTGCGGGTGGTGCGTCGCGATCTCGAGCCGCTGCGCCAGGTGCTGCAGCTGCGGGCGGCGCCACTCGGCGACGAGGTGGGAGCGCAGCCGTCGGCCGCCGACCCGGCGGTGCTGGCGGCTCTCGGCAGGGCGGAGTGGGCACGCCGCGACGTCTTCGCGGCGGCGACGCGGTTCGCCGACGCCGCCCGTCGCCCGGGAGCGCCGGCGGCCCTGGTCGGCGCCACCCGGGTCGACGCGCTCGCCGCCTGGACCCAGTACTGCCTCGACCAGGTCGAGCAGGCGCGGTGGATGGCCGAGGCGCTCGCCGATCCGGCGGCGGCCGCGCGGCTGGCCGCGGCGACCGAGATGGCGGGCCTGCCGGGCTGGGGTCGGATGCTGGGGGGACAGCCCGCCGCCGGCGGCCACGTGCTGGCGCGCTGCCGGCGACAGGCGGAGAGGCTGTCGCGCGGCGCCGAGAGCTCGCCGGTCGAGGCGACGCGGATCCAGCTCGAGATGTACACGGCGTTCTGGAGCGACGACCTGGCGCGGGCGCTGCAGCTGGCCAGCAGCGCGGTGCAGCTGCATCCGTGGCTGTTCGAGGCCGAGATCGCCCGCGGCTCGTTCCTGATGTTGACCCCGGCCGCCGAGGCGCCCGCCGACGCCCTGGCTCAGGCCGCGAGCGCCTTCGAGCGCGCCACCCAGCAGGGGCGCAACGATCCGCTGGCCCACCAGCGACGCTGCCAGGTGCTCTGGTGGCGGGTGCAGGGAGCCTCGGCGCCCGGTGAGCTGGCGGAGCTGCTGCGGTCCGCCACCGACGCCTGCCTGGTGGCGCGCGCCGCCGACCTCGACCGCGCCGGGCCGGCGCTGCTGCTCAGCCGCATCGTCGGCCGCGGCGGTGCCGGCGCGGTGTCCGGCAGCGTTTCTGACGGATTCGAGGGCGCCGGGTCGACCGGCTCGGGGGAGGCGCCGTGCGGCGCCGCCGGGGGCTGG
>ERZ869936.387-NODE-387-length-43405-cov-6.941315_pt1 | contig 43405 bp, 34 predicted proteins | sample MGYA00520876_ERZ869936 | MGnify/ENA primary metagenome ERZ869936 (study PRJEB32218, sample SAMN09650985) | biofilter metagenome | isolation source: enrty point of leading RO module | place: Saudi Arabia: Thuwal, RO plant located on Red Sea | collected 2016-02-17 ... | reverse complement strand
CCCACGGTCAATACCTTTCGAGGGTTTTTTTCGAAACCGAAGCAAAGCCCCCGACGGCCGGAATCCGGACGACGCGATCAACATTTCGCAGGTCCGAATCAATCTGCACGTTTCGTGCCAGAAGAGGTGGCAACATCGACCTCCGTGGTCAGACCCATCCGGCCGGCGCGCTCCTGCCACAGACGGCGCGCCAGCACCTGGAGGTCGGCCACCTGGTCGTGCTCGTCGACGATCTCCACGCCGACGATGGTTTCAAGGACGTCTTCGAGAGTCACAAGCCCGACGGTGGTGCCGAACTCGTCCTCCACCATCATCAGGTGGTGGCTTTCCGAAAGCATGGTCTCGAACAAGCCATCAACCCGGATCGAACTGGGCACGGCCTTTGCGGGGCGCTTGAGGTCCTCGAGGGTGCCGGTCTCCCCCTTCACCACCGCGAGCAGCACTTCGGAGCGGAGCACCATGCCCTCGACATGATCCGCGCTGCCACCGGTGATCGGAATCCGGGAAAAGGGTTTGCCGTCGATCTCCCCGGCGAACGCGGAGACCGGCAGGTCCTTGGGCAGCATGAACATCACCGGGCGCGGCGTCATGATATCACTCACGGCGAACTCGTGGAGTTGGAGGATGTTGCGGACAATCATGGTCTCGCTTGTCTTCAAGGCCCCCTCCTGCTCGCCGAGACGCGCCATCGCGAGCAGTTCCTCGCGGTGCATCGGCTTGGCGGAGGCCTTTCCGAAGGTCACCAACCGGGTGATCTGCCGGCACAACCAGACCAACGGCGCGAGAATCCACTGCAGCTTCGGCAGGATCCATGCCGTGGCCGGCGCGAGTTGCACCGCGAAGCGCGCTCCGAGCGTCTTCGGGATGATCTCCGTGAAGACGAGAATCGCGAGGGTCAGGACGCCGGCGAAGACCGCCTCGGTCCCGTCGCCGAACTCCCTGGCATACTGCGCGCCCGCGCCAGCGGCCCCCATGGTGTGCGCGATCGTGTTGAGCGTGAGAATCGCGGATAGCGGCCGATCGATGTCCGCCTTGAGGGCCGCCATCGCCATCGCCCACCGGGCGCCACCCCGGCGGGCGGCCTCGATGGTGGTCGGGCTCAGCGTGAGCAGCGTCGCTTCCAGCACCGAACAAAGGAACGAGAACCCGAGCGCGACGAGGACGTAGATGACGAGCAGGGTCATGGGGCGGTGCTTGCGGCTGACGGACCTCCGGTTCACTGGCCGGTGCCGCCGACCCCGGACTCTCCAATGCCCGGGGACTCCTGCAATGAAAATCGGGGGCGTGGCCTCAAGCCGCGCGCATCGACTCGCCGGCCGCTTCGAGAAGCTTGGAGAGGATGTTCATCCGGTCGAAGCGCATCGCGAAGGTCCGCGCCTCGGTCGCCAGATGACGGCGCTGCGAGAGAGTCATGCTTCCCACGCGGTCGAGGCATCCACGCAGTTCGTCCACGTTGCCCGCCTCATGAACGAGGCAGTGGCCTCCACTGGCCTCGGGAATGCCGCCGGTGTTGGTCGTGATCACCGGACCCGGGCCACCGGCCAGCATCTTCTCCGCCACCGCGATGCCGAAGGTCTCGACGAACTCCGGACGCGGCTTGCTGGGCAGGCACCACGCGAAGCATCCGTTCATCAGAGGTCCCTTCTCGAAGTCGCTGACGTCGTCGAGCACCTGCACGTCGCCGAACCCGGCCGCCAATTCCCGGACATCCTCCTTGGCCGGTCCATTGCCGCAGATCACGAGTTTCTTCCTTCCGCGCAACGAGCATCCCCGCCACGCCTCGATCAGGTCATCGACACCCTTGGCCGGCGCGATGCGCGAGAGGAACATCACATAGCCGTCGCGCTCCAGACCCCGCGCCGCGAGCACATCGTCCACGCATTCACGGTCCTGGTCGAGCGCGAGATAAGCATCGGTGTCGATCGCCGGATAGCTGATTCCCACGCGACGCTTGAGCTGACCGGTGAAACGGGTGCCGAGTTGACGATCGACCTTCTCGCCAGCCTCGATGATGAGCTCCTTGGTGAAGCGGCTCACCGCCACCGGGTGATCGTGTTCGAGGAAGTTCGAAAGCACCATCTGGGCCGCCCCGAGCCGCCCTTCCGCGAGCGCGTTGTTCACCACGTTGGTGATGTCAGAGCCCACGGCTTCGCCCACGGTGAACACCGATGCCCCGAGTCCGGCGCTCCGGAAGCTGTGGACCGCCTGCATCGCCATCATGCCATGCGGGACGAGGTAGAGATCCATCAGCAAGGTGCGGCCCGGAAGCTTGTGGAGCAGGTCGACAAGATGGCCGCCGATGCCGAGCGTGAGACGACCGTCGAGGACCTTGTAATCGCCGAGCGGCTCGGGGCGGTCGACCGTGATCCCCTCGGAGTAGGGACTCACCGTTTCGATCGGCTTCAGCGGAAGCGAGCTGTTCTCGAGTGTCTCCAGCGGATAGGAAACAATCCGCACGTCCTCGACGCCCATCGCGATCGCCGCCTCGGCCAGGTTCCTCGCCTCGGTCGAATGCCCGCAGATGATGGGGTCGGCACGGACGAGGAAAACAGCGCTGCGGATCTTCTGGGCGGACGAGTCGAATTCCATGATGAGCAAAAGGTAAAAGCGGAGAGGAGGCAGATTCCGTGCCACCCGTTCCCGCGCGTTTCCGACAATTTCGACAGTCGCTCACGAGGCGAAACACGGCGGCCGCGAATCCGCCGCGAACCCGTGCCGCTCCGCATCCATCTCCAGCCGCAGCTCCCCGCCTCCGAGGAACTCCTCCATCCGGAGCCAGCAGCGGTCGAGGGGTTCGCCGTTGAGGAACGCGCGCCGGACCTGGAACCGCTCCGGGCCGTTGCCCTCCGCCACCACCGTGAAATCGCCCCCCGGCAGGTGCCAGGTGGCCTTCCCGAAGAGCGGACTTCCGATGAGCATCACCGGTTGGCCACAGACGGGAAACAGGCCGGTGGCGCTCCAGACGAACCACGATGAAAGCCCGCCGGAATCGTCGTTTCCCGGCAGCCCACCCCGTCCGGTGGTGAACTGGCACTCCATCACCCGACGTACGACATGCGCCGTACGATCGTGCCGGCCCGCGTAGAGGTAGGCGTAGGGCGCCTCCATGTCGGGCTCGTTGTTGAGGCCCTCGAAACGGAACAACCGCTCGCCGTGCTCCGGCTCGTCGAACCCGAAGAAGCGGTCGAGCAGGGCGACGAAACGCCGTTCCCCGCGGGCGAGGCGGATCCTTCCGCGCATGTCGTGGAGCAAGCGGAACGAGTAGTTCCAGTTCTCGCCCTCGTAGTAGGTCGAGTCTTCCCGCAGCAGGCCGGTGTGGTCGTCGAAGGCGTTGATCCAGTGTTCGGAGAGCTTGGTCGCACGGTCGTGGATCACCTGATGCCCCACGCCCCGCGCCATCCTCGCCATGCAGAAGTGGGCGTAGGAAATGTCGAGCGTGTGCGACAGCGGATCGACCACCCCCTTCCTTCCATACTCCCCGAAGCGGCTCTTGCGTCCCTTGCCGCTCTGGCTCGTCCGCCACAGCAACGACAGCGCACGATCCCAGTCGGCCTCGATTCCCCGGATCCTGGCATCTTCGAGAATCGCGTGACACAAGCCGCTCGCCTGCTTGGTGAAACGATCCGGCGTGTTGTCCATCAGATAGCTCACCGGAAAGACGCCTTCGCGCTGGGCGACCTCGCACAGGAACTCGACGAAGTCCGCACCGCGCCCGGGCCATAGCGTCATCATCAGCGGAAGCTGCGTCTTGTAGGCGTCCCACAGCGTCGCGAGATCGAGGAAGAACGGACCCGGCTGGCGGCTGAAAGGGTTCTCGTCGCGAAAATCGGCCGGCTTGATGAACGAATGGTAGAGGGCGGTGGCGAAGACCTCGTGCTGATCGTCGGTTCCGCCCTCGACTTCCACCTTTGAGAGCACCTCCTCCCAGCTTTCGGCCGCCCCGCGAACTGTCGCCTCAAAGTCGGGTGACGATTCGACGGCAACCCGGCAGCGTTCGGTCTCTCGCAGCGAAAAGCCGAAGATCAGCTCGATCTCCGAACCCTGGCACCGGAAGGCGAATCCAAAGGAGGGTTGCCTCTTCTGGACCTCGAGCGAAACCTCGTAGTCGCTCGCCTCCAACTCCCCGTCATCCTCCCACAGGTAGGCCTCGCCGCCCGGCGAAGCGCAGTGAAAGTGGATCGGGATGCCCTCCATGAGCACGTGGCCCTCGACAGCCCCATCCTCAGTGATGCGCCATTCGCCCCCTTGCGGATAGCTTTCCATCCCCTCGATCAGGAGTCCGCCGGCCGAAACATCCACCGCCACGTGGGCGGTCGCCCCGGCGGGAAAGCGATATCGATGCCGGCACCCCTTCGGCAGGGCGCCGATCTCGAAGCCCACGTCGGAAATACGGCCGGCATAGTAGCCGGGCCAGGCCTTTTCGTCAGAGAGCGGCCGCCGATGGGTCCGGCCCTCGAGTCCGTCGGCACCAAGCGGCGTCGTGAGGAGATAGTTGTAGTAGCTGCGGATGCGGCCGGTGCCACTCTGCTGGAAATGCGCGATGCCCAGCGCTTCGTGGTTCTCGAACGCGACCGGCGGCGATCCGCCATCCAGCGACAGGCCGTAGCGGCCGTAGCCGGTGACGTAGGCGCCGGAATAGGCGCAGGCCGACACCATGCCGAAGGGCAGCGTGGCGCCGGGATGGGTGTTGCCGACCGGCGGCTTCGGCCGCCACCAGTTGCCGGCGATTCCCACCGGAGGAGCGAGGTCCGACTCCGTGGTGCCAAGGAAGGGATCCACCCGTGAGACCGCGGGCAGATCGATGGGCTTGTCGGGCATGTCTGACCCGGCTCAAGCACGAGCCGGGCCAAACCACAAACGCCGGGGCCGGGCGTATGTAGTCCCCCCTTCAGGGGGCTTCCCGCCTCACCCATGCATCTCTGGTGACCCACAGGAATCGCCACATCGGAGAACGGTTGAAGCAAACCCGTCCCGTCATGCCCGGACCGTCGCGGAAGACCCCCTGAAGGGGGAACTACATACATCACTGGCGACCCGTGAGGGCGATGCCCTCCGCTATTCCAGCTCCCGCACCAGCTCCAGGAACCCCGCACGTCGCTCGTCGAGGTCGTCGGCGAGGGCGGGCTTGGCAATTTCCTCCACCTTGTCCCAGGAGATCTCCTCGACCTCCTCCATGCCGCGCAGCTTCATGCCGAAGAGCGCCACCGCCGAAGCCATGCGGAAGTCCCTGTCGGCTTCTTCCCAGGCCACCGGTTCGCCGATCACCGGCGTGGTGATCAGGCGGCTCTTCTCGCCCTCGGGATGCTTGTAGCGGAGCTTGAGCGTGTACCAGTCGTCGCTCTCGACCACCTCGCGCCGGTCCGCCGGTCGCTGGTATTTCAACTCGTCCACATCGCCGACGAAGGGCGATTTCACTCCCGTCGGCACGATCTCGTAGAAGGCGGTCACGGTGTGGCCCGCTCCGATGTCTCCGGCGTCGACCGTGTCGTTGTTGAAGTCCTGGTTGCGCAGCACGCGGTTGGCGTAGCCGATCAGGCGATAGGCCTTCACCTTCCCGGGATTGAACTCGACCTGGATCTTCACGTCCTTGGCGATCGTCACCAGGGTGCCGGTGAGCTTCTGCTCGAAGACCCTCCGGGCCTCCATGTCGCTGTCGACATAGAAGCTGTTGCCGTTGCCATCGTTGCTGATCGCCTCGAGCATCGCGTCGTTCAGGTTCCCGGTGCCAAAGCCGAGCACGGTCAGGCTGACGCCCTTGGCGGCATTTCCCTTCACGAGATCGACGAGTTCACCCTGACCGGTCGTCCCGACGTTGAAGTCGCCATCGGTGGCGAGGATCACGCGGTTCACGCCGCCGTCCACCATGTGCTCGAGCGCCATCCGGTAGGCCCGGGAAATCCCCGCGCCGCCATTGGTCGAGCCGCCGGACTCCAGCTTGCCGATCGCACGGAGCGCCTCGGACTTGCCCTCCTCGGTCAGTTCGGTCGGCGAGAGCGCCACGCCCTCGGTGCCGGCATAGACCACGATCCCCACGCGGTCGCGCTCGTCGAGCGAGTTGACCAGGGTGGTCATCGCCCGCTTGAGCATCGGCAGCTTGTCGGGCGACTGCATCGAGCCCGAGACATCGATCAGGAACACCAGGTTCGATGCCGGACGGGCGTTCTTGTCGATCTCGCGACCCTTGATCGAAACCCGTGCCAACAGGTGCTCGGGCTGCCAAGGGCAGGTCGCCAGTTGGCTACCCACGGCGAACGGGCTCTCGCCTTCAGGAGCCGGATAGCGGTAGTCGAAGTAATTGATCATCTCCTCGATGCGCACCGCGTCCGCCTGCACCGGCCGTCCCTCGCGGATCATCCGGCGGACGTTGGTGTAGGAGGCGGTATCGACGTCGATGGAGAAGGTTGAAAGCGCCTCGTCCCACGGCGACTTCCACGGCTGGTCGGTGAGTTGGCCGTAGTTTTCGCGGGAGAAGTCCGCCGGAGGGGTGACGATCCCGTCGTGATCCCCGGGAGGAACAACATGCGCCCGTCCAAAACCGCGATCGTCGAGTACGGCCGCCTCATCCTTCGACTCCTCGTAAAGCGCCTGCTTCTTCAATTCACGGCTGATGGCCGGCGCGTCGAGCGGTCGGTGAAGCGCGCCAAGTTTCGCCCTCTCCATCCCATCTGTGGCGGGAGCCGCCATCGGCACCGTCGCATTCGGCGGCGCCGGGGGGGCCTCGTTGCGGGTCCGCAGCCCGGCCGGAGCATCAACCTTGGACATCAGGTCATCCCGTGCGTCCTGGGGCCCGGTCTCTTCCCTGGCGGGCCGGGGCACCACCGAGGATCCGGGCGTTCTTTCGGGAAGTCGAATCGGCTTCGGCGTCCCCTCGATCAGCTCCGCCGGAAGCGCCTCGGAACCTCGGGAAGCCGCCTCGGCTTCCGCCACGTCCATCAACTCGACCATCGCCGTTTCCTGGCGTCCCGGACCATCGGCTCCGGCTGGCGGGGCCGAGACGGCAGGCACGCCGGTGGTGCTCGGTTCCTCCGGCATCGGTCCCATGCCGATCGCCTCCCTCGGCGAATCGTCGTGGACGCGCTGGTAGATCACCGCGCCGCCGATCGCGAGGCCGGCGGCGATGGAAAGCGGCAGGGCGCGGCGCCATTTCGAGACGCCGTCCCGCCTGGCATCACCCTCCTCGTCGAGGGCCTTGTCGATGGACGCCAGCAGTTGCTCGTCGGCGTCGCGGTTGCGGGCCTGCTCCTTGAGCAGGGCGTCGATCAGTTGGTCTTCCGGTTTCATGGCTGGAAATGCTGGTTGGTGGTTCAGACGGTGCGGGACAGGCAGAGGCGCAGCGCCTCGCGGGCCCGCTCCAGGCGCTTGCGCAGCGCCGCGGCGGTGGTGGAAAGGATCTCGGCCGCGTCATCGGATGTACGGCCTTCGTCGTAGGTCAGCCGGACGGCGTCGGCCATCGGCTCCGGGAGTTTTCCCCGGCACTCGGCAAGGCGGTCGAGCAGGTCGGCGTCGCCGGACGAGCGCTCGAAGGGCTGCTCGAGGCGCGAAAGCGTGTCCTCGTCGAGCGGGATCTCGCGCGAGTGGCGCCGGCAGTGCTCGCGCCACTTGTTGCGGAGAATCCCGCGCATCCAGGTGCCGAAGTCGCGGCTGACGTCGAACTTCGACAAACTCTGCCACGCCGCGACACAGGCGTCCTGCACCAGGTCGCGGGCGGTGGGTTCGGATTTCGCGAGGGCGGTGGCGTAGGCCAGCAGGCCTCGATGGTGCTCGCGGAGCAACTCGGCGAATCGGGCTCGGTCCATGACGGGAAATTCGATGACGGTCGCGGCTTGCATGGCTTCACGGTTGATTGGCCGGAGCCACGGGGATTGTGACAGGAAAAGTGCGCCGGAAGGAGCGCCGGTTATGAAACCGGCATCTACGGCGGTTCGGAAGATGCCGGTTTCACAACCGGCGCTCCTACCTCGCCTCCCAATCCTCCTCGCGGTGCTCGGCGGAGCGCGGCTCGAGGTGGGTGATCACGCGCCCGTCGGGCTCGAGCAGGGCCGCGATGCGGGCCTCGATCTCGGTCGCGGACTCGTGGGCCTGCCGCAGCGAGACACCGTCCGGCATGACGAGATGCAGCTCGACCCAGTGGGTCCGCCCGGAGTGGCGGTGGCGCAGGTTGTGGTAGGAAAGCCCCCGCGTTTCGCACTCGCGGTCGAGCAGTTCGCGAAGCCCGGATTCCACTTCGGGGTCGGCCTCGTCCATGAGCCCTCCGAAACTGCGCTTCATCAGGCGCACCCCCGTCCACACCAGCTTCGCCCCCGCGATGCCGGCGAAGAGCGGATCCCACCAGCCGTGGCCGGTCCAGCGCACCACCAACAGCGCGGCGATCACCCCGACACTGGTCCACACGTCGGCCAGCACGTGCTCGCCGTTGGCCGCGAGCAGTCCCGAGCGCCGGCGCTTCCCGACCCGCACCAGCGCCAGTCCGAGCACCGCATTCACCGCCGCCGCGCCCGCCGTCATCCACAGGCCGAGATCAAGCGCCTCGACCGGCGAACCGATCCGGTATTGGCGGGCCGCCTCGTAGAAGATCAGCACCCCCGCCGCGCTGATCATCGCCCCCTCGAGCGCGGCGGAAAAGAACGCCACCTTGTCGTGGCCGAAGTGATGCGTGTCGTCGGACGGCTTGTGCGAAAGCCGCAGCGCCCAGGCCGCGAAGCCGACCGCGAGCACGTGCGTCACCGACTCGGCGGCGTCCGAGTAGATCGCCGCCGAGCCGGTGATCACGGCCGCCGTGACCTTGACCACGAGCAACGCCACCGCGACGCCGAGGGAGAAATTCATCACACGGCTCTCGTCGGCGCTGGGGCGGCTTTCCATCGGAGGCCGTCGATCCTTTCCCTCCGGCCGCCCCTTCGCAATCCCCGATCGCTTGCGCCACCGCCGAGCCGTGCCAAGCTCACTTATGGACAGGAATTCGACCCAGGAAGTCTGCACGACCCTCAAGGACCGACTGAAGACAGCCGAGAGCGATCTCAAGTCCGCCCTCGCCTCATCGGATCCCGGTCATCCGCTGGTCACGCCCGCGCGCGAACTGCTCGCGATCCACACCGAGATCCGCGACCTGCTGCTCGACCACCTTGAGGCGTCGTCGAAGGAGAAGCTGCCCGAGGACCAACCGGACGTCGCCATGGCGGCGGTCCAGATCGGGCGCGAGAACCACACGCTGAAGCCCGAGTTCAAGGACGTCGTCAAGGCGCTCTTCATGTGGAAGGACGACCCGGTCGAGCGCGTGAAGAACGCCGGTCAGTAACCCGGCGGGTGCCGCAGGATGTGGCCCTCGCCCGGACGGGTGCGGGTCAGCCAGCGCGGGCCGGTGCGATTCGAGCCCCAGCCGGTGTCGAGCCGCAGCCCGGCGATCGTCATGAAAACGTGGCCCCTGCGGACGTAGATCGTGATCCATTCGCCCGGGCCGCGTTCGCCGTAGTTGAAAAAACCGCTGGAAGGCATCTGACCGTTGAGCAGCCCGGCATGGCGCAGCACGTAGGACGTCGCGCCCGAACAATCGAAGCCGGTGTCGTCGAGCACCGCATGTCCGCCGCCCCACTTGTAAGGCTTGTCCTGAAGCCGGTTGCCGGCCTGGATCGCCCGTTTGACCGCCAACGGCGCATCCTTCGGCGCATAGGCCAGACCTCCTCGTAGCAGGGCGGTGCGACCGTAGTCGAAGTTGTAGGAGACGGGCTGGCGCGCCTTGATCTGGCGCCCGCAGGCGGTGAAACCGAGGGCCGAAGCCGAGAGCGCGATCCACGAGCGACGATTCATGAGGCGGGATTTAGCAAAGTTGGTTAACTTTTTCAAAAAGTTTTTAAGTCCAAAGTATCTTGCTCCGACGGGCGGCTTTTCATGCCCCGCGCTCCAGCCACGCCACGACCTGTCGCAGCGCCCTGCCGCGGTGGCTCATGCCGTTCTTCACCTCGCTTCCCAGCTCGGCGAAGCTCCTGTCGTGGCCCTCCGGCACGAACAGCGGATCGTAGCCGAATCCCCCATCCCCGGACGGCGAGTCGAGTAGGCGGCCCTCGACCGCTCCGGAAAAGTCCGCGACCACCTCGCCATCCCGCGCCAGGACCATCACGCAACGGAAACGGGCCGACCGATCGGCGACGCCCTCCATTTCACGCACCAGCCGCTCGTTGTTCCTCGCGTGGTTCCCTTCCTCGCCTCCGAAGCTGCTCGACCACACACCCGGCCTCCCGCCGAGGGCATCGACCTCCAGACCCGAGTCGTCGGACAGCACCAGCCCTCCGACCAGGCGACTCACCGCCACCGCCTTGAGCGTCGCATTCTCGAGAAAGGTCGTGCCGGTTTCCTCGACCTCGGGCAGTTCGGGAAACGCCGTCGCGTCCAGCACCTCGAAGCGCTCGCCGATCATCTCCCGGATCTCCGCCGTCTTGTGCGCGTTGCGGGTCGCCACCACCAGCATGGGCTTGTCGGATTTCACGGGCATCTGGCTATCTCGAATGGCTGACCATGGAAAGCGCCGGCGTGGATTCTCAAGCCCTCAGGACGTCATGAAGTCCATCGGGGCGAACCCCGCCCCGGCGGAGAAACTTGAAATATTCCGCTCATCGGCGACTCATAGCCCTGATGAAAGCAATCACCCGCCTCGCCGCCCTGACGCTCGGTGCCGCCGCCATGGTCGGCACCGCCTTCTCCAGCGCCCCGGAAGGCTGGAGCACCGATCTCGAAGCCGCCTTCAAGGAAGCCAAGGAAAAGGACAAGCCCGTGCTGGTCGAATTCACCGGCTCGGACTGGTGCCCGCCATGCATCGCCATGCGCAAGAACGTCTTTTCCAAGAAGGAGTTCGTCGAACAGGCCTCGAAGGACTTCATCCTCGTCGAACTCGACTTCCCGAGGAAGGACAAGGAGCTCGCCAAGAAGAACGAACCCTACGCCGAGAAATACGAGATCGAGGGGTTCCCCACGGTGATCCTTTTCGATTCCGACGGCGAGGAGTTCACCCGCTTCTTCGCCTCCGAGCATCCGACGGTGGAGAAGTTCCTCGCCCATCTTGAGAAATCGCTTGAGAACAAGGACCTCCTCTAGAACCTGACACTGTCATGAGAACCACCATCCGCACCGCTGCCGCCCTGTTCCTCTCCGCCGGATTCGCCTTCGCCGGCTGGGGCACCGACTGGGAGGGCGCCAAGGCCACAGCGAAGAAGACCGGCAGGCCCATCCTCATCAACCTCACCGGCTCCGACTGGTGCGGCTGGTGCATCAAGCTCGAGAAAAAGGTGTTCTCGACCGACACCTTCAAGAACTACGCGAAGGAGAACCTCGTCCTCATGGAGGCTGATTTTCCCAGGAAGAAAGAGCTTCCGGCCGAGGTGAAGGAGCAGAACGAGAAGCTCAAGGACAAGTATCTCGCCGGCGGCTATCCGACCGTCTGGCTCCTCGACCACGAGGGCAAGAAGATCTCGGACGACCTCGGTGAGTTCGGTGACGACCCCGACAAATGGGTCAAGAAGCTCAAGGAACTGGTTGCCGGCTACAAGCCGGACGAAAAGGCCTGAGCTGAACCGCCTCGACTTTCCACCCCGCCCGGCCAACGCCGCGGCGGGGTTTTTCTTTGGAGTGCGGAGGCTTGCCTCCGCTTTGGAGCCAGCTCGGGCTGATGCTTCCTCCCCAGGTTCCCCCAGGCAACGAAATCGCTTTCGTTTCCCCGCGACGCACTCGGATGCGGCGGAGGCTCGCGGGCCGATCGAAAGCGGAGGCAAGCCTCCGCACTCCAAACTTCCCACGACGCCGCCTTTCCCTCATATCCCCACCATGCCCACTTTCGACGTCTCGCGGTCCACCGTCATCAACGCCTCGCCCGCCGAGGTCTTCGCCGAAGTCCGGGAGTTCAAGAACTGGCCGAAGTGGTCGCCGTGGCTGATCTGCGACCCGCAGGCGCGGCTCACCTTTTCCGACGACGGCAGGCGCTACGACTGGGAGGGACCGGTCAGCGGCAGCGGTCTCATCGAAGTGACCGACGAGAAGGAAGGTTCAGCCATCGACTACGCGTTGACCTTCCTGAAGCCATGGAAATCGACCAACACCGTCGGCTTCCGCTTCTCAGGAAGGGACGGCGGCACCGAGGTCACCTGGACCATGACCGGCACGCTGCCGTGGTTCATGTTCTGGATGAAGTCGATGATGGCCGGCTTCATCGGTGCCGATTACGACCGCGGGCTGGCCATGATGAAGGACCAGATCGAAACCGGATCGGTGCCCAGCCGGCTCGAGTTCCCCGGCATCACGGAGGTTCCCGAAACCGCCTACGTCGGCATCAACACCGAATGCCCGATCAGCGAGATCGGCCGCCACATGGAGCGGGACTTCGGCCGACTCCGCGAGTGGCTGGAAAGCGCCGACCTCGGCCCCAGCGCGCCGCCGTTCTCCTCCGTGCGCCAGTGGTCGCCCGCCAAGGACCACTGTGCCTACACGGTCTGCATTCCCTTCCTCGAAGCGCCGGCCGAGGCACCGGCCGGCTTCGTCGCCGGCACCCGCCCGGCGTGCCGCGCCTATCAGGTCCGCCACACCGGCGCCTACCGCCACCTCGGCAACGCCTGGGCCGCCGGCATGATGCACGCCCGTGCCAAGGTCTTCGACGCCAGCAAGCGCGTCGCTCCCTTCGAGATCTACGAAAGCGATCCGGAGAACACCACCGAGGAGGAACTCGTCACGGTCGTCCACATCCCGGCGAAGTAGCGGACGGACCACGAGCTTCAGCTCGCATCAACGGGTCCAGAGCGAGCTGAAGCTCGCGGTCCGCTCCCCATCCGGCATCCCCCCCGCCGGGGTTTTCCTTTTCAAAATCCCCCCCCTTCGCCACGTTCCGCGGCCCGGAACCATGAGTGACGACCGCCGCAAACCCTTCCCCTTCGACCGGTTCGAGCCCCGCTGGCAGCAGGTCTGGGACGAGGAGAAGACCTTCCGCACGCCCAATCCCGGCGATCCGGACTTCGATGCCTCCAAGCCGAAGTTCTACGTCCTCGACATGTTCCCCTACCCCTCCGGTGCCGGGCTCCACGTCGGACACCCCGAGGGCTACACCGCCACCGACATCATCGGCCGCACCAAGGCGCGCCAGGGTTTCAACGTCCTCCACCCGATGGGCTGGGACTCCTTCGGCCTGCCCGCCGAGCAGTACGCCATCAAGACCGGCCAGCACCCGCGCGTCACCACCGAAGCCAACATCGAGAACTTCCGCCGCCAGTTGAAATCGCTCGGCTTCGGCTACGACTGGGACCGCGAGATCGCCACCACCGACCCCGAATACGTCCGCTGGACCCAGTGGATCTTCCTCCAGCTCTACCACAGCTACTTCGATGAAGAGTCGCAGAAAGCCCGGCCCGTCTCCGAGCTGGAAGCGAAAGGCTGGACCCGCGAACAGATCGACGCCGTTAGACTCGCCTACATCCACGAGGCGCCGGTGAACTGGTCGCCTTCCATGGGCACCGTGCTGGCCAACGAGGAGGTCGAGGAATGGCGCGCCAAGGGCGAAACCGTCGAACGCCGCCCGCTGCGCCAGTGGATGCTGCGCATCACCAAATACGCCCAGCGCCTGATCGACGAGCTCGACCCGCTCGACTGGCCGGAGGGCATCAAGCTGCTGCAGAAGAACTGGATCGGCCGCTCGGAAGGGGCGGAGGTGAAGTTCCAAGTTCCAAATTCCAAGTTCCAAATCGAAGTCTTCACCACGCGGCCGGATACCTTGTTCGGGGCGACCTACATGGTGCTGGCGCCCGAGCATCCGCTGGTCGCGGAAATCACCACCGCAGAGCAGAAGGAAGCCGTCGAGACCTATCAGAAAGCCTGCGCCTCGAAGTCCGACATGGAGCGCGGCGACCTCAACAAGGACAAGACCGGCGTCTCCACCGGCGGCTACGCGGTCAATCCGGTCAACGACGAACAGATCCCCATCTGGATCGCCGACTACGTCATGATGGGCTACGGCACCGGCGCCATCATGGCCGTCCCGGCCCACGACGAACGCGACTTCGAATTCGCCAAGAAGTTCGAGCTGCCCATCCTCCAGGTCGTCCAGCCCCATGGCGAAGCCGACTGGCAGGGCTACACCGATCCCGGCACCGCCATCAACTCCGGCTTTCTCGACGGCCTGCCGACCGCCGAGGCCAAGGCGAAGATGATCGCCTGGCTGGAGGCCGAAGGAAAAGGCGTCCGCAAGATCCAGTACAAGCTGCGCGACTGGCTGTTCAGCCGCCAGCGCTACTGGGGCGAGCCCTTCCCGCTGATCTGGAACAAGGAGACCGGCGAGCACGCCGCCATCCCGGAAAGCGAGCTGCCACTGCTGCAGCCGGAGATGGAGGACTTCAAGCCCACCGGCGACCCGCGCGGGCCACTGCTCAAGGCGACCGAGTGGATCAACTACTCCGACCAGTTCGAACGCGAAACCAACACCATGCCCCAGTGGGCCGGCTCGTGCTGGTACTACCTCCGCTACTGCGACCCCCGTAATTCCGACCGCTTCATCGGCAAGGAGGCGGAGAGCTACTGGAGTGGCTGCGGCGGCCCGCCGCAGGCCGTGGAAGCCGCGGCTCGCGGCGAGTCGCGCGGCATGATCGATCTCTACGTCGGCGGCACCGAGCACGCCGTCCTCCACCTCCTCTACGCCCGCTTCTGGCACAAGGTCCTCCACGACCTCGGACACGTTTCGACCAAGGAACCCTTCCAGCGGCTGGTCAACCAAGGCCTCATCCTCGGTGAGGACGGCCAGAAGATGTCGAAGTCCCGCGGCAACGTGGTGAACCCCGACGACATCGTCCGCGACTACGGTGCCGACGCACTGCGGCTCTACGAAATGTTCATGGGCCCGCTCACCGACACCAAGCCTTGGCAGATGAAGGGCGTCGAGGGCGTCTCGCGCTTCCTCGCCCGCGTCTGGCGCGTGGCCATGGAGCAGAACCAGGCCGGCGAGTGGGAGGTCTCGAGCAAGGTCCAGGACGTCCCCTGCACCGACAAGGCCCTGCTCAAGGTCGTCCACGAGACCGTGAAAAAGGTCACCGAGGACATCGAGCGGATGTCCTTCAACACCGCGATCTCGCAGATGATGGTCTGCACCAACGCCTTCACCGCCGCCGAGGTCGTGCCGAAGTCGGAGTTCACGCTGCTGCTGCACGTGCTGAACCCCTTCGCCCCACACCTCACCGAGGAGCTGAACCAGCTCATCGGAAACGACACCCAGCTCGCCCGCCAGCCTTGGCCGGCGCACGACGAGTCCGCGCTGGTCGAGTCGGAGATCGAGCTGGTCGTGCAGGTCAACGGCAAGCTGCGCGACAAGATCACCGTCGCCAAGGACGCCCCGAAGGAGGACATCGAGGCCGCCGCGCAGGCCGCCCCGAAGGTGAAGGAGCACACCGACGGCAAGACGATCCGCAAGGTCATCGTCGTGCCCGGCCGCCTCGTGAACATCGTGGCGAACTGACTTCCGGGGAATCGACATTACTGTCGATCCTCAAGCTTTCGGAATGCCGATCGACAGGAATGTCGATTCTTCAAAACCCATTGCCCGCATCATCCCGTGCTCCTCTCAATCACCAACCGTTCGCCCGACGCGACCGATCTCGGCTTCCTGCTGCACAAGCATCCGGCGCGCGTGCATGAGGTCGAGCTTGCCTTCGGCAATGCCACCGTTTTCTACCCACAGGCGGATCAAGACCAATGCACGGCCGTGCTTGCCGTCGAAGTCGATCCGGTCGGACTGGTCCGTTCGAAAGGTGCGCGACAGGGCGGATGGGCGCTCGGCCAGTATGTTAACGACCGGCCCTACACCGCGTCGTCGTTTCTCTCGGGCGCCATTTCGCGGGTGTTCGGCACCGCTATGAACGGCCGCTGCCCGCAGCGCCCCGAACTGGTCGATAGCGCCCTGAACCTGGAGATCGGCCTGCCGGTGGTACAGGGGAACGAGGAGCTGGTGGTGCGGATTTTCGCCCCGCTGGGCTACGCCGTCGAAGTCCGCCGCCTCACGCTGGAGCCGGCCTTTCCCGACTGGGGCGACAGCCGCTACTGCGAGGTCGTGCTGCGGGCCGAACTGCCGCTCCATCAGGCGCTCAAGCACCTATTCGTGCTCATTCCGGCGCTCGACCGCGACAAGCACTACTGGGTCGGGCGCGAGGAAATCGACAAGCTCCTCGTCAAGGGCGAGGGCTGGCTTGCGGAGCATCCCGAACGCGAATGGATCGTGCACCGCTACCTGAAACATCAGCGTCGGCTCGCCAACGAGGCGCTGGAGCGGCTCGCACCGGAAAGCGATGAGGAAGATGCGGAGGAGGAACCGGTTGAACGCCGCATCTCGCTCCACGAACAACGCCTCGAAACGGTGGCCGAGCGCATTGCCGCGCTTTCGCCGCAGTCAGTGGCCGACCTCGGTTGCGGCGAGGGCAAACTGGTCCGCCGCCTCCTCAAGGGCACCGCGATCCCTCGCGTGCTCGGCATGGATGTGTCCAGCCGGGCGCTCGAAATCGCCCGCGACAAACTCGACCGCCTCCCGCCCTCGAAGCGCGATCGCGCGGAGCTGATCCTCGGTTCGCTCATCTACCGCGATTCGCGGCTCGCCGGTTTCGATGCGGCGGCCTTGGTGGAAGTCATCGAGCACCTCGATCCCGACCGGCTCGATGCGCTCGGGCAAGTTGTCTTCGCCCACGCCGCGCCGCGCCACGTCTTCGTCACGACGCCGAACCGCGAATACAACGTCCTTTTCGAAGGCATGAAAACCGGCGCGCTTCGTCACGGCGACCACCGCTTCGAATGGACCCGCGCCGAGTTCCGGGAGTGGGCGGAGCGCACCGCCGCCGAACAGGGCTACGAAGTCGCCCTCGAACCGCTCGGCGAAGAGCATCCCGACCACGGCGCGCCCAGCCAGATGGCGGTGTTCCACCGCATCGATTGAACCCATGACCCTTCGTCTTCCCGAGCTGTCCCTCGTTCTCCTGATCGGCCCGTCCGGATCGGGAAAGTCGAGCTTTGCCCGCAAGCATTTCAAGCCGACCGAGATCATCTCGTCCGATACATGCCGCGGCATAGTTTCCGATGACGAGAACGACCAGTCGGTCACTGGAGAAGCCTTCGAGTTGCTCCACTTCATCCTCCGCCAGCGACTGAAGCTCGGACGCCTGACAGTGGTCGATGCCACCAACCTCAACCCCGAAGACCGCGTGAAGCTCGTTGCCATCGCCCGCGAGCACCACGTCCTGCCGGCGGCGGTGGTATTCCGCATCGATGAGAAAACCTGCGCCGCGCGCAACGCGGCCCGGCCCGACCGCGACTTCGGCCCTCATGTCCTGCGCCGGCAGTTCGGCCAGTTCCGCCGCGGGCTCCGCAGCCTGAAACGCGAGGGCTTCCGCCACTTGACGAACCTGCGGAGCGTGGAGGAGGTCGAGGCCGTGGAAGGCATCGTGCGCGAACCGCTGTGGAACAACCGCCGCGACGAGCACGGACCCTTCGACATCATCGGCGACGTACACGGCTGCTACGATGAACTTCGTAATTTGCTCGGAATGCTCGGATACGCGGTGGAGGACCACGTCGCTCGCCACCCGGAGGGCCGCCGCCTAGTGTTCGTCGGCGACCTTGTCGATCGTGGTCCGAACTCCCCGGACGTGCTGCGGCTGGCGATGGCCTCGGTGAAGGCGGGTACTGCGATCTGCGTGCCGGGAAACCACGACGTGAAGTTTCTGCGCTGGCTCAACGGAAAGAAGGTCCAGCCGACGCACGGACTGACCGACACCATCGCCCAGCTCGAGGCTGATCCCGTCGATCGCCGCGATCTCATCGAGTTCCTCGACGGGTTGGTGAGCCACTACGTTTTCAACGGCGGCCGGCTGGTCGTCGCTCACGCCGGGCTGAAGGAAGACATGCAAGGCCGTGGATCGGGCAAGGTGCGGGAGTTCTGTCTCTACGGCGCGACCACCGGCGAGCGCGATGAGTATGGCCTGCCCGAGCGCCTCGACTGGGCGCGCGACTACCGCGGCAAGGCACTCGTAGTGTACGGCCACACCCCCTTCGCCGAGCCGCGCTGGCTCAACCACACGGTGAATATCGATACCGGCTGCTGTTTCGGCGGAGCCCTGACCGCGCTGCGTTATCCCGAGCAGGAAACCGTTTCCGTACCTGCGTCGGCGACCTACGCCGAGCCTGGCCGGCCGCTGCGGAGCGAGGAGAAAGTCGATGCCCAGCTCACCCATGACCGCCTGCTCGACCTCGACGATCTGCGCGGCAAGCGTCAGGTGCACACCGCGCTCAAGCCGGCCGTCACCGTGCGGGAGGAGAACCTGCTCGCCGCGATCGAAGTGATGAGCCGCTTTGCCGTCGATCCCCGCTGGCTGCTCTACCTGCCGCCGACGATGTCGCCTTGCGCCACCAGCAACCGCGAGGGCTGGCTTGAGCGACCCGAGGAGGCCTTCGGCTACTTCCGTCAGCAGGGGGTGGGCGAAATCGTGTGCGAAGAGAAACACATGGGCTCGCGAGCGGTCGCGGTGGTCGTCCGCGATCCGAGCGTCGCGATGTCGCGCTTCGGTCTCCCCGCGGAACGCCGGGGCGTTCTCTACACACGGACCGGCCGACCTTTCTTCAACGACACTGCGACCGAACATGCCCTGCTCGAACGCCTCGCAGCGGCCCTCGAAACCGCCGGACTTTGGGACGAGCTTGACACCGATTGGCTGTGCCTCGACGCCGAGTTGATGCCATGGTCGGTCAAGGCGCGCGAACTCCTGCAAACGCAGTACGCCGCCGTTGCCAGGGCTGGCGAGCAACACGCCGCCACGCTCTCGGAGCACCTCGTGAGAGCGCTTTCCTCCACTCATCTCGATGACGGCGCGCGGGCTACGCTGAGTGCCCTGACCGAACGCGTCGAGCCCCGGCGGGAGCGGCTGACCCGCTACCGTGAGGCCTACCGACACTACTGCTGGGACGTAGTCACCCTCGACGATTTGCGCCTGGCACCCTTCCACGTGCTGGCGGGCGAAGGTGCCACCTTCACCGATCACGACCACCCCTGGCACATGGCGGTGGCCGAGCAGCTCCAGGCGGCCGATCCCGTGCTTTTCCCATCGACCGACTGGCGGAGCGTTTCCCTCGACGACGCCGGCCAAGTCGATGCCGCCATCGTCTGGTGGGAGGAGATGACGGCGAAGGGCGGCGAGGGCATGGTCGTGAAGCCGAAGGACTTCGTTGCTCGCGGCCCAAGGGGCGTGGTCCAGCCGGCGGTCAAATGCCGCGGCCGCGAGTATCTCCGCATCATCTACGGCCCCGAGTACGACGCGCCGGAGAACCTGAAGCGGCTCAAGCAACGCGGCCTCGGCCACAAGCGCTCGATGGCCGAACGCGAATTCGCCCTGGGCCTCGAGGCCCTCGATCGCTTCACCGCCCGCCGGCCGCTGCGCGAGATCCACGAATGCGTGCTCGCCGTCCTCGCCATGGAAAGCGAACCGGTCGATCCACGGCTCTAGTTTCCGAACTCCTCCCGCATGGCGACCAGCAGCTCGTTGGCCCTGGTGCGGTCCGGGCAATCGGGCAGATCGCTTCTTTCGAACGCTTCCCGCACCTCCTCAAGCTGCTCCTCCGCTCTCGCGACCAGCTCCTCATATTCGAACTCACCGGCGCGCACGCGCAGCAGGAAATCGCGGTTGGGGCGGCGCACGCGGATCGCTCCCTCACGGGCGATCTCGCCGGCCATGTCGAGCAGGCGCAGGGTGTGGAGCAGGTTCTTCGAGTCGTAGCCGCGGCCGTGGGCTGCGTTCGTCGCGTAGCGGGCTTCGTTGCGCTTCGCGACCCAGTCCCAGTATTCACGGTGGGCGTTGCAGTGCGCCTTGAACGCGTCCTCGTTGTAGAACATCCAGCCGATCGGCCCTGCTTCCTTCGGCACACTGCTGAAAACCAGCGCGTCCGGATCCTTCCGCGAAACGATGCCTCGGCAGGAACCGCAGGGGTCGTGGTAGATCGCGAACATCCCCGACGCGCCCTGAACTGCGGTGAGCCCGCAATCCTCCGGAGCGAGGCCTCGCGCGCGCAGCCACTCGAGGACCGGCACGCTGCCCTGACCTTCGGGCACGCGGCAGAAATGCAGCATCGGATGCCGCTGCTCGGGCTGTGGGTTGACGATCTTCTTGTTCAGCCCGCGCGCCTTGCGGATCTGCCCCATGGCATACTCGCCGAAGGTGCGGGCGCAGAGCTTGGACAGGAAAAGCTCCGGCCGCAGCTCATCGAACAGCGGATGACGAAAACGCACGCAGTCCTCCGGCATGCCGAGCAATTCGAGCGCGTTCGGATTGTTCTTGAGCAGCATTTCGACGAAACGACCCAGCTCGTAGCAGGTCTCGTCGTTCCGCTCGTCGGAAACCTGCTCGACCTTCTCGATCCCGATCAGGAACCGGCGTGGTGCGACAAAGATCCCCCGGCGATCCTCGTCTGAGCCCTCGACCGCCGTGCCGTAGGCATGGCTGCCGGCAATCGTGTCAAAGAGCAGCAGGTCGGCTTCGCGAACCCTGGCCAGCGTGAAGGACGCGGCGGTCGGCACCGGACCGCGCCCTGCGATCTCCGCCCGCACCAGCCGGTCGAGCGGTGCGGGATCGACCACCTGCTGCGGCATCGCGAAGATCCGTTCCTCGATCTCCACCAGCGACATCTCGAGAAACTCATCCAGCACCGTAATCCGGTCCATCCGCTCCGACTCCCCGGTCGCCGCCTTGTGGTCCAGCAGACCGGGCACGAGAGCCCGGATCTCATCGATCGCCACCGGCAACAGGTCGATGAATGGCACCGGAGGGATGCCGCGACCGTCCAGCACCCAGCGCGCCGCCAGGACCGCCCGCAGCGCGTAGAGGTAATCCTTCGCCCGGACCGCGTCGCCGACCAGCTTCACCATCAACATCTGCTTCGCCATGCCCCGGTAGTGGTCGGCCGAGGCGCGGGGCAGAAATACGGCCCGCGCCGTACTTCGCCAGCGACCGAGGAAGCCGGGCGTCTCGCGATAGACGATGGGCGAATGCAGCCACTCGATCAGCGCGCCGCTCGACTTGCCGAGCAGGGCCGCCGCCTTGCGCACGTCCCAACCTCCGGCATCGAGCTCGCCTTCCAGCGGCAGGTCGATCGCATCGGGCGGCGGCGAAATCGAAAGGTAGTCGCCTTCCGGCCGCGCGAAGAGGAAGCGGATGTCGTAGTCGCTGTCCCGCGAGGCGAAGCCCCACGCCCGGCTGCCCGACTCGCAGGCATGGAGGATCCGCAGGCCGTGGTCGGCCTCGATGCGATCAAGCAGGCATGAGATGTCCCCGGTCACCGGGGACGGAGCTTCCGGATCATCGACATTACTGTCGATCCTCAAGCTTTCGGAATGCCGATCAACAGGAATGTCGATACTCCGGAAACCGGTTCAGGGAACGGGTGAGAAGCCCTCTTGCTTCGCCGCCTTGCGGTCGAAGGTGTGGGTGGTGACGCATCCTTCGTTCCGATTGCGCACGGCGATCACGGCATCGGCGAAATCGAAAGACGCCCCGCGCCACGCCCGGATCGCCTTGGCAACCAACGGCTCATGTTCCACTTGGAGCGAGGGCATTCTGAGCAAAGCCTCGAGCGCGCGGGCGATGTCCGCCTTGGCATATCCATAAGCGCCTTCCAGCACCCACACGAGCTCGCATAGCACGACCAGGCTGATCCAGCCCGGATCGTCCGGACGACACCTGGTTCGCACCAGCGCCTCGGCACGGCGAAGCTGCGCGGCATCGTCCCGGGTCAGCAGGCGGACCAGCACGTTGGTATCAAGTCCGACCATGCCCGGCCCTCTCTCGTATCGCCTGCTTCATCGCCTCGACACTGACCCGCTTGCTTGCCTTGGGCAGCACGTTCATCAAGGTATCGAGCGTCACATCATCGACGACCTCCACCTCGATCTTCCGGTCGGCCGAGAGCCGGAAGTCGAGCTTCTGCCCCGGCTTCAAGCCCAGTTCGTCGCGGATCGCCTGGGGTATGGTGATCTGGCCTTTGCTGGTGAGGGTGGCGTTCATAATCTTACTGTATGGTAAGGATTCGTGATTTCAAGCTTCCGGGAAGGATGCGGCGGTCTTTTCGAGGCGGGGCGAAGTGGAAGCGGATGTCGTAGTCGCTGTCCGGGGACGCAAAATCACTCTCCGGGCACTTTGCGCGCCCGGGCCTTCCAGACCCCGTCGCCCCGCACACCGGCTGCGTCAGGATCGAAGGGACGAAAGCCGATCCGCTTCGCCGCCGCCTCGTTCTTGAAGTGGAAGTCGCCACCCGCCGGATCGACGAATCCGGGGTCGGCGACGACCGAATGCCGGTCATGACCCTTCTCCCGCCACTCGTCGAAGGACATGCCGAAACACGTGATCGGGCCACCGTCGGGCCGCCAGTACACATTATCGTCGCACTCGATCCGCCCGCGCCCCCTCGCACCCCCGCTCCATAGCGGCCCCTCGTCCCAGAGCACGATGTTTCCCGTGAACCGGAACGAGAGGTGCTCCTCGGGGCGGGTGAACTGGAGCTGGGCCTTGCGGGCGAAGGCGAAGATGTTGTTCCGGATCACGTTCTCCCGACCGTAGTGCTGGTGGTAGCCGCCGGTGGTGGTGCGATGGACGAGGTTGTTCTCGAGCAGGATGCCGGTGCTGCCCTCGTCGTTGTAGAGTCCCCAACCGCCGTAGGTGTAGGAGACGATGTCGTGGATGTGGTTGTGGCGCAGCGTGGTGCCCTGCGACGGACCCAGCGTGTAGATCCCACCCATGTCACTGAGCCGGCCGTCGCCGATATGATGGATGTGGTTGAAGTCGATTCGGTTGCGCTTCGCCTCGCTCTCGCCATAGCCCCAGCGCCAGCCGACCGAGACGCCGGTGTAGGCGAAGTGGCTGATCTCGTTGTGGACCACCCGGTTGTCCGGGCTGTGACCGATCCACACACCCACCGCGCAGGGAAAGACTTTGCCCCCGTCCCGCACGATGCAGTCCTCGACCGTGTTGCCACCGGTGTCTCGTCCTAGGTGGATCGAGCCGATCCGCACGCCGCCGGCACCAAGGTCGTGCAGATACGACCTGCCCACCCGGCAGCCGCGGCAGCCATCGCGGAACCAGATCCCGTAGGTGCCGGTGTGGGCGATCTCGCAGCCGGCGAAAGTTACCGATTCCGCATGGTCGATCTGGATCACCGCTTCGATCGGCGCGGCGGCCTGCGCCGGTTCGAAGCCCTCCGGCGGGCAGGTCCAGCCGGCGTGGCGGAACGCCAGACCCTCGATCGCGACGTGCTTCACCGGAGCATCGGCGCGACCTTGGATCACGAACAGTCTTTCGGTCACCGGCGCGACGACATCCGAGGTCGCGGGATCCTCGCCCTGCCGGGGCAGGCAGGTCAGTCCGCCTTCCCGAGACAGGAACCACTCGCCGGGCTCGTCGAGCGCCGCCGGAAAGTTCTCGAAGATCACCCCGGTCTTCGCGTCCCACCGGTTCCACGGCTTCATCGGTTTGCCGTGGGTGATCAGCGTGTCGCCCTCGATCCGGTCGGGAAAACGCCGCGTGTTGTCCCACTTGTGGTAGGCGAGCATCTGGACGCGCGCGAAGTCGTCCGCCTCGAGGTCCCGCAGCGGTTCGAGGGCGACCGGCGGCAGGGTCACGGTCTGGCGGGCCTGATCGTCGCCGAGCTTCGCCTCACGGACCTCCTTCATTCGGATGAATCCCTCGTCCGGCTCTCGAGCCCGCACCGCGCGACGGCCATCGACCCACAACTGCTCGAAAGACGGGCCCTCGACCTTCGCGTGCCAGCGACCGTCGGCATCGATCGAAAAGCCCTCGATCCTGCGCCCGCCGGAGATCACCGGCTTCGCTCCCGGCGCCGCGACCAGCCGAAAGGGCATCTCTTTCGTGCCGGAGTCGGCCGGGGTCAGCACCAGCGGCGCGGAAATCCGGTGGGTGCCGTCCAGGAAGACCAGCTCGCCCGGTTCGCCGGGACTCGCCGCCCGCAGCTCGCGCAGCCGGTCGAGCGCCTGGGCGGGATCGTCGCCGGGCTTGACCTCGATCGACGCCCCGGCGGCGACACCCGTGAGAAGGAAGACCACCCATCCGGATCTCATGCCTCCGAGGATACCGGACCGGCGGACGGGATCTGTCGATGCCACGGCTCTCGCAACCCGTGTCAGCATTGCTAGATTCATCCACGTGAGCGCGTTTCCTTCCTCCATGAAGGCAGTGCTTTCGCTCGCGATCCTGATGACGTTCGTCCCGCTCCACGCCGAAACCGAGGCCGAGAAGGATGCCCGCATGGAGTGGTTCCGCGAAGCCCGTTTCGGGATGTTCATTCACTGGGGCCTCTATTCGATTCCCGCCAGCGAATGGAAGGGAAAGGAATACAAGGGCATCGCGGAGTGGATCCAGAACCACGCCGAGATCCCGGTCGCCGACTACGAGCCGCTCAAGGACCAGTTCAATCCGGTGAAATACGATCCGGAAGCCTGGGTGAAGTTGGCGAAGGACGCCGGCATGAAGTACATCGTCATCACCAGCAAGCACCACGACGGCTTCGGCCTGTGGGACTCGGAGCAGACCGACTGGGATATCGCTTCCACGCCCTACAAGAAGGACCTGCTGAAGCCGCTCGCCGAGGCCTGCCGCAAGCACGGGCTCAAGTTCTGCCTTTATCATTCCATCATGGACTGGCACCACCCGGACTGGGGGACGAAGAAACCGTGGCGCGGCAACGCCGACACTCCGTCGCCGGACATGGACGCCTACACGGCCTACATGAAGGCGCAACTGAAGGAGCTGCTCACCGACTACGGCGATGTCGGCATCCTTTGGTTCGACGGCGAATGGGAGGACGCCTGGACCCACGAAAGAGGCAAGGACCTCGACGACTACGTGCGCTCGCTGCAGCCGGACATCATCGTCAACAACCGCGTCGACAAGGGCCGCAAGGGCATGGAAGGCCTGACCAAGGACACCAAGTTCCGCGGCGACTACGGCACGCCCGAGCAGCAGATTCCCGCGCAGGGCCTGCCGGGCGTCGACTGGGAATCGTGCATGACCATGAACGGTACCTGGGGCTACTCGTCGCACGACCACAAGTGGAAGTCATCCAAGACGCTGATCCGCAACCTCGTCGACATCGCCAGCAAGGGAGGCAACTACCTGCTCAACGTCGGCCCGACCGCCGAAGGCGAGATCCCGGCTCCGAGCGTCGAGCGACTCGAAGCGATCGGCGAGTGGATGAGGACCAATGCCGAATCCATCCACGGCACGCAGGCGAATCCCTTCCCGAAAACCCCCTGGGGCCGCTGCACGATGAAGGCCATCGACGGCGGGGCCCGCCTCTACCTGCACGTCTTCGACTGGCCGGAGGATGGAAAGCTCGAGCTGGCCGGCCTGAACAACAGGATCCTCAAGGCGAGCCTGCTCGCCAGGCCCGACGCCGCGGTGAAAGTGGATGGCGAGACCCTCACCCTGCCAAATGCGGCGCCCGATCCGATCAACACGGTCGTCGCCGTCGATATCCAGGGGCAGCCGGAGATCGAGGGCGGCGACTAGCCCGCATGGCGCTTTTTCAAGCCGGGAATCGGTAGGGCAATGTGGCATGACCGTCTCGGTCATGGACCTGAGGCGTGCTGGAGAATACAACAGCTGTAAGACTATGAGCCCGTCTCCTTCATGACCGAGACGGTCATGCCACCGGCAGGTGGACGGTCGTCTACTTCGACAACTCGTTAATCGCCGCCTGGTTCTTGTATTCCTTGGCGAGGTCGAGGGCCGTCACGCCCTGCTTCGATTTCAGCGACGGATCGATCTTGGTCTTGAGCAGGAGCTGGATCAGTTCCTTGCTGCCGCCGGTGGCCGCCTCGTGAAGCGGCGTGCCGCCGAGTTTGCTGAGCGTCGTGGGATCGGCGCCACCTTCGAGCAGCGCCTTGGTGGTCTCGAGCTGGTTCTTGGCGGCCGCATGGTGGAGCGGCGTCCAGCCGGACTTGTCGAGTTCGTTCGGCCTGGCACCGGCCTTCAGCAGGGCGGTGACGATCTCGGGGAGGTTGCGGGTGACCGCGTGGTGCAGCGGGGTGCTGCCCGAACGGTCGGCCCGGCTCGGGTTGGCGCCGGCCTCGATCAGCAGCAGCGCGATCTCCTTGTTCTTGCGCAGGATCGCCAGGTCGAGCGGCGCGCGGGCTTCGGGATCCTCCGGGTTCAGACAAGCCGGATCAGCGGCGAGGTGGCGGCGGACATCGGCGGCGTCGCCCTTGGCGATGGCGGCCGCGATTTCCGGAGTCTGTGGCGGACCGACCGGCTCGGCAGGCTCGTCGGCGGCCTGAAGCGGGTGAATGAGCAGGGCGGGAAGCACCGGCAGGAAGCGGAAGAGGATTGTCATGGTCGATGATCGGGTTGTTCCCCGTTTCCCTAGCCGAGATCAGGAGAATCTCCAACCCCGGGGTGGCGGAATGCCGCACTTTGCGGAGAAATTCGTTTGAATCCCCCTTCCGGCACCGTTCCTTCGCACCATGCCAGTGCTCAACCGCTTTTCCCGTCGCTCCGTTCTCAGGCTTCTCGGCACGTCGGCGGTCGGAGCTCCCTTCGTCACCAGCAACCTGATGGCGGCCCCCGCGTCCGGAAAGACCCGCCACGCCGCCTTCGGCCTGGGCGGACAGGGCTGGGCGGACCTGCAGCAGCTCGCCAACCTCAAGAATGTCGAGATCACGGCGATCTGCGACGTCGATCTCAAGCGAGCCGAGCAGGCCCGGAAGCAATTCCCGGAAGCGACTTTCTATCAGGACTGGCGCGAGCTGCTGGACAAGGAGTCCGGCAAGCTCGACACGGTGAACGTCTCGACGCCCGACCACATGCACGCGTCGATCGCCGTGACGGCGATGCAGCAGGGCCTCCATGTGTACGGACAGAAGCCGCTCGCCCACAACCTGCGCGAAGTACGGCGCATGACCGACCTCGCCGTCGGGAAAAAGCTGGCGACCCAGATGGGCATCCAGATCCACTCGACGCCGTACTACAAGATCGCCGCGAAGCTGATGCAGGACGAAGCGATCGGCAAGGTGGAGGAGATCCACATCTGGTCCGGCAAGTCGTGGGGCGACATGGGTGCCAAGCCGGACAAGACCGACCCGGTGCCGGAAAGCCTCGACTGGGATGGCTGGCTCGGCGTCGCCGCCGACCGCCCCTTCATCGGTGGCGGCTACTACCATCCCGGAAACTGGCGCAAGCGTCTCGATTTCGGCACCGGCACGCTGGGCGACATGGGCTGCCACATCTTCGACCCGCTGTTCATGGGGCTCGGGCTCGCCTCGCCGGTCTCGGTGCGCTCCGAGGGACCGCCGCCGAACGACTGGAACTGGGCACTCAACGGCCACGTCATCTATACCTTCAAGGGCACGCCCCACACCGCGGGCGAAACGATCCAGGCGACATGGTACGACGGGACGGCCAAGCCGCCGCAGGAAGTCGTCGCGCTGCTCGGCGGCGACCAGATGCCCGGCCAGGGTTCGCTGCTGATCGGCACCAAGGGCGTGATGCTGGTCCCGCACGTCTCGCGGCCGAAGCTTTATCCCGAAGCGGACTTCAAGGACTTCCGGCTGCCGCGGGTGGAAGGTGCCAACCACTGGGGCCAGTTCATCGAAGCCAGCCGCGGCAACGGCAGAACCACGGCCGACTTCGCCTACGCGGGTCCGCTCACCGAAGCGATCCTCCTCGGCTGCCTCGCCTCGCGCTTCCCGCAGACGACCCTGGCGTGGGATGCGGAGAAGCTGACCTTCGACCTGGCCGAGGCCAATGCCTTCGTCGGCCGTGACTACCGCGACGGCTGGCAGATCGAGGGGCTGGGGTGAGGGAGTGGCGGCGGAGTGGCTCCTTTCAAGGAGCCATGAGCAGGGCGGGAGGCTTTCGAGCCTCCGCTGGAGAAAAGCCAGGGAGACCGCAGGTCTCCCACCCCGCTCATGGCGCTTCGGAAAACGCCACTCCTACGCCACGAAATCGTAGGCGGAGGGTTCCCGCATCTCGCGGGCGATATGGGCGTTGGCTTCCCCCGCGTGCTCGCCGGTGAAGGTTTCCTTCTCGGGTTCCCAGGTCAGGCTCTTGCCGGTGCGCAGGGAGATGGCGCCGAGATGGCAGACGGTCGCCGAAAGGTGGCCGGTCTCCACGTTGCAGATCGGGTCCTTTCGCGACTTCATGCAGTCGAAGAAGTTGCCCATGTGGTCGTTGCTCTCGTAGAGGCGCTCGGCGTCCTCCGGCAGCGGCTGGCGGAGCAGGTCGCGGTCGCTGGCATTGATGTCGCCGCGGCTGACCCAGATCCACCCGTCGGTGCCCTCGAAGCGGATGCCGTTGCGCTGGCCGTCCTTGTTGACGACGGCCCCGAAGTGATTGTCGTCGCGGGTCGAGCGGACGTTGAAGACAACGCCGTTCGGATAGGTGAACTTCACCTCGTAGTCGGCGATGGTCGTGTAGCCGCCGGGGATCGGCTGGCTCAGCGCCTTGCTTTCGATCCCCGTCGGCGCGGGCAGGCCGATCGCCCAGTAGCCGATGTCCATGTGGTGCGCGCCCCAGTCGGTCATCGTGCCGCCCGAGTACTCATACCAGTAGCGGAACCACGTGTGGCAGCGCTCGGGGACGTAGTCGACCGCCGGTGCCTGGCCTTGCCAGAAGTCCCAGTCGAGGCCCTCCGGAACCGGCTTGGATTCGAACGGACCTTCGCGGAGACCGGCGGGCAGCCAGACATTGACCTCCTTGAGCTTGCCGATGCGGCCGTTGCGGACCAGCTCGCAGGCGAGGCGGAAACGCTGGCTGCTGCGCTGCTGGGTGCCGGTCTGCAGGACCACCTTGTGGTCGCGCACCGCCTTCACCACGTGCCGGCCCTCGTCGATGGTGAGGGTCAGCGGCTTCTCGGAATAGATGTCCTTCCCGGCGCGGGCGGCGGCGATGTTGATCAGGCTGTGCCAGTGGTCGGGCGTGCCGTTGACGATGCCGTCGATGTCGTCGCGCTCCAGCAGCTTGCGGAAGTCGCTGAAGGTGTCCGGCTTCCTGCCGTCCTTGGTGAACCGCTCGACGGCGCGGGCGATGTGGCCCGTATCGACGTCGCAGACCGCCACCACGTCGCCGAAGCGCTGGGCACTGCGGGCGTCGCCGCTGCCCTGGCCGCCGGCGCCGATCAGCGCGATGGCCGGCCGCTCGTTGGCCGACGTGACCGCGGCGGCGGGGCTTTCGGCCCAGGCGAGCTGGCGCTCGACAAACCACAGCGGGAGGCCGGTCGCGGCGGCGGTCGCCGAGCAGCGGCGGAGAAAGGAGCGGCGGGAGATCTGGAAGGACTTCGGATGGTTCATCTTGTCTGTGAGGTAAACGGTGTCCGGAGCGGACCGTTTTCAGGAGATACGTCCGTCAACCGCCCGAAGTCTCTCACCACGCGCCGGGATAACAAGCTTGTGGGAACCGACTCCGCCAAGTAGCTCGGCGGGGCACCGAAAGCCGCCGAGGGGAACCCGCGGCACCCCGAGCATGGACGAAACCAAGAAAGGAAGATCCCCCTGGCAGTGGCTGGGGATCGTGGTGGTGGTCGGGCTGCTGGCGATGGTCCTGCGGCACGTCGATTGGGCGGCGGTGAGGGCGGGATTCGCCGCCGTGGACCTGAAATTCCTTCCGCTGCTCGTCCTGCTGGTCGCCCTCAATTTCCTCATCCGGAGCTGGCGCTGGAGAAACCTCGTGGCCGGTGGGAAATCGATGTCGCCGCGCTCGCTGTTCGACGCCACCGTGGTCGGCTTCACCGCGACCTTCCTGCTCCCCTTCCGGGCGGGCGAGCTGACGCGGCCGTGGATCCTGACGCGCTGGGAACCGGTCCGCTTCGGCCCGGCGGTCGCCAGCATCGTCACCGAGCGGGTGCTCGACGCGCTGGTGATCATCGGCTTCCTCGCCGCGGCGGCCGGCTGGATCGACGACGCGCCCGAGTGGCTCGGCACCGGGGCGAAACTCCTCGGCGGCGTGGCGGTCTTCGGCCTGGTCCTGATGCTGATGGCCTACTTCTTCGGCCGCTCGTTCTCCAAGCTGGCCCGGCGGATGATCTCGATCTTCCTCTTCCCCCGGTTCCTGGCAAAGCTCCGGGCGGCGCTCTATCAGCTCGTCGATGGCTTCCTCGAGGGTCTCAAGGCCATCTCCACGGGCCGCGACTTGGCGGTCGTGATCGCCGCCTCGATCGTGCTGTGGCTGGAAATGGCCCTGTTCTATCAGGTCGGCATCTGGACGATGGGCCTCTCGCTCGGACCTTTGGCGGGCATCATGGTCACCGTCCTCGTCGCGCTGGCCGTCTCGGCTCCGGGGCCGCCCGGCTTTCTCGGCACCTTCCAGATCGGCTGTCTCGCCGCGCTCGGGCTGTTCGATGTCAGCCGCGAGACGGGACTGTCCTACGCGATCGTCACCCACGTCCTGCAGGCTGGCTGCATCATCCCCGCCGGGCTGTGGATCCTGCACGCCCGCGGGCTCAAGCTGCGCCAGTCGCTGCCGGTCGCAACTTCCGATGAGGATCGTTAGATTCCCTTCCCATACTCCCAGCCCTCGCGAACCGGTGGCTTGAGATAGATGTCGAGTTCGGGGCGGTTGGTGATCTTCATGTTCGCCGCATCGTAGTCGATGACCCCGCCGAAACGCTGCGCGAGCACGCCGACGAGCACCATCTCGGTCAGTTCGGCGGCATAGTCGAAGCTCGATCCCGGCGTCGGTCCGTCGCCCTTGATGGCGCTGGTCCATTCCCGGTAGTGGCCGCCCTTCACCCGCGGAATCGTCTTCTCGGGGAGGTTGCGGCGGAAGTCGTTCCACAACTCCGCGGGGATCAGGCGCGGGCTGTCCGGCCGGGTGCCGCTCAACAGGCTCGCCTTGTCGCCGGACATGATCATTCCTTCGTCGCCGAGCTTCTCCAGACCCCACTCCTTGCGGTTCTCGGGTCGGTTGCCGCCGTCATACCACGTCAGGCTCACCGGCGCCTTGTCGCCACGTGCCGGGAAATCGAAGCGGATCACCGACGAATCCGGGCAGACGAGTGAATCATCGCCCTCGCGCTTGACGGCCTCGACCCGCTTGGGCGCTCCGAGTTCCAGCGCCCAGAAGGGGCCGTCGAGCGTGTGGCAGCTCCAGTCGCCGAGCAGGCCGCCGCCGAAGTCGTAGTAGCCGCGCCACCGCTTCGGCACGTAGATCGGGTTGTAGGGGATGTCCCTGGCGACCGGTCCGAGCCAGAGATCCCAGTCGAGATGGTCAGGCACCGGTGTCGCGGCCGGCGGATGGCTTTCCGCCTTGGCGAAGTAGCGGCTGCCGAAGTTCGGCCCGCTCAACCAGGCGTGAACCTCGCTGACCTGGCCGAGCGCCCCCGCCTCGTACCATTCCTTCATGTAGCGGATGCCCTCGGTGGCGTGGCCCTGGTTGCCCATCTGGCTGACCACCTTGTAGTGCCTCGCCCCCTGCTTGAGCATCCGGGCCTCCCACACGCTGTGGGTCAGCGGCTTCTCGCAGAAGACGTGCTTGCCGAGCTCCATCGACGCCATCGTCGCGGCGTAGTGGGTGTGGTCCGGCGTGCTGATCACCACGCCGTCGATCTCCTTCCCCATCCTGTCGAGCATCTCGCGGAAATCCCTGAAGCGCCTCGCCTTCGGAAACTTGCCGAAGGACTCGGCGGCCTCCCGGTCGTCGACGTCGCAAAGGGCGACCACGTTCTCGCCGGAGAGACTCTGGAGATTGACCGCGCTGCGGCCTCCGACCACGATGAAGGCGAGGTACAGCCCGCTGTTCGCCGACGGACCAGGCTTTCCGATGCTGAAGCGCGGGACGACGAAAGCACCGGCCGTGACGGCGGTGGTGGAGGCCAGGAAACGACGACGCGACGGACTCATGGGTCCTCCTTACGAACGCCGGCCTCGAAAACTAGCAGCCGCTCAGTCGCCCCAGCGGCGGATCCCTTCGGCGTCCTCGACGTAGAGGTCCTGCGGCCGGTCATCGCCCAGTTCGCCGATCTGCTCGTCGGTCATCAGCATCACGGCCGTCGACCACGCGTCGGCCTCGGCGGCGGTCGGCGCCTTCAGCCACACCCGGGTGTAGGACATGCCGTCGCCCGGGCTGCGATCCGCGTCGGGATGCACGATGTGGTTTCCCTGGAACCCGAGGCCGGATGCGCTCAGGGCTTCGCCGCGGAGTTCGATCCGCACCGAGTCCTTGCCGCCCGTGAGTTCGAGCGGCCAGATCAGGCGCCCATGCGCGAGCTGGGTGCTGCCGCCGGCCGAAATCAGCGCCGACTCGATGCCCCAGTCGATCAGGGTCTCGCGCAAGCGGTCGATGGCGAAGCCCTTGCCGATGCCCCCGAGGTCGATCTGCCGGCCGGGGCTGTCGCAGACGATCAGCGGACGGTCCGGGGCGACGGTGAGGCTTCCCAGAATCGGCGGCGACTCGCCTTCCCTGCCGTGCTTCACGTGCTCGATGCGGGCGCCGAGCGTGACATCGAAGAGACCTCCCGTTTCCCCGTACATCCGCAACGCCTCCAGCAGGCAGGCATGGCATTCATCGGTGATCAAGAGGCTGTCACCGGCCTGCATGTGGTTGATGCGGTTGATGTCGCTGCCGTCGACGAAGCGGCTGAGCTGGGATTCCAGCCGGTCGAGTTGCTCGAAGCAGACGCGGGCCACGTTGCGGAGGCGCTGCTCCTCGCCCACGGGCATGCGCAGCGAGAAGGTGGTCTTCATCGCCTGGTGGGAAAAGGTGACCGTCTTGGGCATGACGGAATCTTTCCTCATCGCGAGGGCGACTCAAGCGAGGCGTCCCAGAAATCCGTGCGCACCCAGACGGTGACCGGCGTGTCGGTGCGCAGGCCGCGCGGCACGGGAACGTGGGATTCGATCAGGACCTCGGTGAGATCGATGGTGGCGAAGACAATCGGCAGACGCTCGAGACTGTCGGGGGCCTCGCTCCAGTAGCCGACCTTGTCGTAGTGGCGCAGATACCACGGCAACGGCCAGTAGTCGGAGCCGATCACGGCGATCGGCTCCAGCGACCGCTCGGGCAGGGCCTCGTCCAGCGAAGCCAGCCACGGCCCCAGCGATTCGATGTCCTCACTGGTCGGGACATAGGCGTAGCGGTTGCGGTCGTCCGACGCGATGCGTCCCGTCACCCGGCGGCTTTCGAGAAACTGGAGCGTCAGACAGATCGCGACCGCCACAGCGACACCCGCCCACGGCAGGCGGCGCTTGAAAGGAAGCGCGAACACGAACCCCGCGAGCAGGCAGACGTGCGCCAACGGCAGGACCATCAGCCACGGGGTCTTGTAGGCGATGAGGCTGTAGATCAGGAAATGGAAGACGGCGGAAAGCGCGAGAAACTGGATCGCCAGTCGCACCGAACCGGCCATCGACCGGCAGAACAGGCTCCCCGCCAGGGCACCGAGCGCGAGCACGCTGACGGTCGAGGTCAGGAAGCCGGCGTAGTAGCCGATGGGCTTGTCGTGACCTTCGACGACCTCATAGACGAAATAGGTCCGCACCGCGTCGACCGCCCCCTGCCAGTAGATGAATCCGTTCGTGTAGAAATACAGCGAGGTCAGCAGCGCCAGGCCGGCGGCGAGCAGGGCCGGACGGAGCTGCGTCTTGAACAACTCCGGAGGATTTGGTGCCTCCTTGCGAACCAAGGCGATCCCGTAAAGCACTCCCCCGGCCCCGAGCCATGCCATCATGCTGATCGCAAAGGTCTCCTTGGTGGCGAACATCAGCCCGATCCAGATGCCCGCCGGCCACCACCGTTTCGCCGAGGCGAACTGGAACAGGGCCAGCACGCCGAAGAGCGCAAGCAGCATCTCGTGGATGTACATCCTGCTGTAGTAGACGAGCAGCGGCGAGGTCGCGAGGGCCAGCGCCGCGGCGAGCATCGGGCCGTCGCCGAAGCGCCGCCGGCCGGCGAGCGGAACGAGCACGAGCAGGCATCCGGCGAGGGCCGGCACCAAGCGCAAGGCTCCCTTCTCCAGCTCCGACCATCGATACATTCCATGCAGTCCGGCGCTGAGCATCCCGGCCATGCTGAGGGTCGGGCCGTGGTAGTGGAGCGGGTCGAAGACGTAGCCCTTGACCTCCATCCGTTGGGCCGTGATCCGCGCCCCCGTCGCCTCGTCGGCGTGGAAGGGACGGCGCGACAGGTCGTCGAAGCGGAGAAACACGCCCACGACCGTGACGGCGATCCAGCAAGCGATCAGAATCGGTTTTCTCATCGCGGGAACCCCTGTTGGAATGAAAGCCTCGAAAGGTGGCGCACGTTCCGGGAACCATGGGCGATCAGATGGCCGAGGCAATCACGATTCTGGTAACGCCGGTGTGGAAGGACTCCGCCCGGCTATCGGACTTCGGCCGCGAGTTGGCCGCCGAACTGGCGAAACGCGGATCCGCGATCCGCTGGATCATCGCCGACGACGGCTCGGGCGCGGACGAAGTCCAACGGCTCGAGGACCTTTGCGCGGAGTTCGCCGGCACCTATCCGCATGTCCGCGTGCATCCGGCGAAGGTCCACTACGGCAAGGGCTCGGTGGTCCGCGAAGCCTGGGCGCTGGAGCCGGAGGCCGGTTGGCTGGCCTTCGTCGATGCCGACGGCAGCGTGAGCGCGCCCGACATGCTCGACCTCATCGGGCGGGCGGAAAAATCCGGCCGTTCGACCATTGCGATCCGCAAGAACACCGAGACCACCCGGGTGCATGAGGGACCGTTCCGCTGGATCCGCCACCACGGCTTCCTGCTCGCCTGCCGCCTGATCCTAAAGATCCGCTCGGAGGACACCCAGTGCGGCGCGAAGGTGCTGAAGGGGGCGGACTACCGCATCATCGAGAACCGGCTGGTCGAACCCGGACTCGCTTTCGACGCGGAACTGCTCGCCGAGATGACCGAGGCCGGCATCGAATGGGACGAGGTACCGGTCAACTGGGTCCGCAAGGGCGGCAGCCGCATCCACGGCGTGCGGGATGTCTGGACGATGCTGCGGGCGCTCTTCCGGATCCGGTCGCGGCTGGGAAAGGCGACGGCGGCGGGCTCGAAAGGTGCAGCCCCCTGAAGGGGAAAACACCATACCGAACAGACGCGCCAGTGGCGTAGGTGGTTCCTCCTTCAGGAGGTCCAACCGTCCTTCTCACCCGCCTGTCTCGATCAAAACGAACCGCCGGTCGAATCGTCCGCCCGCATGCCTTCTGCAGCAGGTAAGGCAGGCGGCCTCGCGCCGCATCCGTCTTGCGCGGCGAATGGTCGCGTTGCAAGCGGGGCATTGGTAGGCGAAGCGGCGTTGCTGGCGGGTCGGTTCCAACGGCAGCCGGTGCCGGGCCGGCTCGCCTGGAATGCCGAGGTCGGCGCAGGCCATGCGCCACTCGGGGCCGTGAGGTGCGATCCGCCGGCGGCCGGCGCGATCGTGGGCCACGAGGTGGGCGAGCTCGTGCAACAGGGTCCGCCGGACCTCGTCCTCGCCGAAGCGGGCGATCGCCGGATTGAGCTCGATGCATTGCTTTCGTGACCACGCGCGGCCGGCGCTCGTTCGCAGCCGCGGGTTCCATTCGACCCGCAGCCGCCCGGCCAGTCGCGCCAGCCCGAGCCGACGGACGGCATCCACGGCATGGCGGGTCAGTTTCTCATCGAACACGGCGCACACTGGCAAGCGGGGGAGAGATTGGCAAACCCGGCGCTCCTTTCCGTGCTGGAGCCCGCGCGGATCCGGGCGATAGTTTTCCATCGTGAGCAGCCCGTCGGTCGCCGGTGAACGGATCCCGGCCTGGAATCCCAGGTCGTGGTTCTATCACTTCTACCACCGGGGCACGGCGATGAACCATTTCCTGCGGCGTCGGATCCGGCCGGCGGGGATGGGGCTGCTGATGCTCGGGGTGGTGCTCGGCTGTCTCGCCGGCGGCCAGGCTTCCGATCCGGTCTTCCGACTGTTCTCGTTCGGCTTCGCGCTGGGCTGCCTGTCGCTGGTGTGGCTGCCGTTCCGCCGCGTGCGCCTCGAGGTGAGGCGCGACGTGCCCGCCCATGCGACGGCGGGCGAGCCGGTGCGGATCCGCTACCATGTGACCAATCGCGGACGCCGGCTGGGCAACGCATGGCTGGTCGAGACACCGCCGGATTCGCGGCCGGATCGCGAGCGCTTTCTCCGGACCCCCGAGCCCGGCGAGGAGGGCCGCAACGCCTTTGACCGCCTGTTCGCCTACTATCGATGGAACTGGCTGTGCGAGAGCCGGATGGTCTTCGACGCCCGCCCGAGTGAAGACCCGCTGAGCCTGCGCCGCGGCGAGGCGGCGACCTACACGGCCGAGCTCCTGCCGCGGCGGCGCGGACTGGTCGCGCTCGACGACCTGCGGGTGTTGTTGCCGGATCCGCTCGGTCTCTATCAGCGCTGCCGGCGGGTCGCGGCGCCGGAGTCCGGACTCGCCATCCTGCCGCGCCGCTACCGGCTGCCGGCCTTCGAGCTGCCGGGAAGCGCGCGCTTCCAGCCGGGCGGCGACGCGACCTCGCGCAACACCGGACCGTCGGGCGAATTCGTCGGCCTCCGCGAGTACCAGCCCGGCGACCCGCAGCGGCTCATCCACTGGAAAAGCTGGGCCCGCACCGGGCGGCCGATCGTGAAGGAACTCGAGGACAGCTTTTTCCCGCGTCACGGTCTCATCCTCGACACCTTTCCGGAGGCGGGCGACGCCGGCCTTTTCGAGGAGGCGGTGTCGGTGGCGGCGTCGTTCGTGTCGTCGATCGACACCCACGAGTGCCTCATCGACCTGATGTTCATCTCCGGCTCGGAACGGGTCGTCACCGCCGGTCGAGGCACCGGGCGCGCCGAGTCGCTGCTCGAGGTGCTGGCGGGGGTCGAGTCGTCGCCGCGGTCGGATTTCGACTCGCTGAAGAAGCTGGTCCTGCGCCATGCCGAGGATCTCGCCGGCTGCCTGGCGGTGCTGTGCGGCTGGTCGGCCGAGCGCGGGGAAATGCTGCGCCGGATCTCGTCGGCGGGCGTCGAGATCGCGGCGATCGTCGTCTGCGAGGAACCACCCGCGACACCGCCGGAGCGTGTCCATTTCGTCCGCACATCCCGGATCGCCGAGGACCTGATGCGCCTTCCCCAGAGACCATGAGCCGGACCTCCGAAAGCACCGAACCCGTGCCCGCTCCGCGACTGCTGCTCGGTGCCACGCTGCTGCTGTGGGGCGGCATCACGGGGCGGCCGCTGATCGGGCTGGCGCTGGCGCTGGTGGTCGAGGCCGCGCACTGGACCCGCATCCGCTGGGACTTCGGCGACCCGGCCTACCTGAGGGCTTGGCAGGCCTCGATCCTGCTCCTGCTGGTCGTCACGGGGCTGGTGTGGCTCGACGGCTCCGCGCTCTCGGCGCTTCCCCGCACGATGACCTGGCTGCCGGTGGTGATGCTGCCGCTGCAGTTCGTCCAGAGCTACGGCATGCATCGTAGCATGTCGCTGGCGAACCTGTCGCTGTTCCTCCGCAAGCGGCGTGCCTACGCCAAGCGCCACGGGCTGCCGTTCCGCGACGTCCGTTTCTGCTTCGACCACGTCTTCTTCCCCGGCACCGTCATTTCGGCGAGCCTCGGCGAGCACGCGCGGTCGCCGGTCTTCTTCCCGGCGCTGCTGGTGCTGGCGGCGGTGGCCTTCCTGCCGCGCCTGAAGTCCCGGGTGGCGGCGGCGGTGATGCTGGCCCTCGCCGCGGCCGGCGGCTACGGCGGCGAGAGGCTGCTCGACTGGGCCTATCGCAGTTTCGTGCTCGGAAGCTACGACCCTTCCTACCTCACCTACTCGCGCCAGACCCGCACGGCGATCGGCGAACTGGGCGAGATCAAGCAGTCGCCGGCGATCCAGTGGCGCCTGATCCCCCGCCAGGGCGACCTCCCGCGCCTGCTCCGCGTCGCCTCCTACAATTCCTACCTCAACACCTACTGGAGCGCCAAGCTGCCGCCGCGGAAGGAGACCGGCGAGAGCGAGGTGATCGACTTCGAAACGCTCGAGTCCTTCGGCGTCGAGGATCCCTTCTGGATCACGGCGCAGGACGTGCCGGCCGAGGAGGCGACGCACGACGCACTGCCCAGGTTCACGATGCGCGGGGCGACTCCGCGCAAGGCGCTTTTCCCGATTCCAGGAAACTGCGGCAGCCTCGTGCTGCCGAACCAGGACATCGAGATCAATCCCTTCGGCACGCTGCGGGTCGATCCCCGCCACCCGGTGGCCGACGCGCTGGTGCTGTGGGGCGATCCGATGGGCATCGCCCGTCCGCCCTGGACCGACCCGCGCAGCCCCGACAAGCCCGCGCCGGACCTGCGGGTGCCGGAGGACGAGCGCGCGGCGGTCGCCCGGGTGGTCGATGAACTCGGCCTGCGCGGCCTGCCGCTCGCCGAGCAGATCGTCCGGCTGCGCGGCTGGTTCCTCGATCACTTCACCTACACCCGCTACCTCGCGGATCCGCGTCCGGATCACGACGACGAGCGGGACCGTTTCGTCTCGATCTTCCTCGAGGAAACGAAGCGGGGGCACTGCGAGTATTTCGCGACGGCGACCGCCTTCATCCTGCGCGAGGCCGGCGTGCCGACGCGCTACGCGACCGGCTTCGCGGTGGTCGAGCGCGACCGGAAGAGCGGCGAGGCGCTGGTGCGCGGAACCCACGGGCATGCGTGGTGCCTGGCGTGGGATGCGAAGCGCAGCAAGTGGATCGACGTCGATCTCACGCCGCCCGACTGGACCGGCGCGGAGTCGCCGCGGATGCCGGCGTGGCAGGGCTTGCTCGACCGCTGGCAGATCCTCCGCGACAACATCCTCGTGTGGCGCAGCCAGCCCGGCAACCTCGCCATCGCCCTCGGGCTCATCCTCCTCCCGCTGCTGGCCGGCGCGCTGCTGATCGGCCGCCGGCTGTGGCGGTCGAAACGCCGCATCGGCCGCCGCCGCAGCCGCGCCGACCTGCGGGCCGAGCTGGCGCTCTCTCCGCTGGGTGCCCTCGAAAAGCCGGCCACGCGCCTTCTCGGCGAGCGTCCGCTGGCGGTGCCGCTGGCGCGCTGGTTGCGTCCGCTGCGGACGCGTCTCGACGAGTCCGGCACGCTCGATGAGGCACTCGCGCTGCACCAGCGACTGCGTTTCGATCCCCGCGCCGACGAAACCTCGTTGCGGCAGCAACTCGAGACGATGATCCCGCCTCTCAAGGACCAGTTGCGCCGCGTGAAGATCCCGTAGTTTCCACGCTCAAGGTGCCAATTTCCCGGTTTGCTTGGACCATCGGCCGATCGCTGCTAGCCTTTTCGCGATGCCCGACTCCAAGCGCGTGGCGCTCATCTGCTCCGATCTCGACGGCACCTTGCTCGGCTGTCCGGACTCCTCCTCGCTTTTCAGCCGCTGCTGGGACTCGCTGGGCGACCGACGCCCGATCCTCGTTTACAGCACCGGGCGGCTGGTCGATGACGGCCGGCGCGTCGTCCGTGCCGGCGGGCTACCCGATCCCGACTACTTCACCGGTGGCGTCGGCACCACGATCCACGACCGGGACGGGGTGATGGAGGATTTTACCGAGGCGCTCAACGAAGGCTGGGACCGCGACCGAGCGGTCGAGGTGGTGAGGTCCTTTTCCGGCATCGACGAGCAGCCGGCCGAGCAGCAGCACGAATGGAAGAGCAGTTGGTTCTGGCATGACGCCGGCGAGGAGGATCTGGGGCGGTTGCGCGACGCGCTGCGGGAGGCCGGTGTGGCGGCACAGGTCATCTATTCGTCGGCCCGCGACCTCGACGTGCTGCCGCATGCGGCGAACAAGGGCAACGCCCTGCAATGGCTCTGCCGGCGGCTCGGCGTGCCGCTCGACGAGGTGGTCGTCGCCGGAGACACCGGCAATGACTCGTCGATGTTCCTGGTGCCCGGGGTGCGCGGCATCATGCCGTCGAACGCCGAGCCGGAACTGATCGCAGCGGTGCGCGATCTCGATGTTTTCCGCGCCGGAAAGGAGTGCGCCGCAGGGATCACCGAGGGACTCACTCACTACGGCGTCTTTCGGCAGGGCGTCGCCCAGGACGCATGAAACGCAAGCTCGACATCCTCCACTTCTCGCTCCACGGGCTGATCCGCGGCGAGAACCTCGAACTCGGCCGCGATCCCGACACGGGCGGCCAGTGCCTCTACGTGCTTGAGCTGGTCAAGGCGCTCGCCCGCCACGACGACGTCCGCCGCGTGACGCTCGTCACCCGCCGCGTCTTCGACACGCGGGTCAGCGACGACTACGCCGAGGCGGTCGAGGACCTCGGCAACGGCGCCGACATCCGCCGCATCGAAGCCGGAACGCGCCGCTACCTGCGCAAGGAAGTGCTGTGGCGGCACCTCGATGCCTTCATCGACGGCACGCTCGCCTGGCTGCGCCGCGAGAAGCGCGTGCCGGACCTGATCCATGCGCACTACGCCGATGCCGGCTACGTCGGCCGGCAGGTCGCCGCCGCGCTCGGCGTGCCCTTCGCCTTCACCGGCCACTCGCTCGGCCGCGTGAAGCGCCAGCGCCTGCTGCACAGCGGTGTCGACGAGGAAACGATCGAGCGGAAATACAACCTCGCCGTGCGCATCGAGGCCGAGGAACTAAGCCTCGACGCCGCCTCGATGGTCTGCACCAGCACCCGCCAGGAGGTCGACGAGCAGTACGCGCTCTACGAATGCCACGCCGAGGAGCAGATGCGGGTCATCCCCCCGGGCGTCGAACTCGGCCGCTTCGACGGCAAGGGCAACCGCGATGCCTACGAATCGGTCGATGCCAAGCTGCGGCGCTTTCTCCGCGATCCCTCGAAGCCGGCCGTCTTCACCATCGCCCGTGCCGACGAGCGCAAGAACCTCGCTGCCCTGGTCCGCGCCTTCGGCAGGAACGAATGGCTCCGCGAGAACGCCAACCTGGTCGTCATCGGCGGCAATCGCGACACGCTGAAGAACCTGTCATCCGGCGCGCGCAAGGTCTGGACCGAGTTGCTGCGGTTGATCGACGACTTCGACCTCTACGGGGTTTGCGCGATCCCGAAAACGCACGAGTCGCCGGAGGTGCCGGAGTTCTTCCGCTGGGCGGCGGACCGCGGCGGGGTCTTCGTCAATCCCGCCTTCACCGAACCCTTCGGCCTGACCCTGCTCGAGGCGGCCGCCGCCGGCCTGCCGCTGGTGGCGACCAATGACGGAGGTCCGCGCGACATCCTCGCCAACTGCGAGAACGGAACCTTGGTCGATCCGATGGACGACAAGGCGATCGGCGACGCGATCGAGGAGATCGTCGCCGAGCCTGGTCATCAGCGGGAGCTTTCCAAGCGTGGGGCGAAGAACGTGCGGATCCACTACAGTTGGGACGCCCACGTCGCCACCTACATGGAGGAGTTGTCGAAGATCCTGCCGCCGGAGCCTCGGCCCAGGGAGCCGGGATCGCGGCAGTTTCTCGCCCAGATCGAGCACTGGGTCTGCATGGACCTGCCGCCGCACCTCGAAGACGAGGATCCCGGCCTGGTGGACCGCTGGCGCGGACTCTTCGACGAGGGCGAACTCGGCATGATCTTCGCCACGGGACTTTCGTACGACGACGCGCGCGGGGTGATCGAGCGCCTCGGCATGCCCAAGCCGTCGATCCTCATCTCAGGGCTCGGCGCGGAGATCCACTACGGATGGTCGACGCCGATCCGCGACGAGGTGTGGACCCGGCAGGCGCGCCACAAATGGGAGCGCGACGGCGTGGCCGAGGCCATGGCCGACGTGCCCGGGCTCAGCCTGCAGCCGGAGAGCCGCCAGCATCCGTTGAAGGTCTCCTTCCTGCTCGACGAACGGCACCAGAAGACCGACCGCGCCGAGTTCCAGCGCCGCCTGCGCGAAGCCGGCCTGTCGGGCAAGGTGATCATCAGCTCCGGGTGCTTCGTCGATGTCGTCCCGACCCGTGCCGGCAAGGATGTGGCCCTGCGTTATATCGAACTGAAATGGGGCATCGATCCGGCGCGGATCTACGTCTTCGGCACCTACGGCAACGACGCCGCCGTCATCCGCGGCCGCAACCTCGCCGCCGTCCCCGGCGATGCCGACCCCGTCCTGCGCCGCATGCGCGAGCGCCCGCGACTCTACCACTGCGGCCAGCCGGGATTGGCGGGCTTCTTCGAAGGACTCGAGCACTACGGCTTCCTCAGCCACCAGCCCCCGCCGCTGCCCGGCGAGGAATACACCAGCGAGGACGAGGAGGTCCCGCCGAACGAAATCGAGCCGTAAGAATGGGGAGAAGGGATTGGCAATTCATCCACAGGCCGGGGACTCGTCTCCCCCATCATTCCGCAACCCATGACAAAGGGATTGCGAATTCCTTCACCCCATCGTCCCCGGCTTGTCCTCACCCCTTGCCCTCCTTCATGCTCGCGGAGTGAAAGTGGAGGTTGCATGGAGCTGGCAGCGGATGGATGAATTCGACGACGAGGGTCCGCCGATGATGCCCGGCATGATCGAGGTCGATGGCTCGATTTCAGTCGACGGCGTGCCGGCAGGCCTCACCGACGGCTTCTACATGGATGACGATGAGCCGTGGTCCTTCGAAACGTTCCTCACCTTCTGGGACATGGAAGCCTGGACCTGCGAGATCTATGAAGCGCTGATGGATCCCGGTACGGAGTCGAGTTTCCGCCAACCGTTGCCACGCCTGCTGGAGTTGGATACCGGCATCCTCTTCCTCCGTCTCATCGCCCTCAGGCCGCCGTTCCGCGGCAAGGGACTCGGACGCGAGGTGCTCAGGCAGTGGTTCGCCAACTGGTGCGACCGCCGGATCGGCGCGGTCATCCTCGACGCCAGCCCGCTCCAGCGCCGGGCGGACGCCTACGAGAACTACGACGATGAAGTACGGGACCTGCCGTGGGAGAGCGAGGAGGCGGATGCCGCGCGCCTGGCGAAGCACCTGCGCGGCTGGGGATTCCACCGGATCGCCGGCACCCGCTTCATGGTCGCCTCGCCGCGCTGGCTGGGCTTCGAACGCGCCACCCGCCTGATGGGCGTCGAGGTGCCGCCCGATCCGCTCGGGGACGACGGAGATCCAGGCGACGATGGGGACTTCGATCCGGGTGACGACGTCCCGTTCTGAACCAAACGCCATTCCTTCCGATCCACGACAGGAGTTCATCGACGCCGCTTGAGACCCCTTGGAGTCGGCAAAGCACCAAGCAAGGCCGCGGTCGCCGGGTTGATGCCGGTGTCGGGATCCTCCACTGGTCCTCGCTTGATGGGGACGCAGCAAAGTCAAATAAGATCAGTTCGTTGATCTTATCCTTATTTTAGTTGCAAATCATTGAATGTTAATTACTTACGTCGTCCATTCCCTCTAAAGGTCAATTCCTCACCCCAGCGGCGCGAGGAGCTTGGTGAGGACGCCGGGGTCGGTGGTGGCGGACTTGGCGGCG
>ERZ869936.386-NODE-386-length-43450-cov-6.264109_pt1 | contig 43450 bp, 48 predicted proteins | sample MGYA00520876_ERZ869936 | MGnify/ENA primary metagenome ERZ869936 (study PRJEB32218, sample SAMN09650985) | biofilter metagenome | isolation source: enrty point of leading RO module | place: Saudi Arabia: Thuwal, RO plant located on Red Sea | collected 2016-02-17 ... | reverse complement strand
GTGACGTGCAAGTGCGGCGGCTCGAGGACGGGGAGCGCCCAGGGCGCGACCACCCCGCATTCAGAACTGGTCGAGGAGATCGGTGAGAAGACCGACCGGATGTCCCGGGACCTGACGGTGATCCGGCTCCAGAACGAGTTGGAGAAGCTCGACCGCGAATGGGCGGCGGAGCGGGAGGGGATGATGACGACCAACAAGAACGGAAGCCGATCGGAGCCATCTGCGGTTGGCTCCGTGATCGGTGGAGTGGTTGCGGGAGGCATCGGGCTCTTCTGGATCACGATGACCTCCTCGATGGGGGCTCCGGGACCGTTTCCCTTGTTCGGGCTGGTCTTTGTGGCAGCCGCGATCTGGATCGCGGCGAGTGGTGTCAATCGCGCCGGACGTTACCAGAATGCCGAATCGGCGATGCAATTGCGTCGCCGCCAACTGATCGCCGAGCTTGAAGAGGCCAAGCGGGGCGGGACGATGGGATAGGCCTCCGGGTGGAGTCTACGCTTTCTGAAGATAGCGCCGCTGGGCTTCGGCCTCGGCGTTTCGCGGGGCTTCGGCGTTCGCCGGATCGGTTTCGGCCAGCAACTCTTCGCGATACTTGGCGATGATCGCCTCGACCGGCCACGAGGAGGCCTCTCCGAAAGCGCAGATCGTCTTGCCGTCGATCTGATAGGCGACGCTTTCAAGGGTGGCGATGTCCTCGGGCGATGCCTGTCCGGCGACCAGCCGGTCGGAGATCTTGCGCATCCAGGTCGAGCCTTCGCGGCAGGGCGTGCACTGGCCGCAGGACTCGTGGGCGTAGAACTGGTTGATGTTGTTCAGCACCCACGACATCTTGCGCGAGTCGTCCATCACGATGACACCACCCGAACCGGCCATCGATCCGCACGCCGCGAGCGAGTCGAAGTCCAGCGGGATGTCCCAGAACGTAAGCTGCTTGTCGGAGCCGTCCGGTCCCTGGCCCTTGAGGGTGAAGGTCTCGTCGCAGCGGAGGATCTTCGACGAGGATCCTCCGGGAATGACCGCCTTGAATTCGCGACCGTCCTTCGGTCCCCCGCAGACGTCGTAGAGCAGCTCGCGCATCGTCAGCTTGCCGACCTCGACCTCGAAGTAGCCGGGCTTCTTCACGTCGCCGGACACGCAGAGGATTCGCGTCCCGGTGTTCCGGGGCACGCCGATCTTGGCGTACTCGTCTCCGCCCATCTGGATGATGTGCTTCACGTGGCACAGCGACTCGACGTTGTTGACGATGGTCGGGCACATGTAGAGGCCGAGGGCCGCGGGAAAATAGGGCGGCTTGATCCGGGGATAGGCGCGCTTGCCCTCGAGCGACTCGATCAGGCCGGTCTCCTCGCCGCAGATGTAGGCGGCCGCACCGCGGTGGACGTAGATCTCGAGATCGAAATCAGAGCCGAGCACCTTCCTGCCGACGAAATTCTTCTCCTTCGCCTCGGCGATCGCCTTCTCCAGCGTCCTCGCCGCTTCGGGAAACTCCTCGCGGATGTAGATGTAGGCGACGTGGGCTCCGACCGCGTAGGCCGAGATCACCATGCCCTCGATGAGCTGGTGCGGATCCTGATGGAGGATGTAGCGGTCCTTGAAGGTGCCGGGTTCGGACTCGTCGGCGTTGCAGATGAGGTAGACCGGCTTGGTGTTGTTCGGCGGGATGAAGCCCCACTTGACCCCGGTGGGGAAGCCGGCGCCACCGCGGCCGCGCAGGCCGGACTTCTTGACCTCCTCGGTGATGACCTTCGGCTCCATGTCCATCGCCTTCCGGAGTTGCTCGTAGCCGCCGTCCTCCAGATAGCGGTCGATCGACGGATTCCAACCGACGCGGTCGATGTTGCGGAAGATCATCCGACGCTCGCGGGCATCCGGCTGCCTGCCTTCGAGATATTGGATGTCGCTCATCTCAGGCATTGGAGTATTGATCGAGGAGTTGCTTTGCTTTTCCGGCATCGACGCCCTCGTGGAAGTCGTCGTTCACGAGACAGACGGGGGCGGTGCCGCAGGAAGCGAGGCATTCGGCGAACTCGACCGACCACGTGCCGCAGGGTGAAACGGCGATCGGGTGATGATGGGGATCGAGCGATTCGCGGCCGATGCCGGTGATCTCGCAGAGACGGTCCATCAGTTCGTACGAGCCGCCCATCGCACAGGAAAGGGTGCGGCAGACGCGGATGTGGAACTTGCCTGGCGCGGACTGCCGGAAGCCCGGGTAGAAGGTGACGACCTCCAGCACCTTTACCGGTTCGATGCCGAGCCGGTCGGCGGTCCACTGGATCGCGTCGGCGGACAGGAACCCATGCCGGTGCTGGATGAAATGGAGGATGGGCAGCACCGCCGAGCGCTTGTGTTCGTCGGGGAACTGCGCGATCCGCCGCGAGGCTTCGGCCTCGAGTTGGTCGGTGGGTTCGAAGGGAGGGAAATGCCGGGTGCCCGGGGTCTCCGGGGAGGCGACGAGTTCCTTGAGGACGGCTTCGGACATGACTTATTTCACGAGCTGGCTGAGCTCGTCCAGGGATTCGGTTCTGCTGACGATCTTGCCGTCCAGGCCGCAGGTGATGACCGAAGGGATCCCGGACACCTTGTGGGGGAACTTCCGCTGGAAGTCGTCGGCCTTGCTTTGCTTGAGGATGGTCCACGGCATCTTCTTGGCGACCGCGTAGTTCTTCATGTCCCTGGTGTTCTCGTCCCATGTGATCACGACGATCTCGAAATTGTCGTTCTTGTTGTCGTTGTACCATTTCACCAGCGACGGAGTGAAGCGGAGGCAGGGACCGCACCATGAGGCCGTGTAGTAGAAGATGTAGTATTTCTCCGGCGTCACGACGTCGTCGTAGCTCGCGAGGCTCTTGCCGTCGAGCCGCAGCAGGTTGCCTTCGAAGAAGTCGTCGAAGATGCTGTCACTCCCGGTGTCGGCGACATCAGCCCGGTCCGGTTTCCACTCGGCCAGGCGTTTGGCGTCATTGGCGGAGAGATCGGCGGCCTTCAATTCCACAATCTTGCCGGAACGCAGGGAAAAGCGCCCGACCAATTCTCCACCGACCTCCGTCACCGAGAGGAGATTCATGGTGGCAGCGCGGCCATCGGAGCTGGTCCATTGCTCGAATCCGGCGGTCGCGAGCGATGAAAGCACCAAGGTGAGGAGGAAGATGCGGAGTTTCATGTTCTTGGGAGGTTGGCGTGTTGCCGGTCAGCGGTCGCACTCGCCCATCACGAAGTCGAGCGAGCCGAGGATCGCCGGGATGTCGGACACCATGTGTCCGGGAAGCAGCTTGGAGCAGATGGAAAGGTTGCAGAAGGATGGGCTGCGGATCTTGAGGCGGTTCGGCACGCCGCCGCCGGTCGAGTGGATGTAGAAGCCGAGCTCGCCCTTGGGATTCTCCGCGCCGAAATAGACCTCGCCCTCCGGGGCGTCGATGCCCTGGGTGGCCACGATGAAGTGATGGATGAGTTCCTCCATCGACATCAGCACCCGCTCCTTTTCGGGGAGCAGGCCCTTGTCGTGGGCCAGGTTCACCGGGCCGTCGGGCATGGTGTCGAGCACCTGGCGGCAGATGCGGATCGACTGCCGCATCTCCTCCATCCGGATCTGGTAGCGGGCATAGCAGTCCGACTCGTCGGCGATCGGCACGTCGAAGTCATAGTTCTCGTAGCCGAGGTAGGGGTTGTCCTTGCGCAGGTCGCGCTCGACGCCCGAGGCGCGAAGGTTCGGGCCGGTGAGCCCCCAGGCGATGGCATCCTTCCTCGGGATCACCCCGATGTCGGCCATCCGCTCCATGAAGATCCGGTTCTTGTCGAGCAGCTTGGAAACCTCGTCGATGGTCACCGAGCATTCGTCGAGGAACTTGCGGACAGCCGCCTCGAAGCCGTCCGGCATGTCGCGGAGCTGGCCGCCGACCCGGGTGTAGGAGGTGGTGAAGCGCGCGCCGGTGAGCTGCTCGCACAGGTTGTAGACCTTTTCCCGTTCCGTGAAGGTGTAGAGGAAGACCGTCATCGCCCCGACGTCCATGGCGCAGACGCCGACGCCGAGCATGTGGGAGGAGATGCGCGCCAGCTCGCAGCAGAGGACCCGCAGCGCCTGGCCGCGGGGCGGCAGCTCCCAGCCCATCAGTTTCTCGACCGCGCAGGCGTAGGCGACGTTGTTGGCCAGCGGGGCCAGGTAGTCGAGCCGGTCGGTGTAGGGGACGAACTGGTTGTAGTGCATCGCCTCGGCGATCTTCTCGTCGCCGCGGTGGAGGAAGCCGACGTCGGGATCGGCCTTCTCGATGAGTTCGCCGTCGAGCTCGAGAACCAGCCGCAGCACGCCGTGGGTGGCGGGGTGGGACGGGCCCATGTTGAGCACCATTTTCTCGCCCATCATGTCGGTCGTCTCCGCATGATAGTCGGCGGCCTTGGAGGCGATGTCCGGGGCCTCGTAGTCGGTGGTGGTCGGGCTGCTCATGAAAAATCCGGCTGCGGAATGAGGACGCAAGACCGTGGCACGGGCAAGGGGTTTGTGAAATTTTTCACAAAGTCGGGTACTGTCCGGGCGGGGGGGCGCGGGGTGCCGGTGCGGGCTAGAAATTCACCTCGAACCAGAGGCCTGCGTAGAGGCGGGTCGAGGCGGCGGAGTCGAGGGTGATCGAGGTGCCGACGAAGGGGGTGATGGCGACGCTGCGGTTGAAACCGTAGGTCCAGGCGAGGCGGGCGTAGAGGTCGTTCATCCCGCTGCGGCCGTAGAAATCGGAGACGGCGCTGGCACCGGCGTGGGCGCGGAGAAACGAATCGCGGCCGGTGGGTCGGGACCAACCGGCCTCGACCGCGCCGTACCAGCCGTCCGCCCCGGTGTCGAACTCGACGATTCCGCCCACGCGCCAGTCGCGGTTCGGATGCCAGTTGACGAACGGGCCGACCGTGAAGGCGTCGCGGAACATGACTTGGTGGTAGTTGTTGAAGGAGGTATCACCGCCGTCGTCCCACTGATCTGCCTCGTCGCGTGGGCCTAAGATTGCCTAGGCGGCCTCGAAGTCGGCCGAGCTGGTGCCTGTGCCGTACCACCCGCCGAGCTGGAGAAGCCATTGGTCGCTGAGGGCGATCTCGGAGCCGAGCTGGACCTCGATCAGGTCCTGCGAGAGGGCGAATCCGCGGTCGACATACTCGCTGCGGTAGCCGGTGAGCACCTCGATGCCGTAGGGGATCTCGTCCTGGGCATGAGCGACGCCGAATGCGGCGAGGAGCAGGGGAAGCCAGCGCTTCATGGCGGAAGGGTGCTTGATGTCGGGGCGGAGGGGAAGGGAAAGGTGAGGGTTCGCCGGCCCGGGCCGGCGGGCGTCATTCGATCCGCCGCCAGCGATCCACCGGGGCCACGATGCACCGCGGCTTGTGGGTGACCTTGTCCGCGGACACCGGTCCGAAGTAGCGGCTGTCGAGGCTGTTGAGATAGTTGTCGCCGAGCAGGAAGATCTCGTCCGGTCCGACGACGAGGGGCAGCCCGATGTCGCGGCAGCCCGGGATCATTGCCGCGTGGGACGGGTCGGCGGGAACCGGTCGGAGGCCTTCGGGAGAGAGGGGGAACCTTCCGTTGACCGCGAGGTGGCCGTCGATGACTTCCACCCGATCGCCGCCGACCGCCACGATACGCTGGATAAAGAAGGCCTCGGGGTTGGTGGGAGGACGGAAGACCACGGGCTGTCCCCGCTGGAATCCCTCCGACCGGTCGAAGACGCGGGTGCAGAGAAGATAGTCGCCCGGTTGCAGCGTGGGGGCCATGCTCGCGGTCGGGATGTGGAAATTCTTCACGGTTCCGGTGAGCAGAAGGGCCAGCACGGTCACGCTGGGAACGATGAAGACGATGGCGGCCTTCGGAATTCCTTTCGGAGGAGTGACATCATCGTCCGAAGCATTCGGCATTGACGGTGCAACGGGCTTCGTCATGAAGCGCCGCCACGGCAGGAATGCAAGACTGCCGGCGATCGAGCCGAGGGCATCGGCAAGCATGTCGAGGGGATCGTTGCCGCTGCGCAGCGGCACGAACGACTGGTGGAACTCGTCGAGGACTCCGACCAGCGACACCACGATGGAGGCCGTTGTCACCAGCCGGCGGGCGGACCATTTCGGGCGCCGCAGAAAGCACGCCGCGGAGAAGAGCCCGCCACCGATGAAGAAATAGGCGAAGTGCAGGAGCTTGTCCGACGCGGTGAACTGCAGCGCCGGAGGAATGGTCGATGGCCGCGAGGAAAGCCACCAAAGGACGCCGAACCACAGCGCGAAGGCGACGGACCAGGTGGTGGCGGACCGGAGGATGCCGCCGGAGATGGTGCGCGGAGTCTTCATGCCGCACGCGGCCGGTGCCTCGCCACGGATGCTACTGCTTGCGCAGTTCGTCCTCAAGACGTTCGGCGAGCCACTGCTTCATCATCGACTGGTAGTTGAGGAAGCGGGAGCGGGCGATCCGCTTGATGCGCGAAAGCATGCGCGGGTCGAAGCGCAGGGTGATCGTGGTCGATTCGCGCGAGTCGGGCTGGTGGATCGAGCCGGCCATCAGGCGGCCGTCCAGCTCATGCTCGAGCCAGAACCTGGCCTCGTCTTCCTCCTCGTCGAACGCCGGGATGTCGTCCCAGTTGGTGATCGTCTTCATCTCGCTCATTTGAACTCGGCGTATTTGCGTTCGTAAAAGCGCTGCTCGCCCTCGCTTGCCTCGCGGGCGGCGACCACGCGCGCCGTCTTGCCATCGGTCCAGAAGCACAGGAACAGATGGCGGTCGGCCACGGTCCGCCCCAGCGCGTAGAAGCGCGTCTCGGAGTCCGGGCGGTCGCTGTCGGGCAGGAAGCGGATGGCGAAGGGGTCTTCCATCGCCTCCTCGATCTCGCGCGGGGTGATCGCCTTGAGGTCGAAGTGGACGTCGATGAGGTCGAGTTCCATGAGTGCGTGCCAGAGAGAACACCGCCGGGCGGGGCGGGGGAAGAGGATTCTGGCGAAACGCTGTCGAAGTCTACTGGGTGTCCGGAGGGATGGGTGGCTCGTAAGGGAAACCCTCTCCCGGATATCCATCGTGATAGTAAGGATCTTCGCGCTCGATGGAAGGCTGGCGGGCGTCGTTCTTGCTCGAGCTTCCGCGGACTCCCGGGCCGCTGATGACCTGGCGGGTCGGCAAGAGGCCGCCGTCGCGCTTGCCCTGCCGCTGGTCGCCCACGGTTTGGGCGATCGAGTCGAGGGAACCCTGCGGGAGGGGTCCGAAGACCTTGTTTCCGGCAAGGACCGAGGTGGCGAGCAGCTTGGCGATGTCGATCGTCACGGGTTGCGGGACGACCCGGCCGTTGGGCCGCATCACGATCATCTGGCCCGCCGGTACGAGGACGGGGTCCTTGCTGCCGTTGATGAAGAGTTTCTGGGTTCCCTCGAGGGTGAGGAGCTTGACCCACTGGCCCGGGCTGTATTCGAACATCGAGGTGGTGCCGGTGATGGCGGCGGTGACCGTGGCGGTGCGGATGGTCGCGCCACCGGCCGACTTGGGCACCTGGAGCAGCACCGAGCCGCGCTCGAGTTCGACGTCGCGGGTGCCGTTGCGGAAGCGGAACACCGAGTTCTGGCCGAGGCGGGTGATGGTCTCGTCGGTGAAGACCAGCTCGGCCCGCGAGTCGCGGCCGGTGCGGACGGAGTTCGCGCCGCCGATCGTTTCACCGACCGACGCGGCGCGCGGCGAACGGGCATCGGTGTAGACGTTCACCTCGTTGACGGCCTGGGTGATCTTCGCCGACTGGAGTGGCGCGGCGATCGCCGGGGCGGCGAGGAGGATGAGGAGGGCTGGTGTTTTCATGGCGGATCAGAAGCTGACGTTGAGGCCGATGCCGATGCCGGCGGTCCACGCCTCGAAGTCGTTGACGCCGAGGGGGCTGTTGGAGTCGTTGTTGCTGTAAAAGACCTGCGTGTAGGCGCTGGCGTGCGGGCAGAAGAGCCAGGCGAGTTCGACCCCGGCGGTGTGGTTCCAGTCCTCGCGGCCGCCGTTGTCGAAATCCCAGAACGCGCCGCGCCACGAGGCGGTCGCGCTGAGGTTCTGGGCGAGCCACCATGTGTAGCTCAGTTCGGCGGCGTATTCGATCCGCTCGAGGCGCTCCGGGTTGGCGTCGAGGTCGAGGGCGACGCTGACCCCGCCGGCCAGTTGCTGCCGGGCGCGGGTGTAGAAGGCCTTCTGCAGCCCGGTGCGGATGCGCTGCGCCGAGTAATTGGTTTCGGAAATGCTGCCGGTGGTCAGGCGCTGGTACTCGTAGCGGGCGTAGAAGATGGTGTCGTCGAGATCGACGAGGGTCTTCACGACTCCGGCATGGGTCTGGAAGTTCTCGAAATCCAGCGCGTTGCTCTGGTCGAAACGGTAGAACTCCTGGTAGAGCCCGACGTCGGCGAACCAACCGGCGCCGAGGAGCGGCCGCCAGTCGGCGCCGACGAGGCCGGAGAAGTACCACGACTTGTCCTCGAGCGCCCGGGTCGGGGCCGGGGCGTTGTCGGTGAAGTTGATGTCGAAGAAAGCGAAGACCTTCACCGGTGGCGGTCCGTCGTAGGTGCCGAGGATCTGCTGCACGCCGAAGTCCGAGTCCGCCGGCGAAAACGGAGCCAGCACGGGGTCCTCGCCGGCCTGGTCCGGCTCGAAATCCGAGGCATCGTACTGCGGGCCGCGGGGGCCGAGGAAGGCGGTGGAGTCACTCAGCACATCGGCCGAAGCCGCGAGCGGAACGAGGAGGAGAAGTGGAAGGCTCGGGGCTTTCATCGTTCGTTTGTTGTGTTAGACCTTTGGCACGGTAGGAAACGCGCAGCCGCATGACAAGCCAGTCCTCGAAATATCAGCGCCGGGCCTTCGGGCTCGGAATGGCGGGCGCTTTGCTGGCGTGGCTGCTGCTGTGGGGGCTGCCCGGCGGAAGGGAGGTGTCGGCCCGCATCGACCGCCAGATCTTCGATCAATTGATCCGGAGCGAGGGCGGGCCGCCCGAGCGCGAGGACTTCGTTCTGCTCGGCATCGACGAGGCGGCGCTGAATCTCGCGGGGGTGACCGAGGAGGAGTTGGCCGAAAGCGAGGTGCTGGGCCGGATGGGCGCACGGTTTCCATGGGACCGGAGGGTCTGGGCGGAGGCCGTCGAGAGGCTGGCGGGGGCGGGGGCCCGTCTGGTCGTGATCGATCTGGTGTTTGGAAATCCGAGCGACCCGGAGGCGGACCGTGCCTTCATCGAGGCGGTGGAAAGGCATGCCGACCGGGTGGTGCTGACTTCGCTCTTCGCGCCGGTCGGTACCACCGAGGGTGGAACCGAGGAGTTCGTTCTCGTCGAGCCGATGGCGGAACTGGTGGCGACCGGCGCGCGCGTCGGGTTTGTGAATTTCCCGATCGACATGGCGGACGGGGTTTGTCGGCGGGCCCGGTTCCGCTCGACGCTCGGGCGTGAGAACGGTCAGCCGCTGGAGGGCGAGCCGGAGCATCTTTCGCTGGCCGGGAGGATCGTCGAGGAACTGGGTGGCGAGGTGCCGCGGGATGATCGCGAGCTTCGCTGGACCACCGAGGCCGATCGTGGCGGCACCGCGGTCTATGAGCCCCGCAGCGTGCACCAGATCTTCGTCGACGAGTTGTGGCGCCGGAATTTCGACGACGGCCGGTTCTTCGAAGGCAAGATCGTCATGATCGGACCGGTGGCGCCGCGGTTCCAGGACATCCACGGGACTCCGGCGGGGCCCTTGACCGGACCGCAGCTTCACCTGCAGGCCGCGGCCTGCGGGCTGGCCGGTGCCTACCTGACGCCCGTGGCGTGGGGTGGGTGGCTGGCGCTCGCGGCGGGTCTGGTCTCGGCGTGGCTGACGGCGCGCCTCCGGCGTCCGCTGGCGGCCGTCGCCTGCTTGGTCGGCTTGCTGGCGGGGCTGGTCGCGCTGGTGGTCGGCGGGGCGCTTCTGGGGTCGGTGCTGGTGCCGGGATTCTCGGCGGCGGTCGCCTTCGTGATCGCCTCTTGGATCGGCGCCCAGAGTTTCCGCCTGGTGGTGGAGCAACTGGAGCGGCGGCGGCTGCGCGACCAGTTCCGGCGCTTCGTTTCACGCGACGTCGCGGACCGGCTGGTGCGCGATCCTGACGAGTGGCGCCGCCTCGCCCAGGGCAACCGCCGGCGGGTGGTGGTGCTGTTTTCAGACGTGCGGGGTTTCACCTCCCGCTCCGAGCAGGACGATGCGGAGGAGGTGGTCAAGCAGCTCAACGAGTACCTCACGGCGATGGTCTCCGTCGTCTTCCGGCACGGCGGCACTCTGGACAAGTTCATCGGCGATGCGGTGATGGCGCACTGGGGAGCGCTGGGTGAGGGCGATGACGCGACCCATGCCCGCGCCGCGCTGGCGACCGCGCGGGAGATGCTGGGGACGCTCGGTGACCTGAACGGCAAGTGGACCGGGGAGGGCAGGACCCCGCTGAAGGTCGGCATCGGACTGCATCTCGGCGAGGTGATCGCGGGCGAACTGGGCTCCTCGGAACGAATCGAGTTCGGCGTGATCGGCGATGCGGTGAACCTCGCCTCGCGGCTGGAGGGGCTGACGAAGGTCTTCGCGGCCGACCTGATCTACTCGGCCGATGTGCGCGAGGCGGCGGCGGACGAATCGGGGATTCCGTTGGGCCAGGTCCGCGTGAAGGGCCGCGAGGGAGCGGCAGGCTTGTTCGCCGAGGGGAGCGCGGAGGCGATCCGGGCGGCGGCGGACCGGATGCCCCGCGGCGCGGACGGGGTGATCGTGATGGAGTCGAAGTAGCCGGCTCAGGGCGTCCACATCGCCCACGGGCACTCGCACCAGAGGAGGCCGGCCCATGCGACCTTGCAGAGGATGTGCAGCGCCTGGTCGGTGCGGAACGAGGTCCAACCCTCGCATTTCGCGAAGTCGATGCACCAGTGGAGGACGAACTCCAGGAAGCCGAGGATGACCGAACCGGTGATCAGCCACACCGCGCCGGCATGGATCAGCGAGTGGGCGCCGAGCGCGTGGACCCAGAGCCACTTCGGCGGGTTGCCGTTGTCGAAGAACGCGTTGAGCTGGGCGTGGCGGTTCTTGGCGGTGGAAAGGAACTCTCCCTGCAGCGAGAAGTCGGCCAGTGCGTGACCGATGAGCAGGGCGAAGAGAACCACGGCGGCTCCGGCCGGGCCGGAGGGCGGCTCGAGGGCGGCGAGAAGGGCGGGCATGGCTTTCAGGACCAGAAGCTCTGGAAGGCGGCCTCCGCCTCGCGGGTGGCGAGTTTCTCGTTCATCCGGCGCAGCCGCTTGCTCAGCTCGGACAGCATGCCGGTCAGCAGCTTCGCCGAGGCTGCCGGATAGGCGTCGGAGAACTGTTCGAGGTCGGCCCGGTTGGCCTTCCATACCTGGGTGAACTCCTTGGCGGTGACCGAGGCCGACGCCGCGGCCGGATCGAAGAGGTTCACCTCGCCCAGCGTTTCGCCGGCACCGATGCGGGCGACGAGCGTCCGCTTGTCCTTGGTGTCGGTGTGCACGTGCAGGACGCCGGAGATGATGAAGTAGAGCGAGTCCTGCTCGCCGCCCTCGCGGATGAGCGTCTGCTCGGGATGCACGGGAAGGAACTCGCCGTAGTCGCCCAGCAGGCGCCTGTCGTCCTCGTCGAGACCGGCCATGATGCCGGTGGCGGGAATTTCCGGACGGTCGAAGGAATCACTCATGTTGGGCGAAGTCTGCCGGCCGGCCCCGAAGTTCCAAGCGCGAAGTTGCGATCCGGCTTCCCGGCGCACTCCGCCACCAGGTCCTCCATTTCGGCCAGCCTGTTCTCGATCGCCTTCACCAGCGCGAACTGTGCCCGGCAGCGGTCGAGGTTCTGGCCGGGGCGGGACGTCTTGAAGTAGCGGTCGCCGTCGAGGTGGTCGGTGAGAAAGCGGGCGCCGCATTCGAGGGCGAGGAGCCTGCCGGAAAAGGCGAGCAGGTCGATCTCCGCCGGCACCAGGAAATCCGCCGTCCCGAGGTAGCCGCGGACGACGGCGGCGAAGCGGTCGAGGCGCAGGTCGATGGCCGTGGGATCGGCCTGATCCTCGCGGGTGGTCGGGCACATCGTCCGCACCATGTCGCCGAAGTCGTGGAGCGCCGAGCCGGGCATGGTGGTGTCGAGGTCGATCACGCAGACGCCCTCCATCGTCAGATCGTCGAGCAGGACGTTGTTGAGCTTGGTGTCGTTGTGCGTGACCCGCTCGGGAATCCCGCCCGCGGCGATGGCGTCGGTGATCCGGCCGGCCTCATGTTTCCGCGCGAGCGCGAAATCGATCTCCGCCGCCGCCTCCGCGCGCCGGGGGGAATCGCCGGCTGCCGCCTCCAGCGTATCGAGACGCCTCGGCGTGTGGTGGAAGTCGGGGATGGTCTCGTTGAGGCGCCCGCCGGGAAGATCGGCGGCGAGTTTCTGGAACTCGCCGAATGCCCGCGCCGCGGCCTCGGGCTGGCGCTCGTCCTCGACCTGATCGTAGCCTCGGGCGCGCTCGATGAAGGGGTAGGTGCGCCAGCAGTTGCCGTCGTCGTCGAAGGCGTAGGGCTTTCCGTCGAGCGCCGGGATCGTGGTCAGCGTGCGCCGACGGGCCTCCGGATGCCCCGCCTCGACCAGCCGCCGAAGCGCGTGCCGGGTCACCCGCTCGACATTCTCCATCAGGGCCACCGGATCGCTGAAGACCTCGTGGTTGATCCGCTGGTGGATGAAGCGGACCTCCCGGCCGGCGAGGTCGTAGCGTGCGAGGTAGGTGTCGTTGATGTGACCCGACCCATAGGGCGCCGCGCCGACGAAGTCCGCCCTCATGTCGAAGAGCCGGCTGACGCGCCCGAGGTCGTGCATGGCCGACCGATAGGTCCCGGGACGCGGCATCGACAGGAAAAAGGTGCGGTTGAATTGCATTGATTCCACGGCGTCAGCCGGGGAATTTGGTGCGTGTTTGCCGCGGGATTCCGGGATCTGGTCAAGCCGCAGTGGGTGCGGATCGTGGAGGAGCTGAAGCTTTCCGGCGGGCTCCCGGTGCCGGAACTCCAGCGTCGGCTCGGCGGCAGCTACATGGGCATCAAGGACCAGTGCGAGGCCCTGCGGAAACGCGGCTACCTCGAGACCTGGCGGGTGCCGCGGCAGAAGATCGGACGGCCGGAGATCATGTACCGGCTCACCGACAAGGCGAATCCCATCTTTCCCGTCGCGGGGGAGCTGTCGGTGCGGCTGCTCGACGCGGCCCGGCACCTGTTCGGCGACACCGCGCCGGAGCGGATGCTGCTGCATCATTTCCAGCAACTCCGCGACCGCTGGCAGCCGCGGCTCGCCAAGGCGAAGTCGATGGTCGAGAAGGCGACGCTCCTTTCCGCGCTTCGCGAAAAGGAAGGCTGCTTCGGACGCTGCAAGTACGATCCCCGGCAGGGCTTCCGGATCGAGGAATTCCACCATCCGTTGCAGGAGGTCTTCGACAGGTATCCCAACGCGATCCAGTTCGAGCTGCGGGTGATGGAGGAACTGCTCGGGTCGAAGGTCGTCCGCCGCGAGATCCCCGGCGGACGCGGCGGCCCGGCCCGGATCGACTACGAGGTCGCGACGCTCGGGGTGAAGGAGGAGTGATTGCGGAGAGACCGGCGAATGTTCCGTCGTGATCGCTCGACATCCGGGCCATGATCTTCACGAATGACGCCATGGAACTTTCGGTTCAACTGCTGACGCAGATTCGCGGCGAGGGCGCCTCGACCCTGTTGTTCGTTCCGTTGGCTCTCGGTTTGCTGGTGGGAGGGTTGGCGATGTTCATCTTCGTGCGCGGAGTCCGGCGGCGTGGGAACCCGATGGGTGGCGCGCGGTGGCGGATAGCAGTCCTTTGCGGTGTGGGTGGACTCGCCGCCGGCTATCTCCCGGTGCATTTCGCGATGAAGGCGAATCCCGCCTGGTTTGGCGGATCAGATCCCGTCGTTTCGGGCCAGGTCGAGTTGCAAACCGGTTCCTCCACGGTCGAGGTGGAGGGTCCGGTCGGGTCGGAAACCGGTCGTGACGAGAAGGATTCCGACCAGCAGGTGGATACGGAAGACGAGCGCCGGAAGCGTGAGTTGCGTGAGCTGCTCAGCACCGAGGAGGGCCGCGAGGAGCACCGGCGGCGCGTGCTCGAGAGCCGCAGGGAAGCGCTGGACGCGATCAGGAACCGGCGGGCGGAGCGGGAGGAGGCGCGGCTCGCGATGGAGGCCGAGCAGGCGGAGGACCGTCGCCACCTCGAGTCCCTGGACATGGAGGAACTGGAAAAGGTCATGGAGGAACGGCGGGCGGAATTGGACCGGGTGACCAAGGCGGTGAGCGAGCCGATCGAAGATCCGGAAGAGCAGGCCGCGATGTCCGAAAGATATTTCCGGGCGATCAGGGCTCACCAGGCGGTGATGATGGCGATCGTGGAAAAGCAACGGACGGATGCGGGCGAATCGAGGACGACCTCACCGGAGGGAGAGTGAATATCCTGAGCGTCCGATGCGTCGCATCCTCCGAACCCGCGTTTTTCCGATGAAGACCCTCGCGATCCTCCTGCCCGTCCTGTTTCTCGTCGCCTGCCAACGGCCCGCCGGACAGGCGGACCAGGCGCAGCGCGATGCCATCGAGGAGCTGAAGCAGATGCAGGAGGAGGCCGCGAAGGAGCGGCAGCGGATGGAGGAGGAGCAAGCCCGTCTGGAGAAGGAGAAAGAGGCGCTGGAGCAGAGGCTCGCGGAGGAACGGCAGCTCCGCGAACGGGTCGAGATGCAAGCACGCGAGCGGGAGGCAGCCGAGGCGATGGACGAGGCGCGCCGCCGCGAAGAGGAGACCGCCCGCCGGGAGGCGGAACTGCGGGAGCAACGGCGCCTGCTGGCCGAGCGTGAGGCCGAGGCGGCCCGGATCGAGCAGGAGCTGAGCGAGCGCGAGCTCGAACTGGCAGGACGGGAGGCGCTCGGGGAGTTGGACGAACCGGAGGAGTTCCAGGAACCGGTGGCGGACTTCGACCTCTTTTACGACGGGCTCGATGAGCACGGGCAATGGTTCGACAGCCCCGACTACGGCTACATCTATCAGCCGACGGTGGTGATCCGGGACCGCTCGTGGCGGCCGTATACCAGGGGGCGGTGGATCTGCACCGATCGAGGCTGGACCTGGATCTCGGACGAGCCTTTCGGCTGGGCCACGTATCACTACGGCCGCTGGGTCCTGCTGTCGGGGCGCGGCTGGTGCTGGGTGCCGGGAGGGGAATGGGCGCCGGCCTGGGTGGCGTGGCGTCACGGCGGCGGGCATGTCGGCTGGGCGCCGTTGCCGCCGGAAACGCTGGTCGGCCGCGGTCGTGCCTGGGGCGTGAGCGTGGAGGTGGATTTCGGCATTGCCGACGACTGGTTCTGCTTCGTCGCCGAGAGGCATTTCGCCGATCCGATCGCTCCCCACTGCCCGCCCGTCGGCCGCAATGCGGCCCTGCGCCGGGAGGCCCGCGGCTGCACCAACCTGCACTATCGCGGAGGACATGTGATCGTCGGTGGTCCGTCGTATGCGGAAGTGCGCCGCCACGTCGGTCGCGCCTGGCCGGTGTGCCGGATCGAGAACGAGCCGCTGGTCGGATTCGGCACCAGCGCGGCGCGGCGGACGCGTCCTGAAGGGGAACTTTGCCGCGTCTTCGCTCCGAACGTTTCCGCTGCCTGGAATCCCGGTCTGCGACCGGACAAGGTGAGGGGTCGGATCGACCGGGCCGAGGTGGTGCGGTCGGCACGGGGAATCTCGGCCGAGTGGGCGCGCCGCTATCAGGAAGAGAGGAGCCGCGAACGGCAGGCGGTCCGGACCTGGGCCACCCGTGCGAAGTCCGAGCGCGATGCGCGTCTCGCCTCCAACCGGGAGGAGGTGCGTGAGGCGATGGAACGTCGCGGGGGCGGCGGAAGCGCCGGCGGTGGCCGGTTGCCCGAGGGTCTGACGCCCACCACCGGCCGCGGCGAGGCGTTGGCCGAGATCCGTCGCCGGATGGAGGAAATGCAGAACCGCCGGAACTCGGAGAACACCCGCCGGCAAGACGACGGGTCCGGCGCTGGCCAAGGTGGTGGCACCGCGACCAGCCCGGGTCGCGGCAACGGCGGAGCGCAGGTTCCGGACGAACGCCGGGAACGTGAGCGTGCGGAAGCCGCCAGGATTGTCCGGGAGCAGCAGGAGGAGGCCTCGCGGCGCGAAGCCGCGGAGCAGCGTCGTCGAGCGGCCGAGGAGGCGGCTCGTGTCGCCAGGGAACGCCGGGACAGCGAGGCGCGGGGCCGGGCCTTGCGCGAAGCGGCCGAAGAGCAGGCGCGCCGTGCGCGTGAAGAGGCCGCCCGCCGTGCCGCGGACGAAGCGCGCCGGCAGCGGGAGGCGGAAACGGCCCGCCGCGCGGCCGAGGAACGGGCACGGCAGATCCAGCAGGCTCGGGAAGAAGCGGCGCGGCGCCAGGCCGAGGAGAGGGCGCGGCTGGCCCAGCAGGCCCGCGAGGAGGCCGCGCGCCGCCAGGCCGAGCAGGCCCGGCAGGCAGAGGAAGTCCGGCGCCAGCAGGACGAACGGCAACGCGAGGGGCGGGAGCGGCTCCGCGAGGCCGGTGAGCGCCTCCGCGAGCGGATCAAGGAGAACCGGAACCGCTAGTTTTCCGCCGGAAAGCTGAACCGTCGCAGAATGTCGCTCCGCACTTTGCGGGACGAGGTCATCAGGGGATGAAGCGGGCAACGGATCTCGACATTGTCCGCCCGCTCCCAGATCGAGCTTTCCGCCGGGACGATCACCGCATCGAAGGGGGTGCGGTAGGACACCACCGGCATCTCGCCGAGCCGGTCCTGGCCGCGCTCGAGTTCGGCGAGAAAGACGCTGCCGGGACGCATCTCGGCGGCACCCTGGCCGTAGTGCAGCTTCGCCATCTCCGTGCCGTGGTGAGGGGTGGAGATCGTGACCAGCGCGTCGCAGCGTCCGGCCCCGCCGAGATCCTGCAGATAGACCCGGCTCACCAGTCCGCCCATGCTGAATCCGATCAGGACGAAGCGCTGGTCCGGCGCGAAGGCGCGGTCGATCTCCTTGCGGAGTTGAAGCGCCAGGGTGCCGATGCCGTCGCGCCCGTCGGCCGGCTTGAGGCTCGGCACGAGACAGATGACGCCCCGCTTGTCGAGGTCCCGGCGCAAACTCCCGAAGCAGCGGCCTTCGCTCTGCCAGATACCATGCACCAGCACGGCATGGGTCACGGGCAGTGCGGATTCGCCACCGTGGAGCGGGGCGGTCAGGCAGAGCATCGAGAGCACGCGGCGGAGCATCGGGATTGGAGCGCTGGGCATTCTAACCGGGCGGCCATTGCAGCCGGCGACCGGCGAGCAGGTGGAGATGGAGGTGGGGCACCTCCTCGCCGCCGTCTGGACCGTTGTTGATGACCACGCGGTAGCCGCTTTCGTCGAAGCCCTGCTGGCGGGCGACCTCCGCCGACGCATAAAGGAGGTGGCCGAGCAGTTCGCGGTCGCTTTCACCGGCGGCGGTCAGGCGGGCGACGACGCGCTTCGGAACCAGCAGCAGATGGGTGGGCGCCTGCGGGGAAATGTCGCGAAAGCACAGGCAGTGCTCGTCCTGATAGATGATGTCCGCCGGGATCTCGCCGTCGCGGATCTTCTCGAAAATGGTCTTCTCGTCGGCCATGGAGTGGCGGAACATGACACGCCGCCCGGCAACCGGCAAGGGAGGCTATTCCGCCAGCCAGGAATCGGCCTCGACGCCGGAGGTGCCGAAGCGGAACTCGCGATGCTGTTGCATGAGGAAGGCGCGGATCTCCTCCAGCAGTTGCTCGCAGGCGTCGTTCCAGACCTCGCAGCGACGGAGGATCCGCACCGAGCCGCGCAGGCCGGTGAAGTAGAGTTGCTCGGCACCCTCGGATCTCAGGGCACCGATCTCGCTGCGGAGGCGTTCGAAGAAGGCGAGTTCGAAGCCGTCGCCCACATCGAGCGCGATCGCCTCGAGGGAGAGGGTCACCGGAGGGGCGAGCGGCTCGAGGTGGTCGGCGATGAGCCCGCAGCCGACCTTGCGCAGCATCCGGCGCATCCGTTCGTAGAGCGATGGCAGGGGGATGAGCTGCAGGCTGCAGCGCGTTTCGAGATATTCCTCGATGCCGAGACGGATCTCGTCGAGGAAGGGGAAGTTCTCGCTTTCCGCGGCGGCGGCGGCCCGGCGGAGCGCGTCGCCCAGCCAGCGGGTGTCGTAGTGGTGGACCTGGTGTCTGCCGACCTGGATGGCCGGACGGTTTCCGATCAGGGCGATCACGTCTTGGCGGATGGGGGCATGGGGTCGTGCGGGGGAGAGGGCGGGATCATTCCTTGAAGAGGCGGCGTTGCATCGGATCGCGGGCGGCGCGGCGCTCCAGCGCCTGGATCTCGCGGATGAATTCGCCCACGTCCTCGAACTGACGGTAGACCGAGACATAGCGGACGTAGGCGACCGGGTCGATCTGGTGGAGCTTGTCCATGACCTTGGCGCCGATGCTGGAGGAGGGGACCTCGGAAAGGTGGTCGCGGTGAAGCTCGGTGAGGATCTCATCGACGGCACGGTCGATGCGGTCCATCGACACCGGACGCTTCTCGCAGGCCTTGATCAGGCCGTTGCGCAGCTTCTCGCGGTTGATGGCCTCGCGGGCGCCGTCGCGCTTGATCACGCGCAGTTCGGTGCGCTCGATCTGCTCGTAGGTCGTGTAGCGGTAGCCGCAGGCCACGCACTCGCGACGGCGGCGGATGGTGGTGCCGTCCTTCGACATCCGGGAGTCGAGGACCTTGTCTTTGAAGGAGGCACATTGCACGCAGCGCATCGGATCGATTGCCGTGGAGCTACCTCAAGATGCTGTGTGGTTTAAAGAAAAAAGCGCCTTTATTTGGTATCACATGGCGGATGATGCGGAAACCCGAAAGGGAGTTTTTGCAATCCGGGGCCTGTCCCTCGACGGAACGCGAATTGATTTGAAACCAGGGAGGCAAGTCCAGCGGAAGTGTATGCATGGCTCACATTCTGCTGGTTCTTGCACCCGGAATGCAGTCACTCTCGTAACACCATGAAACATTCCCTGATCCCGTGGCTGTTGGTCTTCCCGCTGAGCTTCGCCCCGGCTGCGGAAGAGGTGGAGCCCGATTATGACATGGAGGCCCGCCGGCAATCGGTGGTGAACCTGTCGCGGCACATCGAGCAGCGCGAGGAGCGCCTCGGGCAACTTCGGGAGGAGGGCCGGCGCCTGGAGTCGAGAATCGAGAAGCAGGCCGACGATCTGGTGAAGATGCTGACCGAGATCAGGGACTCGCAGGAATCCAAGACACGGGTGGCGCAGATCAAGATGCGGGCGATCGAGGGGCTGCGCCGCTGGATCGAAACCTACCAGCGGCGGCGCTCCCGGATCCTTGAAGCGCTTCGGCAGCACGGAGGAGAACTGCCGAAGGAACAACTGGCGAGCGACATCGATGAATTCGACAAGCGGATCGAGAAGCGGGTTTCACAGATCATGCAACTGACCGAGTCGATGGGTGATCATCGGGACGTCGAGAAGTACGAGAGTGATGGCGGTCACTACTGGGACGGCTACTACTACGAAAGCCGTCGTATCAGCGAGGACTGGAAGCAGAACCGACGGCAGACCGTGATGGTCGACAAGACCCGTCGGGAACTGATCCAGGCTGTCGAGGATGCCGTCCGGCGTCTTGAGTCGCGCCGCGCGGGGATCGAGGAAAAGCTGAAGAACCGTCGGATTTCCGATTCGGAGCGCGGGATCCTCGCGGAGGAACTGGGTCGTGTCGATGGCGCGCTCGACCGGAGGCGGGCCGACGTCGAGGAACTGGCGAAGCCGAAGGAAGGCGCGGCGGGCGAGGAGGTCGGCCGCAACAAGGCTCATGATATCGAGCGTCTGCTGGAGGACGCGGGCGAGGACCTCTCGCAGGATTTCTTCCGCCTGCTCCGGATGTACGACGAGTTCGTCGAGGAGCGGAACCAGTTGTTCGCGCTCCGCGAGAATCTCGCGGCCCGCAAGAAGTGGCTGGACGAGCATGACAAGTAGGTCGCTTGCCAGATCATCATCCGGGTTGCTAGGAGGAGCCTCATGATCCGCATCGTCATCACGTCCGCCCTTGCCGTCCTCCTCGTGTCTTGTGCCAACAAGGTCGACATGCCGAGGGGGACCAGTGAAGGGCACCGCTCGGCCCGTTTGATCGAGCGCAATCCCCACTCGACGATCTCCGATCCCACCGAGCGCAAGGTCCACCAGATGATCCAGCGCTCGCTTGAGCGACAGTTCGAGGCGAAGGGGCTGGGCTGGGGGAAGGGTGATGCGGATTTGGTCGTCGCCTACATGGTCATCTATCAGGAGCCGGCCATGACCGCGAGTTTCGACGACTACTTCGGCTACGGCCGTGACGGAATGCAGATTTCCGAAAGGGCCCACGACGTGGGCGTGCTCGAGAGCAAGCGCCCGGACTACTTCAACAGCGCTGCGATCGTGGTGGATGTGATCGATGCGCGCACCAACGAACTGATCTACCGGAACTACGCCCAGGGGGATGTCGTGCGGGGCGTGTCCGATGCGCAGCGCTCCAGCCGGATCGATGGCGCCGTCGCCCAGGCCCTCAGTGAGTTCTTCGGGGGCTGACGATCGTCCGCGCCGTGCTCAGCGCCGGCACTTCGCGAGGAGCGACTCGAGGAAGCGGGTGATCTGGAGCAGCGCGGCGGCGTACTCGTTGTCCGGAAGGTCCGAAAGATCCTCGCGGCACCGGTCGAGCATCCCGATGGCCGTGTCGACCGCCGACTCGATGGCGCCCTCGTATTCGGCGATGCCGACGAGCACGCTGAGGTCGAGAGGCTCCTGCTCGATGATCCGCTTGTTGAGCTTGGTCCGCTGGCTTTCCGAGGCGGAGTCGAGGAGGTTGAGGATCGGGAGGGTCAGCTTGCCTTTCTCCAGGTCGGTGCGGAGCGTCTTGCCGACATTGTCCTCGCTGCCGACGATGTCGAGGCAGTCGTCGTAGATCTGATAGACCGTGCCGAGGCGGAGGCCGAAATCGTAGAGCTTCTTTTCCGTGGACTCGTCGGCGCCGGAAAGCGCGGCGGAGATGCCGGTGGCGGCCGCGAAGAGCGCGCCCGTCTTCATCTCGATGATGCGGAAGTAGTCGGCCTTGGTCAGGCCGAGGTCGAAGCGGCGCTGGGTCTGGACGATCTCGCCCTCGCAGACTTCGCGCGACGCGCGGCCGACCTTGCGGCAGATCGAGATGTCGTCGAACTCGGTGGCCAGCGCCAGCGCGTGGGAAAAGAGCGCGTCGCCGAGCAGCACGGAAAGGCCGTTTCCCCACTTGGCGTTGGCCGTGGGAACCATCCGGCGGGTGACGGCGCCGTCGATGATGTCGTCATGAACGAGCGTGGCCATGTGGATGAGTTCCAGCACGACGCCGATCTTGCGGTGGTCGGCACCGACCTCGCCGAGCGCGCCGCCGACCAGGACGGAGAGGGCCGGCCGGATCCTCTTCCCGGAGGTGTTGCAGACGTAGCTGACGTAGGGCTCGACAGCCGGGTCGAACGCCCGGACCTGCTCGCGGATCGAGGTCTCCACCAGTTCGAGGTGCGGACGTACGAGGTCGAAAGGGAAGCGGTCGCTGGTGGTGAGGAAAGAGGTCGTTTTCGCCATGATCGCGGGGCACCGGAACCTGTCATACCCCGGCCCCAGCCGCAACTCCCGACTGTTGGGCCGATGGAGGGGGACGCAGGGGGGAGAATCCGGCGTTCCGCAATTCGCCACGAATTGGAATTGCCGGTGCGGCGAGCGGCTTCGTAGGGTCGGGACAGTCATGAAATCGTCCCACGCCAAGGTCCTGCTGCTTTCGTTCCCGCTGTTCTTCCTCGCCGCCTGCGACGACAAGGCGCCCCCGCCCGAGCAGGCAGCCGGTGGCGGAGGCACGGGCGAGGCCGCCGAACCGGCGGCGCCCGCGGAGCCGATGCTCTCCCCCGAGGAGCGTGCGGCGATGCTCGGGTTTGCCGGCAAGATCTCGCCGGACGCCGATCTGTTCATGGCGATCTACGACGGGTCGGGCATGGTGAGGAACCTCGCCGACCTGGATGCCTGGGGCTACATCCGCGACCTGGTGAAGCAGGAGCAGGGTGTCGATCCGCAGGAGCAGATCGCGCAGGGGGCGGCCCAGGCGGAGGCGTTCCTCGGAACCGAGATGTTCATCGCCCTTGGCGCGGGGACCGCGGATCAGCTTGGGGCGGCGAACGAGGTGACGGCCCGCATGAACTATCACCAGTTCCGGATGATGGCCCGCGCCTTCGCCGAAGGAGCGGCCTCCGGCGAGATCGAGTCGGGGGTCGAGTCGATGGATGATGATGCGTGGTTGAAGGAGTTCTTCCAGGACATGGGCGAATTCATGCCGCTGATCGAGTCGGCGGAGATTCCCCCGGTGCTGGCCGGACTGCGGATCAAGGACGCCGACCAGATGGGCGGGGCGGAGCAGCAGTTGCGCGACCTGCTGGGCATGGCTTCCGAGGGGGCGGAGCCGGTCGAGTTCACGAAGGGACCGGCAACCTTTTCCGGGAATCTCTACAAGAGCGAGCTGCTGACCAGCGAGATGGAGAAGGATCGCGAGGAAATGGATGCGCTGCTCGGTGAAGAGTACACCGACCGCCTCATCGCCTCGCTGCGCGGCAAACAGCTCGTGGCCTGCGTCGGAAGACTGGATGACTATCTGCTCGTCTATTTCGGAGGTTCGACGGACGGCTGCCCGCTGGCCGACGACCTCAGCGGTTCGCTTGCCGCCGACCCGGGGGTGGCGTTCATCGACGGCTTCAAGGACAAGCCGGTTCATGGATTCGTCTACGGCTCGAAGACGCTCATGTCCAAGGCCGTCAGCACCGGGCTCAAGCAGATCGCGGACGGCTGCCGCGACGGGATCCAGGGCGTCGAGGGCTTCGGAGACACCCGCGAACTGGTGGCCTTGCTCAACCTCGTCGGCGAGCGCGAACAGGCGCTGCTCGATCTCTACGAGGCGGACACCGTCGGGGCGGTGATCAGCATCGACCAGGGGGCGACCTTCGACCTTTTCGGTGGTGGTCAAAGCGGCGCCATCGATTTCGAGAGCCCCCACAAGCTCGAGTCGCTCGGGTCCGGCGAGGACGTCCTGTTCTTCGCCAACTGGACGAGCGATCCGGTCTATGAGGAGCGGGCGTCCGAACTGGTCGAACTGTTGTTCGAGATCGTCTACGCCACGGCGGGACACCTTTCGAAGCTGGAGGTCGAAAGTGAAGAGCTTGCCCAGCTCAAGGGCGGCTATGAGTTGTTCGACGGCATGTTCCGCGAGGATCTGCTGAAGCTGTGGAGCGGACTCGGGGCGATGGAGGACGGGCTCGGCAGCGAGGGTGCGGTGATCATCGATTTCGGCGCGGAGTTTCCGCCGCTGCCCGGCGTCCCGGCGGGGGTGGTCGAGGAAGGGCGCTTTCCGCGACTCTCCTACGTCGCCCCGGTCGAGGAGCGCGCCAAGCTCCAGGAGTCCTGGAAGATGATCGAGGAATCGGTGGCGGCGATGCTGAAGACCGCCAACGAGATGGGCGACCTGGACCTTCACATGCTCAAGCCGACCAATTCACAGAAGGACGACATCGTGACCTGGTATTTCGATGCGCTGGCCTTCTCCGACGACGTGAAGCCATCGGTGACGGTGACCGACGACTGGTTCGTCGCATCGAGCTCGAAGACGCAGGCTCTCGACCTGGTCGCGGCGGCGGGCGAGGGTGCCGAGGGGCGCTCCGGCCTCTGGGCGAAGGTCGATCTCACGGTGCTGCGCGAGTATCTCGAAGAGTCGCTGAAGCTGGTCGAGAAGAACGGCGAGGAGATCGTGGGCGAGGGTCCGAAACTCGATGAGCTTCGCGAGAACCTGCCCAAGGCCATGAAGGGACTTGCTTCGCTCGAGCAGATCCAGGCTGTGACGGTGCACGAGCGGATGGAAGGGGGCATGCGCCGGGCGACGCTTCACTTCCACGTCCAGTGATGCGGCGGCGGGTTTCGCTCGCGACCGGGTTCCGGATGTGCTGGACTCCTGTTCGCTTGAAATGAGCGACACCCGACACCCATCCCTCTACACCACCGAGCCGCCTCCGGAGTCGGTGGTGCACCAGCTCGATGGCTACATCGCCCGCCAGCGGAAGGTGGACACCATCCAGGCGCTGGTCGTCGCGGTGATCGTCGTGCTGCTGCTGGCGGCGGTGCTTTGGCTGATCGCGATCCTGCCGAACTTCCGGCCGACCGAGACCATCGTGACGTATGCGCCTCCGCCGGAGGAGGAAGAGAATCCGGTCGACCGGCCCGATCTGGCGGTCGGCATGAAGCCCAAGCCGGCGAGTTCGAGTTCGTCGATGGCGAAGGTGATCGCGGCCTCGGTCGAGGCCCCGGTGGCGGTGCCGATACCGGACGTGGTCGAACCGCTCACGCCCTTCGGAGTGGACGATGACTTCACGGCCGGTTTCGGCGCGGGTGACGGCGACGGCGACGGAGGCGGCGGGTCGTCGTTCTTCGGAACGCCGCGGAAGGGGCGCCGGGTGGTCTACGTGGTGGACTACTCGGAGTCGATGCTCTCCGACACGGATGGCGGAGGAACCCGGATGGACGCCCTGAAGAAGGAGCTGAGCCGCTCGATCAACGCGCTCAAGGACGGCATGAACTTCAACGTGATCTTCTTCGCCCAGAGTGCGTGGACCATTGCGACCGAAGGCCCGGACGAGGCGAACAAGGGCTGGAACGGGCTCAACGAGGTGCCGCCGGTGCCCTGGCACATGGCGACCGCGCGGACCAAGCAGGCCTTCACCGAGCGCATCCACAGCATGGGGGTCGGCAACGGCACGGTCTGGTACTCTCCGCTCAAGATGGCGCTCTCGATGCGGCCCTCGCCGGACATCGTCTATCTGCTCTCCGACGGCGAACCGTCGGACCTCAGCTACACGCTCAACCGGGTTGACGAAATGAACCCGACGGGTGTGCCGATCGACACCTTTGCCATGGAGGCCCCGGGATCCCCGGCCCAGGCGATGCTCGACATGGCGCGGGAGACCGGAGGTCGCTTCACCATGATCTACAAGGGCCGCGCCTACAGCGGGATGGGGGCGGAGAAATACACCGACGAGAACGAGTTCGATTGATCCGAGGCAGCCGCCTCACCACGCCTTGACCACGATGACCTCCTTCATCGGGTAGTGCTTGCGGTTGAGGGTGTGGATCTGGCCGCCACGGGTCAGGGCGGTGGCGGCGAGTATGGCGTCGTTGGGATCGATTGCATGGCTGGGATGCCATTTCCGGAACAATCGACTGGCCTCGTCGATGATCGCTTGATCGACTGTGGCGGTGCGGATCCTCGAAAGCAGCATCATGGTCCGCTCCTCCTCGTCGGGCCGCATGAAGAACAGAACCTCCGCACGCTGCATGGCGCCGGTCCACAACTCGATGTCGGGATCGTCGGCCAGTTTTCCCAGATAATTCGCGGCCCTGCGCTCCCCGCGCAGGTGCCAGATCAGGACGTCGGCATCGATCAACGCCCTCACCGGCGGCGCCTCTCGAAGGATTCCCGGAAGGCCGCGCGGGCTGCATCGACCGTTTCCCGCGCGCTTTCGTCACGGTTCCAGGCCCCGAAAGACTGGTCGAGAAACGAGGCCGAATCGCCCTCTCCGAGCGTTGACTCCAGCAGGTTGACGGCCTCCTCGATGACCTGCTTCTTGCTGGTGTGCAGGCGTCGCGCCAGGCCGCTGATGCGTTGCACCACGGATTCGTCGAGTCGTGCTGAAAACACCTTGTCCATCCGCGCAATCCTTACGTAAGATGTGATACGTTTACAATTGTGACCTGTCAATCCCGTGGGGAAGGGAAGGAATCTCACGCGGGATGGATTTCCGCCAGTGCCTCGCGGCCTTCGACGAGGAATTCGGCGACCACCTCCCGAAGTTCTGCTGCCGGCACGTCCTCGATTTCCCGCAGCACTTCGGCCGGTTCGCGGATTTCGCCGTGGTGCAGGAGCGACTCGCCGGCCCACGCGGCGTGGGCGGCGGTGGTTTCGAGTCCGGCCCTCATCTGGGATGCGTGGAGGCGCTTCGCGCGGCGCAGTTCGTCGTCGGACGGACCGGCCTCGGAGAGTTGGCGGAGTTCCCTGCGAATGCTTTCGAGAGCCTCGTCGCGGGCACCGGGTTCGAGTCCGGCATGGATCTCCAGCGCCCCGGTGTCGTCGAGCAGGACGACGTCGGAAGCGATGTGGTAGCACAGTCCACGCTCCTCGCGCAGCGACTGGAACAGGCGCGAGCTGGCGCCTTCGCCGAGGATGGTGGAGAGCAGGCGGATCGCGTGGCGGCGGGGATCGCGGCGGCCGAAACAGCGGAACCCGAGGGCGAGCTGAACCTGGGCGGTCTCGCGCGGTTCGCGCAGATGGCGGGGGCCGTCGAGGGGATCGGCGTAGGATTGTCCGGGAGCGTTTCCGCCGAGCTCCGGCAGCAGGGGATCGAGAAGGCGGACGATCTCCTCCGGCCCGTGTGGCCCGGCCACGGCAATCACCAGTTCCGGGTGGTGATGGTGGGCGTTCGAAAATCCGACCAGGTCGTCCCGCCGGATGCGTCCGATGCTGTCGAGTGTGCCCGAGATCGGGTCGCCGAGGGGATGGGGTGACCACAGCGCGGCCGACATCAGGTCGCCGATGTGGTCGGCCGGGCTTTCGTGATACATCACGATCTCCTCTGCGATCACTCCGTGCTCGAGCCGGATCTCGTCATCCGGAAACTGCGAGTGCCAGACGATGTCGGCGAGGATCTCGGCCAGTGGCGCGAGCGAACCGGCATCTCCCCGCGCTTCGTAGACGGTCTGGTCCTCGGAGGTGAAGGCATTGAGCGAGGCGCCGAGGTCCTCGGTCTCGAAGCTGATCCGGCGGGCGTCGCGCTTCCCGGTGCCCTTGAAGATCATGTGCTCGACGAAGTGGGCCAGCCCCGCCTTGCCCGCCGGGTCGTCGCGCCCGCCGGCCGGGACGTGGACGGAGAGGCTCAGGCACTCGCTCCGGGGCAGGGTGGCGACGGCGATCCGGTAGCCGGCCGAACTACGATGAATGTGGTAGCTGGCGCGCATCAGCGAAGCAGGGCGAGGGCGAGATCGAGGTCGGCGGGGACGGTGATCTTGGGGTTGGGTCGCGAGGAGGGGACGATGCGGACCGGCTCGCCGCTGAACTCCATTGCCGACACCTCGTCGGTCACATGTCCGCCCTGTTCCATCACCAACTCGTAGGCCCGCATCAGGAGATCGGTTTGGAACACCTGGGGGGTTTCGGTGAACCACAGCCCCTCGCGGTCGATGCTTCCGGTGACGATCCCGGAGCCGTCGGCGCGCTTGAGTGTCTCGGTGGCGGGCCGGGCGAGGGAGGCGGCGCCGTGCTTGGCGGCGACGGCGACCGCGGATGAAACGTCGCCGGGATCGACCAGTGGACGCGCGCCGTCGTGAACGGCGACCAGTTCGTCTCCCTCGTCGAGGATCTTCAGACCTGCGAGCACCGAGTCCTGCCTTTCGATGCCGCCATCCACCCGGACGATCGGTTTCGGGAAATCTCCTCCGAGGAGGGATTTGAAGCGTTCCTCGCCGCAGACCACCACCACGCGATGGATTTCCGGCACCATCATCAGCCGCTCGACGCTCCGACGCAGCACCGGGATGCCGTCGAGTGGCGCGGCGAGCTTGTCGAAGCCCATCCGCCGGGAGTTTCCGGCGGCGACGATGACGGCGGCGCAGTGCATCAGGACAGGCGCTTGGCCACCTCCTGCGAGAGGGTGCGTCCGTCGGCGCGTCCGGCGGCGCGGTCCTGGAGAAGCTTCATCACCTTGCCCATGTCGGCCTTGCCGGTGGCTCCGGTTTCGGAAATGGCGTCGTCGACGAGCTGGCTGATCTCCTCCGGCGAAAGCGGCGCGGGCAGGTAGGCTTCGAGGATCGCGATCTCGGATTCCTCCCTGGCGGCGAGTTCGTCGCGCCCGGCATCATGGAACTGCGTCGCGGAGTCCTGGCGCTGCTTGACCTGCTTGCGCACGACCGCCATCGCCTCCGCGTCGTCGAGTTCGGTGCCGAGCCCGCCCTTTTCGATGGCGGCGTTGGTGAGGGCGGTCTTGAGCGCGCGGATGACGGCAAGCCGCTCGCTGTCCCTGGCCTTCATCGCGGCCTTGAGGTCGTCCTGGATCCGGGTGGTGAGCGAGCTCATGGCGGTTTCCTTAGCCCCCGCGCGGCGTCGGGGAAAGGGGAAATGCGGAGCCGGTTCGTGCTTGGCGGCGGTCGATTGCGGGTCCATGGGGGGGCATGCCGGCACGGACCACGGGAGCGCGCGTTTTCCTCAGCCTCATCGGGCTGATGCTTGCCTTCGTGGGCGGGATCTTCAGTTGGCTGATGTGGCGGAGTTTCGACCGGGCCCGTGAGATCGACCAATGGCCCGTGGTCCCCTGCGCGATCCTCGAGTCGGAGGTCGAGTCGCGACGCGACGATCCGGAGTGGCCGGAGGAGATGCCGCAGGAGTACCGCTTCCGCGTCCTCTATCAGTATGACTTCGGGGAAGAGACCTACGAATCCGGGCGGCTTTCGCTGCGGGGGGCCTCGTGGAGCGGGCGGCCGGACAAGGCGGAGGCGCTGGTCGGGCGCTTCCCGCGCGGCAGCGTGGCCGAGTGCCGGGTGAATCCCGACGCTCCCTCCGAAGCGGTGCTCGAGGGCGAATCGCGGGCACCGGGCTACTCGCTGTGGTTCCCGCTGCTGTTCCTGGTCGGCGGACTCGGTGTCGCTGTCGGGGCGTGGCGGCGGAGTGGCTCCTTGGAGGGGCCATGATGGTCGGACTGGCGATCACCGGATCGCCCGGGCTGCCGAGCGGCTGGGAAGCCGCTCACCCGGCCATCATGGCGCTTGGAAAGCGCCACTCCATCAATCCTGCCGCGTCAGTTCGACGAACACGTCCTCCAGCGAGGCGACATGCCGGTGAAGGTCGCGCAGGGGCCACCCATTGCGCGCGATGAGGTCGTGGATTCGCTCGCGGGCATCGGTGCCAGAGTCGACCAGCACCTCGAAGCTCTTCCAGCGATCATCGTCGTCGGCCGGAGCGCCGGCGGTCACCCGCTTCACGTGATCCAGTTTCGAGAGGGCCTCGCAGACCTTGTCCGGGTCGGCGTCGACCTCGACGACGACCCTCCCCGCCGCACGCATGTTTTCCACCAGCGCCCGCGGCGTGTCCTCGGCCCGGATGCGGCCGGAGTCGATGATGATCACGCGCCCGCAGGTCATTTCCACCTCGCTGAGGATGTGGGTGGAAAGGAGGATCGTGTGCTTCTCGCCGAGCCGCTTGATCAGCTCGCGGATCTGCCGGATCTGGTTCGGATCGAGCCCGTTGGTCGGCTCGTCGAGAATGAGCAGGTCGGGCGAATGGATCAGCGCGTCGGCCAGGCCCACGCGCTGGCGGTAGCCCTTCGAGAGCACCTTGATCATCTTGCGGCGCACCGACTCGAGGCCGCAGGTCTCGACCACGTCGTTGACCCGCGTGCGCGCCTCGCGGTTCGGCAGGCCCTTCAGGCGGGCGCGGAACTTGAGGTATTCGCGGACGCGCATGTCGTCGTAGAGCGGAACGTTCTCGGGCATGTAGCCGATGCGGCGCCGGGCCTCGATCGACTGGCGGAACACATCGAAGCCGGCGATCCGGACGCTGCCCGAGGTCGGCGGAAGGTAGCCGGTGAGCATCCGCATGGTGGTGGTCTTGCCGGCGCCATTCGGCCCGAGGAAGCCGACGATCTCGCCGCGGCCGACTTTGAAGGAAACATCGCGGACGACGGTCTGCCGGGCGAATCGTTTCGTGAGGTCGCGGACTTCGATCATGCGGGCGGGAAATCGTGCAATTCAGTGGGTTTTGGCCCCCTGTGCGGTTGACGTCACCGGAGACGGCCCTTACCTAAGCGCTGCGCCGCCCGGGCCAAGCCGGAAATTTTCTTTCGGGTGCGCAAATCTTCGCCACCGCTGAGTCAATGAAATCGTCGGTCTCCGCCCGCCTCAACGCGGAAATTCTCGAGGAAAAATACGCCCTCTGGAGCGAGGACCCCCAGTCCGTCGAGCCGACCTGGGCGGCGTTTTTCGAGGGCTTCGAACTCGGCACCGCCCAACCCAGGGCGAAGGGTGGCCCGGCGCCGGTCGGCACCGCCGCTCCCGCCGGAGACCTCGCCTTCTACGGCAAGGTGGTGAGCCTGGTGTACAACTACCGGACGCTCGGCCACACCCAGGCCGACATCAATCCGATCGGCCGGCCGGAGCGAAACCCCCGCCTGCGCCTCGAGCAGTTCGGCATCACCGAGGAGGACCTCGAGCGCGAGGCCTCGAACCCGTTCTTCCGCAACGGCGAGAAGATGAAGCTGCGCGAAATGGTCGCGGCGATGGAGGAAACCTACTCGGGCGCGATCGGCTTCGAGTTCATGCACATCCACAACACGACCGTCCGCCACTGGGTGCGCGAGCGGATCGAGACGCGGGTGCGGCGCGAAGCGGATTCAAAGGAGCGCAAGAAGGACGCGCTGCGCTGGCTGCTCGAGTCCGAGGCCTTCGAGAGTTTCCTCGGCCGCAAGTTCCTCGGGGAGAAGCGATTTTCGCTGGAAGGCGGCGAGGGGGCGATGGTGGTGCTCAACGCGATCCTCCGCGCCTGCCCGTCGTCGGACGTGCTGGAGATTGAGATGGGCATGGCCCACCGCGGGCGCCTCAACGTGCTGGCGAACTTCGTCGCCAAGTCGCTGCCGACCATCCTCTACGAGTTCACGCCGAACTACGTGCCCGACCTCGTCGCCGGCGACGGCGACGTGAAGTACCACCTCGGCTACGAAAGCGTGCGCCAGCTTCCCGACGGCGAGGTGCGCGTGAGTCTCGCCGCCAACCCGAGCCACCTCGAGGCGGTCAACGCGGTGGTCGAAGGCAAGGCCCGGGCCCGCCAGCGGCAGATCGGCGACGACGGCGAGCAGACCGACCGCAAGCGCGTGCTGCCGATCCTCATCCACGGTGACGCGGCCTTCGCCGGACAGGGGTCGGTGGCGGAAGTGCTGAACCTTTCGCAGCTTCCCGGCTACCGCACCGGCGGTACGATCCACCTCATCATCAACAACCAGATCGGCTTCACCACGATGCCGGCCGACGCCCGCTCGTCGTCCTACGCGACCGACGTCGCCAAGATGATCGAGGCGCCGATCCTCCACGTGAATGGCGAGGAGCCGATGGAACTCTACTGGGCCGGATTGTTCGCGCTCGAGTTCCGCCAGCGCTTCGGCCGCGACGTGGTGATCGACATGTACTGCTATCGCCGGCAGGGCCACAACGAGACCGACCAGGCCGCCTTCACCCAGCCCCACATCTACCGCCAGATCCAGTCGCGCGCCAATGTCGGCGACCTCTACAAGCAGCGGCTCATCGAGGAAGGCTCGATCTCCGAGGAGGACGCCGAAGGCCTGGTTGGCGAGATCAACGAGCGGCTGGAAGAAGGGCACCGCCAGATGCAGGAGATGGCCGAGAAGGGGGACCGCACCGTGTTCTCCGGTTCCACCGCCGTGGCGCAGGAGGAATACACCCACGCGCCGGTTCCGACCGGCATTTCGCGTTCGGTCGTGGAGCACGTCGGCAAGGTGCTGACCACCGTCCCCGACGGATTCCACCTTCACCCGACCCTCGCCAAGCGCTTCGTGCCCCGCCGCATCGAGGCGCTTGAGAACGGCGGACCGATCGACTGGGCCTTCGCCGAGTCGCTCGCCTGGGGTGCGCTCCTGATGGAGGGCAACCAGGTCCGCCTCTCCGGTCAGGACTGCCGCCGCGGCACCTTCTCCCAGCGCCACGCCGTGTTCTACGATTCGGAGAGCCGGGAACGCTACATTCCGCTCCAGCACCTGAGCGAGGACCAGGCCAAGTTCTGCGTCTACAACTCGCTGCTCTCGGAAATGGCGGTGCTCGGCTTCGACTACGGCTATTCTCTCGGCGCGCCGAACATGCTGACGATGTGGGAGGCGCAGTTCGGCGACTTCTCCAACGGCGCGCAGGTCATCATCGACCAGTTCATTTCCTCGGCCGAGTCGAAGTGGCAGACGCCGTCGGACATCGTCCTGCTCCTGCCCCACGGCTACGAGGGCATGGGTCCGGAACACTCCAGCGCGCGCCTGGAACGCTTCCTGCAACTCTGCGCCGAGAAGAACATGATCGTCGGCAACTTCACCACACCCGCGCAGTATTTCCACGCTCTGCGAAGGCAGAAGAAGCGCCCCTTCCGCAAGCCGATGGTGCTGATGACGCCGAAGAGCCTCCTGACACGGACCGAGGCGGTGTCGAAGATCGACGAACTCCTCGAGGGATCCTGTTTCCAGGAGATCCTGCCGGATCCGATGTCCTTCGACGACCCCTCGGTGGTGAACCGCATCGTCTTCTGCACCGGCAAGGTCTTCTACGACCTCCAGGCCTACCGGCAGGAGAACGATATCCACAACACCGCGATCCTCCGCGTCGAGCAGCTCTATCCGTTCCACGACGAGATGGTCGCCGCGCTGGTGTCGCAGTTCCCCAACGCCTCAAAGTTCGTCTGGTGCCAGGAGGAGCCGCTCAACATGGGCGCCTGGTCATACATCTTCCCGCGGCTCGAGAAGGTCGTCGACCGCCGGGTCCGCTACGCCGGCCGCGGCCGCGCCTCGAGCCCCGCCGCCGGGTCGAAGGCGATGCACTACCGCGAGCAGAAATCGCTCATCCAGCAGGCCTTCTCGGTCTGAACCCTTTTCTCCATGGCTACCGAAGTCAAAGTCCCCGCCGCCGGCGAATCGATCACCAGCGCCAACGTCGCCACCTGGCACAAGAAGGATGGAGAGTCCGTCGCCAAAGGCGACGTGCTCGTCACCCTCGAAACCGACAAGGTCTCGAACGAACTCACCGCCGAGGTCGCGGGCGTGTTGAAGATCGTGGTCGAGGAGGGCGAGGAGGTCGCGATCGGCACGGTCATCGCCGAGATCGATGAGAGCGCCGCTGGAGAGACCCCGGCGAAGGAAGAGGAGCCGCCTGCTTCCGAAGGGGATGACGCTTCGAAGGAACCCGCGCCGAAGGCCGGGTCGGCTCCGTCCGCGGAGGAAGGCAAGCTCATCGACGTCAAGGTGCCCGCCGCGGGTGAGTCGATCACCACCGCCAACGTCGCCGCTTGGCGCAAGAAGGATGGCGACTCGGTGACGAAGGGGGAGGTGCTCGTGACGCTCGAGACCGACAAGGTCTCCACCGAACTCGAGGCCGACGAATCCGGCCGGCTCGAGATCGTGGTGCCGGAGGGTGAGGAGGTCTCCATCGGAACCGTGATCGCGCGCATCACGGTCGGGGCCGCACCGGCCACGTCCGAACCGAAGAAGGAGAAGCCGAAATCGTCCGACTCCGGATCGAAGCCCGCTCCGGCGAAGAAACAGGCTGCCGAGCCAGAAGCACCCGCGGCACAGGCGAAACCGGACTTCAAGATCGTCGATGCCCCGGTCGAGCGGCCCGACACCACCCCCGTCGAGGAAGGCCGGGTGACCCGCCGCAAGATGAGCATGTTGCGACGAAAGATCGCGACCCATCTTGTTAACGCCCAACAGACGGCTGCGATTCTTACGACATTCAATGAGGCGGACATGTCGGCCGTGATGAAGCTCCGGAAGGACGTTCAGGAGGATTTCATCGCCAAGCATGGCGTGAAGCTCGGCTTCATGTCGTTCTTTGTGAAGGCGGTGGTCCAGGCCTTGAAGGACGTGCCCCAGGTCAACGGCATGATCGACGGCAACGAGATCATCGAGAACCACTTCTACGACATCGGCGTGGCGATCGGCACCGAGAAGGGGCTGGTGGTGCCGGTGCTTCGCGACTGCGACCGGAAAGGCTTCGCCGAGATCGAGCAGGACATCATCGACTACGCCGGTCGCGCCCGCGACGGGAAGATCCAGATCGAGGATCTGCAGGGCGGCGTCTTCACCATCTCCAACGGCGGCACCTACGGCTCGCTGCTCAGCACGCCGATCCTCAACCCGCCGCAGTCCGGGATCCTCGGCATGCACACCATCCAGCAGCGGCCGGTGGCGATCGACGGCAAGGTCGAGATCCGGCCGATGATGTATCTGGCGCTGAGCTACGACCACCGCCTGGTCGACGGCAAGGAGGCGGTGACCTTCCTGATCCGGATCAAGGACTGCATCGAGAACCCGACGCGCCTGATGCTCGAGATGTGATCGCACCCGCCGTGCGCTACCACGGCAAAAACCGCCGCGGCACGAAGAGCAGCACGGTGAGGCCGATGCCGAGGGTCCAGAACAGCGGACCGCTGGGGAAGAAGTAGGGATAGATCCCGATGCCCACGCCGACGATGGCGGCAAACCACTCCTGCTTGAGCTTGGCGTAGCCGATCGCGATCATCGAAACGCCGCCGAAGAAGATCCAGCCAAGCACCGTGGCCGTCGCCGGCATCGCCAGAGCGAGAAGATTCATGGCGGTCGGATAGCACACGCCGAACCGTTTGGCGATCCGAGAAATCAAGCGACCCGTAGTTCGCCGGCAGCCGGGGCCGGCCCGTTCCTTCGGTGTGGAACTTGGAACTTCTCACTTGGAACTTCGGGGCGCAGCCTCGCCGCGTGAGCTGCCGCTTCCGTCCGTGCATCGACCTTCACCAGGGAAAGGTGAAGCAGATCGTCGGCGGGACGCTGCGCGACGACGGCCCGGGGCCGACCGAGAACTTCGTTTCGGACCGCGGGCCGGGTGAGTTCGCGGCGATGTTCCGAGGCGACGGCCTCGCCGGCGGGCACGTGATCAAGCTCGGCCCGGGCAATGACGAGGCCGCCCGCGAGGCGCTCGCCGCCTGGCCCGGCGGCATGCAGGTCGGTGGCGGCATCACCGCTGCCAATGCGATCGAGTGGTTGGAAGCGGGGGCGTCGCACGTCATCGTCACCTCGTGGTTGTTCGAGGACGGCGTGAGGCTTTCCGAGCAGCGGGTCCGCGAACTGGCGGATCGCGTTTCCGCCAACCGGGTGGTGATCGATCTTTCCTGTCGGAGAAACGGTGACGGCTGGGTGGTGGCGACCAACCGCTGGCAGACGCTTACCGACCTCGGGATTTCGCCGGCAACCCTCGACCGGCTCGCGCCGTTCTGTGACGAGTTCCTGGTCCACGCCGCCGACGTCGAGGGGCTTTGCGGAGGGATCGACGAAGGTCTGGTCGAGCTGCTCGGCGAATGGGCCGGCCGGCCGGTCACTTATGCCGGTGGTGTCGCGTCGATGAACGATCTCGAAACCATCGACCGACTCGGCCAGGGCAGGGTGGACGTCACCGTCGGCTCGGCGCTCGACATCTTCGGCGGTTCGGCAATCGGCTATGCCGACTTGGTCGATTGGAATGGCCGGGTTGACTGAGGGCAAAATATTCGGCGTTGTCAGCCTAGCGGAACCTGATTCTGCGATCGTCCACAATCACCAGATGTCCGGGCAAAGTCAGTTCCTCGATCTCACTCAGTGCTTCACCGAGGCGGTCGATCACGAAAGAAGCGTCTTGGCGGGAGAGGCGAAGCACGATCACCCCATGGTAGTCGATCGGCGGATAGCGGATAATGTCAGCGAAATCGAGGTCAAGCGTGACCAGGTGCCGTTGCTCCCGTAAGCAGATACTGATGAGATCATCGTCCGACCCTCCCTCGATCCTCTCGTCATACACGGAGTGGCAATCGTGCCCGCGCTCAAGCAGCAAACGCTTCGCGCTCTCGGAGATATTCTCGTCGATCTTGAACTTCACGCCACCACGACCCTCTCCTGAGCGAGCTCCGAAGAGTAGGCGAGCGCCGCATGGATCGCCGTCTTGGAGAGTGAGGGATAATCGGCAATGATGGCGTCCACGGACATGTCGGCCGCCAGGCAATCGAGCACCACCGAAACCATGATCCTGGTGCCTCTGAAGCAAGGCTTCCCGTGGCAAATCTTCGGGTCTGCCGTGATGTGGTCTCTCCAGTTCATGGGAGCATTCTTGCGCAGGCGCGCCGCAAGAGCAACGGTGTCGGAATGAGGATCTCTTCGAGTCTTTCCGATTGTCGGGGGCGGTGTCCGGCGGCTTGAATCTCGGCGATGGCCAGCCGCAAAGTCATCCGCTACCTGCCGAGGGACTTCGAGATCGAGGAAAGCCTGCGGGATCAGTTGAGCAGCCGTGCGGGTGCCCAGCGCTTTCTGCAGGGTGCCACGGAGGCGCTGCTGATCGTCCACGAGGTTCCCGAGCCGAAGGTTCCCGAGCGCGAGGCGCTGGTCTTCTGGATGCAGGCGGACGGCACGTGGAGGAGCCCGGGGGGCAGCGAGGGATTGAAGGAGATGTCGCGGCTGCTCGACCGCTACCAGGCCGTGATCGACGACCACGAGGCGCAGATCGACGAGACCGAGGAGGTGACCCGCGTCTTCGAGATCATCCGCCACGCCGGGCCGATCGCCCGCTCGACGCGCAACCTGCAGACGACGCTCGAGGCCGCGGTGTCGGCCGACGAGGACAACCGGACGCTGATCGGCCTGCGCGACCGGGCGAGGGAAATCCAGCGCGCGGCCGAGTTGCTCTATCATGATGCGAAGCTGACACTGGACTTCTGGCAGGCGGAGAGCGCCGAGGAACACCAGCAGGCGGCGGAGCGGTTGAACGCGATCGCTTTCCGGCTGAACCTGATGGCCGGCTTCTTCCTGCCGCTGGTGGCGGTGGCGGGCCTGCTCGGCATGAACGTCGAGATTCCCGGATTTCTCCAGCCGTGGTTCTGGGGGATCCTGTCGATCGGACTCGTGCTGGGACTGATCGTCCTGTTTCTTGTCGGCTGGGAGGGCGTGCGGCGGAAGCGATGACCGGACTGTGGATCTTCCTTGGCGGGGTGGCCCTGGTGCTGGCCCTGACCTTCTGGCATGCCTCGGGCATCGCGCGTCGGCGTCGACGGCTGCGGTCGACCGAACTGTCCGGGCGCGAACGGGCCCTCGTGGCGAAACGGTTTCCGCTGTGGGAACGGCTGCCGGGATCGACCCGGCGGGCGGCGGAGGGCTGGATGCGCGTGTTTCTCTCTGAGAAGGGTTTCGAGGCGTGTGGCGGACTGGAGGAGGTCACTGAGGAGATGCGCCTGGCCGTGGCGGCGCCGGCCTGCCTGCTGATCGCGCACCGCCCGCAGGACTACTACGAGCGTCTGCGCAGCGTGCTGGTCTATCCGGATGCCTTTCATGCCGGCGACCACGACGTTCGGCTCGGCGAGTCGTGGAGCACCGGCAGCGTGGTTCTTTCGTGGCAGAGCATCTGCCAGGGATCGGCGAATCCCGAGGACGGGCTGAATGTCGTGCTGCACGAGTTCGCGCATCAGATCGACCAGGAGGACGGCGTGGCGGACGGTGTGCCGGAGTTCGACGAGGGGCCGGACTACGGGCGCTGGTCCTCGACCCTGGCGCCTGCCTACGAGCGGTTCTGCGAGGATGTGGAGGCGGGAAAGCGGACGGTGCTCGACGCCTACGGGGCGGAGAGCCCGGCGGAGTTCTTCGCGGTGGCGACCGAGACGTTCTTCGAGAAGCCCCGGCAACTGCGGGATGACGAACGGGACGGTTACCGGGAGGTCTCCCGCGGCTACGGAATGGATGCGGCGGGACGGCGCCGGGCCCGGGGTTGTATGCGGCGCAAGGATCGGAGATGCTCCGCTCCCGTGGCGCATTGGTATTACGGCGAGAATGGCGAACAGAGAGGTCCCGTGGAGGATCACGAACTCCGCGGTCTGATCGCCACGGGGAGGGTGAACGCCACGACGATCATCTGGCGCGAGGGGATGGAGAACTGGAAGCCGATGTCCGAGGTGCCCGAGTGGTCGGCGCAGATCGTTTCGCCCCAGGCGGGGTCTCCCTATCAGACGCCGGCGGCCGGAAGCTACAGCCCGTATCCGGTGGTGCCCAACAACGGCAACGCCATCGCCAGCCTGGTGTGCGGGATCTCCTCGGTGCTGCTGATGTTCACCTGTTTCGTCGGCATCCTGGCCGGGATCCCGGCGGTGATCTGCGGACACCTCGCGCTGCGCCAGATCAACGAGTCCGCCGTGCCGATGGCGGGGAGGGGCATGGCGATCGCGGGCCTGGTCACGGGTTACATCACCATCGGTCTGACCGTTTGCTTCGGCGTCTTCATGGGGATCGCGATCGCGAGTGACATGTGAGGCCGGAAGCGGTATGCCGGACGGGTGATGCAGTGGTATTACGCGAGCGACGGACAGCAGCACGGTCCGGTGGCCGAGGCCGAGTTGAGGGAACTGGTCGCCTCGGGGAAGCTGGGGGCCGAGAACCTGGTGTGGCGCGACGGGATGGGCGATTGGCTGGCGATCGGCAGGGTGCCGGAGCTGGCGAACGCGCTGGCCCCGGAGATTCCTTCGGGTCCTCCGGCGGCACCGGTCCAGTCGCCCTATCAGCCCCCCGCGGCTCATCCGGGATCACCTGCTGCGGGTGGGGAAATCCCGAGCTATCTCTGGCAGTCGATCGTGGTGACCCTGCTCTGCTGCCAGATCTTCGGGATCGTGGCGATCGTCTTCGCCGCGCGGGTCGATGGCCTCAAGAGCGCCGGGGATCTCGCGGGTGCCCGCGATGCCTCGGACAAGGCGAAGATGTGGTGCATGTGGGGATTCATCTCGGGCCTGGTGGTCATCCTGCTGTATGCCATCGTCATCATCGCCGCCGAGTCGTGAACCACTGATGACCCGATCCGGCATGCGGATGGCGATCGTGCTCGGGGTGCTGGCGGTGGTGGTCGCCGGTTCCGTGTGGCTCGCCACGAAAGGGCCGGGCGCTCTTCCGCTCAACTGCGTGCTTCACGACCTGACCGGCCTCCACTGTGCCGGATGCGGCATGACCCGGGCCGCCCATGCGGTGTTCGAGGGCCGGTTTCTCGACGCCTTCCGCTTCAATCCGCTGGGTGTCGTGCTGCTGCCTTTGGCGTTGCTCGCGCTGGTTCCCGAGGTGGTCGGGTGGGTCCGCGGGGAGCCCGTGAAGTGGCGGGTGCCGATCGGGAGTCGTGGCGGCGTGGTGCTGCTCGCGATGATCCTCGGCTTCATGGTCCTGCGCAACCTGCCGTGGGTGCCCTTCACCTGGCTGGCGCCGCCGTGATCAGGTCTTGCTCATCAGCTTCGCCACGTGCTTGGCGAGCAGGTCGGCTTCGAGGTTGACCCGCTCGCCCGCGGCGCGGCCTTGGAGGTTGGTCTGCTCAAAGGTGTGGGGGATGATCCAGAAACGGGCGAGGGTGCCGTCGAGTTCCGCGATGGTCAGGGAAATGCCGTCTACGGCCAGCGAGCCCTTGTCGATGCAGAGCGGGGCGAGCTTTTCCGGCAGGCGGACTTCGAGGACGTGATCCTGACCGTGCGGCTCGAGCTTCTCGATCACACCCGTGCCGTCGATGTGCCCCTGGACGAAATGCCCGCCGAAGCGGTCGCCGGCGCGCAGCGCCCGCTCGAGATTCACGGTTGACCCTTCCACGAGGTCGCCGAGCGAGGTGACGTCGAGCGTCTGCATCAGCACGTCGAAGTCCGCGCCGACGGGATCGACGGCGACGGCGGTGAGGCAGCAGCCGTTGATCGCGACCGAGTCGCCCTGCGACAGTTCCCCGGCGAAGGGGATGGCGATCGACAGCCTCGCCTGGTCGCCGCGCCGCTCGAGCGAGCGCACGTTGCCACAGGCTTCGACCAGTCCGGTGAACATGGATCAGCGCGCCTCCGGAAGCGTGGTTTCCTCCACCTTCGACTCGGGCTTCTCGAAGATCTTCTCCACATCGGGATCGGGGAAGAGCATCATCAGCATCGAAACGATGATCGTCGGGATCAGCGCCGCGGCGAGCAGCTTGCCGGGCGAGACGCCGTCGCCGAAGAAGCGGCTCAGCAGGGCCTGGCCCGCCGGGTTGGGGGCGTTGGCGATGACCGTCAGGCCGCCGCCGCTGACCGCGCCGGCGAGCACCGCATACTTGAGCGCAGGGGCGAGGCCGTCGACCTGGCTGGCGAGGAAGGTGATCGCGGCGTTGTCATTGAAGGAGGTGAGGACCACCGAACCGATGAAGAGCGGCCATTCCTCGAGCGAGGTGATGATGGGGGCGAGCCACCACCCCTGGAGGCCGCCGTGGATGACCAGGCCGGCGAGGAAGAAACCGACGAGCACCGGGCCGCGCAGGTCGACCTTGGTCTGGTAGTGCGCGGTGGCCTCGCGGAAGGCGAGGAAGAAGAGGAAGCCGAGGATGAAGAGCGAGGGCGTGTGGGCGTTGAAGACCGTCCAGCCCATGAAAAGCAGGTGGACGATCGTGACCCACACCGGGATCTTGCGGTCGGGCTTCTGGAGGTCTCCCCGGCCGTCGCCGTCGTGGTCCTCCAACTGCCCGGCGAGTTTCTTGAGCTCTTTGCGGAAGAAGAAGTAGTAGGCGGCGGTGGAGATCAGGATGCCGAGGATCGCCTTTTCCCCGAAGTGGACGAACATCTCCTTGGTGGTGAGGTCCCACTTGTCCGGTCCGGCGACCATCAGCACCGGCGGCGCGGCGAAGTTGGTGAGCACGCCGCCGACGGAAATGTTCACGAAGAGCAGGCCGAGGGTGGCGTAGGCGAAGAGCGGCGAGGGACGCAGGCGGTAGAATTTCCTAGCCAGCAGCATGGCGGCGATGGTCATGGCGCCGGGCTCGGTGATGAAGGAGCCGAGGACGGGCGCGATGATCAGGATCGAGAGCCACCAGGCGGCCGGGCTTTCCTTGCCGATGCGGGCGGCGAAACCGAGGCAGTTCTCGGCGAAGCGGAGCACGGGGCGGGTCGAAGCCAGGGCCATGATCACCACCACGAACAGCGGCTCGGTGTAGTTGACGCCGCTCATGTAGCTCTTGGCGGTGTCGACGTCGTAGAAGCCGATCATCGCGGCGACCAGGACGATGACCCAGATGCCGAAGATCGCCTCCACTTCTCCGAGGAAGTGGAGCAGGGTGGCCTTGAAGCTGACCATGTCCTGGGCGTAGGCCGACTCGCCCAGCTTCTCTTTTTCACGGCGGACCCTGGCGTCGTGATCGTGCTGGACCTTGTGGGCGAGCTTGGTGATCGGGACTGCGAAGAAGGTGTGCACGATGGCGCAGACGAAGATGATCGTCGCGATCAGCAGGAAGGGCTCCTCGCTGGCGCGGAAGCTGACGCGCTCCATGATGCTCTGCTTTCCCGCGGCGGCCTCGAGGGCGGGGAATTCGCCCATCTTGGTGACGAACTCGGGAGGCTTCGAGTCGTGGCCACCACCGGCGGCGAGGGCGACCGGACTGAGGAGGGTGAAGAGGAGCAGCAGGACGGAGGAAATGCGACGGATCATGACGGAGGCTCGTGACGAAACGCGGCGAGTGTGCGCGGGTTCCGCGCCGGGGCAAGGCTAACCAGAGCCGCGGCCCTCGGTTTCGCGCTTGGGTCGGGAGGGTCGCCCCCGTAGGCTCCCGGCGATGAATTGTCGGTGGATCCTGCTGCTGCCCGTGGCCCTCCTGGCGGCCTGCGGGTCCGGGGGCGACCGGGCGACCGTCGATCAGATCCCGGCGAATCCGTTTGCCGAGGACGCCATCCCGGCGGCGCTGCGCGGCGACGGGCGGTCGCTCGACTCGGAAAGCCAGCTCGAACTGCTGCGCAACGACGCGGGGACGGTTCTCAACCCGGACGAGATGGTCTTCACCGATCCCGATGCGGAGAATCCCGGGGACATCGTGCCGGAGCTGGAGGAGCTGCTCGAGGCCCGGCGGGAGGAGGGTCCGTGGGGGCGCAGCATCACCCGCGTCTTCCGCGAGGCGCGCAAGAACGACAAGCCGGTGCTGATCTGGTTCAACGATTCCGGCAACCCGATGTCGAGCCGGCCCATCAGCGAGGACCTGTCCGGCCGCCAGGATTTCGAGGAGTGGGCCCAGGAAAACCTCGTCCGCCTGCAGGTCGACGCGCAGGTCGGCAGCAAGCTCGACGACCAGGGCGCGCGCAAGGCGGACTTCGTCGAGGATCTGAAGAAGCGCTACAAGGTCTTCGGCCACCCGACGCTGCTGGTGCTCACGCCGGCCGGCGAGGTGATCGGTCGCTACCGCGGCTACAAGCGCGGGCAGTGGGAATACAAGTGGGGACAGCTCCGCCAGGCGGTCTTCCTCGCCGGGAAGTCCCATGCGGAGTGGAAGAAGAAGATGGAGAAGAAGGGATACCGCACCTGGACCGACCCGCTCGGGCGGAAGTTCTTCGCCAAACTGATCGCCTACCGCGACGGCGAGCTGGTACTCATCGAGCCGGACGGAACCCGGGCCCGCACCAAGGAGCACCGCCTGTCGGTGGAGGACCAGGAGTGGATCGCCGCCCAGAAGCGCAGGCGCGGGATGGAATGACGGTGAATTTTCCCGCCGGGCGTTGACCCCGGAGGCGTTCGGCCGGAATACTCCGCCCGCCAACCGCTCACAGGACCATGGAGAACGTCATCATCATCGGAACCGGCTGCGCCGGCTACACCGCCGCGATCTACACCGCCCGGGCCAACCTCGAGCCGCTGATGCTGACCGGCACGCAGCCCGGCGGACAACTCACGACGACGACCGAGGTGGAGAACTACCCCGGCTTTCCGGAGGGCATCATGGGGCCGCAGTTGATGACCGACATGCAGAAGCAGGCGGAGAGGTTCGGCACCCGGATCGAGTTCGCCAACGTGGACTCGGTCACGCGGACCGAGGCCGGTCATTTCGAGGTCAAGGCCGGCGACAAGACGCTGGAGGCGAAGACGGTGATCATCGCCACGGGAGCCGCGCCGCGCCACCTCGGAATCGAAGGTGAGCAGAAGCTGATCGGCCACGGCCTGACCTCTTGCGCGACCTGCGACGGCGCCTTCTACCGCGACGTCCCGGTGTGCGTGATCGGCGGCGGCGACAGCGCCTGCGAGGAGGCGACCTTCCTCACCCGCTTCGCCAGCAAGGTCTATCTGATCCACCGCCGCGACGAGCTGCGCGCCTCGAAGATCATGGCCGAGCGCGCGCTGGCCAACGACAAGATCGAGCCGGTGTGGAACGCGGTGGTGACCGAGTACCTGACCGATGACGACGGGGAGATGCGCGCCGTGAAGCTGAAGGACACGCAGGATGGCAGCGAGAGCGAGCTGGAGGTGAAATGCGTGTTCGTGGCGATCGGCCACGTGCCGAACAGCGGTTTCCTCGGCGATCTGGTGGATACCGACGAGAACGGCTACATCCTGCAGAATCCCGGTCGCACGGCGACCAAGACGCCGGGGCTTTTCGCCGCCGGCGACGTGGCCGACCACTACTACCGCCAGGCGATCACCGCCGCCGGCCAGGGCTGCGCCGCGGCGCTGGAGGCGGAGCGCTACCTGGCGGGAATGGAGGGGCATTGAGCCGGCGTGAACGGCGTCGCGGTCCGTGCGCAGGCCTGGCTTCGCTCAATGCAGTGCGGGTCGGCGCAGGGTGTTTGCTGGCCTTGCCGCTGGCCGCGGCGGG
>ERZ869936.385-NODE-385-length-43462-cov-8.272329_pt1 | contig 43462 bp, 37 predicted proteins | sample MGYA00520876_ERZ869936 | MGnify/ENA primary metagenome ERZ869936 (study PRJEB32218, sample SAMN09650985) | biofilter metagenome | isolation source: enrty point of leading RO module | place: Saudi Arabia: Thuwal, RO plant located on Red Sea | collected 2016-02-17 ... | reverse complement strand
CCGACCTGGGACTCGAGCACGACCTGCTCGACTCGCTGCTGGATGATCTGAGTTAGCAGGCTCCCGAGCCTGCCGCGAACGGCGTTCTTCACGCCTCCGGGCCCCAGCGGCTCGGAGGCGTTTTTCTTTGCGCCGGATCCCGTGCGGCAAGATAACGTAGGGCACGCTACTGCTCTTGCGCGAGCTCGCTCAGCACGCCCAGGATGATCTTCCGCAGCTTGGGCTCGGCAGCGTTCGCCGTGGCGATGATTTCGGACACGTCGACCGGTTTCAACGCGTCGGGAAAGCACATGTCGGTGACGATCGAAAGTCCCAGCACGCGCAAGCCGCAGTGCACGGCCACGATCACCTCGGGCACGGTCGACATGCCCACGACGTCGGCGCCGATATTCCGCAAGAACCGGTACTCGGCACGCGTTTCCAGATTCGGCCCCATGACGGCAACAAACACTCCGCGGTGGGCCGCGAAGTTTTCCCTGCGTGCGATGGCCAGCGCCTGGTCGATCAGCGCGGGATCGTAGGGCCGGGCCATGTCCGGAAACCGCGGTCCGAGCCGGTCGTCGTTGATGCCCACCAGCGGATTGCCGCCCATCAGGTTGATTTGATCGTCGATGACCATGATGTCGCCGCAGGCGTAGTTGGGGTTCATGCCGCCGCAGGCGTTCGTCGCGATCAGCAACTCGGCTCCCAGAGCTTTCATCACGCGCACCGGCAGCGTGATGTCGGCCAGGTCGTAGCCCTCGTAGGCGTGAAAGCGGCCCTCCATGGCCATCACGCTCGCGCCGGCAAGCTTCCCGCAGACGAGCCGTCCGCGGTGGCCTGTGGCGGTGGAGCGTAGAAAATGCGGGATCGTGTCGTAGTCGAGCGAGGCCTCGACTTCGATCTTTTCGGTAAGGGGGCCGATGCCGGTGCCGAGGATGATGCCGGCCTTGGGCTGGCCCGGCCATTGACTGCGGATGGCCGATGCGGCCGCCTCGATTTGATCGTACAAGTGCAACATGGTGTGTGCTCGGCCGCGAAATACCCGGGAGAAACCTTCGGCGTGGCAGTCTACCGGTCGTGACAAAGGTTGCCAAGAGAGTGGCCACCGGAGGCCAGCGGCCGTTTCGGCGCTTGCCGCTTGCAAACCGCGGCGTTCTTGCCCATGATCGAGTGTCGATTTGTTCATGATCCCCGGGCGGACGTCGCGACTTGCGTTCGCCGCGGGCCGACGAACGATTGCGACAAGTCGTTCGTTTCACTGCGGCTGTGGCGGAGCCGAGAAGGCGACGCTGCGCATGCAGTCTTCAATGCGAACGCTTATCCGCGCGGCCCTGTTCTTCGGGGTCACCTGCGTCATCGGCACGGTCGGCTACATCGCGGCCGGCTGGGACGCTCTCGATGCGGTCTACATGACCATCATCACGATCTTCGGCGTGGGCTATGGAGAAGTGCGCCCGCTCGACGCCGAACCCGAGCTGCGCATCTTCACCATCGTCGTGATCGTGGCCGGCTGTTCCAGCGTGATCTATTTCATCGGCGGGTTCGTGCAGATGATCGCCGAGGGAGAATTCAACCGAGTCCTGGGAGCCCGACGCATGACCAAGGGAATCGAGCAGCTCAAAGACCATTGCATCATGTGCGGATACGGCCGCGTGGGCCAGCACCTGGCTCGCGAGCTGCGCGCCGGCAATCAACCGTTCGTGATCGTCGACACCGACACCGAACGGCTGCGCCAGGCCGAGCAAGAAGGCCACCTGGTGGTCATCGGCGACGCCACGGAGGAAACCGTGTTGCAGAACGCGGGCATCGAACGGGCCCGCGTCGTGGCTTGCGTCCTGTCGAGCGACGCGGCCAACGTGTTTCTGACGCTGACGGTGCGCGAACTCAACGGCACGGTCGAGATCATCGCCCGCGCCGAGGCCCCCGTGACCGAGAAGAAGCTCTACCGTTCGGGCGCCAATCGGGTGGTGCTCCCCACGGCGATCGGGGCCACGAAGATCGCCAACCTGATCTCGCGGCCCTCGACCGAGACGTTGCTGATCGACAATTCGGGACGCGAGCATCTGAACGAGGAGCTCGAGCACTTCGGGCTGAAGATGCAGGAGTTTCCGCTGGCCGGCGGCAGCGACCTGGTGGGCCGTCCGCTCCGCGACGCGGAGATGCGCGGCTCGGGCGGCGTCGTGATCGTGGCCGTGCGGCACGCCGACGGCACGATCGTCCGGCATCCCGACAGCGAACTCGTGCTGGCCAGCGGCGACACGATCTTCGTGCTGGGCCATCGCGAACAACTGGTGAGCATCTCGCGCAAGTCTGCTAGCGAGCGTCCGGCCATGTTCCGCGGGGCCCGCATGTAGCTCGCCCAGCCGCCACGCGCGGCGGCAATCTTGAGTTGTCCGCGGGCGGAGCCTAAATTGGTTAGTGCGTGCGGACCCCCTCGAACCGGGCGACGTTGTCCCGCTCTCGCCGGACGCGCTGACCAACCATCCTTTCGTGCTTGAGGTGACCTGTCATGTTGCGCCGAATGCTTCCCGTCGTCGTGCTGTGCGCACTTGCGGCCACAACCGCCCGCGCAGCCGAAGATCACTATTTCGATTCCGACGGCGTCAAGATTCACTACGTCGTGGAGGGCGAAGGGGAGCCGGTGATCCTGATTCACGGCTTTACGGCCAGCGTGCCCGTGCAGTGGCAACTACCGGGCATCTTCTCCAAACTGAGCAGCGACTACCGCGTGATCGCGCTGGACAACCGCGGCCACGGCCGCAGCGACAAGCCCCACGACACCGCCGACTACGGCGCCAACATGGTCGACGACGTCATTCGCTTGATGGACCACCTGAAGATCGAAAAGGCCCACATCGTCGGCTACTCGATGGGCGGCTTCATGACCGGCTACCTGATCTCGCAGCATCCCGATCGCGTGCTTACGGCCACGATGGGCGGGGCCGGCTGGTCGGAAAAGGACGATCCGCGGCTCGACTTCATCGAAGACCTGGCCCAATCGCTCGAGTCGGGGAAGGGGATCGGCCCGTTGATCGAGCAACTTGCGCCGGAAGATGCTCCCCCGCCGACCGAAGAGCAAATCAAAGCCATCAACGGGATGCTCATGCTCACCAACGATCCCAAGGCGCTGGCGGCCTGCATTCGCGGCATGAAGGGGCTGGCCGTGCCCGAGCAAAGCCTGAAGTCCAACCAGGTCCCCGTGCTGGCGATCATCGGCCAGCGCGATCCGCTCAAGGCGGGCGTCGACGAAATGGCCGCGCGGATGACCAACCTGAAGGTCTGCGTCATCGACGGCACCGATCACATGACGTGCTTTGCGCACCCGCGGTTCATCAAGGACCTCAAAGAGTTTCTGGCCAACCATTCGCCGGCCAAGGCCAAAACCGCCTCGGCCGCCGGCGGCAACTAGTACCCCGCACGGCCAAGTGAATTGCAGCAAACGGGCGCGGCTCGGTGCATCGGGCCGCGCCTGTTTCTTGCGCTCCACTCCCGGCAGCGCGGCGGCGGCACTAGCGGGCCCTTCGCCGCCGGAATCCCCGCGCTGCCACCAGCAACAACAGCCCCAAAGCAGCCAACACCCCGCTCGACGGCTCGGGCACCAGATTCGCCCCCGAGCCCTGGCCGGCCTCCGTGGGAACGCCCTCCAGCAAATAGTTGATGACCGCCAGTGCGTCACCGGCTTTCAGCATGTAATCGCCGTCGACGTCGTAGCGGCTGCCGGCCGGAGGCGGCGATCCGTCGAGTTCGCGGGCGCCGTCGATCAGCAGAGCGTTGATCAATGTCAGCGCGTCGCGAGGGTCCACGCGGCCCGAGCCGTCCACGTCGTAGTGATTGACCTGGTTCTGCCATAGGGGTTCGTCGCGATTGACCAGTTCGAGGATTTGCTCGCGGTACCGGGAAAGGTCGGCCGCGTTGGTGGAATTGCCGAACACGACCGTGCCGTCCGGCTGCCCGGTTTGCGTGGTGGTGGAGAGCATCAGGCCGGAAAGCTGCCAGGCGCCGTCGACTTGATGAAACACGGGGCCGCCCGAATCGCCCATCACGGCCTGGGCCTCGAACACGCCGTTGATCGTCGTGCCGGCCCGATCGAAGCGGGTCGAAAACTCAAACGTGCGACTATCGAACGCCGGATTGAAACGGGACTCGGCCGAGACTTCGTTGTTCCCCCACCGCATGTGCCGCTGCGAGTCGACCGCGTATCCCAGGCGATTGGCAAACACAATCGGTATCGGCGCCCATTCGCTTACCGAAGAGGCGCGCCAGCCCAGCAGGGGCGGCGCGATGTCGCGCCCGGCGCCGATCATCATCACGCGGGTGAACATGTCCGGGGCGCTGGTCGCCAGTTCGAGTGACGGCAGCAAGGGGTCCTCGGCCAGGCGAAACATGCGCAAATCGGCCCCGCCAAATCCGCCCGGGTTCTGCAAGCGGACGTCGGGTCCCACCGAAGCTTGAAAGACGCGGCCGTCGGCCAGCGTGATCGCGTCGCCACTGACGTGATTGGCGGTCAACACCCAGCGGTTTCCCAGGTAAACGGCCGAACCTTCGGTGATGCGGCCAGCGTTGTACCAGCCGGGGTTATGGGCCGGCGCGCGGCGGTTCGTCGCGTCGTCAACGGTGTTGATCACGACCGCGTCGGCCGTGGACGCAATCACGAGAATTAGCAGCCAGGCCGATCCCGCGAGACGGGAAGCCGCCTTCGTCCAGCGCATCGCTCATTCCATCCGAGGTGTCGTTTCACGCTGCCGATTGCCGCGGCGGAGTCGCGCACGCGGAGCCTACACCATAGTTGCTGGCCTGCTCGATTGCCACCAATTCGTGGGGATCTAGTCGAAAGTGGCCAGCAGCGGCAAATGGTCCGATCCGATGTCGGCATCGACCCAGGCTTTCTTGCAGTGCCAGGGGGGCGTGTAGAGGATGTGATCGATCCGAGATCCGTAGCTCCAGCCCCGCTTTTCGGTCATTTTCGTGAAGCCGAAGCCGAAGCCCGCGGTAGAAAAGGCGTTTTCGTAGCCCGACCAGTTGCGGCGGAAGATCGCGCTGTCGAAGGGCATGTTGAAATCACCCACGATGATCTTGGCCCCCTCGAACCCGGCGATCCAATCGCTCACTTGCTGCGACTCGGCTGCCCGCAGCCAGAGCATGGCGTCGAGGCGTGGGATCTTGGAAAGGTCGACCCCCTTGTTGCGGTCCAACACGGCCTCGAGTCCCCAGCGGGGCGTCATCAGGTGCAGGTTGAAAAGCTGCACGTCGCCGCCCGGCGCAGCGATCTTGTAGCGAAACGCCACGGTTTTGCCTGGTACGCTGGGACGCTCGAACCCCTCCTGCAACTCCACCGGAAAACGGCTGGCCACGAGCAGCTCATCGCGATGCACGACCTGCCAGCCGCGCGGCCACACGATCGGCGCGGGCGCAATCTTCACCTCTTGCAGGGCCACGACGTCGGGCTGCGCCGTGTCGATCAGGTTGGCCAGGTCGGCATCGCGGTAACCGCGCTGGTTCACGTTGCACGTCAGCACGCGCAGCTTGCCCGGGCCGTCGTCCGAGGCGTGTGCATGAAAGCCGAGGAGGGGCCCGAAGATCATCACGGTCGTCGCCGCCACCAGCCACAACAGCCGGCGCTGCCAGACGACCACGCACAGCGCCACCAGCGGCAACGGCAACGCGCACAGCCAGCGTGGCCCGAACAGAAAGATCGTGGCCAGCCACGAGCGATCGCCCTCGATGTACATCCAGGCCCACAGCGCGAAGATCGAGGCGGCGTACAGCACCGTCACCACGGCAATCGCCCGCTGCCAGCGCGTGCGCCGCGGAGCGGCGCCCTTGTCCGGCGGCGTCGGACGTGGCTGGTCGATGGGGGCCGTGCCTGGGGCGACCATGAGCTCGCTCGCGTGTTGAAACGGGGCACGCGCCCCGCGGCATGGGAACAGGAACCGATCGCGACCGCCTGCAGCTATTGTAGCTTGCCGGTCGAGGGCATGTTCTCCGGCCGGCCATGCATCGCGGCCACGCTACCGCTGGCACGCGCGCCATCTCAAGGGGAGCTATCCTCCGCCCGCTTCTGCTCCTGGTGGCGCTGCTCCAGCCGCTTGAGCATCTGGCGGATGTCCATTGCGCCGCGAATGGCGACGTACACCGTAACGGTGGAAAACCAGATGATGCAAGCCACGATCATCGCCAGCCAGAAATCAGCGGGGCTGAACATCGCCTGCTCCTTTCACGGCCAGCTTCAGATACGACCCGACGACCATGGCCACGCCGGCCGCCACGAACGTGGCGATGCCCGTGCGCTCGATGCCGATCTGGTGCGCGAGCTTTTCGGTGGCCGGAAGCTGCTCGGCCACCAGGTGGGCAATCGGCAGCACCGCGCCCACCACGATCGCGGCCGCGGCCCCCCAGTTGTTGGCCCGCTTCCAGTAGCAACTGGCGATCAACAGCGTCGACATGCTGGCCAGGTAGATCGTGCCGGTCACCGAAAGATAGATCCAGATGCCGTGCTTGAGCGGATACCACAAGCCGTAGAACAGCAGAAACACGCCGATCAAGGCCACGATGGTCCGGTTCCAGCGCAGCCCGCGCTTTTCCGACCACTGGGTCTTGCGAAACGGCGCGAGCAGATCGTTGTAGATTACGCTGCCCCAGGTGAGCAGGTACGACGAGTCGGTCGACATGTCGGCGGCCAGCATCGCGGCCACCAGCACGCCGGTCAGCCCGATGGGCCAGGCCGTAGTCGCCAGAAAATACGGCATGGCGTGTGCTTCGTTTTTGTCGGCGGCCAGTTGCGTGAGCACCTCGGGATCGAGTGTCGCCAGTGCCGCGATGCCCCAGATGCCGGGAATGATGAACTGGCACGCGTAAAAGAAACTGGTCCGCATGTAGACCTTTTGGCCAGTCTTCGTGTCGCGGGCCGAAAGTAAGCGAGCGATGATCGTCTGCCAGGTGAGCATGGCCGACGCGTTGAGCAGGGCCTGAAAGATCACGTGCGTCCAACCCAGGTTCTCGTTGGCCAGCGGATTGAAGCCGCCCGCGCCGTAGTGCTCCTCGACCACGGTCGTGAGCTGGCTCCAGGGCACGTACCACAGCGTGAGCACGGTGACGGCCAGCATGCCCACGCTCATCACCACGAACTGCAGGTAATCGGTCACCAGCACCGAGAGCATGCCGCCCACGATCGTGTACACGCCCACCGCGATCAGCATCGCGGTCATGGTGATTTCCAGGTAGTCCGGGCTGAAGCCGCACACGATCACCAGAAAGTCGCCGCCGGCCCGCAGGAACACGCCCATGTTCAACAGGCCGCCCAGCACGATCACCAGCCCGCTCAGCCAGCGGATGCGGGCGCCGAAGCGCACCTCGAGCAATTCGGCGACGGTGATCACCCCCGCGTCACGCAGCGGCTTGATGCAAAAGCCCGTCCAGCCGATCAGAAACATCGCCGCGGCACCGAGAATGCCCGCCGTGGCCCCGGCAAACCCGTGCTTGAAGCCCAGCTCGGCCGCCGACATGCAGGTGACGATGCCGAACTCGGTGGCGGCCAGCGAGGCGATGCCGACGTAGATATCCATCTCGCGGCCGGCCACGAGAAACTCGTCGACCTTGCCGACGTACTTGCGCACGCTCAGGCCCGCGGCGATCGCCACCACAAAGTACAGGCCGACAATGCTGCCGTCGATCCAAGAGAACTGAACGTCGGGCATCGGGGCTTTCTCAAACGCGGGTACGGGCGCGGGCGGCGGGTCGGCTGTGCCCCATGGTACGCAAGCCTCGCCGGGGGACACAAGCGGCACGTTGCGAGCAGCGAAGGCGCGTGCCTAGAATGGGCCATTCCCCAGGAGACTTCACCATGATCGCGACCGCGTATCGATCGGCTCTCGCACTTGCTCTCGTCGCCGCCGCGCTTGCATCGTCGCTGCCGGCCGAGGACGGTTTCGAACCGCTCTTTACCGAAGACGGCGCTCCGCAGGGCTGGCACGTCACGCACTGGGCCGACGTGAGCAAGCCGCCGCCGGAAGGCGCCCAGTGGAAGGTCGAGCAGGGGGTGCTCGAGGGAAGCACGCCCCGCGGCACCTGGCTGGTAAGCGATCGCGAGTACGGCGACTTCGTGCTCGCGTTCGAGTTCAAGCTCGGCGAGCGCGGCAACAGCGGCGTCGGCCTGCGGTTTCCCGGCGCGGGCGACCCGGCCTTCGACGGACTCGAACTGCAGATCGTCGACCCCCGCTACTACGGCGACGACAAGGTCGATCCCGCGCAGCTCGCCGGCGGCATCTATCCAGCGATCGCGCCCACGAAACAGGTCTACAAGCCGGGCGAGTGGAACCGCTACCGCATCACCTGCCGCGGGCCCTACATCAAGGTGAAGCTCGACGGCGAGTTGATCCAGGACGTCAACCTCGACAACTGGACCGACGAGCTCGAGCGGGGCGTGCCATTGGCCGAGCGTCCGCGCCGCGGGCACATTGGCTTCCAGGAGCTGAGCCGAGGCGGCACCTTCGTACAAATTCGCAACGCGCGCATCAAGGAACTGCCCGCTGCGGAGTAGGCGCAAGTAGACCGGAAAGCCTACTCGGAAAATCGCCCCAGCCTGGGCGGGCGCATGGCCTCGACGTCGACGTGGGCCTGCGCCAGATTGCGATAAGCCGCCTCGATCCGGGGGCGCAGCTCGCCCAGCCGGCCGGCGAGCTCTTCTTCCACCTCGCGTAAGCGGCGCGGTCCGCTGCGCAGCTTCAGCTCGAGCTGCTGGCGGATCTGGGCGAACTTCAGCAACAGCGCCTGCCGCTCGGCCGCGGGTACGCCTTGTGCGCGGTTGACGTGAAACTGCCGCTCGTAGCTACTGCGCCAGGCGCAAAGCTCGTTGGTCGTGTCGGGGTCGACCCCCGGCACTGCCAGCACGCGGTTGTATTCGACGTCGGCGGCCGTCTCGATGCCGTAAGAGGCCAGCGTCGCCGTGCGGCCCGGCCCCACGCCGACGATCCGCGCCTCGCTGATGAACTTCGTCTGCAAGTAGGCGTCGAGTTGCTTCTGCCAGACGTCGCGCGACAGCCGCCGCAGCTCGTTGTCGTACCGCGAGCGCAGCTTCTCCATCTGTTCACGCACGCCGCGCAGCTCTTTGCGCAACTGACGGAACTCGTCGTCGGCGCTCGACACGGCCGCGTTCCACTGCGACTGCCAGTGACGCAGCTCCGCCCGGCAAGCTCGCCGGATCTTGCGCCGCCGCTGCCGCTCGGGCCGATGTCCCGAGGCCAGAAACATCACCAGCCACCATAGGGTGAACACGACGAAAATCGGCACGGTGATCAAACCGATCTGCGGGAACACCAGCATGCCGGCGCTGGCTGCGAGGCTGCCGATCACCACGTAGCTCACCATCTTGGTGAGCGACTCGGCGCTTTCGACCGCCGGCGGCGGAGGCGAGGGAACGACGTGCGTCAGGTCCGGCGGCGAAGGCATCGCCGGGGCGCGCGGACGCCGCGCCGACTCCACGCCGCGGAACAGCGCCGCCACTTCGCCCGTGACGTCGAGAATCGCCGGCGTCGTGGCCCGAAACGTCACCGACAGGAAAAAGTTCGGCGCTCCGTCGAGCATTAGGCGGCACCAGGGGCAATCGGCCAGGCCGGTCGCGTAGCGATGACCGCGGTCGGCCTTGCACACCTCAAGCTTGCCGGAAAGCTCGAACAACTCGGCGTGCCACTGGCCGGCCGTGGGCCGCGCGCCGGCAAGCTCCGAGCCGCGGCCGAACGCCCGCTCGAAAAGCGCGGCCAGCTCGGGCGTGATGTCGCCGACGTCCAGCGTATGAGGCGGCCGGGCCATTTCCATTTCATGAGCCCGGCTGCCGAAGGCATAGCGATACTCGGCGATCGCCTGCTCGATCGGCATGTCGCCGGCGCCCTGGTAGCGGCCGGCAAACGGGTGGCGGCCCATGTACAGCAGGTGGAAGATCACCAGCGCCAGGCCAAAGCGATCGTGGTTGGCCGTGCGCTCGAGCCCTCGAAAGTTCTGTCCCTGCAACTCCGGCGGCGTGTACTGCGGCACGCCCACGTCGCAGCTATAGAGCTTCGGCGGCGCCGAGACCTGAAAGCTGTCGCAGTCGATCAGATACACCGTGCCCCGCTGCGAGACGAGCAGGTTGCCCTGGTTCACGTCGCCGATCACGTGGCCCCGGGCGTGAATGGCATCGAACGCCGCGGCGCAGTTCATCGCCACGTGCACCAGAAAGCTCCAGTCCTTGTCGGGAAAGGCGATCTTGCGGTGCGCGGGACTGTACAGATTGTGGATCTCGGTGTGGCTTTTCACCCGCGGCAGCACGATGCCGGCCACGTTGTCGCCGCGGCCGTTGGAGAGCACCGAGAGCGGCCACGAGGCGAACGCCGTCAGTTCTTCCGAAGCGCCCACGGCCATGGCCCGCAGCTTGTCGGCCTTCTCGGGCTCGATGGGGCGGTGGTAGATCTTGGCCACGCGGCGCGCGTCGCCGGCGATTTCGTAGACGGCGCCTTCGCCGCCGGAACCGATGACTTGGCCCAAGGCGATCGAGCGGCCTTGTGGATCGAAGTAGGACGCCATCAGCCTGTCAGCCGCGTGGCCAGAATCAAGGTCTTGTCGTCGTCGGTGCGCTCCGCCAGCCGCGGCGACTCGAGAAACGCGCGCATCGGCTCCACCAGTTGGCTTGCGTCGGGCGCCGCGCGCAGCGACTGAAACATCGGCGCAAAAAACGGCCCGTGCGGACGCCGGGCGGCGAAGTCGAGCCCCAGCATCTGGAGACCGTCGGAAAACAGCGCCACCTCCTCAGGCGGCGCGTCGCGCCATTCGAACTCGAAGTACGAAGGATAGCGTGGATCGGTCACGAAGTTGGTCGTGTTGGCATACTCGCCCGACTGCGGCCAGAACACGTGCTGGTATTCGTCCTGTTGCCCGACGACGATGGCCCCGTCGCCCACCTGGCCAAAAGCCGTGCCGCCGCCGCCCACGATGGCAAACAGCAGGGTGCAGGCTAGTTGCCGGGCCGCCACGTCGCGCTTGTCGGCCTGTTCGCCGATCGAGCGATGCACCATCTCGAGCCACTCGAGCGCGCGCTCGCGGTCCACGCGTTCGAGCTTTCCGGCAGTGCGCACTTCGGCCGACACGAAATCGACCAGCGTTTGGCAGGCCACGCGCGAGCCGACTTCGGAGAACTCGGCGCTGCCGGCCCCGTCGGAGCAGGCCAACACCAGCACGCTTTCGCCGTCGACGTCGAGCTGCCGCGCCGCGCAGCTATCCTGGCACGGCTGCCCCGACTGCACGTGCGACGTGCCCTGCACGCTCTGGTAAAGAGTCTTCCACATCGCCGTTCGTTGTCCAATTAACCGCCCAGATTCCCGACAACTAGCCCGAAGCGCGAGCGAGGGTTCTTCTGGATCGCCCGGGCCGTCTTGTCCCTCGCTTGCGCTTCGGGCTAGTTTTGTTGCTTGCGTTTCGCGCTTGTGTCCTCGCGCGCTACCGTGCGAGAGAGCCGTGTTCGCAGCGCCACACGCAACTCGTTGCACTCGCCCTACACCGACGCCCAGCCGTCCGGCGTGGTTGGATTGCTCAGCGGCACGTCGTCGCCGGGCGTCGAGCGCGAGACCGACTGCTGCGAATTGCTCAGCCACTGGAACAAGTCGCGGAATCGCAGCCCGCGCAACCTTAGCGGCTCGCGGCTGGCGATTTGCGAGAGCACGCTCATGTCGGCCCCTTCGACCCCCACGGCGAAGAAGCTGAAGGCCTTGCTCTGCTCGCCGCTCTTGACGCGTTCGGCCGCGCCGCGCCATTCGTCGGTCGGCGCGCCGTCGGTGATCATGAAGATCCAGGGGCGGTAAAAGGCGATGCCGTTCTCGCGGTACGTGGCCTTGCGGTCGGTGACCATTTCGATGGCCCGATTGATCGCCGCGCCCATCGGCGTGTCGGCGTTGGGCTCGAGCACCGGGGCCTGAAAGTTCTCGGCCGTGGTGAAGTCGACCACCACGTCGACGGTGCCGCCGAACGTGACCACGGCCACCTCGACCCGCTTCGAGGCCAGGCTGTCGCTGACCAGCTCTTCCTTGTAGACGCCCAGGCCCGAGTTGAGCTCGGCGATCTTGTCGCCCATCATCGAGCTCGACACGTCCAGCAGCAGCACGCACGGCACGCGCGGCTCGGGATTCTCGGCGAAACTGTCGGTGCCAAACGGGATTTGCTCGATCATGGCCGCTCCTCGCTCTACGGCGGCCCGGCGGCCACCCGTCACTCGATGCCGACCGATTGCCGGCCCAATCTGCTATTTTACCGCTCCGGCGGCGGGCAAGATAGCATTTCCCAAGGCGGTGAAGCCGACCGCGCCGCACGAAAACGCCGCGATCCCGAGGTTATACTTGGCCGCGATGAGCTCCAGCCACGACACCCGCCGATTTCAATTCGGTTTGCCCTCGATTTTCTTGGTCATCGCGCTCGCCGGCGTCGCCTTTGCCGTGCTGCGCTCGCTGGGCTGGGGCACGATCACCGCGCTCGCCGTTCCCTACGTTCCGGTGTTCTGTGTCCTCGTCCTCTACAAGACGACCCAAGCACTATTGGCACGCCGCGAGCGCCGCGCGAAAGCGATTGCCGCGCGGGCGTGTGCGAATGCCGCCGACGAGGTCGAGTCGCGATAGGCTTGCGGGCACGAGCTCACCTCAAGTTTCCGCTAAAGTAGAAGCGAGCAACTCGGAACTCGCCTGCCCGGCGGCGGCAAGATGGACTCAAGCATGAACCTGCAGAGGGCCGTGAGCGACTTTCTCCTGATCACCTGCTCTCCTGTTCCGACCGTAAACGAGCAGGGCGCCGCAGATCAGGAGATCAGGTGAGCAGGAGAGAGCGTCTAGCGCTCGTAAAGTGGACCACCTACTTAGTTGCCCCTCGCCCCGTAGGGGTCCGAGCAACTCGGAGCTGCCCGGCGGCGGCAAGATGGACTCAAGCATGAACGTGCAGAGCGCCGTGAGCCACTACCAACCACTGCCCCAAGTTGCCCCTCGCCGCGTAACCTGTTATTCTCAATGGGCTACAGCCGATCCAAAAGCCCTTCCAGTGCGAAAGAATGGCCCTCTTATGAGAACCCGACCGCGTACCAAGTTCGTAAAGAAGCTGAAGGCCCGGCGCTGCCCGAAGTGCGGAGCGAGCCTGCCCCCGCGGGCCTCGCGCTGCCGGAAGTGCCACGCGACCCAAACGCGGCCCACGAAATAGGCGCTCGCCCGGGCGCAAGAGTCGCGCCGCAAAGCATTGCCAGATGGCTCCTTGCGCTCGCGGTGCCGGCGGCCATCCTGCATTGTCCCTAAGCGCCCAACCCCTTATACTTCCCTTGGTTGCGCTCTCCTGCGGAACCTTCCCCTGGAACACTCCTCGTCTGGTCGAACGACCCCCGCCATGGACTACTCCCGGCAGTTCATCCCGCTGGCCCAGGCGACGGCGCCGTTTTTCGTGGGCGTGGACGTCGGCGGAACGAACATCAAGATTGGCGTGGTCGACGACGAGGGTCGCCCGCTGAGCTGGACCCGCTTGTCGACCGAGGAAGAGAAGGGCCCGCAAGACGCCGTCGGCCGCGCTGCCAAGGCCCTCGACGAAGCCATCGGCCAGGCCGGGCTGAAGCGCGAGCAGATCGCCCGCGTGGGGTTGGGATCGCCCGGCACGATGGACACCGCCCGGGGCATCCTGCTCGAGCCGGGCAACTTGCCGAACTGGTGGCACTTTCCGCTGCGCGACGCGATGGCCAAGGCCTGCGGCATGGAGGTGACCTTTGCCAACGATGCCCGCAGCGCCGCCTACGGCGAATACTGGGTCGGCAGCGGACGCGTGTTTCACAGCATGATCCTGTTCACCCTCGGCACGGGCGTCGGCGGCGGCATCGTCATCGGCGATCTGCTGGTCGAAGGCGAAAACAGCGCGGGCTCGGAACTGGGACACCTGATCATCGACTATCACGACACCGCGCGGCATTGCTCGTGCGGCGGCCAGGGCCACGTCGAGGCCTATTGCAGCGCCGCCTCGGTCATCAAACGCACCGAGGAGCTGCTGGCCGACGGCCGCGAGACGTCGGTGCGCAAGCGCGTCGAGGCCGGCGAGGAACTCACCCCCATCATGCTCGACGAGGAAGCCCAGGCCGGCGACGCGTTCGCTTTGGAAGTCATTCTGGAAACGGCCCGCTATCTGGGCATCGGAGTGACCTCGGCCATGCACGCGGTCGACCCCAACAGCGTGGTGATCGGCGGGGCGATGACCTTCGGCCAGCACGACGCTCCCACGGGCCAGAAGTTTCTAGAGCGCGTGAAGCAGGAAGTGGCCGCCCGGGCGTTTCCGGCATTGGCTGCGGCCACGACGATCGACTATGCCACCCTCGGCGGCGACGCCGGGTTTATCGGCGCCGCCGGACTCGCGCGGCGCGACTATCTACGGAACAAGAACTGACCTCCATGCCCGGCATCGACTGCAAGCACATCCGCAATTTCTCGATCGTGGCCCACATCGACCACGGCAAGAGTACGCTGGCCGACCGGCTGCTGGAGCGCACCGGCACGATCGACAAGCGCGTGCTCAAGGAGCAAGCGCTCGACGACATGGAGCTGGAGCGGCAGCGCGGCATCACGATCAAGGCCCGCGCCGTGGCCATGCACTACGAGCACCAGGGCGAAAAGTACGAGCTGAACCTGATCGACACGCCCGGCCACGTCGACTTTCAATACGAGGTCTCGCGCAGCCTGGCCTGCTGCGAAGGCGCCGTGCTGCTGGTCGACGCCTTTCAAGGCGTCGAGGCCCAGACCGTGGCCAACGCCTTCGCGGCCATGGAGCACGACCTGACGATCGTGCCGGTGCTGAACAAGATCGACCTGAATCATGCCCGGCCCGAAGAGGTCATCGAAGAAATGGAGTCGGTGCTGGCCATCGACATCGAGGACGTGATCCGCGCCAGCGGCAAGTCGGGGCAGGGGGCCGAGGAATTGCTGGCCGCGATCGTCGAGCGCGTGCCGCCGCCCCAGGGCGACCCCGAGGCTCCGCTGCAGGCGATGGTGTTCGACAGCCACTACGACGAGTTTCGCGGCGCCATCACCTACGTGCGGCTGATGAACGGCACCGTACGCAAGGGCGAGAAGATCCGCTTCATGAAAGCCGGCACCGCCCACGACGTCGTCGAGCTGGGCCAGTTCGTGCCGCAGCGCCGCCCCTGCGAACAACTCCAGGCCGGGCAAGTCGGCTATCTGATTTGTAACATCAAGTCGCTGGGCCAGGTCCACATCGGCGATACCGTCACCGCCGTCGAACGACCCTGCCAAAAAGCCCTTCCCGGCTACCGCACGCCCCAGCGCATGGTCTACTGCGGGCTGTACCCGTCCGACGGCCAGGACTTCGAGGAACTGCGCGACGAGCTCAACAAGCTGGCGATCAACGATCCCAGCTTCGAGTTCGAGCCGGAAACGAGCGACGCGCTGGGCTTCGGCTTCCGCTGCGGCTTCCTGGGCCTGCTGCACATGGAAATCATTCAGCAGCGTCTCGAGGGCGAAGCCGATCTCGACCTGGTGCAGACGGCGCCCAACGTCACCTACGAGATCCTCACCACCAGCGGCGAAACGCTCTACATCCACAACCCGCAAAAAGTACCCGACGCCGGCGAGATCGAGGAGTTTCGCCAGCCGATCGTGAAGGTGAACTTCGTGCTCCCGGTCGAATCGATCGGTCCGGTGATGCAACTGTGTACCGACCGCCGCGGCGAATACGTGCGCACCGAGTATCTCTCGCCGACCCGGGCCATGCTGGTGTTCAACCTGCCGCTGGCCGACGTGATCTACGACATGCACGACAAGCTCAAGAGCGTCACCCGGGGATACGGTACGATGGACTATGAGTTGATCGGCTATTTCCCGGCCGACCTGGTACGGCTCGACATCCTGGTGGGCGGCAACCGGGTCGACGCGCTGAGCATCATCTGCGATCGCCGCGACACCGACCGCCGCGGCCGGGCCGTGGTCAAGAAATTGCGCACCGAGATCGATCGCCACATGTTTGAAATCGCCCTGCAAGCCGCCATCGGCAGCCGCGTGATCGCGCGGGAAACGATCTCGGCCATGCGCAAGAACGTGACGGCCAAGTGCTACGGCGGCGATATCAGCCGCAAGCGCAAGCTGTGGGCCAAGCAAAAGGAAGGCAAGAAACGCATGAAATCGATCGGCAGCGTCGACATTCCACAAAAAGCGTTTCTGGCCGTGCTCGATACAAGCTCGGAAAAGTAACCGCCCCCAAGGATCCATGCCGGCAACCGCGCATCCATCGTCGCACGCGCCCCGCGGCAACGCGCTGCGGGCCTGCGCGCACACTTTGGTGGCGATTGCCATCGCCGCGATCCTGGCCGACACCTGGCTGGTGGGCGGATTGTGGCGGCCGATGTTCGTCAGCGGGCCGTCGATGGGTGAAGCCGCCGAGGGCCGGCAGGTCTGGGTCGACCGGGCCGCGTACGCCTATCGGGCCCCGCGCCGCTTCGAAACGGTCGTGCTCCGCTGGCCCGAAGCGCCCCGCGAGCTGTGCATCAAGCGCGTGGTGGGCTTTCCCGGCGAAGTGGTCGAAATTGCCGACGGCCAGATCGTGGTCGACGGCAACGTCGCCGCCCGCGACGCCTCGCTGGCCGACGTCTACTATCAAACGGGGCCCGCACGCCAATATCGGCTGGGTCCCGCAGAATACTTCGTATTGGGCGACAATAGCTCCCGGTCGCTCGATAGCCGCCACTGGTCGCCCAAGCGCGGCGTCACCTCCGAGATGCTGTTGGGGCCCGCCGTCACCTGGTAACCGGCGGGGCGTCGCCCGCCCTCAGGCACGAACCACCGCAAGAGCGCTAGCATGGCCAAGAAACGCAACGCTACGAAGAAACGCGAGAAACCGGCCGCCGCCCCCGCGTCGCACGGGTGGCTCTCGTCGCGGGCCGTGCGCGAATCGATCGAATCGGTAGCGGTCGCCTTCATCCTGGCCTTCCTGTTTCGCGCCTTCGAAGCCGAGGCGTTCGTGATCCCCACCGGCTCGATGGCTCCCACGCTGATGGGCGCGCACAAGGACCTGTGGTGCCCCGAGTGCGGCTATCACTATCGGGCCGGCGCCAGCAGCGAGTTTCCCGAGGCCACGCAGCGGCCCCACGTCGAGCCCCAGCCGCCGAAGCTGGTCAAGACGACCTGCTGCCCCCTGTGCCGCTACACCGAGAACGTCGGCCCGGGCACCGATCATCCCACCTACGGCGGCGACCGCATTCTGGTCAGCAAGTTTATCTACGAGTTCCAGCAGCCGGACCGCTGGGACGTGGTCGTGTTCAAGTTTCCGCTGGGGGCCCAAACCAACTACATCAAACGCTGCGTCGGCCTGCCGAACGAAACGATTCGCATCCGGCACGGCGACTTGTACGTGAAGCAGCAAGGCGAAGACGACTTCGCCATTCCCCGCCGGCGGCCCGAAGAGCTGCGGGCCATGGCGCAGATCGTCTACGACAACGACTACGTCGTCGACGCCATGACCGAAGCCGGCTGGCCGCTGCGATGGCAGGCCTGGCCGCAGCAGCACGAGCCGACCCAATCGAGTTTCACCAGCGACGACGGCGGGCGCTCGTTCGCCGTCGACGGCACGAGCGGCAAGCCCCAATGGCTCCGCTACTGGCACTACGTCCCTTCGATCGACGACTGGAGCGCTATCCATCGCGGCGATGTGCCCTCGGGCGAAGCCAAGCCGCTGTTGATCACCGACTACTACGCCTACAACTCCAGCATCGTCGTCGGGCAGGCACCAGCGCAACCGCAGTTGCTCGGTCTGCACTGGGTGGGCGACCTGATGCTCGAATGCGAACTGGAAAGCACCGACGGCAAAGGCACCGCCATGCTCGACCTGGTCGAAGGCGGACGCCACTTCCGCTGCGAGCTCGACATCGCCTCGGGCGAAGCGCGGCTCTCGATCGACGGGCTCGAAGGCTATGCCCCCAAGGCACAAACCGACGCGGCCGGGCTGGGGAGCCATCATCTCGTCTTCGCCAATATCGACCAGCAGCTCTTGCTCTGGATCGACGGCTGGCCGGTCGAGTTCGACACCGAGACAACGTACGAGCCGCTGGGCAACGACATCCCGCAATCGACGCCCGAGGATCCCCTGGACCTGGCTCCGGCGGGAGTCGGCTCCGAGGGGGCCGCCCTGGCCGTGCGCCATCTGCGGCTGTGGCGCGATATCTACTACATCGCCGCCCGGCCCGGCGACCTGCGCGGCGTGTTCGACTACGGCGGGGACAAGCAGATCCCGGCGATGAGCTATTCGCAGTTGTACCACTTCTGGTCCACTCCCGGACTCTGGGATCCCGAGGGCCGCCGCAGCCCGTTCGCCGAACGGGGCGAGGAAGACTTCCCGCTAGCAGCCGGCCAGTACTTCATGATGGGCGACAACAGCCCGGCCAGCCTCGACGCCCGGCTATGGCCGTACCAGCAGTTTGTCGAGGAGGAGCTGCTGATCGGCAAGGCCCTGGTGATTTTCTGGCCGCATTCGTTCAACCGGATTCCCGGCACGGGCATACCCTTCCCGTTCTTTCCGAACTTCGCCCGGATGGGCTTTATCAGGTAGAATCGAGATTATGGCATCCTCCGCCCCCGCACCGCCCCCGGCCGCCGGACCCTTCGACGGCTCGCCAGCGCCCGCGCCGCCGTCGCACGCTTCGTCGGCCATGTCGCGCGGCGTGCGCGAAACGATCGAATCGATTGCCATCGCCCTGGCCCTGGCGCTGCTGTTCAAGACGTTCGAAGCCGAGGCGTTCGTCATCCCCACCGGGTCGATGGCCCCCACTCTGATGGGCCGGCACAAGGACGTCGACTGTCCCAAGTGCGGCTACCGCTACACGGCCAATTGCAGCGACGAGGCCGACCGCAACGGGGTCGAGCGCAACGATCCGGAGTACGACGTCGTCGAGTGCACCTGCCCCATCTGCCGCTACACGATGTCGGTCGATCCGGTCGACCCGGAGAACATGGGACGCAACGCCCAACCCAGCTACACGGGCGACCGGATCTGGGTCAGCAAGATCCCCTATCAATTCACCGAGCCGGAGCGGTTCGATGTGATCGTCTTCCGCTTCCCCGAGGAAGCTGAGACCTACTACATCAAGCGGTTGATCGGGCTGCCGGGCGAAACCGTGAAGATCTACCACGGCGACATCTACGTGAAGGGCCCCGACGACGAAGACTTCTCGATCGTGCGCAAGCCGCCCGACAAGCTGCTGGCGATGGCGCAGGTAGTGCACGACAACGACTACGTCAGCGAAGAGCTGATCGCCCGCGGCTGGCCCGCCCGCTGGCAGGAGTGGGGCCTGAGCGACACCAGCCATTGGAAGATCTCCGGCGACGCGCGGGGCTATCACACCGAGGGCACGCCCGAGGGCGATGTCTGGCTGCGCTACGAGCACACCGTGCCGTCGGACTTCAACTGGAAGCAGAATCTCTGGCCGCCCGATTACGAGCCCGCCCCTCAACTCATCACCGACTTCTACGCCTTCAACACCGATCGCACTCGCTCACGGTACCAGACCTCGCCCGATGCGCGCGGCCTGCACTGGGTTGGCGATTTGATCCTCGACTGCGAGGTCGACGTGCAGGGCGACTCGGGCAGCCTGCTGCTCGATCTCGTGAAAGGCGGACGCCGTTTCGGCTGCACGATCGACGTGGCCACCGGCCAGGCCGTGCTGTCGATCGACGGGCTCGACGCCTGGCACCCGCAGGCGCCGACCGAGATCCGCGGGCCCGGCGAGTATCACGTGCAGTTTGCCAACGTCGATCGCGAGCTGCGGCTGTGGATTGACGGAGAGCTGGTCGCGTTCGACGTTCCCACGACCTACGACGAGCTCGGCAACGACGTTCCCCGCTCGGACGCGAATGACCCGGGCGACCTGGCGCCGGTGGGCATCGGCTCGCGGGGACTGAAGCTTTCGGTCGATCACCTCCGCGTGCTGCGCGACATCTACTATATTGCCGACAATCGGCATCGCAACAATCAACCGCTTACCGACTACACGAATCGGGCCGGGGTGGACACCTACAACCACCGCAAGCTGGTCGAGTTCCTCTCGTCGCCCGAGTTGTGGGACACCCCTCGCGGGCGCAGGGAGTTCGCCCACCGCGCTGAACAAGTGTTTCCGCTCGGCGAAGATCAATTCTTCGTGCTGGGAGACAACAGCCCTAAGAGCGCCGACGCGCGGCTGTGGTACGACCAACACTACGTCGATCGCGAGCTGCTGGTGGGCAAGGCACTGTTCGTTTACTGGCCGCATCCGTTGCGGCTGTTTATCCCCTTTACCGACGCGGCAGTTCCCATCGTGCCCAACATTCCCAGCATGGGAGCGATCCGCTAACGGGGCGAATCGCCAAAGGCGCGATGCCCGATGCGGTCATGGAGGACCCGACCATGGTGATGCTCGAAGCAAAAGGACTGGTCAAAATCTACGGGCGGCGAAGGGTCGTCGACGGCGTCAACTTTCAAGTCGGCACCGGCGAAATCGTCGGGCTGCTGGGGCCCAACGGCGCCGGCAAGACCACCAGCTTTCGCATGACCTGCGGGCTGGTCGAGCCCAACGCCGGCCGCGTGATGCTCAACGAAAACGACGTCACGGCGCTGCCCATGTACCAGCGAGCCCAGCAGGGCATGGGCTACCTGGCGCAAGAGTCGAGCGTGTTTCGCAAGCTCTCGGTTGAGAACAACCTGCTGGGCATGATGGAGATGCTCGGCTTCGACCGCAAGCAGCGCAAGCACCGCTGCGCCGAGCTGCTCGAACAGTTCGACATCACGCGGCTGAAGAAGAGCCGCGCCGATTCGCTCTCCGGCGGCGAACGACGACGCCTCGAAATCGCCCGCTGCCTGGTCTCGAACCCCAAGATCATCCTGCTCGACGAGCCGTTCACGGGCATCGACCCGGTAACGATCATCAGCATCCAGCAGATCATTCGCGATCTGCGCGAGCGGGGCATCTCGATCCTGATCACCGATCACCAGGTGCGCGAAACGCTGCAGATCACGAACCGCAGCTACGTGATTCGCGCCGGCAGCGTGCTGTGCCACGGCAGCCCCGACGAAGTGCTGGCCAACCCCGAGGCGCGCAAGTACTACTTCGGCGACGAGATGGCGATTTGACGCCTGTTCGCCCGGTCCTGGCGGCCCCGGCGGCCCGGCTTGCTGGGCCCCGTGGGGCAACCTAAGATAGCTTCCTGGCACGTCAACGGGCCGTTCGGCCGCTCGCGCGTGCCTCGCCTCACCCCGTGATCCTGTCACCATGCCCGACGACTGGCCGAACTCGCTCGACCTGGCGACCACGGTCGTCTTCTTGGCGCTGGTCGTGCTCGTGCCGGCCGCCGGCTACGTGTTCATGGTGCTCGACTTTCGGGCCTACCTGCGATCGCTCAAGCGCGGGCTGATCGTGGCCACGCAAGTGTTTCGCGGGATTCCGGGCTGGGCTCAGCCCCAAACGCCGCGGGCGATCGCGGCGCTGGGTTTGCGACTGCCCTGCACCGAGGCCGACCTGAAGCAGGCCTACCGGCAGCGGGTCAAGCAGATGCATCCCGATCACGGCGGCGACCAGCAGCGCTTCCTGCGCTTGCAAGCCGACTTCGAGGAAGCGCTTGCCTACCTGGCCCGGCACGCCCAGGCCTCGAGTCCGCCGCCGGAGCGCGAAGCCCCCACCGCGGGCACGCCGTAGGCCTCACTTGGCCAGCACGGTCTCGATCATCCAGTCGCCGCCCACGTTCGCCGGCCGCGTTTTCGCGCCGGGCAAACCCAGCCGCGAGTGCGAGCCGTCGGTGCTCTTGTCGATGCTCACGTAGACACCCTTGGTGCGCTCCGCGCGAAAGTCGACGCACACCCAAAACTTCTCGGGCACTTCAACCGGCTTGGCCAGGCGAATCGTGACCCACTTCGCCTCACCGCGCTCGAAGCGCGCGTAAGGGACCATCTCCGTGGCCAGCGTCTCGCTCATGTCCTCGTTGAGAAAATAGACCAGAAAGTCTTCCTGCGGCGGTTGCGGGTAGCCGTAGCGCGAGCCGTGAATGCGAACGTTCTGCACCTCGGCCGTGGTTTCGCCCTCGGGCAGGGTGAACAAGACCATCTCGCCGGCTCCGGCCACGCTGCGGCGGCCGTCGGCCTTGCCGTCGTTGTAGCTCAGCCGGCGGGGGGCCGCCGCTTTTGTCTGGCGAAACACCCCGGCACTGCGAAACGTGGGTTCGCGCGCCCCGCCGGGCTCGACGGCGCGCAGCGCCGGCACGAGCAGACACGCCGTCAACGCACCGGCCAACAGGCCGATTCCCGCAACACAACGAACGCGAAAATGACGGTTCATCGCTTGGACTCCTTCGGTGAGTCGGAAAACGCGTCCACTCAAGTCGTCGGTCTCGAAACGCAGCGCCGCCCCCAAGCGGCACGCGGGACGCGACTGGCACCACTCGGCGATTCGCACCAGCGCCAGCGCCACGCGATCGCCGTCGCCCAGCAGCGCGCACGCATGATCGTCGCAAAGCGCCTCGCGCATCCCGCGCAGTCGATGCACGACCGCGCGTAGCGGAGGGTTCCACCAGTACGCCACCAGCGCCGCCTGTTCGGCTAGCGCCACGGCCGCGTCCTGCCGGGCAACGTGCGCCGCCTCGTGGGCCAGGACGCAAGCCAGCTCGTCGTCGGAAAGCTCTTCGGCCAGCCCCTCGGGCAACACGATCGCCGCACGCCGGATGCCCAGCGTCAGCGGCCCCGGCACAAGCGGCGAGGTGCACAGTTCGACGTCGCGCCGGATTCCCAGGTGGCCGAAGGCTTCCGCAGCAAGCGATCGCAGTCGCGGCTCGTCGCACGGAGCCAGCGACCGCCGCAGCCGACCGAGCAGCGCCATCCCGCGCACCAGGCCCCCCAGCATCCACAGCGAACCGGCGAACCACACGATCGCCACGGCGAGCATCAGGGCCGGGAGCCACGCCTGCGAGTGCTCGACCGCCGCGGACGCCTCGGTGCGCTCGGCTGCATGATCGACCTCGACCGCAGCTCGCCCGATGGCATCTTGCGTGGGCGGTATTGCCGGCGTCGCCTCGTTTGCCGACGGGCCTCGTGACGAATCCGTGAACACCTTCGCCGGCGCAACCGCCACGCCGACCGCACCCACTTCGTACCAACCCGCCATCGCCAGGGCCAGCGGACACACGAGCACCCCCAGCAGGGCCGACAACAGCAGCGCGTGAGCCACGGCCGGCCGGCCGCGCGTGAGCCGGGCCGCCAGCAGTCCCGCGGCGGAAATCGCCAGCGCCCCAACGATCACATTCAGCAAGTACAACGAAGCGGCCGTGGAAATCGTGGGCAAGGGAAACATGTTAGCGGCCTCCCGGTTTCGTTTTCGATTTTCCTGCCTGCTGCGACATGCGCACGTCGAGCTGATCGCGCAGCCGCTGCAAGTCTTCGGGTTTGAGACGCTTCGAGCCCAGCAGGCTCATCACTAGATCGCTCGCCGAACCGGAGAAGAACTCGTCGACGAACTCCTCGGCCAGGGCCCGCGTGGCCGGCTCGCGCTCAAGCGCCGCCTGATAGCGATATCCGCCATCGCCTTTCTTGCGCACCAGCCAGCGGCGTTTTTCGAGCCGCTCGACCAGGTTCTGCACGGTGGTGCGTGTCACGTCGCGGCGCGGCCCCAGCGCCTTGTAGAGCTCGCCCACGGTCGTGCCCGGAGGGGGCGCATGCCAGATGAGTTCCATAATCTCGTACTGCACCGGCGTGAGCTTTCCTTCGGGAGCAGGCATGCAGGACCTCACCGCATCCAGGGTAACGACAACTGTCGTCATCTTAACATGACGACGCGCGTCGTCAACAGCCGCGCGGCATTTTCTTTGAGCGAACGAAAGCGGCGAAGCTAGGCCGTTGCCTGCGCCTCGGCCGGCGCCCGGCTCAGCAGGCCGGCGACCGCGAGCACCGAGAACACGATCAGCATCTGGCCCGGTCCGTAGGTGAGCCAGACCGCCTCGGTCTGGAACGGGAACGAGCCGCGAAACAGCCCGAAGGCCAGGATCAGGTCGCTGGCCAGAAACAGCGCCGCCCCCAGTGCCAGCGGAAACAACCGCGAGGTTTGCAGGGCCAGCCCGCCGGTGATGCCCGCCGTGCCGGCCAAGAGCAGCGAGTAGGGCAGGGCGGCCCACACCAGGGCCCGGCCTTCGGTGCCCTGCATGGCGACGAAGTACCAGGCCACCACGCCCACCAATTGCCAGCCGAGCACCGAGATCGTGATCGCCCGGCGATCGGTCAGCCCCGCGCGGATCGCCAGATAGATGCAGCCGGCGATGTAGGCGATGTGCCCCAGGCCGAATGCGGCGATGCCGCCCAGCGTTCCATCCTCGAGCGGAACGAACGACAACAGTCCGGCATTGAAGAAATCGCCGATCGTTCCCAGCGTCATGCCGATGGCAATGGCCAGGTCGTACGGCCCGGCCGCCGTGCGCCGCCACAGGCCCCAGGCCCACCAGCCGGTGACGACCAGCACGATCGACGAACCCATCCGCCCGGCGGTGGCCAGCGTGCCGCTATGCCGATCGACATTGCCCGCCAGCATGGCACCGCCCAGCAGCAGCGCCCACAACACCCACAGCCCAATGAAGCCGGGCGCCAGATAGCCCGCCGGGCCGAACCGCGCGGTGCCGGCATTCGCCTCTGCATTCGCCATCGTTATCCCGCCTGAAGTGCGACGGCTTGCGGGCCGCTACGAATTGCTTTTCACTTCCTCGATCGAAACGCGCTCCCCCGGAGCCGACCCATAGTACTGCACCTGGTCGGGCGCCGTGAGCCCGAAGCTTACCACGGCCTGGATCGTCTCTTCCAGCGTCCAGTCCAAATCGGTCACCTCATCCTCGGGCACCATCAGCATATAGCCAGAGGTAGGAATCGGCGTGGTGGGCACGTATACGCAAAGGATGGTCTTGCCGGTCGATTCGTCGCGGCAGCTCGACGTGACGAACGCCGGGGCCCGCATGCCCACGTGCGGAAACGACACCAGCACCACGCGCTTGAAGCGGCTCATGTCGCCGGTGCCGCCCAGCGACTGAAACATGCGGCTGGCCGCGCTGTAGATCGACGTGACGATCGGCACGCGCAGCAGAAACGTGTCGAAGGCCCGGGCCAACCGCGTGTGGGCGAAGAACCCCAGGAAGTACAGCAGCACGCCGACGCTGATCAACCCGGCCACCGGCGAGATGTAGTCGGAAAACCAGGCTGGCAGAAAGGCGTTGACCTGGCTGACGCCGAAGGCCCGCACCACCAGCCAGGCCATGGGCGAGAAGACGTAGACGTCGAGCGTGGCGTACAGCCAGTAGACGATCCAAAAGGTGACCACGAAGGGCAGCACCAGCAGCAGCCCGGCGATGATCCGCCCCCGCATGTTCGAGAGCACGGCCGAGATGCCGCGCCGCTCAGGCGGCGCCGGAATTCCCACCAAGGCGTTTCGGGTTCTTCGCTGCTTGCTGCGTGTCATCGGACGGTCACCGTCGCGCGGGAGATCCCCTGTGGCAAAAGGCCCCTGTCGCAAAGGGCCCTGTCGCTAAGGGCCCTGTCGCTAAGGGCCCTGTTGGAAAGGCATCGGCGCCAGATGTCGCTCGATCCTCCCCCAAAATCCGGCACCGCCTCCCTTCATTGTGGACGCCCGGGCCAGGCGCGTAAAGTTCGCCTGCCCCCGGACGGCCGAATGTCGCCGAGATCGCGGCAAAAAGAAAAGCCCCCGGACTCTTGTCGGGGGCTCAAGTGCGTGGGCACACGTCATCGCGGCGGACACCGCAGCAACGCGTCCGAACTCGACCAACACCAGCCCGAAGCGCGAGCGAGGGTCGCGTAGACGCCACGTTAACGGTCTTTTACCCTCGCTCGCGCTTCGGGCTAGTGTCGGGCCGATCGCAACTCGCGAGACTCCACCTAGAGTGCGTTCTCGCTGACTTCCACGACCAGGTACACGGCCTCGGCCGGCTTGTCGCTGGGGGCCGATGCGCCGGCGCTGGCGTCCGCCGGAAAGGTCATGCCGCCAGCCAGCACGGGTTTGTCGAGCGGCAGACGCAAGCTAGTTGCGAATTGCTGCGCGGTGACGTTGAGACGGTCGAGCTTTAGCGCCTGAACATCTTCGCCGGACGTGAACCAAGAAATCGCAGGACCCGGTTTCTGCCAGTGCGTGACCGTGCTGGACAAATCGATGAGCACCCCGTCGTCGCCCGGCAGGGCCGACGGCGTCAGTTCCAGCAGAATACCCAGGTGCGGCGTCAACACGACGGGTTGGTAGCCGACGGCGGTTCCGATCACCGGTATGGCGCTCTCGATCATGCTCTCAATCCGCCCGGAGACGATGTGCACCGTCTGGCCGTTGAAGCAGGTGATCTGGCCGCGAAAACGCTCGGCCTTGGGAGAAACTTCGGCCAGCGCCGCAGGGTCGATCGCCTGACCGCTCGCCGCCTTGTTCGAGCCGCCCAGAAGCTGCGCCAACTGCTCGCTGTCGAGCGCCAGCCAGCGGGCCACGACCGTCAGCGTATTCAACCGGCCGCTTTCCTTCTTGAGCGCCTCGAGAAACTCCTGCACCCCTTCCTGAACGGCCGGCGTTTGCCGCACCGCCAACGCGCCGCCAATGGCCGAGATGCTGCCTTTGCCGCCGACCTCGTCCCACGTATCGGGCTCGACGATGTTCTGGATCGCATCGATCAGGCTATCCATCCCGATGGGGCTACGCGTGTTGCGATGCACTGCCGCCCCGCCACCACCACCGCCGCTGACCTGGGCCAAATGATCCGGCACGCGAAACATACCGCCACCACCGCCGCCCATCCCGCCGCCACCCATTTGTCCGCTGCCTCGGAGGCCTTTCGACTCGCTGCTGTTCAGTTGCGGCAGGTACGTTCCCTCGTACGGATAGTTGGGAGCCGGCGCCACGATGTCGGCGACGCGGTAGACCTTCACCACCAGATCGTCGCCCGACGTTTTCTTCTGTTGAGCGTTCGCCCCGGCCAGCGGCATGGCCACCAGCGACAAGACGACAAGACCGCATAGCACGTTACGTTTCATGGCCGGGGACCTCCTCTTGATGGGAACTGGGAATGGAGTTGTTGCTCGGCCGCCCGCACGGTGGCCACCAGGTACAGGTTCTGCCGCGCCTGGTCGACGTAGCGGGCCGCCTCGGCACTGGGACTCGAAAGCAGTGCCACAATCGCCTCGCGGCGGCCGATGCCGTCGAGCGACTGGGCCAGCCGCTCGATCACCGCCGGATCGGTCAGCGCCGCCAGAGCCCGAGCCGCCGACAGCCGCACCGCCGGCTGCGGACTTTCGAGATAGGCAAATAGCTGATCCACGGCAGCCCGTTGCGAATCGACAATCGCCTTGAGGGCCTCGCTGCCGGAGCGCTCGTCGCGAACGAACTCCAGGTACAGGCCCGCCGCCGCGCGCGAGTCGCGGGCCGCAAGCGTCTGGAGCAATTCTCGCCGCAACGCCGCGTCGGGCTCGGCCGCCGCCAATCGCGCAAGCGACCGATCGTCGACCAGGCGGCTGGCGCCCCGCAGGGCCGCGGCATGCGTGGCCGGATCGGCGAGCAGTTCCTCGAGCACCGGCAGCGATCGCCGCGTGCCGACGCGGGCCAGCAACCGCGCCGCGCCCAACCGCCGTTTTGCGTCATCGCCCCGGACCGCCTTCCACAGCCGCCGCTCGTGCCGCGCAAACCGCCGCGGCGAGGCAACGTCTCCCGCAATGTTGGCGTCCGGGTCGTCGGCCAGCGCGGCGATGAGCCGTTCGACCTGTTCGATATCAATCACCTGACCGTCCGGCGACGGCATCGTGGCCGCCAGCACCACGCGCTCGTAAAGGTTTGGATCGCGGCCGACGATCGCTTCGCCGGCAGCATGATCAGGCGAAGCATCCGGGGGCTGCTCGGCTACGGTGGGAGGCGCTGGTGGCTCGGCCTGCGCGACGGGTGGAGCTTCCGCCGTGCCGCTCGAACGCCAAAGCGTGATGCCCGCGGCTACCAGCAACGCGGCCGCGGCGGCCAAGCCCGCGGTGAACCGTCGCCTCCGCCGATGCCGCAAGCGGTGCCAACGATCGCGCAGCCGCGCCAGTTGATCGGTCCGCGTCGCCGGCCAGCGGGCCTGCTCGAGCAGCCGGTCGAGTTCGTCGTCGAGGTGTTCGTTCGGAGACATCGCTTCACTTCTCAATCGATTTGATGTAGGCGGCCAGCCGGCTCTTGAGCCGCGACCGCGCGGCGAACAACGTCGAGTGCACGTTCGCTTCGCTGATCTCGACCACGCTCGCAATCTCCCGGGCCGAAAGCCCTTCGTACACGCTTAGCACCAGCACCTCGCGCTGCCGCGGCGGCAAGCGAGAGACTTCGCCGGCCACCCGCTCTTCCAACTCCACCGCCGAGGCCGCATCGGACGGATCGGCGGCCGACGGATCGACCGCGTCGCGGTAGGCCTCGAGTTCGGCCGGCCCGCCGGATGCCTTGCGCAGCGCATCGCGAAAGACGTTGATCACGATGCGAAACAGCCAGGTGCGAAACGCCGCCTCGCCGCGAAACCCGCTCCACGAGCGGACCACGCGCACCAGGGCCTCTTGCACGACGTCTTCGGCCCGATCGGCGTCGCCGGTGAGCCGCGTGGCAAAGCGCATGGCGGCCGGCAGATGGTCGAGCACCAGTCGATCGAGGGAAGGTGAGTCGCGCACGAGTCGCCCTTTTGCTCGTTGTCGCACTCCGCGGCGCACTCAGAAACTTAGACGGGCCGTGCGCGGCATTCTCAAAAGCAAAATCGAGAATAGCCGAAAAATGGGCGGGATGCCCGGCTCAGAGCGAGGGGCCGGCAGCACGGTAGCGGAAAAGCCCGCGATTTTGGGGCTCGCCCGGCGTTCAGCTCGAAGCGCACAGCTCGCGGTAGTTCAGCCGCGGGTTGTACTTGCGGGCCAGGCAGCTTTGCCAAGCCAGCATTTCGGCCGGCTCGGTTTGGGTGCCGTAGGTGCGGATGGTGAGCGGAGCGGGGAAATCGGCCCACGCCCCGCGGCCGGCTTCGAGTTGAGCCAACAGCCGAGTGCGCAAGTCGAGCGCTTCGCCCACGTACAACCGCTGCGACTTGCCGCAAAGCAGGTACACGCCCGGCCCGGCCGGTAAGCTCTCGACTTCGAGCTCGGCCACCGGGACTTCGCGCCCCAGCCGCGAAGGCGGCACCAGCACGGCGCCGCGGCTGCGGGCCAGCTTGGCCTGCTTGCGCAACTTGAGCGCCGCCCAACGATACTCGAATGATGTATGTCCCGGGGCATACGCGCGGGCCAGCGCGTCGAACTCTTCGGCCAGCACCGGATCGCACAAGATCTCGTCGAGGCTGTCGGCCTTGTCGTCGGTGAGCATCGTCGCCAGGGCGATCTCGCTGGCGTACAAATAGCCGTCGCAATCCTCCCACGAAAGGCCCGTCCGCTCGCGCGTCGGCAGCTCGGCCAGTTGGCCGGCCTTGCGCAGCCGAAACAACAGGCTGTTCCAGGTGCGCGGCTCGCCCACCAATCCCATTTCGCGGCACGCCTCCAAAAAGTGTTCGTCGAGCGCCGGGTCGGCCACGACGCGATCGGCCGAGAACCCGTCGTGCGTGCGAGCGAACGCGTCGACCACGCCGCGCAGGGTGAGTTGCAGTTGGCGCTCGCCGTGCCGCGGGCCCTGGCTTGCCGCGGGCGCCGCTTTGGGAGTGCCGCGCGTCGACTTCTCGGCACGCTTGGGTTGCCGTCCGCCGGTGCGCGGGGCCGAAACCAGCGGCTCGGCCGAACCATCGAGCGGGTCGCCCACGCGCGTGGCCTTGAGCCGCGCCTTGCCGTGCTTGACGTAGTCGGTCGACACGTCGAACGCCAGGTAACGCCTGCCGAGCTTCTTGGCCACCACGGCCGTGGTGGCGCTGCCCGAAAACGGATCGAGCACCAGCTCGCCCTCTTCGGAACACACGCGGATGATCCGCGCCAGCAACTGCTCGGGCATCTGGCAGCCGTGGAACCCGGCCCGCTCCTTGAACGTGCCGGCCACGCGGGGGAAGTACCAGGTGTCTTCGGCGGCGCCGAAGCAATCGCCGATGTCCTGCGGCCGCAGCGTCCAGGTTTGCTGCTCGTCGGTGGGCGGAGGCACGTCGCCGGCCGACCAGGTTCCGTCTTCGTCGAGCGTGCCGCCAAACGCCGCGGGGCGAATGATCCAGGTGTCGTCCGGCAGACGGCCGGTCGAGTTGGCCCGCGAGTCGTTGTAGACCAGTTGCCGGGCCGAGGGGATGCGGTTTTCCAGCGCGTCGGCGCGAAAGGTGAACGCTTTGGCATCCTTCACGAAATAAAACAGGTGGGCGTGTGAGCGGGTGAACTTGCGCGAGCAGTTGACGCCGAACGTGTAGTACCACACGACCCAGCTACGGCAGGCGAAGCCCAGCTCCTGGCTCAACAGCTTCAGCTCCGCGGCGTACTCGTCGCCGATGGCCAGCCAAAAGGCCCCGTCGCTCTTCAGCACCCGGTGCACCGCGCCGATCCAGTCGCGCGACCAGGCCAGGTATTTCTCGCGGCCCTGCCGATCGTTGTACACGTCGTACTCGTAGCCGATGTTGAACGGCGGATCGGCAAACACCAGATCGACGCTGCCCTTGGTCAGGGCCTTCATCCGCGCAATGCAATCGCCCTGGAGAATCGTGTTGGCGGGTTGGGCCATCTGCGAGGCCTCCGATTCCATCCGGAAAGAGTCCGATGCCGCCCATCATAGCCGACCGGCGCGTGCGAGCCAATCGGCCGCTACTGTCCCGTCGCCGGACCCTTGCCCACCGGCTTCGCCTTCTTGAACCGTACGAAGTACGACTCCCCCAGCATGTCGGGCTTTTCGTCGATCTGCTCGAAGCCGGCGTCGGTGATCTCCTGGACGAACACCTCCTGCGGGGCGCGGATGTGCTCCATCAGCCAGCCGCTCGTCTTGCCGGGAATGCGGTGGTAGTCGACCAGCACCAGCACGCCGTCGGGCTTGAGCGCCCGGTGGATCGAGGCCATGGTGCGCTGCGGATACTCGAAGTGGTGGTAGGTGTCGCAAATGTACACCAGGTCGACCGAGTTCTCGGGCAGCTCGCTCGACACCGGATCGCACAGCACCGTGGTCACGTTCTCCAGGTCGTCGCGCTTGGCCATCTCGTGGATGTGGTCGAGAAACTCCTCCGAGATGTCGACCGCGTAGACCCGCCCCTCGGGCCCCACGGCCTCGGCGAACATGCGGGTAAACAGGCCCGTGCCGGCCCCCACGTCGGCCACGGCCATGCCGGGCGTGACCTGGCAGGCCTCGAGGATCTCGTTGCGGTGGTCGAACGCATCGCGCCCCTCGCGCTCGAACCGGCCGATGAAGTCCTCGACGTTCGGGTTCTCGAACGACTTGTTGATGCCCGGCTTGACGCTCTCCTTCTGCGCCGCCGCGGGCAGGGCACAAACCGCAAATAGCAGGGCACAGGCGGGACGGACGAGAACGCGTCGCTCGAACATGGCACGGAATCTCCGAGTTGCAGATGGCGGGCTGTCGTTCGCGGGTGTCGGCAGCACGCGCGACACACCCTCCACCCCGACTATAGCTGCGTCCGGCCACGGAGGCGAATCCAGCCGGCTACGGTTGTCACGAGATAGGCGAGAACCCGCAGCACCACCAGCACCACGCCGAAAAAGGCAACTGCCAGGAATGCCTGCCCAAGCGTGGTCGCGACCCTGCCGAAGCCCAATAGTGCGCACAGCAACGCGGGAAAAAGCAGCGCCGTGGCCAGCCACAGCGTTAGATTCGTGACATGCGTGAGTTGGTGATGGAGTTTCAGGTAAAGCTCGCCCATCTTCGTTCTCACCTTTCACCGCTCGCGCGGTGCTGAAGTTCGCTCGTCACACGTCCAGATTCCGCGCTTCGAGCGCGTGCTGCTCGATGAACTCGCGGCGGGGTTCGACCTTGTCGCCCATCAGGATGCGGAACAGCTCGTCGGCGGCTCCGGCGTCGGCCATGGTCACCTGGCACAGCGTGCGGTTGGTCGGGTCGAGGGTGGTTTCGCGCAGCTCCTCGGCGTTCATTTCGCCCAGGCCTTTGAAGCGGGTGATGGCCAGACCCTTTTCGCCGGCGGCACGAATAGCCGGCAGCAGGCCCCGCAGATCCTCCAAACCCGTGGCGTGCTCGCCGCGGCGGAGTTGGAACCGCGGCTCCTCGGTGCCGGTGCGGTCCTCGGGAATCAGGTCCGCAAGCGCGAAGCCCAGCTTGGCCATGTCCACCAGCACGTTGTTGATCGACCGCACCTCGTGCAGCTCGACGATGGTGAGCGTGCGCACCGGCTCGCCGTTGCCCTCGGCATGCGGCCGGGTCGACTCCGAATCCGAGACAGCCAACTCGCCGCCGGCTTCTTCTTCCTGCGAGGCCCGAAACGCGTCGAGCTCGTCGCGGTTGGTGAACCAATGCTCCTGAGTGCCGATGAACACGTGGAACATCGGCAGCTTGAGCGTGGTGGGATCCTGCCGCAGCGCGTGAGCCTTGAGGCTGATGCCGCGCCGCTCGAGCGCCAACAGCGAGTCCTCCATGGCCGATAGCGAGCGGGCCAACTGGGCCATCTTCTCGCCTTCGATCACGCGGCCGTCACCGCAGTCGAGCACCGACTCGCCCAAGCCGAGATCGAGCAACTGGCTCTTCATCTCTTCCTCGGTCTGCACGTAGTAGGTGTCCTTCTTGCTCTTCACGCGGAACAGCGGCGGCTGGGCGACGTAGATGTGCCCCTTGCTCACCAACTCGTACATCTGGCGGTAGAAAAAGCACAGCAGCAGCGTGCGAATGTGCGAACCGTCGACGTCGGCGTCGGTCATGATCACGATCTTGCCGTAGCGGCGCTTGCTGATGTCGGCTTCTTCGCCGATGCCGGCGCCGATGGCCGAGATCATGCTGCGCACTTCCTCGTTGGCCAGCACCTTGTCCTGGCGCGACTTGTAGGCGTTGATGATCTTGCCCCGCAGCGGCAGAATCGCCTGAAACTCGCGCAAGCGTCCGCCCTCGGCGCTGCCGCCGGCCGAATCGCCCTCGACCAGGTACAACTCGCACTTCTCGACGTCGCGGCTGGTGCAATCGCGCAGCTTGCCCGGCAACCCGTGCCCGGCCAGGGCCCCCTTGCGCTCGCGGACGATCTCGCGGGCCTTGCGCGCACTTTCGCGGGCCTCGGCGGCCAGTTGCGCTTTCTGCACGATGACCTTGGCGCTCTTGGGGGTCTCTTCCAGGTACTTGGTCAAGAACTCGCCCACGGCCGAAGCAACGATGCCCTCGATCTCGCTGTTGCCGAGCTTGGTCTTAGTCTGGCCCTCGAACTGCGGCTCGGGCACGCGCACCGAAATGACGGCCGTGAGCCCTTCGCGAAAGTCGTCGCCGATGACGGCCAGGTCCTTGAACAGGTTCTCCTTCTTGCCGTAGGCGTTCAGCGTGCGCGTCAGCGCCGAGCGAAAGCCCGAGACGTGCGTGCCGCCTTCGATCGTGTTGATGTTGTTGACGTACGAGTGCACGTTTTCGGTGAACTCGCTGGAGTACTGCATCGCAATCTCCAGGTCCACCCCCTGGTGCTCGCCCGAGATGTAGATGATGTCCGGATGAATCGGCTCGCTGGCGCGGTTGAGATACTCGACAAACTCGATGATGCCGCGCTCGTACTGAAAGGTGTCGCCGTCGCCGGTGCGCTCGTCGAGAAAGACGATTTTCACGCCGCGGTTGAGGAAGGCCAGTTCCTGCAAGCGGCGATGCAGCGTGTTGTAGACGAACTTGGTGTTGGGAAAGATCGTGGGGTCGGGCTTGAAGACCGTCTTGGTGCCCACTTTGTCGGTCGTGCCGATGCGGCGCACTTCGGCCGTAGGCACGCCCCGCTCGTACTCCTGCTGGTAGACGTGACCGTCGCGGCGCACTTCCACTTCGCACCACTCGGACAGAAAGTTGACCACGGTCACGCCGACGCCGTGCAAGCCGCCGGAGGTCTGGTAGGCGCCCTTTTGGAACTTGCCGCCGAACTTGAGCACCGTCATCACGCCTTGCAGCGTCGAGCAGCCCAGGTCGGGGTGATCCTCGACCGGAATGCCGCGGCCGTCGTCCTCGACCAGCACCGAGCCGTCGGTCTGGATCGTCACCGAGACCTGGTGCGCGTAGCCGGCCATGGCCTCGTCGATCGAGTTGTCGACCACTTCGTACACGAGATGGTGCAGGCCGCGCAGCGTCGTGTCGCCGATGTACATACTCGGCCGCTCGCGCACGTGCTCCAGGTCGCTGAGGTGCTGCAAGTCGTCGGCCGTGTAGTCGCCTTCGACCTTTTGAAATCGCGACGTGGGGGACGCGCCCGTTTCCTCTCCCTCGGGTCCGGGGGCAGGTCTTGCTTCATCTGTCATGGAATGGGTTCTCGTGGTTCGTGAAGAGCATCCTTACTCTGAAAAGCTCCGCCCGCGGAGGCTAATCCGTCCGCGGCGAGCAGCGAATCGTCGAACGCGCCTGCTGCGCTCTCCCTAGCCGGCGTCGTTCGCTTTCGCATGGGTTGTCAGGTCATCGGGGCGACGCGAAATCGCAAGTCGCGAATGTTTTCCTCGGGAATCAACTCGGCCAACCGCCGCAGCAGATCCTTCTTTTGGAAGCCTAGTTCCTGGGCCAGCGTCGAATTGCCCACCAGCACTTCCAGCACGCCGCGGCGAACGGTCGTCGCGCGGGTGCGGGCCGCCAACTGCTCGCCGGCGGCCTGCCGCCAGGCCTCGACACAGGCGCCGGCCGCCTGCACCCGCCCGTAGCCCCGCCGAGCCGAGAGCTGCGAGATCACGTCGCCGATATGTCGCGGGCCTTTCGCCATGAATCGTGTTTCCAAAGACACACTTGCCGCAGTCGAGCCGCAACACCGCCACGCTAGTGATCGCGGGCCAGCGGCATGATCACGTATCCGTACCCGTCGTCGGTCAGGCACACCGCGGCGCTCTCCGCATCCTTTAGCTCCAGGGTGACCACCTTCTCGGGATCGAGCACCTTGAGAAAGTCGCTCACGTAGCGCGGATCGAGCATGATCGAGATGGCGGGCCCGTCGTAGGCGATCGGCAACTCGACGCGCGATTGGCCCATCTCGGCCACGCGGCCGCTCAAGGTGAGCATGCCCGACTCGAACTGAAAATCGACGCCGCGGCTTTCGTCGCTGGTGATAATCGCCGCCTGCCGCACCGCCGAATAGAGCGGACCGACGGTGAAGTCGACCTTCGTGCTGCCGGTCCGCTGCGGAAACACGTCGCGCCACTTGGGGAATCGACCTTCGACCAGCCGGCTGTAGATCGTGGCCCGGGGACCGCGCACCAGAATCTCGTTGGTCCGCGCGGCGAGTTGAATTTCGGCGTCGCCGTCGGTCAGGGCCCGCTCCATCAGGTGCATGGCCTTGGTGGGGACGATGGTCATGCTATCGCCCGAGCCGTGTCCGCCCTCGCTGCGTGCGGGAATTTCCATCTTGGCCAGGCGGCGTCCGTCGGTCCCCACGGCGATGATCTTGTCGGCTTCCATTTCCAGCAGCACGCCGCCCAGGGCGTAGCGGCTGCTTTCGTTGTCGGTGGCGAAGATCGTGCGGCGGATCATTTCGCGAAACGACCGGGCCGGCAGTTCGTGAAACGCGGCCTCGTTGAAGTCGGCCACGTTGGGAAACTCTTGCGGGTTCTCGGCCGGCAGCTTGAACTCGCTGCGCTCGCCTCGCACCAGGGTCGATTGCCCGTCCGCCTCGATCCGCAGTGTGTCGTCGGAGCTTTCTCGCAGGATCGAACCGAACCGGGCCAAGGGCAGGATCGCGCTGCCGGGCGCCTCGACCTGGATGCCGGGCACCTGGATGCGGATGCCAATCTCAAGGTCCGTGGCCAGCAAAATGGCGCCCTCGTCGCTCACTTCGAGTTTGATGTTCTGCAGAATCGGCTTGGGACTACGAGAAGGCACCACGGCCGCGGCGGTGGGAAACGCCGTCAACAGCGCTTCGCGATCACAAGTGACTTTCATGCCAGATGCCTTTCTTGCAGCGGAACGCGTCGGACAACCAACCGTTCCAAGTGTTCTTTACTTTCCATTTGAATTCTCAGTAGTAGTAGGAAATGCGCGGCACTTCCGTGTCGACAACCCGAGGGGCTTCAGTGCTAAAGCCCGCGGTGCCGGCCACTTGGCTCCGGCGGCGGTCGCCTGTCGGCCCGTGAAGAACGTGTTCGGATGCCGTTGGAACCTTGTCGCCATGGCTGTCGATAAGTGCGCAAGCGGCGCTCGCGTCGGGCGAGCCTGTCGAAGACGGTCGATAGCACCGCGTGTCGTGCACAGCATTCGACAAATTTTCCACTCCTGCCTTTCCACTTTGCACGTGCCGCTCAGGCGGAGCTGAGCAGCTTCCGCAATTCACCGATGGCCTGCCGCGTGGCGCGGTCGCGGCTGAGCAGCTTCTCCGTGCGGCGGCAGCCATAGAGCACGGTCGTATGGTCCCGACCACCGAAGTAGCGGCCGATCTGCCCCAGACTGTTCGAGGTCAACTCGCGCGCCAGGTACATGGCCACGCCCCGCGCGGCCACCAAAGCCCGCCGCCGTGCCGAGCTCTTCAGGTCCGACAGCTTGAGGCCGAAGTACCTGGCCGTCAGGTTGGCGATCTCGCGTAGCGAAGGTTCGGTCGCGCGCTGGCGCTCGGCGACCAATCGCTCGGCCCGGTCCGCACCGTTCGACTCCTCCGCGGTGCCGGCGGTCAGCTCCAACTCCATCAACGCAGAGATCAGCTTGGGCACGCTGCCATCCATGCCGACCAGAGAGTCGATCGCCCGTTTGCCGAGCCGCACGCCGCGCAAGGCGACCAGCCGCTCGAGAATCACGCGCCGCGTGGCTCGGGCGGGAAACACCAGCGGCACGGTCAAACCGGCCGACAGGCGTCCACGCAGCGCCGGGTTCAAAATCGACCACTGGCCGGGCAGCTTCCGCGCCGTGACGACGATGGCCGCCTCGGCGTCGAGCAGGGCGTCGAGCGTGTGCAGCAGTTCGACCTGGGCGGCTTGCTTCGAGGTCAACTCGTTCAAGTTGTCCAGCACGAAAAGCTGCGTGCCGCGCACCGCTTCGCGCCAGGCCGGCAGTCGATCGCCGGCCACGGCATCGTGGACCTGCTGTGCAAACTGGGCTCCGGTGAACTCGCAGACGTGCGCCGCCGGATCGTGCCGCCGCCACCAGTCGGCCAATCCACGGGCCAGGTGCGTCTTGCCACTGCCGTGAGGCCCGCACAGGATGAGCGGACTGAACGTGCCGGGATCCTGCTTCAGAAACGGGGTAAGCGCGGCGGCCGCCAGCGAGTTTTCCGATCCCGCGATGAATTCCGGCAGCCGCGGCGCAGCGATTTCACCCGCTTCCGCCGAGCCAATGGGTATCCCCGATAAGGGGATCGTTAAGACGCCGTTTACCACTGCGGGTCCGTCCAGCGAGAGAGTGCCACCAGGGCGGAAAATCGATCAATTTTCGAACCTGAATTATACCGCTTTGGGGCTTGCCGGGGGAGGTGGTAAACGGCACTTCGAGAGGCGAAAAAAGCCTGGAAAATAAGGGGCTGGGCGACCCATCGGCATCGGCCGCCGAAAGCCCCCATCACGAGGCTCCCAACAGGGCGCGCCAGGTAGCTTCCAGGCGCAAAAAAAGCCGGGCCTGATGGGGAGTCAGGCCCGGCCGGGGTGGGAGAGAATCGGAGGGGAATCCAACGTCGTCGCGGAGGTTGTTGGCGGGAAGCGCCCAGGCGGGAGGGGACCGCCGTGAAACGCCTCGTCGAGCGGATCGCCGGTCGCTTGCATGCCGGCTTCTGCCGGCCGGACGCCTGGTGCTCAGTCGCTTGAACATCACCAGGCGAACAGCCCGCACAACAGTCATCGACGCTACGACCCCACGGCTGCAAAAGGAAATCGGCGCGTGACACAACCGGCAGAAGTGGATAAGTTTCCCCAGGTTGCAACGCGCCGGCGCCCGAGTTCGGGTTGTGCGCTCTTGGCAAACTCTGCCGCCTGCGCAAGTCGCCGCTAGCAGCTTCGACGCCCTCCGCCTTCGGGCCGCACCCCAGCAACGACCACGAGGTCCCATGAGCCAGCACCCTTCGCCAGATGAACCGCATCTCGACATCGAGCCGCGGCTCCCCCAGCGCCGCGACGTGGGCATCGGCTGCATCGGAGCCGGGTTCATCATGGACGACTGCCACCTGGTGGCCTATCGCCAGGCCGGCTTCAACCCCGTGGCCATCGCCTCGCGCCGGCCCGAGCGAGCTCGCGAGGTGGCCGCGCGGCACGGCATCTCGGCGGTCTACGACACCTATGCCGAGCTGCTGTCCGACCCCAAGGTCGAAGTGGTCGACGTGGCCGTGCCGCCCGACGTGCTGGCCACGGTGGTCGACGAGGTGGCCAAGCACGCCGACCACGTGCGGGGCGTGCTGGCCCAAAAGCCGCTGGGCACCAACCTGGCCGAGGCCCGGCGCATCGTCGAGCGCTGTCGCGAGGCCGGCATTTGCCTGGCCGTGAATCAAAACATGCGCTACGACCAGGCCGTGCGCGGCTGCAAGTCGCTGCTCGACCATGGCGAGCTGGGCACGCCTGTGCTGGCCACGATCGACATGCGGGCCATTCCGCACTGGATGCCCTGGCAAGAGCGTCAGGGCTGGGTGACGCTGCGAATCATGAGCATCCACCACTTGGACACGTTTCGCTATTGGTTCGGCGACCCGCAGCGCGTGTTTGCCAGCGTGCGTCCCGATCCGCGCACGGCGCGGCAGTTCGAGCACGAGGACGGCATCTGCCTGTACGTGCTGGAGTACGAGGAGGGCCTGCGAGCCAGCGGCTGCGACGACGTCTGGGCCGGACCGGCCCGCGAAGGTGCGGCGGCCGACGTCGGCATCCGCTGGCGTGTGGAGGGCACCGCGGGCATGGCCCTGGGCACGGTCGGCTGGCCCAAGTATCCCGAGCGATCCCCCAGCACGCTGGATTACACGACGATCCGCCGCGGCGACAAGTGGATCCGGCCCCGCTGGGACCCGGTATGGTTTCCCGACGCGTTCGCCGGGCCGATGGCCGAGTTGCTCTGCGCGGTGGAAGAGGGCACCGAGCCGTCGCTCTCGGGCCACGACAACCTGCACACGATGGCGCTGGTCGAGGCCTGCTACCTGTCGGCCCGGGAGCACCGCGTGGTGGAGTTAAGCGAGATGCTCGCCGAGTGAGGCACTCGCCGGGCCTACTTGGCGCCAACGAGTTGCTTCTTCTTCTCTTCGATGATCTCTTCCTGAATGCTGGCCGGCACGCGGCGATAGCGCGAGAACTCCATCGTGAACGTGCCTTGGCCCTGCGTCATGCTGCGCAGGTCGGTCGAGTAGCCGAAGGTTTCGGCCAGCGGCACTTCGCCTTCGATCTTGGCAAAGGCACCCTGCACGTCGGTCGAGAGGATCAGCCCGCGCCGGCCCGTCAGTTCGCCGGCCACGGGGCCCTGGAACTCGGCAGGCACTTCGATCTCGACCTTCATCACCGGCTCGAGCAGCACGGGCTTGGTCTTCAGGAACGTTTCGCGGAAGCAGCCGCGAGCCGCGATCTGGAAGGCCATGTCCGAGCTATCGACCTCGTGATACGAGCCGTCTTCCAGGATCGCCTTGACGCCGACGATGGGGAATCCGGCGACGGGTCCCTTCAGCAGGGCATCGCGGAAGCCCTTCTCGACGCTGGGAATGTATTCCTTGGGGATGCGGCCGCCGACGATCTTTTCCTCGAACTCGAAGGGCGTTTCCGAATCCTCGGGCAGGCAGTCGAGCTTGCCGACGATGTGGGCGAACTGGCCCGAACCGCCGGTCTGCTTCTTGTGCTTGTAGTTGTACTCGGCGAGCTTGGTCGGAGCTTCGCGGTAGCTGACCTTGGGGGCGCCGACTTCGACGTCCACGCCGTACTCGCGGCGGATTCGCTCGACGTAGATATCCAGGTGCAGCTCGCCCATGCCGGCGATGACCGTTTCGTTGGTTTCTTCGTCGGTCGTGACGCGGAAGGTGGGATCCTCGCGGCGGAAGCGCTGCAAGGCCTTGCCCATTTTGTCCGCTCCGTCGCGCGACAGCGGATTGATGGCCATCTTGATGACCGGCTCGGCCACGAACATGCTTTCGAGCACGCAGTACTTGGCGGTCGCGGCGAACGTGTCGCCGCTGGCGCAATCGATGCCCATCACGGCCACGATATCGCCGGCGCCGGCCGAATCGACTTCCTCGCGCTTGTCGGCGTGCATCCGCAGAATGCGGCTGAACCGCTCCTTCTTGCCGGTCCGCTGGTTGAAGAGCATGTCGCCCTTGTTGAGCGTGCCCTGGTAGATGCGGATGAAGGTCAACTGACCGAACGAGTCCTCGACCAACTTGAAGGCCATGCCCACGAAGGGCTCCGACGGATCGCACTTCAGGTCGATCTGTTTGGTCTGGTCCTCGAACTCCCGCGCCTTGACGGGGAATTCGAGCGGCGAGGGCAGGTAGCGGACGATGGCGTCCAGCAGCAACTGCACGCCCTTGTTGCGGTAGGCCGTGCCCATGTACACCGGCGTCAGGTCCTGCCCCTGCACCGCCTCGCGCACGACCCCGTGAATCAAGTCCTCGGGCACCGGCTCTTCGGAGAGCAGCAGTTCCATCAGCTCGTCGCTGTACATCGACAGCGTTTCGAGCATGTTTTGTCGGGCTTTCTCGGCCGCCTCCTTCAGCTCGGCGGGGATCTCGTCGGCGCGCACTTTTTCGCCGTGGGTGCCGTCGAAGTAGTTGGCCTTCATCGTGATCAGATCGATCACGCCCTCGAAGTCCTCTTCCTTGCCGATGGGCCACTGCATCAGCACGGCGTCGCAACCCATCTTTTCGCGCACCTGGCCGACGACCTTCTCGGCGTTGGCGCCGATGCGGTCCATCTTGTTGATGAAGGCCAACCGCGGCACGTGGTAGCGCTTCATCTGGCGGTCGACGGTGAGCGACTGCGACTGCACGCCGCCGACGCCGCACAACACCAGAATGGCTCCGTCGAGCACGCGCAGGCTGCGCTCCACTTCGACGGTAAAGTCGACGTGCCCCGGCGTGTCGATCAGGTTGATCTTGCGACCCTGCCACTCGACCGTGGTGGCGGCGCTGGTGATCGTGATGCCGCGCTCGCGCTCCAGGTCCATGAAGTCCATGGTGGCACCCGAGCCGTCGCCGCGGACTTCGTTGATGCGGTGGATCCTCCCGGCATAGAACAGAATGCGCTCGCTGAGCGTGGTCTTGCCCGAGTCGATGTGAGCCGAGATTCCGATGTTTCTAATTTTTGTCAGGTCCATAGTGAACCTCGACTTCTCCCGAATTCGAGAAAGGTACTGATAGAGTTTCCAACTGGAGCAGCGCAAACCGTGTCCGGTGGCCGCTTCAATCAACAAAGGGGATCCGTTCCGCCCGGGCAGTCCCGATCATTCCGCCCAGACGTCGCCAAGGGGGTTGGCCGTGCTGGTAGCGTGACAAATTCCATATTACGTGCCGCTTGCCCCGCGGCAAAGAGCAAAATCACCCCACGGCCGCCCGGCAGCGCCTCCCCGGCGCCGCGGCCGGGCACCGGCTTTCGGCCCGCTTTTTCCTCGGTTTGCCGGCCGCCATGGCGTTGTTTGACTTATCCACTTGCCACAATTAGAGTTCACCGCCATGACGCTCCACTCGCAGAACGGCGACTCCCAGGCGGCTAACAAGCCGCTAACAAGCGCGCCGCCGCCGGCCGAAAACGACCCCGCTGGACACGGCGGCTGGCTCGCGCGCTTTCCCTGGGCGCCGTTCGTCGTGCCGCTGGCTGTCTACATGCTGGGCAACATGTTCGAGCCCACCGCGGACAAGCCGTTCGAGTTCCTGGGACTGGTCATCGACTACGGTTCCTATCCGCTGGTGTACACCGCCAAAATCATGCTCACCATGGCGGCCATCGCGGCCGTCTGGCCCGGCTACCGGCAGTTTCCGTTTCGTCTCACGCTGCTGGGGCCGCTGGTGGGAGCCGTGGGCGTCGTGTTGTGGATCGGCATCTGCAAGCTCGACCTGGAGACCCGCCTGCTCGGGCCCCTGGGCCTGGAAAGCATTCTCGGCCTGGGCCAGCGCAGCGCTTTCAATCCGCTCGAACGACTGGCCGACCGTCCGCTCTGGGCTTACGGCTTTCTGGCCATCCGCTTCTGGGGGCTCGTGGCCGTGGTGCCGCTGGTCGAGGAGTTCTTCAACCGGGCCTTCGTCATGCGGTTCGTCGTCGATGCCGACTGGTGGAAAGTGCCCTTCGGCACGCTCACGCCCGCGGCCATCGCCGCCGGTACCCTGGTTCCCGTGCTGATGCATCCCAGCGAAATGTTCGCCGCCGCCGTCTGGTTTACGCTGGTCACCTGGTTGATGTTCGTCACCCGCAACATTTGGGACTGCATCGCCGCCCACGCCGTCACGAACCTGCTGCTGGGCGTGTGGGTCGTCGTCACGGGCGAGTGGCACTTCATGTAGCTCGCCGGGTCACACGCGGAAACTGCTCTATGGCTGGGTCGATTCGAGTCGCGTCGCAGGCCGACCTGGCCGAGGCCGATCGAATCCTGTGCGCTGCGTTCCGCCGCCCGGCCAGCTTCCTGCCCCACTTGAACCTGCACCACCGCATCGAGCCGGGGATGTTCTTCGTCGCCGAGGAAAACGGCCGGCTCGCCGGCACGGTGGGGGCCATCGTATACGACGCGATTGCCTACGTCGGCTTGATGGGCGTCGACCCAACGCGGCAGCGCCAAGGCATCGCCCGGCGGTTGCTCGCGCACCTGCTTGAGCGGCTCGACGAGCGGGGCTGCGAAACGGTCCTGCTGGATGCCACCGACTACGGCGCGCCGCTGTACGAGCAGTTCGGCTTCGTCGACGACGGGCTGGCCCGGTTGCTGGTGCTCGAGGGCCCGCCGCCTCCGCCGGCCGCCAGCACGACGAGCATTTCAAACGAGGTCGAGCTTGGCGAGCTCGTGGCGCTGGACGCCGCGGCGTTTGGCGCCAGCCGCGAGAAACTGCTCCGCGTGCTGCTCGAGGAGTACGGCGACCGCTTGCTCGCCGCCCGCGACCGGCGGGGACAACTGCGCGGCTATCTGCTGGCCCGCGATCCGACGCTCGGCCCCTGGGTGGCCCTGGATACCGAAGCGGCCGAGGCGCTGCTGGCAGACGGGCTGCAGCTCTCCTACTTGGAGACGCCGCAAGTGCTCGTGCCGCGCTCCAACGAGCAATCGCGGGCCATGCTCCACCGGCTCGGCTTCGTGGAACAGCGCACGCTGCGCCACATGCGCCGCGGCGGCCAAGCCCCCCCCGGCCGACGCGCGTTCCTGTTCGGCCAGTCGAGCTTCACGCATGGCTAGCGGGCCATCCCGCGCTTCTGAGTGAAGCGAGTCCACTGCTGTGCCATTCATCGACACAAGCCCGAAGCGCAACAGCGTTATGCAAGTGCTAGCAGGTCTGGAAAGAAA
>ERZ869936.384-NODE-384-length-43500-cov-22.996317_pt1 | contig 43500 bp, 70 predicted proteins | sample MGYA00520876_ERZ869936 | MGnify/ENA primary metagenome ERZ869936 (study PRJEB32218, sample SAMN09650985) | biofilter metagenome | isolation source: enrty point of leading RO module | place: Saudi Arabia: Thuwal, RO plant located on Red Sea | collected 2016-02-17 ... | reverse complement strand
AGCTGGTCGTTTTCGTCGCGTGGCTGGTGCCGTGGATCACAATGTTATCGTTGGCCGCCGCGCCCCCATAGAGGGTAGGCACCACGATATAGCGGCCGGCGGCAAACGTAACGTTTGCGTCAACGCTGGCCAGGTCGTCAAGGTCCTTTAAGCGGGCGATCACCCGATTCGCTTGCGCCATTACTCGCCCCCTCCCGGTCGGTGTTCCCGCGCAAAGCGCCCCTCTTTGCCCCGCGGGTCAAAGAGGGGCCGCGCTTGCAATTTGCGTCGCAGCGCCCCGCGCGCGGGATCCTCCTCCTCGCCGGCGGGGGTCTCCTCAATGCGCAAGTTGAGCGCGCCGCAGAGCCGTCGCAGGGTGCGGAAGTTGGGCCGGGTTACCTCCGCGGTAATACTCAGCGTATAGCCGCTTGCGGCGACGCTGAGCAGCGCCACCTCGAAGCCGGTGACCCCGGCCTCGGTCAAGGTTTCGGATAATACCGCGACCGCCTCGTTAGGTCGCACGTCTTGCACTACTGCGTAGGTCGTAATCATGCCCGCCTCATTACGTATACTGATCGTCAAAATAGCGGTTGTTAAATAGCACCGTCGCCCAGGGATCCAACATGCGGTAGCGCTCGGCGTTGGTGACCTCCAGCTTAGTGGTGCGCAGCCCGCCCTGGCTAAATTCGATCGTCGATTCCAGGATCAGCAGATTTTCATCCACTCGGAAGACCGACCGGTTATCCTCGGCCTGTTGGATCATGACCCGTATAGTGGTTAGCGGCTGCAATACCGTCGAGCAATTCTGTAGCTCGAGCGTGTAGAACTCAGCCGCCAGCCCGCGCCAATCGAGCTCAGCGATCGCCCGGTTGTAGATGAGCCGGCAAAGGTCGCGCCAAATTTCGTCAGAATAGCCGCCGGTGAAAAACGTGACCTTGACCTGGGGGTATTGGATCTGCGACTCGCGCCGGCCGTAGATTGCAACCGCGCTATCTTTTTCGATCCAGTTGTCGGTGCGGTTGTCGGTGTAGCCCGTGTACTTGGGGCTGGCCCAATAGTCGGGATCACCCCCGCCCAGCCCATAGTTGACCTCATTCACGCCGGGAATAAAGTAATCGGACACGATCCCGTTATACCACCCCCCGTAGGGATAGATCCGGGTAATGATATCCTTGGTCTCTTTGCGGTAGCTGTATTTGCTGATAAAGGCGACCTGTGACGACTGGCTGGCGCCCTGGGGGGGCATCGAGATCGCGGTGATCCCGCTATCGCTAAAGGTACTTGAGAAGGTGACCTCTTTGGCCCCGCTCAGGTAGAAATGGGTCTTCGAAAAGTTGGCATGTTGGATCAGCGCCTGGAGCACCGACTCGCCCCCGTATCTGTAAATGATCTCGTCAAACGGGGGGCTCGAATCCTCGACAAAAGTCCAGCCGCTGGGCGCGTAGGTTTCCAGCGCGGCGACGCAGGTCGCATGGGATACGGTCGGCGGCGAGCCGCTGCCACCCAGGGCCAGGAATAGGACTGAGCGATCGGCCAGGTAGCGCATCTCGTCGAGCCCCTTGAGCCGCACAATGGTCCCGCGCTCGGTGGGCTCGTAACTGATATCATCGACGACGCCGCTTCCGATCTCGACCGTCCCGGTGCCGGGGATAATGGCATAGGCGCGCAATACGTACTCGGCCTGGATATTGGCCGCGGCTGGATCGGACAATGGCAGCACCGCCTCGAACTCGCCCGCGCGATCCATGGCCTTGGTTTGCCGCCAGTAGATCGCCCCAGTGATCGGGCCGCTCCCTTGCCGCGTGCCGCTGGCGTTTTCGACATTGATGAATAGCTCAGCCGTCCCGCTCATTGGTACACCGCATTATAGGCTAGGGTATAGGTGCCGGCGCCGCTGCCCAGCGTAATCACCAACGTATTGCTGCCGGCCGGCAAGCGCAACCAGTACATTTCGGTGTGGGTCGAATCCAGCGCGAAGTTGGCCAGGTCGCCGCTGCCGGCCGCGGTCGCGGTGTATTGCCCGCAGTTGACCACCCAGCTATTGCCGGCGGTCAGGGTCGAGCTCTTGGCGAACTTGCTGATAATACTCACGCTGTTTTCGGTCTTGGTGTGGCTGACCGTGATCGAGCTCATATTGCTCGAGGCCGCAACGGTCAGGGTCGCGTCGATCACATCCTCCTCGCCGGCAATGGTCAGGTTGATATTGCCCCCGCTGCTGATCGACGTGGGGCCATGGGTGGTCGTCGTCGAGGAGCGCCAGAAGGGCTCCAGGGTAAAAAAGCGCATCGTCAATTTGTTGATGATCCCGTGTTGCGTCGCCTTGGGCTGGTAGCCGACCCAGAGGAGTCGGCAATAGCGCTGCAGGGTGTTGGTGCCGTCGGTATGCACCCGCACCAAATAGCCCGTTTTGCCCACTAGCCCCTTTAGCCCGCGGATCGTCGCGGCGACGCTGGTCGGGTCGGGCTCGGCGTCCAGCTCAAACTCTTGTTGGTGGGTGATCCGGCGCCGCACCGCATAAAAATCGATCGCCCCGTTGAGGGTATTAACAACCGGATTGACCGTCGCCGGTGTGCTAAAATCCATGGTCCAGTTAAAGGCCGGGAGGGTAGTCCCGGCAAAGGTTGTTAAGCGGAACGCCATTAGATATAGACCCCCAGCCGCCGCGCGCTTTGCAGGATCCCGATCTGGACCTGGCGCTCAACGTCGGTAAAATTGCCGCCGGCAAAGTAATTCGTCGTGTTGAAAATGGTCCCGCCGCCGAAGGGGTAGTCAGCGAACCCGCCCTCGCCGGCCATGCGGCCCGGCGCCGTGATCGCCTCGCGCTGCAATACCGGTTTCAACCCCGTCGCGGTCCCGATCATATCGGCCAACGGGCCGGCCGCCCAGCCGGGCAACACTGACGAGAGCGCGCCCGATAGCAGATCCTGGCCCATATTGCGGATCCCCAGCGGGATATTGCTCATTAGCACGCGGCTGCTCATCAGCCCGCTCGTCGGTTGGCCAATGGCGAAGCTATCCTGGATCGAGCCGCCCAGCATACCCAGCCAATCGCCCAGGCCACCACCGACGCCGCCGGGGTTGGCGACCACGTTGAGCCCCGGCCCGACGAACTGCCCGCCAAAGGTCGCCGCTTTCCAGGCGCCAAAGGCAAAGAGGAGACTGTTGATCATGGCGTGGGTCACGTTGGCGGTCCCGGTCTGGATCCCCATGCTGACCCCCTCCATGATCGGCCCGCCGATCTCCCGCGCCGACTTGCGCGACGGGCTGCCGACCTCCGCGGTGCGCTTGCCGGCCTCTATGGTATCCTCGACCGCCTTGCTCATGGCCTGGGCCATGGCCCCCTTGCCGCTCACGATCCCCTTGGTGGCGCCGGCGACCAGCGCATCGCCCACCGCGTTGACGTCGACCGCGGCGATAGCCGCGCCCATGTCCTTGTTCTTGATCGCATCGGCCACCGCGTTGACGTCGACGGTGTTGAGCACCGTCCCGGCCGCGACCGTGGCGCGCCCCCAGGGGCCGGGGATCATGCTGCCAAAGCTGGCGGCCAGGTTGCCGATCTGCCCCCAGATCCCGCCGGTGCCACCACCGCCACCGCCCGACGAGGCCGCACTCGCCGCGCTGCTGGCCGCGCTCGCCGCCTGGGCCGCGCTGCTGGCGGCCGCGTTGGCCTGGGCCTGGGCGTTGGCGATCCGTTGCTCGACCGCAGCCATTTGTTGCTCGAATTGGGTCAGGTCCAACAGTAGCGGGATCACCGCATCTGCAATTTGTACCGCCATCTATTCATACTCCACGCTAAAACCGCCGGCTAACAATTCGCTGGCGGTCGCCTCGAAGGTTTCGGGCTCATCCAATCCCCGCAGCGCGTTGGCCAGGATCCGCGCCTCGACTTTCTTGCGCAGGAACCACGATTCGACCAGCCGCTCCTGCTGGACCGGATCTAATTCGTCGACCCAGACGCCCCACTCGGATCGGGCGAGCTCATCCCAGTCGCTGGGCCGGCTGAGCCACTCAGTAAGGCCGCGCCGGTCAGTGCTATAAAAAAACCGGTGCTAAATGACAACCTCACTAGCGCAATAAAGGCGTGCAGCACCTCGGGCTCGGTCGCGTTTTCGGCGTAATATTCCCGCTCGCTCTGGTCGGGCAAATAGTCGAGCACCAGCTCCAGGATCAGCTCGCTGTGCTCGGTCACCATGGCAACGTAACGCTGGTAGAGATCGGCGACGGCTGCCGGGTTGTCGGCTTTCTCGGCGTCGACCCCCAGCTCCTGCTGGGCGCTCAGGGGTATGCGCGCCCGCTCGCGCCAGGCGCGATTTTTGCGGATCGGGAGCTCCAAGACCTCGATCTCCTTGCCGGCCAGCTTGATCGTTTCGGGCATGGTCATTCCTTACTAGGTGGTGGGCGCGGTCACGATCTGGATCTTGCCAATGTCGGCGCCCGAGCTCTTGCCGGTATCGACCAATGGAAATAGCGTACAGACCGCCCGCGTCGCCTCGCGCTTATTGAATGTAAAATCGCCCTCTAATTGCAGAACGGCGATATAGACGAACCAGCGCACCGGCTGGAGGGTGCCGCTGCTGTCGGGCCGGAAGCCCTCAAACGCCCATTGTCGTTTGTTGGTGGTTAGGTCGCTGCCATAGTCAACGGTATAGTATCCCTTGCTCGATCCGCTGGCCGCGGTGGTCACGTTGGCGCCGTCCAGCAATACCGCCAACGTCGGACCGGTCAGCTCCGCGATCTCGAAACGGATCGCCGAGCTCTTGCCTACCACCCGCATATCGGCCGGATCGGCGTACTGCTGGGCGTCGTAGCGGTAAAATTCCTTTTGCCGCATCCAGCGCACCGGCGAGGCCGTGGTGCCAAGCGAGGTCCAGCTCGACCAGCTCCCGTAACTGTTGAACGCGACGCTGGTGATATTGGGTAACGCGGTTCCGGTTGCGCTGTAGAGCACCGTCGCGCCGGTTACAAGTACGTCTGCTACTGCCATAATCGGTTACTCCCCTTCTGCGACGCTCAGTAGCGCCGGGTAGAAAAACGCGCCGCGGTCCTCGATATACCAGGCATAGATCGCCGCGTAGCCGATCACAGCCCCGTACTCGTCGGGCGGCTCGGCCGGCTCCTCGGTGCGCTCGCGGGTCTGCGGCCCCTCGCGCCCCGTGTAGACCCCGCTCGCCCAGGTGCGATCAAAGGTGTCTACACGGAAGCTGCGCACGTAACCGCTGGCCCGCAAAAAGCCGGTGTCAACCGGCGGTATAGCGGCGTCTATAACCTCTTGCGCCTTGCGGTCGCACAATTGCCCGGCCAGCTGTTTTAATTCTTCAATCCCCGCCTCATTCCAGGTCACTTTGCCGGCCATGGCGATCACCCGCTATTGATAGGCACAAACTCGAAAAACGCCAACGTGTAGGGCCAGTTGAGCGCGAACTCTTCTAATTGCTGGGCGATCACCTCGCAGCCGCCCCAGCGCACGCTGGCGAACGCCCGATCTTGCAAGGCGTCATAGGTGGCGCGGTAGAGATTGACCGCCGAGAGTTGCGGCGATACGGTCGGGCTGTTGGTGGCGCCGTAGAATTTGAATTTATACGATACGCGCAGGATCCGGCTATCGTAGGCTGGCAGCCCCCCGCGCGCCGCGAACGCAATCGCCGGGCCGTCGTCGGGGCGGTAGGTTTTGGGCGGGGTATTGCGATCCGCCCAGATCCGGCTGCTGGCGATATCGGTGACCGCGGTCACGCTGGCCAGGTAGGTATAGATATCTTGCGAGATGTTGATCATGCTGGATCGATATAATCATCTACAGGCCGCAGGCGCACGATCAGCGCGCTGGTGCCGGTAATGACCGGCGCCGCCACCTCGTAATCTTCGGCCGGGCTGATCGTCGCCCCCTGGCGTTTGGTGATCCGGATCCGCGCCCGCGGGTTGACGCTCGTTCCCAGGGGCAGCGCCACCCAATTGCTATTGCGGGGCACCTCCGATTGCGCCAGAATCTCATAGCCCGAGGTGGCGACGCCCACGTCGACGAAAAAGCGGCAAGCGATCGGGTCGCCGGTCGCGTCGTAGTTTTCCGCGGTGTTGTTATAGGCGTCGTATGTCTCGCTAAAGGGCATCACTAGGCAAGTATCGGGAAACGCGATCGTTTGGATCCCGCGCAGTTTTGCCCATAGTCCCGGGTGGAAAACGCCGGCGTGATTCACAATTGCCCCCGTAGTCGTTGATTCCAGAGGCGCTCCCGCTTGGTAAAGTCGCTGACGCCCCACTCGGCGTAATCGAAGGCGCCGCCATCCTCGCGCCCCTCGGCCTCTAGCGCCTGTTTGCGCAGGTCAGCCGCCCGGCGCCGCAATGCGTCGCTAACGGCCGGCCCGTCGGTGCTGAGGTCGAGCGCGGTGATATGCTTTAAGACATACGCCTCGTTGCTGGCCATTGTTTCCAATGCAAGCGCAGCCGCGCGGCGTATGTTGTTTGACTCCAGCTCGAGAAACGTTTCGATCTCCGCATCCTCGAATACGTTGGCGGTCCCGTCGGTATCTATGGCCAGCAACCGCACCTTACCAATATCGGTTGTCACGTCTTTGGTAAACGCCATACTATTTCTTGCTCCGCTTGCTGCGCTTTGCCGGCGAGGGCTCCCGCAGCGCGATCTCGCCCTCGGGCATGGGTAGCAATGGCGGGGTCACCTGGGCGAGAAGCTCGGCCAGCATCTCGTTGCCGGCCTGGATCTCGCTCAGGATCGCCGCCATGTATTGCTGATCCACCGTTGCCGGCGGGGGCAATCGGTCGCTCATTAGCTGCCGGTCCCGTTGCTGGCCACCGAGGCCTTGGGATCGAGCAACGTACCGCCAAAGGCCAAAACGCCCTTGTACTCTTGCGACATGCTGAGGAAATCGCCCGCAACCTGGTCGATCCCGCCACCGACGCGCACCGTGTTGGCCAGGCGCTGATAGAGCTGCGGCTCCTGGAAGCCGGCCAGGAAACCGACCTCGAACGCCGGGCGCCCGACCGCCGGATCGCCATGCAGGAACCAACTTGTGTCGCCGTTGGTGGTGGCAATGACCGGGATATAGGGGTTGACGATCACGTCGCGCAATGACGAGCCGATCCAGTTGTCATAATGGATCTCTTGGTTGCTCGCGCCGCCGACGGTCGTCGACCAGACCTGGACCGCGTTCAGGATATTGCGCGCGGTGACCTCCAGGGCCGGCGGGACCTCCAGGTAAGCCGCCTCGACCATGATCGGCTCGCCGTCGGCGTCGGTCTGGGAGCGGAGCACGCTCCAGGCCGTTTGTAGGCCGGCGATTGACAGCGCGGGGTTGCTGGTAACGACGTTGCCATTGCCGGCGCTGTAGAAGGTGCCATCGGGGCCGGTGCTGCCGACGTAAAGATCGGTCACGAATTTGTAGATCGTGCGGGCGCCACCGCGGCCCAGGCGATCCGGAATATCGGTAAAGGCGCCCAGGTCGTCGTTCATCATTGCTTCAAACGAGATCTTTGCGCCCTTCGCGTATTTCTTGGGCGCGTAGGTGTATCCGGTCTCCGAAAGGGCGCCATACTCGATCTCGGTCTGCTCGGGCACGTCGTTCCATTGCCCTTCCAGTCCATCGTTGGCGATCCGGCGAACGGTGCGGAAATCGCGCAGGGTGGCAACCTTCATAAAGCGCCGCCAGCCGCTGGGAAACTCGCGGTAACGGGCCAGGAGCATGCGGTCGAGCACGTCGCCGGTCAAGAGCGGGAAATCGCTCGTTGTGTGCGCCTCGGTGATCCGAATGAGCCCGGGGTAGTTGCCCTCGATCGCCCGCAGCATGGCCGGCGCGCGTGGGGCCAATGCTTCTTGCAGGTAGTAGCTAGGGACGCGGCCGCCGATCAGGTCAGCCCAGAGCGCGGTCGCGCTGGCGACCTGGGCCTGGCGCCGGGCGCTGCGCGCCTCGGTGATCTTCTGATAGCCGTCGAGCTCGCTGTCGGGCATCAGGGTGAAATTGTCTGCCATGGTAAATCTCTCCTCATATTGCCGGGGGTGCCGGCGGTACTATGCCAGTAAGGCCCGACTTACGCGCGGGTATACTCGACCCAGATCGCGGTCACGTACAGGATATCGGTCGTATGCGCGCCCGGCGTCAGCTCAACGCTGAGGGTCTGCGCGCCGGAAGGTACGTCGCCGGCGTCGATCGTGATCGTCTTTTCCGTCGGCGTTGCGTCCAGGGCGGTCGTGTCGTCCTCGACCTTTGTGTCGCCCTCGTTAAAATAGCTATCCGCGCTAATGACCGGAGTGTCGGTTGCGCCGGCCATGTAGGCGCGCAAGTGGATCTCCACGTTGGCGGCGTCGTCAAGGTCGGGCGGCAAGGGAACCTGGAACCCGATCGCGTCGCTGTTGGATGCGGCCCAGGCCAGGCGCCAGGCGCCATCAGTGTCCCCGTTGATCGTCGTCAGGATCGGGGTTGTATCAGACGCCAGCAAGCCGCCATTGCCGGCGGCGTTGATAAAGCTGCCGGTGCTGAGCTCGCGCACGCTGGCCAGGCTAACCGGGATAAATCCGGTTTTAAGCGTGCTCGACAACTTGGCAGCGGTCACCGCGCCGGTTGCGAGATCCCCGGTGTTGACGGTGCCGGTCCAAGCGCCGGCGTCGACCTTGGCGACCTGGATCGTTGCGGTCCCGCCACTGCTGACCGTCTCCATTGCGAAGCCGAAGAAATAGCCCGAGGCCTTTTTGCTCAGCTTGGGGGTATCGGCGTCGACGTAATAGATCGCGTCGCCCACCGCTACCGCGCTGTTGCCTGAGCCATCCACGCCCTTTACCGAAACGTCGACGACGCAAGGGCCAAAATAGACGCTCGTTTCGGTCGAAGTGTTGCCGCCCTCGCCCTCGTCAGTCAAGGCGATCCCGGTGCGCTCGCCAAAGCGAACGGGGCTCCCCGTGGTCGGGCTGGCGGGGTCTGTACAGACGACCGCCAGCGTCCAGCCGGGTTGATTGATAATGTTGTTTGCCATGGTGTTGCTCTCCTCAAATAACAACTATGCCTATAAGTGGCTGGTTAGCGCAGCCGGCCGGCCGCGGCGATCTTGGCCTCGGCCTCGCTCATGCCCAGGATCTGAAACGATTCGACCATGCGGTCGATCGCGCCGTCGCTGGTTGGCTGGGTGGTGTTGGTTGCCGGCTGGCCGCCGCCCATGCCCTCGATCCGGCCGCTGCCCAAAGCGCCAATGCTCTGGAGGTAGGTCGTCTCCTCGCTGACCGCCTCGGCGATCCGGGCGGCGTATGCCTCTTTGTCGAGCGCGCCCTCTCGGATCGGCGGGTTGGCGGTCAATGCCTTTTGCAACCGCGCCTTGGTTAGCTCGGGCAACGTTGACCCGGCCAACGCCTCGCGCACGTAGTCGCCGGCCTCGCGCAGGATCAACGCCTCCTGCAAGCGCTGGTTTTGCGCCTCCAGCTCGGCGATCCGGCCTTGGGCCTCTTGTAACTTGTCCATCTGTTTGCTCTCCTCGGTGCTACGTTGCGGGCGGGCGGCCTCGAATAGTTGGAGGATCTGGCCACCGGCGCCCGGTTTCGTCACGAAATCGATACTCTTGGCGGTGGTGATCTCCTGGATAATCGCCCCCCGCTTGCCCTCGGCCTCGCCTTGCGCGGCGCGCCCGTTGGCGCGGATGCTCACCCCAATATAGGGGGCTAGACTGTCGACCGATTCGCGATAATGATCAATGACCTGGGCGTCGGCGTAGAGCCCGGGGCCGGCCGGCCCGTTGGCTTCCCAGCGCGCGCCGCCGGTCAATACCGCGGCCAGGTCGTCGAGCTCACCCTCCGGCCGCTCGGCCTCCTCGGTCGCGGTCTGGTGGTCCCAGAACATTTGTAAGCCCGGCCCAAACGCCTTGGGTCCGTCGCGCTCCAGCACCTCGGCGGGGTAGTAGCCAGAGCTGCCCCAGCCGGGGGCGATCACCTTGATCGGGATCGTGCCGTCGCGGCGTACCGCTTTTTCGACCAAAGGCACAAACTCGACCGCCAGATCGCCGGCCTCCTCGAGCGCCTCGGCGGGCTGGTCGTCGTCGGGGCCGGCGCTGGGATCGCGCTGATAGAGCCCGGCCGCGCCCTCCTCGATCTTGGCGCGAAAGGCGTCAAGCGCCGCACCGATTGCCGAACTCAGCGCGATCCGCTCGTCGCGGGTCATTTTCCCTTCGCCAAACATATGATCGGCGATCTGGGTAAACTCCAGGTGTAGGCGCGCCTCCAGCCACTCGCCGCAGTTGCGCGCCTCTTGTAAGTTGGTTTTGGGCATGGTAGCCGCCTCCCCTATCATTCGGCCGGCCTCCTCGGCGGGCACATCTCTATATACAATGCTACAGCGACAATGGCCGCCACATTCGCAATCCTGGCCAGGGACGGGCAAGCTGCCCGCCGGTTGCCAGCCCCGCGCCGCGTAGTCGAGGCAATCCTCGCAATGTTGCGCGCTTGGATCAAGGTAGCGGCGCTCCAGGCTGACCATGCCCTCGGCGGCCGGTCGCTGCTCCCGCTCGGCCTGGTAGTAGAGCCGCCGCGCGCTGCCGGCGTAATCGGTCAACCGGGTGCGCAATTGCGCCTCGCTGACGGTCCCGGCCTGGACATCAGCCGCGCTCCCGGCGATCTTGGGGTAGATCGCCTTGACCGCCGCGCCGACTCGACCATAGTCTTGCTGCGTCAGCCGGTCCCAGCCCCCTTTGGCCAGCGCGATCTGCTGTAGGTGCGCGGCCTTGACCTCCTCGCGCATTTGCACCGCCCAAACGGCCGGGGCAATCTCGCCGGCCCGGTAAGCCGCGGTCAATTGCGCCATGCGCTCCTCGTTGCCGCTGACCCGCTCCTCTAGCAGCGCGGTGATCCGCTCGCGGCTGACAAAGCGCCCGGTCTCATTGCTGCGGTAGCGGCCGCCGGCGTAGGTGTAGCCGGGGATCAGGTTAGGCATTGGGCGCCTCGCCGGCGTCTAAAATCCGCGCATAGCGATCGGGTGCGCTGGCGTACCAGTCATTGCGCGCCCGCTCCGCGTCGGCATCGCTGACCCCATTGTCTAATTGCTCAGCCGAGGGGATCCAGGTCACCGGATCGGCCCCGGCGGGCACCATGGCCAGCGCGGCGTTGACGATCTGCGTTGCCTGGGGCAGCGAGTAGCCCAGGGCCACCAGCCGGGCGATCTGCGTTTCGCGGGTCATGATCCCCCCTCCAGCCGGGCCAACAGATCATCCAACAAAGTTAGCGCCTCGGGCGGGGTGCTGCGCTGGCGGTTGGCCGCCTCCAGGATCTGGTTGAGACTGCCGGCCATGCGCGCGGTCGACGTGCGCGCCAGCCAGTTAAGCGCGGCCGGGCGGTCGGCCAGGGCCTCGTTGAGCGCGGCGCGGGCATCGCTGAGCGCGGCGACCTCCTCGGCGGCCTGGTTCAGGTGGTCGAGCCGTTGCAGCCCCTCGGCGAGCTGTTGGATCGCGGCCGCGGTCTGCGCGGCCGCCTCTTTGCGGGCAGACGCCTCGCGTTTTTCCGCGCTTTTTAGCGTCCGGGTAACCTCCTGCACGCCGGCCTCAAACGGGGCCGTGTCGACCACCGGCGCCGGCGGCGCGGGCAACGCCTCGACAAATTGCGCAACCAGCCCGGCCAACGCCTCGCGGATCGGTGCCAGGTCAACCGTGGGCGGCGCGGGCGGTAGCTCAGCCTCGGCAATGTCAGGGTTGCCGGCGGTGCCCCAAACGATCCAGCCCCCCGCGGCCGGACCCTCGGGCGCGGCTGCGAACGACCCCGGCGGTTGCGCCTCAACAACCCCCTCGCGCGTAAATGGTGCGTAGGGCTGGCGGTCTAGCGTGAGCAGCCGGTAGCCTATGGGTTGGCCAGCGTAGCGCCGGCCGAGCTGGGCGCGGGCGGGTGTTCTCATCGTTGTTTGGTCGGTTGCAAAATAAACGTAGCGTCATGGGTCGCCGGCATAAAGTCAGCGATCGGGCTGAGCGCGCCGGAAACGCGGCCGCGGGCGACGATCATCGGCGCCAGACCGCGCTCGGCGAGCCAGGCGTCCAGGTCGGCCGCGTGTTGATCCAATGTTTTGGCGGGTGTCTCTTTTGCTTCGTCGGTCACTCGTTTGATCCTCCTGGTCATTCATCGGCCCCAATATCGACCGCATCGTCGGCGGCGTTAGCAGCCGCGGCCGCGGCCTGGCTGCGTACGCTGTCGCTGACGATCTGCCGGATCTGAATTTTTAGAGCGCGTAGAAAAACCGCGGCTTTTTGATCGTTGGTTAGATCCTCGCCGCGGGCATAAGTAAATCCGTAGGCATCGAGCACCCGGCCAATGGTGGCGTTGGGCGCGTCGCCGTCCTTTAGTGCGTCCAATACCGCCTTGGTGCGTTGCAGTCGTGTCGCCATTATGCACTCGTCCCGTCTGTGATTAATCCCAAATTTGCCAGTTTGGTCAGCAGGTCGGCCAGCGCCGCATTGCCGCCCCGGCTGCCGGTGACGCTCTGTTTGGCGACGGCGGTCGCTGCGTAAAATCCTAGTTTGACCCCGCCGCTATCGCCGTCAATCCTGATCGCCTCTTGCTCCGTGGTGGTGCTGTAGGCTGTCAATTTGACCCGGCTCGCGCGGCTCGCGTCGGTGGCGGTCACCCACTCATAGGTCAGCCGTCCCGCGTCTCTGCCCGCGGTGGTGCTGCTCTTTAGCTGGAAATTGAGAGCCGAACCGTAGCCCGCGGCGGGTGTGCCGCTGGTATTGCGACGCAGGCGCAGAACGTTGAGCACAGTGTTGGTATTGCTGCCGCTGGCAAACATCACAAATTCATCAGTGTTTTTCCATACGTCGCCATCATTGGGCGAGGTGGGTGCGGTGCCGCTGCGGATGCGCAAGGATGAACGCGATGTGGTGGATGCGGGTAAATCTAAGACTGCGGTAGGCGTACCGTTACTAATGCCGATTTGCCCAGTACTAAAATCACCAAATATCAGGGGGTTGGCCGTGCTCGTCGGAGCAATATAGAGTTTGTTGCTCCCCGTTTCAGAAAAGCCTGCTTGGTAGCCTATAAAAATATTGTTGCTCCCCGTCGAGTTGGAGAATCCAGCCTGTGACCCTATGCCTACATTTTGCGCCCCTGTGGTATTGCCCCGCAATGCGTTTGTGCCGACCCCGATATTATTTGCGCCAGACGTGTTGCTAAGCAGCGCCCCGTATCCGACGCCACTATTGTTGTTGCCTGTGGTATTGTTCAGTAACGCATTCATCCCCATCGCGTTGTTCTGGTAGCCATCGGTATTGTTGAATAATGCCGATAGCCCAGATGCTGCGTTGTGGTATCCAGTGGTATTGCTTCGCAATGCGTTCGCGCCGACTGCGCTATTGCTGTGACCAGTGGTATTGTTTAGCAACGAATTATAACCAAGCGCGCTATTGTTGTACCCCGACGTATTTGCCGATAGTGTTTTTGCGCCAACCGCGCTATTTTGGTAGCCGTCAACATTCGCCGCCAATGCGTCGGCACCAAAGCCGCTATTATTTGCCCCGCTGGTGCTTACGCCAGAGCTAGCACCGACAAAAGTATTTCTCGTGCCTGGCCCATGTATCAGGACCACAGCGGCGAGGGTCACTCTACTGCCCGCCGTATCCACCGTCACCACATCGCTACTGCCCGCGGCGTTCTGAATCCGCACCGCCGTCGCGCTGTCAGCGGACGGTCGAATGATAGGCACCACGAGCTGCCCCGTCAGCGTCGCCACACCGCCCCCCGCATACGTAAACCCGCTGTCACCGGCAAACGAACCCGACGAGTTGTACTGCACGTGAGTGTTGCCGCCGCCGGGTGACGTGGTGACATCGGACAAAATAAACTTACTCGTGCCGTTATCCCAGATTATGGCGTAGCCGTCGGTCCCGGCGCCCGTGGTGTCGGTAAAATCGCCGGCGTCGGCGAGATCGTGCGTATGCCCCGCCTCCGCAAATCCGGTGTGCCCGCTGCTGGCATAGTCTAAATTTGTCAGCGCCGCGTGATCGGTTGTGCCACCGCCGCCGGCGCGCACGATCACCCGCTCGGTGCGCTCTCCGCTGGGCATGGCCAGGGTGATAAAGCGCCGATCCTCCCAGCTCCAGACCAGCGCCTGGCCATCCTCGCGCGGCCCCAGCTCGCCCGGCCCATCGATCAGATCCTGGATCCGCTCAACCGGCAAAAATGCGGTGCTCATTATGCCGCCTCCCGCAACTGGTGCAAGCGGCTGCGGAACTCGCGCACCGTCTCGCGCAGGCTCTCCATGGCGTCGGCCTGGGGCGGCTCAGCCGCGGGCGCGGGATCGCGCTCGGGCCACTCGGCCGCGCGGTTGCCCTGGGCGTCGGGCGGGAATAGTTGATCCAGGATCTCGTCGACGTCATCCTCGCCCAGCGCAACCAACATCATGCGGGCAACGGTCACCAGATCCAGGGTGCCGGCCGGGCCTTTGCCGTCGAGGGTTGCCGCGCTGACCACCGCCTGGACGCGGGCCAACAGGTCGCCCGAGACAATGGGCGGGAAATCAATATCGACGTGGGGGTCAACATCGCCGGCCCACTCGACCGACTCGCTGCGCTGGCCATCCTCTAGCTGGGCGACGATCGACCCCTTGCCCCTGAGCGCGCCCCGCGGCGCCTTGACCGCTTGCAATAGCACGTAGTCAAAGATCGCCATATACACGTCGGCCCAGAGTGTTTGGCGGTTGCGCATTTTGAGCTCGGTCGGGCGGTCCAGGCTGGTCGCGGTTGCCAACGTGCCGACTGACACATCGCCGAAAAACGTTTCAGGCAACCCCACCGCGGCCGCCACCATCAGCAAGATCCGCCGGCCATCCTCCGCGCCAACGGTCGCGCCGGCGGTGCGCACCGGCTGGAGCGATACGTCGGGGCCGCTGATAAAGGTAGAGCCCGCGACCGGCGGGGGGTTGCTGTCGAGCCCGGTGCCGGCGTTGCCGTAGGTGGTGCTCAACTTGGTCTTGGCCGCGGCGATCCCCTGCTTGCCCCCTGGCGTTTGCAATTGAAATGCAAAACGGCGGTAGGCCCGCACGATGCTGGCCCAATCCTCTAAAAATTCCTTGTATGCCCGCGCCCAGTCAATGCTGGCGTAAATCTCGCTGATCCCGAACATGTGATCGGCGTAGCCGCCGCTTTTGACGTGGTAGATCGGCGCGGCCCACTCGACCGGGTAGCCGCCGATCTGGGCCGGCTTGCTGGTTGGGTTGTGGCGCCAATCGGGGTAGTAGGCGACCCGCTGCGTGGTCGCAATCGCGCCGGTGTTCAGGTCGAAGGTTTCCTGCGTCCAGCGCCGGCGGTAGTACCAGGGCTCTTTGCGGTCCTGGGGGTTGCGGATCACCGTTTCGATCTCGCTAAACGGGATTGTACGCACCCGCACCCGGCCGGTCGCGGCGTTGGTGAATAGGCAAAAGAAAATGTTTCCGTCGGTCTGGAGCTCTTTTTCTTTTTCCTGGATCGCTTGGTGGCTGAGCTCGGCGACGTTTTTCGGATCGTTGAAAAAGCCGGTCAATACCTCGTCGATCTCGCTGTCGTTGGCCTTGACGCTCCAGCCCTGACCCCACACGTAGAGCTGCTGGACCTCGATCCCGCGTTTGACAACCGGATTTTTGATCGCCATCACCCGCGCCAGCTCGACGATCTGCCGCAGCCCGTCGCGGGTGAACTCGGTTTCGGCCTCCATGGTCAGCCGGCGCCAGTCGATCGATTCCAGGGCGAGCTCGAGCGCGGTCATGCGCTCGACCAATGCGCCATTTTCCTGCATAAGCGCGTCGGTCGCCTCGCGGGCCTCTGCTTCCACCTGTTTGATCGTGCGTCTGGGCATTTGCGATCCAAATAAAAAAGCGCCACCGATCCGGTTGGATCTTGGTGGCGCTCGTAGGCGCTCATAGCGTGGCGCTGTCTCTGCGGTTGGGTAGGGGCGGCGTCCCGCCCCATTTCGATAGGGGCGGCGTCCCGCCCCTTTTTTTAAGCCCTGTAGGTGGGCTAAAAAATCGTAGTTGTGCGGGGCCGGCGATAATAATCGTCGGCCCCTAGCCAAAGCCTGCCTCTCTGAGCATAGCCTCAGCCCGATTATAGCACGCCTGTGCTATCGCCGTCAATATGGCCAAAGTCGACGCCGGCCATTTCACACCGCCGGCGCTGTAGCGGCCGGTAGTCGTCGAGCAATACCTCGAACCGCTCGCCCCGGATCATGACCTCGATCCGGTCGGCCTCGGGGTCATATCGAAACGCCAGCCGGTTGCCGGCCTCTTTTATGCGCACATCTCTATAGGCCATCGTGGGGGATCGCCTTGACGACGAGATCGCCGTCGATCCAGGTTAACTCTATACTGTAGGGGTGCGGCTCCTCAGACTCTCGCACCGGCTCGAATTGGGGCGCATAGGCGACATAATGGATCGAGTTGGAGGGCCAGTCATACTCGGCGCGGGCGATCACCATGCCGGCGAAAATTCTGGCCAGCGTCTCGTCGGGCGCCGACTCCAGCGCCCAGCGGGATAAGCGGAAACGACCGAGCCGGCGCTCGGTCACACAGTTGGAGATCTGCTCTTGCTCGCTCAATTTACCCCTCCTCTATCAATATGGCGAAATTGACAACGCCTCGTCATGCACCACCAGCCCGACCTGCAGCTCGTGTAAATGCTCAGCCATCCAGACCATTAAGCAGCGGGCGATTACAGTGTCATCGTGCGCCCCCTCGGGCGCGCCGTAGCGGCTGCGGCCGGTGACCGGGCTCACGATCCGCTCAAAGGCCTCCAGCTCGGCGCGCCAGGTCGGGTCATCCTGGAATTGCCACTCCTCGCGCTCAAACGCTAGCGCCAAGTTTTCGACTAGGGGCGGCTTGCTGGTCGCGGTCGTCATAAATGGGACCACCGGCAAGCCCTCGCGCTGTAGCTCCTCGATATTGGGATCGCCGATGCTGTTATGCTCAGCCAGGATCGCCGCCGGCCGCCAGTGGTCATAGAGTGCCCGCAGCCGGCCGCGTTGAAAATGGTAATCGATCTGATTAAACCGATCGCGGGCGACCTCCCGCCGACAATCCAGGCAACCGATCGAGATCGCGGTAAAATCATCTTGTTTGCCCCAATCCAGGCCGGCGACGAGCGTATGGCCGATATGCTCGGCCGGGTCGGTCGCCGGGGCTGCCATGCAAGCCGCGATATTGCGAAAGACAATCCCGCCCTCAACAAACTCGGCCAGCCATTCCTGCTGGTAGGTCGACTCGGGAACCCGGCTGCGCACCAACGCAAAGGCGCGGCGTATGTTGGGGTTGGGGTTGTCGCCGGTCGGCGCTTTCCAACTGGCGATCTCCTCGCCCCGTTCCACGCCCCGCAGCCACTCGCTATAAAACCAGTTTTTGCCCTTGGGGGTGCTGATCAAAATGGCGTCGCCCCCATAGTCGGCCAACGTCGGCATAATGGCATCGGACCAGGCTGTCTCAGGGATACGCGCGGCCTCATCGATAACGACCAGGTGAAACGCCTCGCCGCGAATGCTGTCTATATTGTCGCCGCTATAGATCCCCAAAAAACCGCCGCGGCTGGTGGTGATCGTGCGCTCGGCCCGGCTGACCGCCATGCGCCGGGCGGTCACGTCCTTGGTAGTGGCAGCCAGCAGCCAGCGCCACATGGGCCGGGTGTTTTTGTAGGTCGGCGCGATCCAGGCAACCCGCCCATGCTGGGCCAACGCGTTTCCGCAAACGGTCCCGCCGAGTACCGTTTTGCCCCATCTGCGGCCCATGCTGAGTACCTTCGTGCGGGCCGGGTGCAACGCGATCCGCATCTGATCAGCCCTCAGTCTCGGCAGCTCCATCGCCCAGCCCCTTGCGGTAATCCACAAATCGCACTTGGATCGCGTCGCCATCGGGGCCGCTCACCTCAGCCGACGACTTCGCGGCCGTTTCCACGCCGGCCCGATCCAGCAGCCCAAAGGCCGCCCGCAAGATCGCCTGATCGTCGCGGCTATCGCGCAATACCTCCAGCACTTTGCGCACCGCCAACGGCGAGGCCAACGCCAGCAAGCGCGCCGCCTCCTCTAACGATCGCGCGCTCTCGCCATCTTTCCAGCCGCGGGCCAGCTTCTCGACGTTTTCCAGCACCGACGCAAAAATCGGATCTTTGCGCCACTTGCCATGATAGATCGCCCGGCTACAGGTGTCGGGCCGTTTCCAGATCGCCTCCTCGGGCGTGCCGGCGAGCCGGGCGTCGACCAGCGCGATCACCGTGTTGCGCTTTTTGGTCGCGTTGGGGGCGGTCAGCCGGCCCAGCTCGGCCGCGGCCTGGGCTTGCCAGTCAGCCATTGACGCGCTCGATCTCTAGATCGGGGAACGCCTCGGCCATGCGCTCAAGGATTACAGCGCAATAGGCCGGCGATATTTCGACCGCTCGGCAGCGCCGGGATAGGTTTTGACAAGCAACCAAGGTGGTGCCGGAGCCGGCGAAGGGTTCATAGATGAGATCGCCGTCATCTGTAAAAAGCTTAACTGCCCTTGACGGCAGCTCTAACGGAAACATTGCAGAATGAATCGAATTGCTTTTCACGCTTGGGAATTCCCAAACGCCGCGCCATCCCCATTGTTTATAGTCCTCGTCAGTCAATCGCTTTTTGTACTTTGGTTTGCGTCTTGCGAACGTTCCCAGAAACTCGAAATCATCAACAGGCTTATAAGTTTGTAGCCAATACGGATTCTGACCTGCCCATGCTGGATCTTTTACCCAAATCCGAGAACTAATCATGCCATAACCGAGTTTCCTGATCTCGTTCTCCATCATGGCGAAATTGCTTGTTTCAAAATCGCCGCCAGTTCTTTTGTTCCCTAGATTCACAAACCACAAATCAGACGCATTGATTGCAGCAGAAAAGCATCCCCGGACAGTTTTTAACCACTCGTCTACGCCGCCTATTTCGTAATCCTTGCCCACGCCATAAGGTGGAGAAGTAACAAGAAGCGCCGCCCGCTCCCCACCCATCACCCGCGCCACCGTCGCCGCGTCGGTGCAATCTCCGCAGATCAGCCGGTGCTCGCCAATGCGCCACAAATCGCCCGGCTGCACTTGCCACTTCTCCAGTAACTCGGCCGCCCGGTCGATCTGCGGCTCAGCGTCGCCGGCCTCGCCCCCTCCCCCACTGCCGACCTCAGCCAGCAGCGCGTCAAACTCTGAGCGATCAAACCCTATGGCCTCGATCAACCGCTCATCATATTGCCGGCTCTCCTCCAGGATCTGCGCCAGTTGCGCCTGGTCGGGGTCACTCAGCCGGCCCAACTCGTTGTCGGCGGCGATATACGCCAGCGCCAGCTCCTCGGGATAGCCATCGGGCAACACGTCGGCGCGCAGCTCAGCCCAGCCCAGCGAGAGCGCGGCCTCGACCACCCCATGACCGGCGAGGATATAGCCGGCCCAGACGACGATTGATCGCACCTGGCCGAACATTTCCAGGCTCTTGGCGATCCGCTGGATCTGGCGGGTGTCGTGGCGGTTATAATTGCGCGGGTGGGGCGTGTAGTCGGCAAGCTGGATCGTTTGGTTGGTGGGTTTCATATGGTATGTTTCTGGTATACTTTTTTTCTACTCTGTGCAATCCGGCGGCCGGGCCGCCGCTCCTCACTTCGCGCGCCGCTCATTGTCTATGCGAAGGCGGGGCAAAGGTGGGATGGAAGCGGAATCGAACCGCTCACCACAATTACACTCTCGGCTAGCCTCACCGATAGCATGCAATCGCAGACCTACCAAGGTTCCCATATCATTCATTTCTATCAACAAATTTCAGAACCATTTGCACCATATCGTACACGTCAAGTTTTGTATAAATATTAGACAAATGCTGTTGCACTGTTCGCTCACTGAGTACTAGCCTTCGTGCCAATTCCTTGCTTGACGTGCATCCGTCAAAGACCGCATCAATGATTTCAATTTCGCGTTGCGTCAACCCGTATTCATACCGGCGGCGAGGTGTGGGGATCCTCTGCGGTCGTCGCCGCCGATATGGCAACTGATCCCATCGCATAGTGGGCGAATTATTCATCTGTCGTCCTTAGTATCAATTGTCGCAGAATCCATTATTTCTTATTTGCGATGCCGACGAATACCACCCTACGAACAAAGTCGCTATAGTACCTTTTCGCAAAACAGTGAATACACTCGTCAGTGCCGTTGCAGTCCCCCTCCGGCCCGGACCCTACCGCGCAAAGTGTTGCTACCGCCCATATCAGCTCATCTACAACAACATCATGTGGTAGCTGGCGAATTCTGTCGCCGAGGCTGTCTATATGACTCATCGCGTGGCAGACCCAGAATCGCCGATTGATCCTGAAGTCCCCCCCCAGGTGATAGTGTAGGGCGGCTTAAACGTCGGCTCCACGTTGATCCCCGGCCAGTAGTCTGCTAGACCGAAATACTCCACACGCTTGATTGTGCCATTCTTGCGGTACTCTACCGACTTGATACGCGGGCAGCGCCCGGTGTGCGGCGGTTTCCCGCAATGTTCACAGGTGTATGTGGTGGTAGTCTCCATCGTGATTTTCATAATTGACCTTTCTCCTCACTCTCCAAACAGGAGCGCACGATCGCCTCGAAGTGGGTCTGCGCGTTCCGCTTTGCCTCGTCAAGCGTATCGCCCCACTTGGGCCAATCTGGATCATCGCGCTCAACCACGTAACAGGGGGACTCTCCTATCGCCAGCCAATCCGTCTCGTCGAAATCGGCATCGTGGGGATCTTCTTTCCAGCCCTTCCATGTAATTCTGTAGTCACCAATCGGCGTCTTTCCAATTACGTGGTCATAGGGGCAGTCTTCATCCGGCCGGCGGTGCTCACCCCATTGAATTTGTCTGATCGCGCCCACTCGCTCCCCCTCGGATCTCCCGCACCATTGCGCTTAACGCCCGTTGCCACCATGTAGCGGGATCATGGATCGGGCAGTTGCACTCTGGCACAAAACAACTATAGCGATCAACGTACTCGCAGGCATGGCCGCACCAGCCGTTACAGAGGTAACCGAGATAAAATCTCACTCGTCACGCTCCCAGTATTTCGGCTTAAACTTGGGGCAGGGCGGCGTAAATGCCCAACGCGCCACCCAGCCGACCGCGATCCCAAAGAGGATCAGCAGAAAATCGACCAGCTCCGGCGGCGTTGATTCTGCCATGGTTGCCCCCTCACGTAATGCGCCGGCCGCCTGGCCGCCGCTCCTCGTAATAGCTGCGCTCGATCTCGTCGCAATACACGTAAATCCGATCCATGGGCCAAAGGGCATAAGCGCCCGACTCGACCACCAGCCGGGCCAGGGTACGCACGCAGCCGGCGCGCACGCCGGGATCATCCAACTGATAGGGCATGGTCATGATACGGGGGTATTGCGGCTGCGCTATGCACGATGATAAGACGACGACACCAGCCGCGATCAATTTGATCACGGGCTCCTCGCTCAGCAGCCGGCGCGTACCTCAAACGGGATCAGTAGTAACGCCGGTTGCATCATGCCGGCGGCGACGCCGGCCCGCTCGTAGGTCCAGCCGCCGGGGGATAGGGCTGGAACGATCGCCGATTGTTGGGATCGCGTCTCTTTGGGGCGCTCCTGGATATAGAGCCGCGGCGTCTGGTCGGGTATAGTGCGGTCGAGCCCTTGCCAATTCTCGGCCACGTAGATGATCGAGGGCGCCCGGGCCACCGTCACCAGCAGGTCAAAGGTCAGCCGCTCACCGGGGCAAAGCGCCCGGGGATAGGCGCCGGCCGGGGTGATATCGGTATAGGCAAAGGGGGCCAGCCGGTCGCTTGCCATCCGCAGGAGGGCGATCATCATCAGGCAGGCATAGATCGCGCCGCCCACCAACACGATCGAAACGCCCGCCCGCCAGCGTCTGGTACTCATAGCCCTCCCCGCGAAATTGTGCGCAATAGGGTCACCACCAGCACCGCCAGCAGCCCCAGCTCGATCAAATGGATGATCGACAATACCACCAGCCAGGTCAGGTAATGGCGCAGGGTGCGCACGATCCCGATTGTCAGCCCGCGCCGGTCGCCAAAAACGAACGTTTCCAGGTCTCGGATGCGTTGCAGCGCGGTCAACTCCTCGCGCTCGGGATCCCAATTGCTGGCCCGGTCAAAGTGGATATTTACATTGTTGTCTGAGCGGTCGCGGCCGGCGAAGTCACCGCCGCCGGTGTTGGCATTGCCACCCACCGCGCCACCGCCGCCCGTCTGCACGTCGCTCATTAGCCACCAAAAATAGATCGGGGGGATCTGGTCTGTAGTAATCATGGTTGCCCCGCATACGCTCAGTTTTTACGCCAAATATAAGGCCCGGCGTCGCCCCGCTCACCGCGCTCAGTCAGCCGTTGTTTTAGCCGGTAGACCGCCGCCTCGATCAAGGCCTCGGCCTCGTCTTGGTCAAGGCCGGGGAAACGCGCTGCCAGGCGTTCGGCCACCCACTGGTAACGCAGCTCACCGGGGAGCGCGTCAAACATCTGTTGTGCAGCCGCGACCAGCGTCTCAACAAAAGCCCGCCGCGCCTCCTGGCTGCCCTTTTGCCACTCGCGATAGGCCTCGTAGCTCAGCCAGGTCACCAGCGCCAGCCCTACACCCGCAAAAAGCAGATCCATTGCTATAGCTCCCCGGTTATCTGCCGAAAATAGCGATCTACGTCCTCGCGCCAGGCCTCCAGCGCCGCGACCCGCTCGGCCAGACTGAGCGTCGCGTCGGGCGGTGGCAGCTCGCCGGCCGCGGTCGTTAACTGGAAACGGATATAAAAACTATGGTGCCCGATCGTGTTCCAAAGCTGCCCCAATGGCCCGCGCTCGTCGGGGTGGCGCGTGTGTAGGCCGTCGACCGCATCGGTCGCCCGGTTGGGGTCAGCCAGCCAAACGGTCAGCGTCTGGTTGATATACATGTCAAGGGAGCCGGCCGGCTCGCTTAAGGGTTTATCTAGCGGCCGCGGGGGTGCGGCCTCATCTTGGCGCCGGCCGTGCCAGGTCCAGCCAATGCGCAACGCCGGATCGAATACCCGCCGGCCCTGGGGATCAACCACATCGACATAGACATTATGCCGGCCGCGGTTTTCGCTTGGGCTCAAATGGCGCACCTCGACCGCGCGCCAATAGGTCGCGCCCGGCGCAACTATGGCCGGGATAATCGCTACATCGTAATCGATCGCCTGGTTGGCGTTGCTCATGTAATCCCCTTGGGGAGAGGCAGCCCCACCGCCGCCCCTCCCCACCAGTCAGGAGGAACCGCCGCGCCGCGGACCCCTTGCGGGCATCCTTGACCTTTGCGCGCGGAGTTTGGCAGGTCACGGCCCCGGGCTAGTCTTCTCGACGGGAAAGGAAACGAAAACCGCCGCCGCGCGATACCCGGGTGGCATCCAGCGTACTATGCGATTGTGTGCGGTGTGGGCGACAACGGAGGGGCAACGGAGCGCCGCGGGGTCGGCGCCCACTGTTGCCAGTATAACATGTGAACCTTACGGATTACAAAAGACGAAAACAAACGTTCTACGCGAGGGCGAGGGTGGGGTTTGGTTGGGTGGTGGGGTCAGAAAACCGGATAGCGCCGCCGATCTGATCGGCTGACTGAACAATGGCCCGGTGTTGCGGGTGGCTGAGCACAACCCGAAACATGCCGGGGAGTACCTCCTGGCCGCGGTAGTTGCGCAGCATGGATCGCAACTCCCGAGCTTTCTGCTGGTCGGATTCGGTGACTGTAATGAGATATTGGCGATAGGTCGAAAATCGTCTTGACATAGTAACCCCCTTTCTCCGACGCCCTCATTATACAATGGTTATACAATCCTTTCAATCCCCTTGCAGTTTGCTTGCTACACGAGGCGAAGGATCTGACTCCTTACAACCGATTAACAATATAGCGGTTGCCCGACCTGGGCCGGCGCTCGTTTCCCTCCGACAATTGACGAGCGCCGGCCAAACAAAAAGGGCGACCCCCTGGGCCGCCCCTCTACTTGATTCGATTGTGCGCTAATCCGACTTAATATAACGCCTCTCCCGGCGGGCCTGAATCAGGCCCAGATCGCTCCTCAGATCCTGCAATATCCGCCTAACAACCGATCGCATATCCGCCCGCTCGCCTCGCTGGCGCCGGGGATTCCAGATCACATCGTTTTGCATTGGGTGCTCCTATGTTGGTGTGATGGGTAGCTGCCGGGGGCAATTAGAGTATAGCACAAATATTCTGTAATTCAACCTCGATCGTGCCAATGTCTCCAGTCGCAAATAGGGCAATGGTTGCCGTCCTCGCCGGCGATCACAACCGTCGATCCAAAGGGGCACTCATGGGACCCGGCGTCAAATGCCAAAATGGGCAGATCGTCTGCCTCTGTGCACCAGTCGCAATACCAGCCATGTCTGGTGATAATCTGCTCACCACCGCAATCGCAATCCCACCGGTAGATCAAGCTCTCTTTTCGCATGGCGCCCGAGTGCAATTTCCAGAACGCGCGCCGCCGCGATCCCTCGTTGCGCATTCCGTCGATATGCGCCTCATACTGGTCGCGCATTTTCCTTAGCGCCGCGACGATATTCCCGCGCCGGGGGTCTTCTACTTGCGCGGCCTCTTTGATCATCTCGTCAGTCCACAATGGTTCATTGCTCATGGTGTAGGCGCCTCCATCGCCGGGGTTGGCGTCGCCGCCCAACTCGTCGCACTCATGGCCAGCGTTGGCCCGGCCGCGACGCTGGGAATGTATACAGTATGCACCCGCGCGGCCCGGACCTCGTTGCCCAGCCAGGCCAGGGTGATCACCGCGACGACCGCGATCGCAATCGCCCGCGTCGCCCGGCTGGGCTCCGCAAATGCCAGCGGGTCGCCGTCATACTCCCGGCAAGCTCGGCATTTGACCCCGCCCGGCGAGGGGTCGCCGCAGTCGGGGCAGGTGTTGGCCGAGAGGCCGGCCAGGGCATTAGATAGTTTATCGTATTGTTGCTCGGGGATCATTGCGCGCCCCCTTTGACGATCTCTATAATATGGGCCGGATCGATTGCGTACAGCGTGCGCGACGACCTCGTATTGCGGGACGCTGCAAAAAATACCCAGCGATCCTTCCCGGCGACCGACTTGCGCAACGGGGTATCAAATGGAGCGCCCAACACGCTCAGCTCGTCAGTGTGGCGCCGGTCGGTGGGAGATTGCCCTATGGAGATCTTCACAAGATCGCCCGGCTCGATCTCCGGTAGTAGTGATAACTGCTCGCTCATTGGGGTAAACCCTCCTTGATAAGATATTCCACCGCCGCCTTGACGATATCGGCGTGGCATGGTTTCGGGTGGCACCAGCAGCCGAGCGCAACGTCGCCGGCCTTGGCAGCCTCGACAATCCCGGCCAGAGCCTTGCTTTGCGCGCTGTCGGGATCCTGCATCCGGCCCCATAGCCATGATCGGTATTGCGCCAGGCAATGACTCCGCAACGACTCATTGATCAGCGGGAACGGATTACCCAGGGGCGATCCATACCAAGCCGCGTAGGTGCGGCCGACATAGACAAAGCCGGCGGGCATCTGTTCGGGCTGTTTGCCGCGGACGCTGACGACCGTGATCATGGGGCGCGCCTCCTATGCGCTGCGCAGGCTAACCGAGGGCTTACCCTCGCGCCGAAACGCGAATAGCTCGGGGTGATTCAGGGCGAAGCCGTCTAGCGCTTTGCTGTCCCAGGTCACGCGGCCGGCGGTGTACACCGCATTAATCCCGGCGGCCTTGACGGTCGCGCCATGCTCAGCCACCAGCGCCTTGATCCGCAATTCCAGATCGCTGATCGTGTAACCGGCCACCAGATCGCGGTCGCCATACTCGGCCTCGATATCATCCAGCGCCGCCCTAACCTCGGGCGGGATCACCGAGGCGATCGCCGCCTCTTTGTCGAGTCGTAGCACCTCTTTGGCCGCGCGGGCCTCTGCCAGGTCGGCCAGTAGTTTGGTAATTTGCTCTAGCATTGGGGTCACCTTGCCGGCTACCAGGCCGCCGGCGGGGCTCGTAGTTGGTTGGATGGTTGCCTATCGGCCGCGCATGGCCTCTTCTACGCGATCGGCAAGGTCGCCATGATCGCTATAGTCGTTGGATTGCTCGCAGCTATAGACCGCGAGCGCCAGGATCAGCGCCAGTAATAGGTTGACGAGCTGGCGGTAGTTGAGGGTAGGTTGCGCTATTGCCATAAGAGATCGCCATCCTCCTCGCGGTTGGGCTCGGGCCGATCGACTGGCTGGTTGATCCGCTCCTCTTTTTCGACCCGCTCCTCGATGCCCTTGATCACCTGCCAGGAGCCGGGGGCCTCGTCGGCCTCGTCGTCGGGGTAGTCCAGGCTAAAAGCAATCTTGAGCGCCTTTTTCTCGGCCCGGCGTACCGCAACGCTGTGCGGCGTTTCGGTATTGGGCACCTGATCCGACCGCCACTGCTTACTAACCTCATACGCCTCTTTGCGCCAAATGCCGACGGCGACCACCGGCTCATAGGGGATACCCAGCTCCTTGCACTCCCTGGCCACATCCAAGCGCCAGAGGGTACACTCAACGCCGATATCGTCGGGGTGGTAGCGGTAGTTAAGCGCTTGCAGCTCGTCGGCGGTCATATCGCGAAAGGTGGCGGTATATTTGGCCTGGCGTTGGGCCGCGCGGCGCCAGGCTGAGATCCCAACGTTGACGATCCATTTTGACGGATCGTTGCCGGGGTTGCTGTAGACGCTGTAGACCTGCACGTCTCCCGAAAATGGGTCGAGCCGATGCAGGTGGGCGATCTGGGCAGCTTTCCAGATCACGGTCGCCGGGGCCTCGCTTGCGCCCGGTATCATCGATCGCATACGCTCGGATAGCGCCACAATGCGATCGGTATGGCCGTAGACGTCGGCCGGCTGCGGTTTTGTGATTGCGTTACTCATAGTGTACTCCTTGCTGGTAGTTTACGCTCAGTTGAGGCAGGCTGAGCGGGTCTACTTCAGGCTATCCAGCAACCGCTGGATCTGCTCGGTGTCGACGCTGTCCTGGTTGGGCTCGTTGACCATGGGGGGGATCCCCTGGCCATCCCAGCGCTGCCAGGCTGACACGATCTCGGTGTTGTCGGTGCCGACCGTTTCCGCGGTGACCGCTCGGCCGCCGCGGATAGCTGCAAGCACCCGATCGTATACGGTAGCCATTAGGCGGCCTCGCTATTCCAAGAGACTTCAAAAACGGGGCGCTGCCGGCCGGTCAAAATGGCCAGGATTGCGCAGCCCTCGGCGTATCCCTCGTTGTAGGCGTGCCAGGCCGGCGAGCCGATCGGGAAATAGGCGCTCCCGCGCTGGTCGCGCTCGTCGGTGGCATCCTCACGGCCCCAGCCGGCGGCGTGGTCGAGATCGGGGTGGGTGGTGGTGGTTGGCGCGGTTTGCGCGCGCGTGGTAGTTTGTGCTACTGTAATCATTGTCTAATCCTTTGCTAGGGGTTTTGACCATGGCCCGGGGGTGTTACAGCACCCGCTGGGCCTCCTCATTTTGGTGGGTAGGCTAGACCTAACCACCGATTCCAAACTAAAATCGCGAATACCCGATCCTGCTTGGGGTAGAGCCGGATCTCGACGCCCAGCACACAGATCCCGCGGTGGATTAGGCCGGTGTAGTGTACGCTGGGCGTATCCTCGGTGTAGCTAAGAAATTTCATGCCCGGGGTTTCCAGACGATCAAGCGGGTCACCTGGTCGATCACCTTCGCGCCGCGGGGCTCGGCGTAGTCGATTGCATCAAAGAGATTCGCGAATGCTTTGCGGCCGACGGTGTAGCGGTTGATTGCGTTCATCTTAATTGCTCCTGTTTTCTGGTGGTTTACGTTGCCTTGACTCTCCATTCATGGCCCGGGCTTGTCACCGGCTGCGGCTGGATTAAGGCCGGGGCGATTGCTCGCCCCTTCGTTGTTATGCCCAGCAGAGGTCGTCGCTGCCATACTCTGCGATAATCTCTTGCCGGCGGGCCTCTCGCTCTGCGTCCCGTTTTGCCCAGCGGGCTACGCTGCGCTTGCTTTCCATCTGGAGGGCGAAGCGGCCGTCACTCTCGCGGGCCTGGCTGTTGGTGGTGGTCTGGGTCTGGTTGCTCATCTTGCGCTCCTGTTTGGCTAGTCGTTTGCTTGCTTCGTTGGTCTTAGTATACCACGCTCATGTTGAGATGTCAATATGCGGAACCTTAAATTTTTTGTCTTTTGCTCATGGGATATTGACATCATATAATGAGAGTGCTATAGTTATAGCGTAGCCAGTAATTAGGGCTGCGCAACGCCAACCAAGGGGAGTGGGATGATTATGTGGAAACTCAAGACCCTGTTAGGTCGTTGCGAGGATAGAGGGATCGGCGGGATTACATACGAGGAAATTTACAAGGACACCGGCGTACCGACCAGCACGATCACGAGCATAGCGCGGAACCAAGCAAAGCGCGCCGATCTGCGGACAATCAGCCGGCTCCTGGACTTTTTCTCTAAGAAACTCGGCGAGGACCTCACAGTCAACGATCTAATGGAGTGGAAGCGCGATCCGGTCAATAGCAATTAACATTTTTGTAATTGCGTGGTAAATTTACCACTACACAACCATCGCCGCCAACACTCCAAATAGAAATGGCCCTGGTAGCCGCCAAGCATACCCAGAGCCATTCCCGTATCTGAACCTTAACAAACGCAGACCGCTGCCCGTATAACCCTAGATGAGCAGATGATTTACTCGGCCCCTAGTGCCGGGCGCTAAGGAGGGCATACGGAACCAGCGCGAGCCATAGTCTGTTAAAGCTATTTTTCGCTTGCGCTCCAGTATAGCGCGGTTGCGAATCTATCGCAATTTGTGCGCCATTACAGGAGTAGCAAGCTAGTTTTCCCGGCGGGGATCGAACCCGTAAGCCAGCCACGCCTGGCCGGGAAGAAAGAAAAGGAAACAATGAACACCCAAGCATTCACCAATGAACAGACCGAAGCGATCCGCGAAATCGTTCGCGAGATCATCAGTGAGCCACGAGAGGGGCCGACGGCCATGCAAAAGGCCACCGCCCAGCTCCGTGTTATTGACGCTCACAGGCTCGAAAAGCTGGCCAGCCAACAGGCCAAATTGCTGACCGAATCCGAGCGCGCTAAGGGCGCGATTCCGCGCACCCCAATGCTCAACGCCGGGCAGCTCGACAGGTTGCTCGATCAGCAGGCCGCGTTGCTTAGGCTTATCGAGTCATGTCGTCAACAGAGCCCAGCGCCTGACGCCACCGCTCCACGCTCCGCTGAATGATACCTATTACCTCCTCGTAATCGTCGCCTTGCTGGGTCAACGGCTCCGTCAGCGCCCTGGCAAGGCTGTCGATTGCGCTGCGATCCAAAACTCTCCGCATAATCAACAAGTGAACCAAGGAATCAGCAATCATTAGGCCGGCAAGGCTCAGTGATTCAGGGCTGTGAACTTCGCGTTCTGGGTCCATAATACCTCCAACAGAAAGGAGACTCGGTAACATGGCGAGGGAAGTGCCCTTGACAAAGGGCTATGTCGCCATCGTTGACGATGCAGATTACAACGAAATCACACGATGGAAGTGGTCATATAGCGGCGGTTATGCTGTGCGCAAGGTGCAAACCGAGCGGGGCACAAAGTCGCTAGGAATGCACCAGCAACTCATGGGAACCCCGGCCGGCATGGTAACGGATCATATAAACGGCGACAAGCTCGACAACCGCCGCAGCAATTTGCGAGTTTGCACCTATGGCCAGAATACGGCCAACCGGCCGGCGGATAGAGACAACAAGCACAGCCCCTATAAGGGGGTGACGTTGCGCAAGGGGCGGAAGGCAAACCCGTGGTCGGCATGGATAACGAGCGGGGGCCGGCGTCAATACCTGGGCGTCTTTCCGACCGCTAAGCAGGCAGCCAGGGCATACAACGCCGCTGCGATCGAGATACATGGCGAGTTTGCCTGGCTGAATGATGTATAAAGGGGTCCCGTACGCGATTCGAACGCGCGACCTCTTGGGCCACAACCAAGTGCTCTACCGCTGAGCTAACGGAACCATAATATTGACCTATGGGGCTGGAACCACAATTCAGAACTTGACCTCCAACACTGGATAATAAATCCAGTGCTCTACCCTCGCCGCTTTCCGCGGATCTTTTCGTCGGTCATGCGCTCCGCAAATTCCCGGCTTAAATCATCAGTCAACCACCGGGCGTAATGCTCCGCGGTCGTCGTGATCCGGCTATGCCCTAGCACCCTTTGCACCAGCGACATATCGCCGCCCTTGTTGAGCAAATACATCGCGAGCCCATGCCGGAACGCATGGGGGTTGATGTAATCGACGCCGGCCGCCTGGCAACGCCTACGCAGCATCTGGCGCACGCCGTTGGCGGTCAACACGCCGCGCGGGGAGAGGTCGCCCCGCGCCGACAAAAAGAGCGCCGATGCCTCAGCCGGCGGACGCGCGTAGACGTAGGCCACAAACGACTCGACAACCGGCGGCAAAAGCGGCACGAGCCGCGCCCCCGTTTTGCCGGTTACCGTAACCAGTTTAGTACGCACGTCAAAGGCGGCGGCGTTGCAGCCGATCGCCTCGCCTACCCGTAACCCACACAAAAATAATAGATGGATGAGTAGCCGATCGCGCAGATCGACCCAGGTCGTTGGCGCGATTGAATCGATGAGTTGTCGAAACTCGTCGAGTTCGGCGCGCCGCTGTATTTTGCGCTTTGCCGGCTGACGCTTGATCGCGTCTACCGGCGACGCCGTAATATGGCCCTCGCTAACAAGCCAACGATAAAAGATTCTAAGAGTGCGGTGGTCGCCGTCTACCGTTTCCGGGGCAACCTGGGCGGTGCGGTGGGCATAGTACGCGGCGATTGTTTGCCGGGCGAGGATATCGGGGGCGGCCTGGCCAGCCAGCCAGCGGTAGTACACGCTGAGGTGGTCCGCGTACCATTGGATCGTCGCCGCGCTCAACCCCTCGGCGCGACGTGCATCGAGAAAGCCGTGGATCAGGTCTAATAATTCCATGTGAGGATCTCCCGCTCTAGGCTACACATAGCCATCTTGCGGGAGTAGATCGTAGCTGGCCGGCGGCGATCTACTCCCATTATACCACATGCGGAAGATCGCAATATACACCCGCCCGGGGCCACTGTCAGCTTACAGCGCTTACGGCTGGCTGACGAGTTGCCGGCGGGAATTACGAATCGCAAACACGCTGAATACATCGCAGGCCTCAGCTAACGAGAGGAGGCAAAAGTACAAAACAGGCTGGGCGTTGCGCCGGCGGGCAACCGCGCAAACGCACAAAAAGGCTAGAAGGATAAAACAAGATGAGCATATCAAAGCAATCGGTGCTGTCAATCCTGGGCAGCCCAATCGCCTACTACGCAACATTTGCCAAGGTCGTCGACGACGTTTGTGCCGGGGTCTTTATTTCGCAGTTTTTCTACTGGTACGAACGGGGCGCGGACCCTGAGCATTGGGTATACAAGAGCCGCGAGGAGATCACAGAAGAAACGGGGCTCAGTCGCCGCAACCAGGAAACGGCCCGCCGAAAGCTGGTCGAGCTCGGCATTCTGGAGGAGCAATTGCGCGGAATGCCAGCCCGGCTACATTATCGCCTCGACATTGATCGGCTGTTCGAGCTTACGGACTCCCTTGCTGGTACGGATCGTACCAACAAGAAGGGCGGAACCGTACCAACAAGAAGGGCGGAACCGTACCAACAAGAAGGTACACATCGTACCAACAAGAAGGGCGGATCTGTACCAACATGTAGGGCGGAACTGTACCAGCAATCTATATATACAGAGACTACTACAGAGATTACAACAGAGACTACCAACCAACCACCATCAGCGATCGATCCCAGTGATCGCGCAAACGGCGCCAGCCGGCCCGTAAATGGTGGTGGGGGTTTGGCACCTCAAAAGCCGGTGGAAAAGTCTACAGTTAAGGCCGGCCCCTGGCGGCGCCTCTGCCATCGGCTGATCGCGGTAGAGCCGACCTGGAGCGCGCCCGGGGCATACATTGACGGGCTGAGCGATCAGCAATGCGAGATCCTGGCCGGCTGGCTAAAGGTCGCGCAACTGCTCGATCGGGCCAATGATCCGAAACGGCGTTACAGTGACGACCCCGAGGGGGCCAGAATCGAGGCCGCCTATGGGAAAACGTTTGAAGGGGTGCGCAGCCGGATCAGGGTAATCCGATCGTGGGTGACGGCCGGCGAGGCCGCGCCCTTAACCGAGGATGACGCCGCCAGCTTGGCGGCAGAAGCTGGTTGTGGAGAACTGAGAACGGAGCAAAGATGAAGAAAAAATTTAGCCCAGAGTTGCGAATGCGCCGTGTGCGCCATCCGCTCTACGGGAGCGAAGGCGATGACCGCAACGGAGCATTTATCCTCAAAGGGCCATGTAGACGGGCGCTGTTTGTCATGGCCAGTGATGGCTTTGGATGGGACCACATCTCGGTAAGTCTTGTTGATAAAGGGCTGGAAGAGCCACCGAACTGGCAAGAGATGTGTTGGATAAAAGAACAGTTTTTCGATCCGGAAGAGGTGGTCATCCAGTATCACCCGCCCAAATCGCAATATGTCAACTTTAGCGAATGTCTGCACTTATGGCGACCGCAAAACGAAGCGATCCCTATGCCGCCCTTGATGATGGTGTAATCGGACCTGGAATCGCACGAACACAACCACCCGCAGACGATCAAGCCGCACTAGCGGCAGAAAGTGAGGCATAGCATGACAGAGGAGCAACTGCAGGGCATTATGGCCCGGTCGGCCGGCGAGATCGAGCGCCTGGGCGAGCGGTCGGTCAGCGTGACGCTGGAGGCCGGCCAGGTTGCGCAAATGTGTGATTTATTGGGCACAGCGGCTACTGTTGCGGTGGACAAATCGAACCACGCACTCTACGCCGCAGTAACTCCCCTTCTTCTCGACTTCACCAGCGCCCTGATCCGTTGTGGTAATAGGCGCGATGCCGACGAGATCGGCATACCACTAAAACTAAAGCAGATCCTCCGGCTGGGCGCGGCGCTGGGCTTGTTGGCCGGCGGCGCCGACGGCCAAAGCACCCGCAGCCTGGCCACCTCGTTCAGTTATTTGCTGGAGGCCGACCTGGTCGTGCGGGGGCTCGACGGGGCCGCCGGCCTTATTTTGGCCGCCTTGCCCGACTCTGACGAGGAGGTCGCCTGGTGAGCCCCCGCGAAAAACGCCGTTTTTTCGTCACTATTGCACTCGCCATTATCTTCATCATTGCCAGCATAGTGATGCTCTATTTCTTCCCAGGAGCATACTTATGACCCCGACTCACGGCGGCCGGCCCAATATGACGGCCGCTCTCAACGCTTTACACCGGTTGTATATCTCAATCGCCACCGGCCACCCCTACGCTGCCAAGGGCACCTACGCCCATGCAGAAATGACCGCCGCCATGGAGGAGGCCCGGCGGGTGCTCCTCTGGCACGACCACCATACCGAGGGGTTGCCGGCTGCGAAAAGTTGGCAGATCAAATCATCGCCCTCCGACGGGCCGCCCATGCCCTCGAAAACCCGGACGATCTACGGGATATTGCGACGGGAGCAGGGGCAACTGGTGTCCTATGATACGCTCATCAAATCCGGAGAGCTGCCCAGTATGGCCGCCTTGCGCATGCACATATCGACGATTCGGAGGGTGCTACGCCGGGAGCGGTCGCCCGAGGTGGTGCTCAATTTCTCCGGCCTCGGGTATGTGCTGGGCAAGCGGGAGGATATCCTATGATCTTTCCCCGCTTGCCCTACATTCTGACCCGGCGCTCTAAACTGATCGCCCTGGCCCGCCGGCTGGCCTCGCTGGAGAATCGCCATTTCCGGGACCAGCGCGAGATCCTGGCCAGCCAGGATCAGGTCAGCGATCTCGCCGCCCGCGCCGCTACGCTGCAATCGCTGGTCGATTGCCAGGCCCGGGAGATCCGGCGATTGACCCAGGACCGAGATCAGGCGCTGGGCGAGGTGCAACGCCTCAGCGACGCGGCCCGAGGCACAAGCAGAAATCTACGTTTTTGGATCGAGCGGCAGACCGCGCCGCACATTTGCGAGAATTAGGAGGATGCAATGCGAGAACTTGCAAAGCGCCCGATCGTGGGCGTGACCGACAACCAGACGCTGGGCGCGGCCCCGGCGGGCTATGTGATCAACGAGGGGGCCAACACTACCCAGGTGGCGACCGCCGATATTAAATTAAGGCCGCCAGTAGAGGAGCCGGCCGGCCGGGCGCTAATCGACGAGGCCGCGATCGAGTGGCGGGCCGTCGATGGCCCGCTCTATAGCAATGACCGGATCGCCGCGGTTGCAGCGCGGGCAAACAAAAGCCACCCCGCCCATGGCGCGGCGATCCTTTTTATGCAGGCGCAAATGGAGGTCATGCGCGACGACTATGAGCGCCGGATCGAGCAATTGCGGGAGCGCTGGAAAGGGGTCGTCGCCCGCGAGCGGGGCAAGCGCCAGGCGCAACCCACCACCAACACCCGCGATCCCCGCGAAATCGAGGAGCGGATCGCCCGGCTGGCGATCCTTTGGCACACCGCCCGCGACGAGGGGATCGGGCTGCGCTATCTGGACGCCGCCCGGGCGTTGATCTGGGTGCTGTCGCCGGATGTGCCATGGGGCGAAAGCGAGGAGGCCGCGGTCGCAACGCTCAAGGCCGTTTTGGAGGAGGAGGGGCTCGAATGACACCGCAACAGATCAAAGCCCACACACAAGCGGTCTATACTGTTTTGATCCGTGAGCGGCGTATGCGGGAGCAGGTGTTCCCGCCCGGCCACCCGAGCCGGGAGCGCAAGCTGCGGGAGATTGACCGGGCGATCGAGGCGCTGAAAGCGATCAAGGGCTTCGCGGATCTACACACCGAGGAGCCGCCCGAGCAGGTCGCGCTGCTAGAGCCGGGCAGCCGGCGAGGGGGGTACTAATGGCGGTGGTAACAGAACAACTCACAGAAAGCGATTACGCGACGATCCGCTCGATAATGGCCGGCAATACCACCTACGTCGAAATACAGCGCGATCTGGGTGTTAGCTATAGCGCGGTGCGTGGCAGGCTCTATAGCCTGTTTGCGAAAACCGGCGCACAGAACATGACAACACTGGTACTAATGGTCGTCGGACGCTTGCCGTGTAATGTGACGCTGATAGAAAGTGAGCTCTCCCCATGGCCACCAAACAATTCGCAACCAGCTACATGACGCCGCCCGGGAGCCGGTCGCGCAAAGCGGTTGACCCCGACCCGCCGGCTGAGGAGTACACGCCGGCCGCGGATCACCCTTGGAAATCGACCCCGGCGCTCCCGACCGGCACCCGCCAGAAGCGCAAGGGTAAGCCAAAGACCGACCGGCCCTATCACCGCCTGGGGCCGGTTGCCAAGGCGCTGGTTGACCGTCAGGTCGCCGAACTGTTGGCCCTGGCGGCTGCCCGCAAGGCCGAGCGCGAGGAGCCAGGGCCATGATCACCGCAACCCACTTGCTGGCCCTACTGGTGATCGTCTTTGCAATCTGGCTGATCTTCGCGGCTGTGCGCATGTATCTATTTCGCCGCCATCTTGAGCGGTCTTCCATCCACCACCAAACAAAAGGAGAGCATTATGATCGTGACAATATGCAATTACAAAGGGGGGGTCGCAAAGACTACCACCGCTTACCACCTGGCCGCGGCTGCTGCCCGGCGCAACGTCCAGCCGCTGCTAATCGACATGGACCCGCAGGCTAATCTAACCCGGATGTGCCGCGCCCGGCTGCCCGACCACCCAACGGTCGCCGATTGCCTGGGCGGCGCGCATAACCCCACCGCAACGATCCGCGAGGCGAAAGTCTACGTCTCATTTGATAACCTGGGGGGCGGGTATGTTGTGCCGGCTGAGCTGAGCCTCGAAAATGTCAGCGTTGGTCTCAACACAAGAGACTTTGGCCGGCTGACCGCTCTAACCAACGCGATCCAGCGCGGGGCCAATGGCGCGCCCTTGATCATCATTGATACCCCGCCCAATGCCGGCGCGCTGACCCTCAACGCCCTCGTTGCCAGCACGCATGTGCTGATCTGCGCGGAACCGGAGATCGATGCTATCGACGGCGCCAATACCATGATCAAGCTACTCGACGCCATCCTGGCCGAGCGCGGCAAGGCGCCGGCGCTGTTGGGTATCCTGGCCACAAAGGTCGATAGCGTGATCGGCCGCCATGCCGACGGCCTGGCCATGCTGCAGGGGCCGGGTATGCCGCCGCTGTTGGGCGAGATTCCCAAGCGGGCCGGGCGCGACGCTGAGAAAGCGCTGATCGAGTCGTACCGACCGATCGCGGATCAGATTCTGGCTGAGGGTGGGCTGACGGGGGAGGGGGTGCCAAATGCTCGACTTGCTGCGTAATGATGCCACTGAAATGATGCTACGCCTCGATCAGATTGAATTGAACGGCGGGACGCAGATGCGCGCCGCGCTCAACGAGGCGACGCTGGCCAGCTATGTCGACGACATGACCGAGTTTGGCGGGTGGGGTAAATTCCCGCCGGTAGACGTTTTCTATGACGGTCAGCAATACTGGCTGGGTGACGGTTTCCACCGCACCAATGCATACTTCCGCTATGTGCGTGATGTAGCCAACATACTGGATCTCCGTCAGGTGCCGCCGGTGCCGAGCATTGTCCATAGTGGGACGCGGCGCGATGCGGTGTTGTTTGCCGCCGGTCGCAATAGTAGCCATGGGCTGCGCCGAAATAACGAGGATAAGCGGCGCGCCGTCTCAACGCTACTCAATGACGACGAGTGGCGACAATGGAGCAATCGCGAGATTGCCCGCCGGTGCAACGTCGGCGAAGCCCTGGTGCGCAAGATGCGCGACGAGTTAACTGCGCACGGAACGCAGTTAAAAACGACCGAGCGGAAATATATCGATCGCCATGGGAACCAGCAGACCATGGAAACGGCGAAGATCGGGAGCGCACCACCAAAGCCCACGCCGCCAGCCACCAACGGGCACAAGCGCGCAGACGACGCGACCGCCGACGCCTGGGAGCGGCCGGCTGGTCGTTTCGTGGCACCCAACCCGCCGGCAAGCGAGGCGCCGGAAATCAGCCCGACCGAGTTGGTGCGGCTGATCGCGCGGTTGGGGTATGCGGTCCGTGATATCGAGATCGCCCGGGGGTTGACTGGCAACCGAGAGGCCGGGGATCGCGCCGTGGTTTGTGTCAATCGGCTGATCGCTGAGCTGGAAACGCTGAGGGGGTAACCATGGCGATCTCGTTTGGTAGTTTGTTCACTGGTTTCGGCGGCGCTGACATTGGGGCAATCACCGCCGGCATGACCCCCGCCTGGGGGATAGAATACGATCCCGAAATCGCCGCGGTCGCCAATGCCAACCTGGGTGATCATGTTACCGTCGCCAATCTGCTGCGCTGTAGCCCCTCCGACTTTGCCCCGGTCGACGTGCTGCACGCCTCGCCGCCTTGCCCCAACTTTAGCGTTGCGAAGATCGGCGGCAAGGAGGACGCACTCGATTTCATGCTCGCCGGCAAGGTGGCGCAATTCATCAGCGTTTTGCAGCCCCGGATCTTTACGCTGGAGAATGTGTGGGCGTATCGCAATAGCCAAAGCTGGGCGGGTATCCGCAACGCCATCGAGCGGGCCGGGTATTGGTACGATGTGGCCCACGTCAACGCCGCCGACTTTGGCGTACCGCAGACCCGCCAACGCATGATCGTGCGGGCGCTGCGCGGCTCAATGGTGCCACCGCTGCCGCCCGCCGAGCCCTGGGTCGGCTGGTATGACGCAATCGCCGATCTGGTCGACGATCTGCCGGAAACGACGTTCGCAAAGTGGCAACTGGCGCGGTTGCCGGCTGAGCTGCGCACAATGCTGGTGTCTAACGCCAAAACAGAATACAGCGACGGCGTGCGGGAGCGCGACGAGCCGGCATTGTGCGCAACTCCGCAGCAGTCCGGGCGGTTGCGGGCGTTCATCATGGGGAAAAACAACAATAAATACGGAGACGGGACGCGCCGATCGTCTGAGCAGGCTCAGACGATCGGCGCGAATGAACACGGGAGTAAGGCGTTTGTGGCCGGGCGAACGGTCGCGATCACGCCTCGCTGTCTCTCTCGTTTCCAGAGTTTCCCGGATCGCTACGAACTGCCGCGGCGCAAGACGCTGGCCGCCAGAGGGATCGGAAACGCGGTCCCGCCGCTACTCATGGAAAAGATTTACAAACAGTTGTTACTTTGTACGGATCTACCGGAAAGGGGCAACCCATGAAACAGGAGCAACGGATTGACCGATTGACCGAGGGCACACTCAACCGCTACCGGCCGAAGGGGCAGACCGCCCAGCCGCAGCCCTGGCGCCGGCAGAGGCGTCAAGGGCGGCGATATTGCCGGCTGGTCGCTGAGATGACGAAGGGGGTATTATGGCAATGATGGATTACGCAGAAACGAGAGGCATGATCGCCGGCGTAATGAGGGAATGGGATTACGCCGGCGATCCAGAGGATCGACGCGACGCTCGTAAATTTATGCTGGAGTATATATCACCATACGATTGGGGCCAGTGGGTGCCAGAGGGGCGAGGACTGGACCCCGACGTATTCCGGCGGGCCTGGCGCAGCGTACACCGGGAGATAGATCCGGGAGTGGTGCCATATGATAAGAGGTGACCCGCCGGCGCGATTGACTGCGTAAGCAACGTGATATATAGTAAGCGGGTCATGGCGCGTTGAAGGCGCGACCATGACCCTGGCCCGTAACCGCTGGAGTGGAGCGATCAGGGATTAACGCATTATATACAAGCCCCTGGCAATCCCCAAGCGGTTCTTATTCCTAGATAAGGACCGATCATGCAAAACAACCTACACGATCAACTATTAAAAGAGATTAAGGCGATCAACGCCACCCTGGCCGCCTTTAATGTCAAGGCCCGCACCGGCCGCGGCCTGACCGGCATTGGCGGGGATCAGCTTGTGATCTACAAACTCCGCACCGCCCCCGGCCAGGCACTGAGCGGGATTGACCGGCGATTGCCGGAAATCAGCGAGGCGATCAGCCAGGCCCGGCGCGAGGCGACGCTGGTGCGGCTGCTGCGTTTCCCCCCGCGCCTGGAAGTCACCCACCCGGCCCGCAAGCCGCTGCGCTGGGAAGGGCCGCCCGCAGGTGAGCCCCACGCGCTGTTACTCGGCCGCGTGTATGACGACGGCGCGCGCGATCTCTGGGTGCGCTTTGACGACTCGCCCCATGTGCTCGTTGCCGGCGGCACCGGCGCCGGTAAGTCCGTCGGCATGGCCAACATGCTGACCGGCCTTTGCTGGAATACGCCGCCCGACCAACTGCGGATTATCTTGATCGATATGAAACGGACGGATCTTGTCCCGTTTGCCCGGCTCCCCCACGTCGACCTACTGGCCACCGACGAGGGGCCGGCTTATGGGGCGTTGGAGCGCGCGCACGCGATCATGCGCCAGCGCCAGGGTACGCAAACGGCGACGCCCCGGCTGCTGATCGTCGTCGACGAGTACGCCGACCTGGCCCGCGATAAGACGGCCATGGAGCACGCCGGCAAGCTGGCCGCCCAGGGCCGCAGCGCCGGGATCAATCTGTTGGTTGCCACCCAGCACCCAACCGCCGCGGCGCTGGGGGACAGCACGATCAAAAATAATTTTCTAACCCGCTGCGTTGGCAAGGTTGCCGGCGCAGCGGCTGCGGCCAACGCGACCGACCGGCCGGGCACCCATGCCGAGCTGTTGCCGGGCAAGGGCGCGTTTCTCTTTGTGCGCGATGAGGACCCGGTGCGGTATCAGACCTACCTTATGGGCGAGGTCGATATCGAATCCGCGATCACGCGGATCGGCCGGAAGTGGCGATCGGTGGGTGGCTATGGGGTGGCTACGGGAGTGGCTACGGCGCCGGCTATAGCCGGCTATGGGGTGGCTACGGCGCCGGCCACCACGAGTAGATCGCCGGTTTCGGCTGAGGGTGGCTATCGTGACTATGGGGATCTGTTTCCGATCCGGGAGGGGCGCCCGCTGACCCGCCGGGAGGCCGCCGCGGTGCGCGAGTTGGCAGCCGGCGGGGCGTTTGATACGCAGGGCGCGTTTTCTATGCGCCAGGCAATGACGCACGTTTACGGCTCGCGCAATACCGAGCGATCCAACTGGATCCGCGAGGCATTGGCGGGCGGGCCGGATGAGAAGATCATTTCGTTGCGTAGAACGGGGTAAGGGGGGATTATGCACATGCACTCAGGCACAACCGACTGGTTGAAAATGGTAACGGGGCTCGGTTTTATTGTGTTGGTGTTCTGGTGGCTGGAGGGCGCGATCGGAAAATCGGCGGCCGTCTGGGTTGCTGGCGCGCTGGTGTTTGCGGGCGCCGTCGTGATCGGTATGCTGTTGACTCACGCCAGTCAAAAGATGACCCTGGGCGCGATCACTAAGTTTAATGCCGACGACGCCCAGATTGACCGCTACCGATTGCAGACAATGACCGAGAGCCAAAAGGGGCAGACGGCATGGGACAAAGCCCAGGCCCAGCTATCGGTTATAGAGGCAAAGCGGGTCGACAAGTTGGCCGATCAGCGCGCCAAGTTGCTAACCGACGCAGAGCGCGAGAAGTGGAACGCGCAACAGGGCGCCAAGGCTGACACCTGGACCTGGGCAGACGACGAGGCCGGGGATAGTTTCCAGGAGTGGCGATAATGTTAGGGAAACTTTGGAAGGAGATCGCCGGCGACCTCCGCGCCGGACTGAGCGACGCGCCCCAGACGCGGACGATCACGGTCGCTAAGCCGTATTGTAGCCCGGCCCGCCGGATCATCACCGGGGCCTTGCAACCCTATGGCGTCAAGATTCACGCGATCAGCGAGCGGGTCGAAGAGGCCGCGCTCGACGGTTTCCTGCGGCGTATGCGGGTCGAGCTGCGCACCTGGGACAATCTCAAATTTGGGCCGATCGCGGCGGTCTGGTTGCCCATGGCGATCATTGCCGAGGTGACGGTCAACGCCAAAGCCGCCGCCTGGGCTGAGTATTTGCTCTTGCGCACCGGCCGGCTATACGTGCCCCGTGATTACGTCGACCCACGAAACAAAGCCTGGGCAGAGCGCCATGGCGGGACCATGCCGCCGGCGTGGAATGACAAAAAGCCCTGGATAGAGACGAGCTGCCAAAAGGGCATGGATGCCTGGGGGCCGGTGCGTAAGGCCATGGCCGAGCGGAAGAAATAGGGGGGATCTATGGATTGGCAACTGCTAGAGTGGTATCGGGGCTGCCCGATCTTACATCGGCCGGGATTGCAGCGCCGGGGATATCTCTCGGTCTATCACAACCATTACCGCGACGACGGCGAGATCGGATCGTATGTCCACCACTCAGAGGCGACAGCAAAGCGCCACATCGACAAGCTGCATAAGGATCTCGGTCAGCGGGTAGAGCTGACGCCGGCCGAGTTTGACGCCTACATGGCAGCGCACAAATAGACCACCCACCAATAAAAGAGGGGGCGATCCAACCGGATCGCCCCCTCTTTTTGTTTGCCCCTAGATCGTGCGCGTTGCGGTCAGGGCGATCGTCGCCGCGCCCTGGGTCGCCAGTTGCGACTTGCCGCTCGATAGTAGAAACTTAACGTCGTAGCTGAGATCCTGGGCGTCCTCTAGCTCGGCGGTGGCGTCATCGTGGATCGTGATCGTGACACTGCTGCCCCCGACCACCAGCGCGCCCTGGGCGGCCGTCGCGGCCGCGCCGTTGAGGTACTTTAGCCCGTCGGTGCCGGCCCCGGGGTTGCTGACCACGATCTGGATCAGCGCCGCGCTATCGGCGTCGCGTAGGCTCTCTTTGACCGTAAAATAGCAACTGGTCCAGGTGCCGGGGATCGTCAGGTCGGGGATCTCGATCCCGTCAAAGGTGACCGCCCGCGTGATCGTGATATCGCCGCCGGCGATCGCGCTGGTTAGGCTGCCGGCGTCTTGGGTCAGCGTGCGCGTGGTGTAGCTCCAAATACTGGCCGCGAGCGATCCGAAACTGGTCAGCGTGCGGGTGCCGTAGCTCCAAACGCCGGCCGCGGTCAGCGTTGACAAACCACTGAGCGCAGTATCGATATTGTCAACCAACAATTTACCGATACTACCGGCGGTCGTCAGCCCGCTCGTCGCCGCGTCCCAAACATTGGCCGCGGTCAACGTTGATCGGGTGCTGGTTTTGACGTCGGCGTTTTCGTGCTCCTCGGGCGTGATCTCCGCGCTGGCCAGGATCGTCGAGGGGTCGGCGGCCTGGTAGAATTTGACCGCGCCGCGCTGGGCGTCGGGCATACTGGCATAAGTCCAAAGGTAGGCGCCCCCGCCGATCTCCACAAAGCCGCTTGATACCGCCGAGGCGACCGTCCCGCCGGCGGTATCGATCACGGTGGCGCGCCAGTCAGTGATCCCGGTCGCGCTGGGCGAAATACCGATTTTACAGACAAATGTATAGGCCATGATTACCCCGTGATCGCGTCAAATACTGGCACATAATACGCCGTGGTCCCGATATAGATTTTAATAAAGCCGACTGAGTTGCGGCTGGTGGTGCCCTTAAAGAGGATCGTCCCGGTGCCGCTGCTGTTGGCGCTGAGATCAGAAACGCTGCTCAGGCCAACGGTTGAGGCGACGCCGCCGCCGTCCGCGTCAACGTGGAGCCCGCCCGCCCGGGCGGTGCCGCCGACGTCCAGCGTCCCGCCAATGGTGACCAGGCCGGCGCCGTCAATGCGCAGCCGGTGGCTGGCTGCCACCACATCAAAAAAGGAAAACTCGCCCGAGGCGCTGACGCCGGCGTATAGATTCCACGTCGCCGTATTGGCCGCGTTGTGCATCGTGATCGTTGCGCCCACGCCCGAGCGTTGCACGCTGACCGCCCCGCCCGAGAGCGTTGGCGTGGTTAAGGTTTTGTTGGTCAGCGTCTGGGTGCCGCTAATGGTGACCACCGCGACGCTGTTTTGCGTGATCGTGCTGGTCGCGTTAAATGTGCCCGTCACCGTCGTATTGGCGCCAAAGTCGATACTGTCGACGGTGGTGCCGGTGCGATCAACGGTGAAAATATTCGACGCTGCGCTGTTGGCGTCGTTGATCACGCGGAACAAGAAACGCTCCGCGCTCACCCGCATATCCCAGTATTTATTGTCGGTCGCTCCGTCGGTTTCATACCAGGTCAGATCCGGGCCGGGGGATTGGATGATCAGATCGTCGCGGCCAACGTCGGCGGGGTTGGCAATCGTCGCCGCGGTGGTGGTGGTGGTCCCGCTCACGGTCAGCGCCGAGGTGGGGGTCACGCCGCCGATCCCCACCCGCTTGGAAGCGTCGGCATAGATCGAGCTATTGGCAATCGAGGGGGTCAGCCCGTTGGTGACCAGCGCGATCTCGCCCGAGCCGCTCGAGGCTGAAAGATAGCTCAGCGAGTTACGCGTCAGCTCGATCACGTTGCCACTAGTGGCGACGCGGAAATTGCCCGAGCTGCCGGCGACGTCAAGCAACCCGCCCGGCGTTGCCGTGGCGATCCCGACATTGCCCCCGCTGGGTTGTAGGATCACATAGCTGGTCGTTTTCGTCGCGTGGCTGGTGCCGTGGATCACAATGT
>ERZ869936.383-NODE-383-length-43686-cov-9.974628_pt1 | contig 43686 bp, 66 predicted proteins | sample MGYA00520876_ERZ869936 | MGnify/ENA primary metagenome ERZ869936 (study PRJEB32218, sample SAMN09650985) | biofilter metagenome | isolation source: enrty point of leading RO module | place: Saudi Arabia: Thuwal, RO plant located on Red Sea | collected 2016-02-17 ... | reverse complement strand
GAGGACCAGATAGGTATTGTGGCCGTGTTTGTACTTCCTGAGCCTCATCCATAATTACCTCCTAGTGGGTTTGAGTACTGAAATCTTCGCGCTTCAGCTCAGCAATCTCCAGCTTCTGAACACGCTGACTTAGAATCATAACCTGAGCAGTGAGAGCGCCGTGGTATTTTGCCAGGTCCAGAATCTGCTGCTCTTGTACGTGGTTGACTTTCTTGGACTCGTAGGCCCAGATATTCAGCGCTCTAACCTGTCCTTCGAGATCGATGTCGGCTATGCTACCACTCCCTCCAGAAAGAATGAGCGCCAGTGCTATCCCAATAGCAATTAGCATCGTGTATGTGTATCTCTTCATGATACGCTCCTATCGGTGGATGTTGGAACCTATACACCACCGTGCAACCGGACAGCAAAGCGGCCAAGACTAGAATGGCAGCTCGTCTTGATCGTAGAGTTCTGGTCCAGTCCATACCGTTCTCCCAGTTTCCATGTTTGCTGTGATCTCTTCCTCGAACAAGAAATACTCCCGCGCCGCCATGCGGTACTTGTTCCAGTTCGGCTGCGCTCCAGTCTCATCAATCCATCTGGCCAGCTCCTCAGCTGTGGCCTGGAACGCTGATACCTTCCCGTCCATTAACAGGTCTTCCATTTGGCTTGCTAACGCATTGGCGTACGCCATAAAGCTATCCATTGTTCTAATCCTCCAAAACACAATCAGTTAGAATGGTTAGATGAGCCACCTTGGGTGTCGTATATTTGCTGTTGGCTGGCTCATACACATATGTGTGAAAAGTGTCGCAAGTATCACCGTAGCTGTAGCCGCAATATTGTCGTCCCGTTGTGTATGGCTCAAACTGTCTAAGCTTAATCGCTGCTTCCATCTCAAACTGCGATGCCTGTGCTATCTGCTCATCGTGGCAATCGTGATGGTCTAATCCACCCATATGGGCTACGGTCCGCGTGATCTTGACAGGGTGCACTCGGTAGTCGCGCACCACTACAGTCTTAACAAGCTCCCATGTTTCTCCCTCTTCTATTACATTACCATTCTCATCTCGCGGCGAGGCACAACCATAAAGCAATGATGAGAATAGGATACATATCAACAAGTACTTCCACATACTACCTACCTTTCATTGTGGGGACCGACACAATGATCAGTATCAGCCCCCAAAACACAACCCAGAACCAGAACATGTCAACCATATTATCGGTCCACACGTCCATCATGGTCTCCTATACAGCAGGCTCCCGACACCTAATATACAACACACTACGAACAGGGCGATTTCAAACTCTACCCAAGTCATGCCTAGCTCCCGTAGATGATAAGGGCTTTGAGGAGTGTCATCACGAAGCCTACGGCAACCAACAACACGCCATAACCAATGACCGCTAAGAAGATGTTCGTTGCCTTATCCATGACATTTATCCCTCGTACGTGATTGGTACACGATAGCCGCGTGCGCTGCGATACTCTTCGTACAGATCAATCAATGCATTGTGCATGTCAAGCTGGTGTTGGTAGTGTCCGGCGTCATCAATGATCTGCACATATCCTAGCCATGTCTCACATAGCCGACTTACAAACTCGTCAACACTCACACCGCACATCAAGGCCGTTGCTTCTAACTGTGCGAATCGAGCTTGCTTTTCCATTTTGTCACCTCATAAGTGATGGCACTGACCATTTCACCAGCAGCAACAACTGTCAAAAACGCTACGATTAGTATCACTTTCAGCATGGCCTGTCTCCGGGCCTCTCGCCTAACAAGAGGCCCTATGTAGTTAGTGTCTCTTATCCACCCTCTACGCCGTATTAGTATGCTTCGCCCTTTCTCTTCGCTCGGTGCGCATCGTGATACGGCCTGTCGACTTGGACACGTCTTTGGCCCCGTGTGTTCGGGTGCACCATTCAGATGAAGCGTTCCATTTTGTTTCTCCTTGTTGTCGTTACCTTTATCAAACCTTCTACTACAACTATACATGCAACAGTTAGTGTTGTCAATAGATGAGGCAGAAAAAAGTGATGTCAGTCACGCTTTCCCTTCCAAGTATTTGTTTAACAACATAGTAGCTGTGCCAATCGGATCAGAGTATAGACGCCTAATCTGCTCCTCAAGGTAGCTATTCTTCTGCCTAAGGGTGGCTGCATCTTGAGTGGCCTGCTCTAGTGCGATATGGGCAGCCGAGAGCCGTGTCTGTGCGTCTGCCAGTTGGGCTTGCAGCTGAACTGTGCTCGCCATCTCGTCGTGTGTTGTCAGGTGTTCCATTAGTATGGTACTCCATCTGGTGGTGGGAATGGGTGTCCAGTCCATCCCTCATTGTTCTTGATAAACATCGCCCACTGTGACCTTACCTCATTGGCGCGGCCAGTGGTTGGTCCATGGTAGATGCCCAGGTTGGTGGCCCACACGAGGTATCTGCGCGTACCTTCATCGATCTCTTTTCTTCCTAGGTTACTCAGTAGACCATTTATGCCCACCATGTAGCCTTGGAGCAGCACATCAACATGATCATTGGGATTGACCGTGGTCTCCCCCGGTGATACAAATGGTCGACGTGCCTCCAGTTCGGCCACTCGGGCTCGAAGCGCGGCCAACTCTCGATCGAGGTCATCATCGGTCATATAATACGGGTCATGACGATGGGCATCGGCTAGCTGTTCGTCAAGGGTCAGGTCATCAGGCATTGACATCCTCCATGAGATGTGATACGTGCGCATGCGTGTACGTGTACGCGCCTACCCATGCGCTCACATGCGCTCTTAAGAATAAAGACCCCGAAGTAGGTGAGGCGGACACCGTACGAACGGGGAGGATTTAGGAGGGGCTGAGCGAAGCCCGCAGGAGCGGAGCGATCAGCCCATCTGTCTTCCTATTGTTATTAATGTATATCAATTAGTGTAGCATGTCAACCCTTGGCAGGGTACAATTACAGCAAAGGAGAATGATATGGATATGTTTATTGATGCGATGATAGTCACATGGCTGGCAATTATGATTGTTAGCGGTGTGGCGTGGGTTGTGACTAATGTGTTTAACAAGGGTGAGTGACCACAGCGTTGTGGGCAGGTGTTGCAGCAGAAGGCTAGCCGTATGTCCACATGTACAAACTATATCTTTGTAGCACGTGTATCAAATGTGTTACGTGTGTCACTGGTCAGTGCCCGTGTGTGCACCACATGTGATATAGTTGCGTTTATGTGACATTTCGCTAGTATATCGCAGGAGTTTTGTGATGAGATACGAAACGTGGATAGCTTTGGTCATGGCAGGCTTCGTTGTAGCGCTCGTTACAACAATGTTTGTGCTGGGTAAATAGGTATAGGGGGGAGGGGGTGTGACCTTGACCCGCTTTCGAATGAGTAGCCAAGAGACGTTTCGGGATATTTTTTTGCAGCTCACCCTGGATGACATGCGGGCTATTGCCAGAGTGATGCGTGCTCATGTGGAGACGCTGAGCCCTCACGATGATCCGGCATGGTGGGAGCTTGCTGATTACTTGGATGAGGTGTCTGCTAATGAGGCTTGGTAGCCAATAAGGAGGTTTATGTATTTTTTGCCAGCCATTTTCGTGTTAATCGGGGTTCTTTGCCTGTGGTGTGTGTGCCGTGTCATAGACCCGTGGAAGAAGGTCAAGCACCGTCCGGGTGAGCATTGGTGGTAGCCAAGAGACGTTATTCAAAATTTTTTTGGGGTATTTTTATGGACTGGAAACCGTGGGATGAGTTTAAGGATGAGCAGCCGGTGCTTCCGATCGAGGAGCCGCCATGCAAGGCGTGCAAATATTGGAGACCGGTTCAGAAGTTCGACCAAGCTGGGGACCCATGCGGCGTGCGATGCTGCCAGGCCGACTCCCAATACTTTGATTTTTCATGCTACTCACCGAAGTAGCCAAAGGGTGGTTTCAAAATTTTTTCGCACCCGTTTTGGAAGGTTGTGATGGCGATTAGTTTAAAACCCGGCGTGTCGATTGCTGGTGTTCGGCCTGAGATGGTTTTGGTGATCCAGATCGTGGCCAGCATCTATAAGAAACTCGGTTATTTGTGCGTGATAACTTCAGTGACGGATGGTAAGCATTCCCGGGGCTCTAGGCATTACGTGGGGCTCGCCGCGGACTTTCGCACTCGCGATATGCCGAAGGCGATTCAGAACGCTCTGTATTCGCGTGTGGTGGAAGCTCTCGGCACGGAATGTGACGTTGTCTTAGAACCAACCCATCTTCATGTGGAATACGATCCGGAGAGGTGACGGTGAGTCTGGTAATCCGTTTATGGCGCCTTGAAGTGCTGGTGACCACTAAGCCAGTTTGCTTGCAGAAGAAAGGAGTCCCAAAATGTGTGAACATCGTGGTGACGAAGCAGGCCGCGATCGGGATGACGATTTATATCCGTCATTAGATGCGTGGGTAGAGTCCCTGGATGAGGTGGAGGTTCCAAATGGTGACGAGGTGTTAAAAATCTACGCGGTTTGCCAGGAGTGCAGCGACCGATTAACTGACGATAACGAGTCCGCGCGGTATGCGGGACTATGCAGGAGATGCGATAATGACATGTAAGTGTGGCGTGGTCCAGCTCGAGAAGATGTGTTCAACCTGTGGGAACCCAAAAAAAGCAAAGAAGGGTTGACATGTTGTAGTTAGTGATGTATTGTTATGGGTAAGGATAACTTACCAACCTGAAAGGAGAAGCAATGGACAAAGAACTCTGCGATGGCTGCGGGAAAGAACACCCCGTGAGTCATAGAATGGTCGGTATCGGGATGCTTGAGGATGACTGGAAGACGATCGCATATTGCATGACCCAGTATATTACCAATCTATCCGACGATGACGATCCGGCTGTTGTGGAGCATATGAAGGCTCTCGTGGTCAATATCGTCGGGATAGTCGACCCCCAATTCCTGGAGGATGACGAGGATGCATGATATGCCGCCATTTGTACCCGTAGATACTGAAAATCCCAAAAAATCGGAAGGAGATCAGAAAGAGCCCGTTCACTTGATGCCTGCCCAGACGATTATCCAAACTTCCCGCGTTCTAGCCCACGGTGCCGAGAAATACGGCGAATTCAACTGGCGATCGACCGAAATTGACCTTCAGACCTATATTGGGGCCACTTTGCGCCATTTATTGGCCATAATGGAAGGAGAGGACGTCGATCCGGACTCGGGAGAGGACCATTGGGCTCATATTTCGGCGAATGCGGCTGTTGTGATCGATTCCAAGGTCCATGGGTTCGTTAGGGACAACCGGAAGCGAAAGGACACCGATTACCAGGTGGATTTGCCGTTTTAGGAGGTAGCAATGGGGGGATCGCCGGGACCGGAGATAGCCGTACGAGTTAAGTTTTTCAATGAAGACATGGGATTGACGGACACCTTCACTCTGAAGATGTGTCCCGATTTCATCAGACGCGGGAAAGACCTGTACCAGCAGATGCTGTACACGGGGGAGGAAGCTGTGTATCGCCGAGTCCCTAATCTGAAGGAAATCTTGATAGAGGAGGATTGACCTCAGTTGTAACTCTCCGGCCCTTGGAGATGAAAGTGAGAGAGGTATTCATATCAGATGTTCATTTCGGGGAGGATGAGGACCGTAGAGCCTGGGCATTCACCCTGGATATACTTAAAGACATCCAACCCGATCTGGTATTCCTCGGGGGCGACATTGTAGATTGCGGCCCCTTGTCGAGCTATACGAAGGAACCTGATAAGGCCGGAGCCTTTCAGGAGGAGTTAGACCATGCGTTTTCTCAGTTGCTAGAGCTTCGTACTGCTCTCCCGCGAGTGGAGATAATGTATTTGCTTGGCAACCACGAGGATCGCTTACGGAGGATGATACTCAATCATGCACCGGGGCTGTTTGGGCTCCGTAATTTAGGTTGGGACCATATCTTGAATTTAGACGAACTCCAAATTCAACTTTTACCAGAAGGAGAACCGTATAAGATAGGGCATCTCAACCATTTACATGGCCATGAGCTGAAAGGGGGTGGACAAGTAAGCCCTGCACACATGCAGTTGCAGAAGATCAATGATTCTGTGATCATGGGCCATTTTCATCAGTTTAGCGTGGCTCATAAGACGGGGCTCAGTGGAAAATACTACATTGGGCTGTCGAATGGCTGTTTATCGACGCTCAAGCCGGATTATGTGTTTAATCCGAAGTGGAGACAGGGCATAACGGTACTCGATTATGCCAAATCTGGCCTATTCGCGTATCAGCAGGTGATTTACTGGGAAAAAGGCAAACATTTGCTGACTTTCGTGGATGGGAAGTACTACACGACCAAGAAAGAGAAAAAATGAAGAGATTGTTAGTAGTATTGTTAGCCCTGATGTTTATGGGTATGGTTTCTTTCGCTCAAGCCGGTGTTCTCGATTGTCGAGACTGCTTTATCGTGCTCGAAGACGCCTATGGCGACGACGACCATGATTCTGCGGATTCCCAGGATGAAGACGCCGATGTCCACGACCACGAGTCTCGCGGCGAAGGCGGCGACTTCCCACCTCACGATAGTGGCGGTGGTGGAGACGGTGGAAGCGGTGGCGGAGGCGGCGGTGACAGCAGCGACGACGGTTCTGCTGATACCGGCGAATAATTAGACCTGGGGGCGCCTGTGGCCCCCTTAGGAGATGGCATGTACGAACTGATGATCTTTGGGATCGGTGTCGTGGTTGGCGCGGCTGGCTTGTACGCGTTTTTACACTTGAACCATCCATTTAGGACGTAAAAGCTATGCGGGAGTACAGCGGGATGACACCTGACCAAATTATTGCCACTTTTGACGATCTGATCTATGTAATTCACGACCTCGCGCTCAAAAAGGGTTGGTGGCAAGAAGAGCGCGAAATGGGGACCATGTTGGCTCTAATCCACTCCGAAGTGTCCGAAGCACTCGAAGCCGACCGCACAGACGCGAATTCCGAGAAAATCCCGGAATTTACCGGTTTAGAGGAGGAATTGGCCGATGTAATCATCAGAATCCTCGATTTGGCCGGTTATTACGACCTTAGAATCGGTCAAGCGGTCCTGGCGAAGCACGAATACAACCTGGGGAGGTCGTTCCGCCATGGAAACAAAAAGTATTGAGGTCGGCTTGGAGGAGGCCGCGATATTGTTTCGGGCGCTGGTTGGGGTCGAGCTAGAGGATGAAGAGTCTGGCAAGGCGTGGCAAACGGCATTTACCAAGGTTTTGAAAACCATAAGGGAGTTGGCAGATGCAAAGGAGTGACCCGTACTGGGCTGTGCAGTTCTGTGCTGAGTATTTCGGCTATAGCCCTGATTTGGTTGGTTTTATGTCCAGCAAGGCTGGTTCGGACGCGCTGTTCGCGCTTTGGCAAGATATCAGGTACCAGATTTACGAGACTGGTTTGTATCTGCTTCGAGAGGAGTGCTACCGGTCGTTTCACCCAGTTGCCGAATCTGACCGGTGCCCAGAGTTTTTCGAGGGCTTGAATCTCGAATCTGACCTGATTTTGGACTATGGCGGTGGGACTGGCGAGTATGCGCGGCGTGATTGGTACGACAAAGGCGGGAGCGCTGATTTCTTTGAAGTTAGCACAATGGCAAATGAGTACCGGCTTGCTAAGTTTACGGGCTTTGGCAACCTTGAAGACGTTGTTAACGTCCGCCCGGGCAAGTATGACGCCATTATTTGTATGGATGTGCTCGAACACCTCATAAATCCGATAGAAGTCACCCATGAAATCTATGATGGGCTCAGGAGTGGTGGTCAGCTATTGGTCAAGTTTGCTACCGGCTTAGGCATTGCGGGTCATCTTGAGGAGTCGATTGCGTTGGCTCCGGAGTGGCTGGATTACGTGAGGGCTCATTTTGGGCTTGTTAAGGAATTTGGCGGGGTTTTTTGGCTGATCAAGCGCTGAAAGCAAGAAATCCCTGACCGAAAGGAGGAAAAGCCAGGGATTTCAAGTGGAGGATGTTTCGGCTGCGCCGCCGTAATGCAAAGGCTACCCTACAAATTGCAACATTGCAAGGTAAACTGATGCGAAATATGACGCTACCTCAACTGCAACTGCTCAGAAATTACCTACGTGACCCAAATTGCGCCAGAATTGCCAGAATGCACGGGACGACGCGCCAAGCCGTCCATAAACGTGTAAATAAGCACCTGAAGAAGGTTTTTGGCGCTACGGGTCGCACGTGGGACGATCGAGAAGAGATAATTGACAACCACCGGGAGGAGTTGATTGACTTTGTAACCCACCAAATCGATCATTTTGGAGAGTAATATGCCTGATGAACTGCAAGAAGCTATAGAACGGTCAGAAATGGGCTGGAATCGCGAGGATGCCCGCGAAACTCTCGCGCATAGCATGCAGACGATCACAATCGCCTCACGAATGGCTAGGAATGCCCTATCTGACATAGAAAAAAACGCCTCAGATGTTGAGCCGTTTCTTGAAACCATTAAAACGATCGTTGAAAAATTCCAAGCCGAGGGGATTACTGGGTCTCGCAAGGGTGGGAACATGACCCGCCAGCAAGCCGCGTCTCTTATCTCGGGAATTGGCGCTTTGCGCCGCGCTTTCGACATGTCGGCGATCGTCAAGCTATCTCTTGATCTGACCAACCAGACCAAGTCGTTTGTTGACATGATGCAGAAGATCGAGGCGCGATACGCGCTCGAAGACGCAAACCGCGCAGCAGATATCACAGAGCACTTGACCAGCGACCAGCTCATGCAGGTCATGGAGTGGGTAAAAGAGAATCAGGAAGAAGCCTTGAGCGAAGATTCGCTATGAGCGTAAGTAAGCCAGAAGAGAGAATTCACTGGGAGCTGTGCCGGAGAGATGCGCATACGTTTATTTTTGGCATGGACACTCCGGAGGGTCGGACCCATTTCTTATACACCAAGGACGAGCACAACATCTATCACCCGACTCAGCCGTTCCCGGACCTTCCGTATCTTCGGGTTATGGTTGACTATTTCCTGGTCGGCGGGCATATCATTCCGCCACATAAGGCTAAGTTTGCGCTGGAGTGGGGGACGCCTCTCGCGCACCTCGAACGACTGAACGAGACAGCTATCGTTGCGGTCGAGAAGTCTCGCCAGGTCATGATCACATGGATTGCGCTGGCATACATCCTGTGGCGAGCAAAGTTTATGGAGCACCAGCTCATTATGGTGCAGTCGAAGAGGGAGGCTGACGCTCAGAAGCTGGTGTGTGTAAAGGAGAGCGAACCAGATGCAGCTCGGCTCACGTTTATGGAGACGCACCTACCTGCCTATATGCGATCTGTCGATTTCTCTAGGCGAGGAGCGACTTCAAAATGCAACGTCTACTTTGACTCTGGTAGTCACGTGTGGGGCATACCCGAAGGAGGTAGTATTATTCGATCTCACACTCCATCTGTTTTGTTTTCGGATGAGGCGGCGTTTCAGCCTGCTTTTGGCGAGGCGTACCGTGCAGCATTACCTGCAATTCGTGGTGGGGGGCAAGCCATCTTTGTAAGCTCTGCGGAGTTGGGGGAGTTCGCAGATTTGCTGGAGGTTAAGAATTAGGAGGATGTATGAGCCGCATAAAGGAGAATGTGGCGTTCGCCAAAACTGAGATAGCCAAGTTGCTGGCGAATCCGATCAAGGTTATTAAGTGCACTAAGCCCATATCGCCAACTAAGTACCGAGGCGACAAGGTTGGCGAGAAATTAAAGTGGCGGGTTCTCCCGGAGGAGAGGAAAAGAATCCCCGCGGGGTGGACTCATGCTTGCCATGACTGCGGCGAGTGTATATGGTTAGGGAGGCCCGATGCTGTAAAGGAGGTTAAGGGAGAGCCCTGCAATTGGACGAAACGCCAAAGCCGAACCACGACGCGCTAAAAACTCGCATCACATCAGGCGGCTTGTTCGTAGCAAAGCTACACTACGCCGCCGACCAATTCAAGAACCCCGAAAACTCTGTCGGTAAACAGTGGCTGAGACAAGCTCTGAGCGGCTATCCCGAGGGCCTGGAAGACGTTAACTGGCTCAAGGAGATGGAGATTCAGTATCGAGCTGGCTCCGGGCAGCGTTTGTTTAGGCACTGGCACGAGTGGCAACGATCTAGTAACATCTTCATAGACGGTGACTTGGACCTAAGCAGGTCAAAATTATATGGCTCCTATGACCATGGGTACACCACGCCTGCGTGTTATCTGGTGCATTCTATAGATGACCAGGGGAATAGGAAGACCATATGGGAGTTCTACAAGTCAGCCGTGCCGGTCCATACAATCGCACGTGTTATACTTGGTGAAGACGTCGAACTCGACAGCGGGGAGGTCATCGAGGGGAACCCATACGCAGGGCGGGAGCAGTTCTTAGTATGCGACCCTGAGATAAATCGACGCAATCAGCAGATGGCAGAAGGACCGAACAAGTCAATTATAGACCTGTTCCGTATGCATGGGGTGTATTTTCAGGCCGGTGAGCGCGGCGATGATTTGACCGTTGCTAACTGGCTTCTGGGCAATCTGTGGGAAGACCCTCAGAACCCTACATATCAAATCCACGCACGTTGCAAGAATCTTATATCAGAACTGGGCCGATTGCAAAGGAAAGAGCTATCTGCTATGGTGGCTCGAACCAAAAATACGCCTGAGGCCCTGGTAGACAAGGACAACCACGCGTGGGACGCTCTCAAGTATTGGTTGAAGCGTTTTCCGGTCGGGGCTAAGACGCAGGTCGTTAAGCCGAAGCAGGCCGATTTTAGTTTTTGGCGCGACAGGAAGCGCTCTAAGGTCAAACAGAGCTATATCAGGGACTTCTCGTAACAATGGCAGAAAAAAATTCGCCCTTAGCCGGTGGTGGCGGTCGGCGCGCGCAGGTTGAAAAGATTGAAAACCTTAAGCTCAGGCTGTCTGCTGCTAAGCAGGTTAGAGAGCAGTGGCAGGCGGAGTACAAGCTTGAAGAGCTGTACGAGAAGTACATCGGCAAGGAGAAGGGCGAGGGCTTCGGCGACAGCAACGACATCAACTTTAGAATCAACAAGTTCTGGCCTACCATAAAAGTCCTTCTGCCGTCTCTATTCCTACAGAACCCGACATTCACCATCCGCGCCAAGAACGAGGCCACGAACCCGGAGACGGTTCTCCGCGCTAAGATGGCAGAGGCCGCGCTTAAGGGCATTGCGGAGCAAGAGCACCACCTTGAGTTTTCGGTGAAGCTGGCGCTGCTCCAAGCGTTCTTTTCTATTGGTGTTCTCAAGTGCGTCTATGAGCCGCGCATGATCAAGAACCCGCGGGCCGGTGAGCCGATGTTCGAGCACAGTAATGGGGTACCTATCTTAGACCCGGAAACACAGCAGTTGATTCCTTTAGTAGGACAGGATGGGCAGCCCATGGTAGAGCCCCGTCGTATTCTCGATGACGAATCCTACCGCTGGAACTGGGTTAACGGCGATAAGATGCTGCTTCCGAACGCTGGCCCGGATCACTTGCGCTGGCCATGGATTGCCGAAGAGATCACAGTATTGTTGGAGGAAGCTCGCGAAGATGAGAGATTCCCTTCAAACCTGCGCAACCAACTACGGTCCAACACCCCCGGCCCTAACAGCATGGTTAGTCGGATGGGCATGGTTCATGATGCTCAGCATGGAGACAAGTGGATTACCTATACCGAGGTTTGGGACAGGCGAAAAAAACGTCAAATGATTTGGGTCGAAGGCCAGACGTTTAGTTCGAATCATTTATTGCTCGATCGAGATTACCCACCAGGGGTTGAAGAGCATCCATATGCTATTCTCAAAGGCTTCACCCCTATCATCGGGCCTGATCCCAGCCCATGGCCCGTTCCTCATACATACAATTGGCTTGGCATCCAGCGCGAATACTCAGTACGTCGCGAGCAGAGTATGATTGCTGCGAAGCGGTCTGCGCGGAAGGTCTACTACGACCAGGGAACGTTCCCCGACGCGGACCAGGCCGTAGCCGCCCTCCAGTCCAATCAGGACATGGAAGGCGTCATGATTACAGACGTCACCCGGCCACCTGTGGCTGTTGCTGATCCGCCACCCCCAAGCAACATAGCTCAGGACGTTGCGTTCTTAGACTCCGACTGGAACCGCACCACGGGCGTCTCCTCCGCCCGATCTGGTGGAGGGCGAGGACGCAACACGGCCACAGAAAGCATCATCGAGCAGCAGACGGGCGAGACCCGCGATCTTGACATGAGGCACGAGGTAAATGTATGGCTGACTGTAGCAGGGAAGAAAATGCTCCAGTTGTTAAAGGCTACGCTTACCTTGGGCATGTATGTGAAGATGCGCGGCGCGAGTGATACACTATATCTGAACTACGTTGCCAGGGTCTACGGTCCTGAATTTGCGCAGAACGTTGCGCAGTTCCCGAACGTGCGACAATCCTTTGATGAACAGTTTGGCGACGACCGGTGGCAGGTTCTCTCGCGTGAAGACTTGGAGTTCGATGCCGACGTATCAGTTGCTCCTGGGTCGGCAAGGCCGCGCAACATGACGAATGAGAAGCAAGATTTCATGGAGATCATTCGATTGCTCTCTGCTGCCCCGGTACTCACTCAGTCGCGCGCCCTCTTGAGACGTGTTGGGGATATCTTCGAGTTCTTTGACGATTCAATGATTGATGAGATTCTAGCTGCGTCCAACCAGGCGCAGAGGCTGGAACAGATTAAGGCGGGTCGGACACAGGGAAATAGCCCAGAAGCTGCCGCTGCTGGTGGTGGCGCTAACGTGTCTGAGTTCCGTCGTAACTTCGTGGGGTAGTTAGCCATGCAGTATCTTGTAGTCCTCAGTTCTGTCAACAAAGGCAATGAGCGTGTAAATCTTCTTGATGTCGTGGGTGTGCTCTCAGGATTCACACTCAACCAATCGGCGATCGGGCAGGCTGAGCGCCATGAGTTTGTATGGATGGTTGGGGATAATCCCACAGAGGATTTTTTGAACAACTTTAATGAGCCACACCCGAGCGGTGGCCACACATACCGGTCTACTAAATCACTGTTGGACGCACAAGCGAATCCTCCGGTTTCGTATAGCATCCCGCGCGGCATGGACGTAGACGATGAGTACCAGCCCTATATCACCTACAATGATGCCAATGGCATTATAACAGCGTATGAGCTGGTTTTTGACTTGTCCACAATGGTAGAGGCTAAATCGTAGAGATGGCTACTGCGCTGTATCGTAAGGCGAGCGGTGAGGTTATTAAGATCAGCCGAAGGAATTTCATGTTTCCAGACGTGGATTCCCATTATTTCGGGGTCCTGGTTGACCCAGACTTGCCTGACGGTGACCAGACCCGAGAGACGCTTCCTGACGGCACCCTGGGACCCACCCGCCAACTAGGATTTGCTAAGCATGCCATTCCAGGGGCGAACCGCGTACAGAACTCTTCTGTGGGTCAGATCAACACCTACGGGACAGAGGAAGAATTAGACAATGGCGAGCAGCAAGAGGAGGCAGCGGTATCGATATTGCTAAACCACCCCGTCATGTCCAAGCTGTTCGACCTCATATTTCAAGAATCCGACGCCCCCGGAAACAGTTCAAACGCGGGGGCAGCGGGCCGAGCCGTAGGCCGAAGGAATCCGTAATGGCCGATCCGCCTGTGTATGACCAGAGGACATTCCTGTTCGGCTTGGCCGTAGCCTCGTGGAATCCAGAGGAGCGGATGCAGGAGGGCGACATCATAGCCATATTGCCCGAACATCAGGTTCTTGGACAGAAAGAGAAGAACTTGTGGATGTGGGTCAACTTTACGAATGTCCCATGGAATCAGGAGCTGACCATACCGATGTTCACTGACGATGACGATGAAGAGGTGGCTATTGGTGTAAACACTATTTATAAAAGGCGTTACCGCATTAGCTTTGACGACCTGAATAGTATTAAACCGTTTGACATAGCCGCTGTTAGGGACATCAACGTGCAGCATCAGCCGTTTATCCAGTCAGATGAAGATGATGGGACGTTCCTTTTTACGTACCCAGCTATTGACGTATCTGGTCTGATTTGGGACAAGAAGTTCACAAGGTATCTGTAGATGGCAAGCTCCAGGCGCACTGGCTCTAACGAAAATATCCAGACTTTTGGCGACGGTACCCGGGATTTTACCAATATCTCAACCTGGGAATCTGCTGTTGATATTGATACTGTGACGGCCATGCAGTCCGAAGTGCTTGAATGTTATGACGATAGCGCGCCTTATGATCAGACAGCCCTGTATAACGCTGGTACTCACAATTCCACCTATCCTATTATCATGAGAGCGGCTACCGGGCATGAGAATAATGGCAGCCGTACTGCCGGGGTGAGGTTTCACACAACGGCTGCCTCTGCTGAATTCGCTGATGTGCGTGATGACTCTGTTTGGTTCTATGATCTTGGGATTCAGTGTGCGTTCAATACTAGCTCGACCGAGGAGAACTTCAAGCAGGCGAACCAGGATTTGCGCCTTGTTGGGATACACATCTACAACAGCAGTAACTCTGGGACTGGAAGCAACGATGGCATAGCCATGAATAACTCCACAACTAACTTGCGCATGATCAATTGCATAGTCGTGGACTCTGATCGAGACGGACTGAGAACTGGATCGTCTAGCACTGGGCACATCATATATAATTGTACGTTCGCAGACAATGCTGAGGATGGGCTTGACCATAACAACACCACGGCGAGCACAGCTACTGTGAGGAATTGCCTTTGCGACAACAATACTGGCCAGGACTTCGGCTCGACAGGCGGATACACTGGGAGCGGTAACGCGTCTAGCGATACAACGGCCCCTGGCACAAGCCCGAGAACCAGCCAGACATTTACTTTTGTAAGTGCCACCGACTATCATTTAGCAGCAGGAGACACTGGGGCGCGGACTTTTGGCGTTGATTTGTCAGCAGATGCAACTTTTGATTTTGACGATGATATTGACAAAGACACAAGAACTGTATCTTGGGACATCGGCGCAGACGAGGATTCAACAGCAGCCCCAGCAGGGCAGCCGGTAGGCGCAATGATGCGCCTGGGTGTAGGGCAATAGCAAAAAGGAAAAGGTTAGATGGCCGACAATATTACTCTTAACTCCGGTAGTGGTGGTGCGGTACTCGCCACTGATGACATCTCATCAGTCCACTACCAAATCGTCAAGCTGGCGCACGGCGCGCTGGACAGTGCTACGATCGTTTCAACCTCCAGTGGGCTACCGGTCGACCTGCGCACAGACAACCTCTCGGGTAACCTCGATGTCAATATCGCGGCGTCCGGCGCGACCGTTACGGTTGACCTCGGCGCGAACAACGATGTAACAGTGACATCTGGAACAGTCACTCTTGGCGCGAACTCTGGCGTTGATATCGGTGACGTCGATGTAACTTCGGTTGTCCCAGGAACCGGTGCCTCTAACCTAGGGAAGACAGAGGATGCGGCGCATACCACTGGCGATGTTGGTGTCATGGCTTTGTCTGTCCGCCGTGATGCTGATACTTCTCCGGTATCTACTGACGGGGACTACGCCCCACTCGTCACCAACGCCACCGGTTATCTCAAAGTCGAAGTCTTCGACGGTGGAGAGTCCCACACGGTCGATGGAACCGTCACTGCCAATGCTGGATCAGGAACCTTTACCGTAACCGACGACGGTTCATTCACCCTCGCGGCCAATTCTGGTGTGGACATCGGGGATGTGGATGTCACCTCGGTTGTTCCTGGGACAGGAGCTACTAACCTTGGTAAAGCTGAGGACGCTGCTCACTCATCTGGCGATGTTGGGGTTATGGCTCTTGTGGTTCGGCGCGATGCTGACACCACTCTGGTGGCGACTGATGGAGACTACGCACCGCTTCAGGTGAACTCTGCCGGCGCCTTGAAGGTCGAGGTATTCGACGGCGGTGACTCACATACCGTTGATAATGCGACGCTTTCTGTCACTGGCGGTGGGACGGAAGCCTCTGCGATGCGTGTAACGATCGCGAACGACAGCACCGGCTTGGTTTCGGTTGATGACAACGGTGGCTCCTTGACCGTTGATGGTGGCGTGACTGTTGAGGGTGATACGGCCCACGACGCGGCAGACACTGGAGACCCTGTAAAGATCGGTGGTCGTGCCCGTACGGCGCACCCGACAGCGGTGGCGAACAACGACCGTGTAGACGGGTACTTTGACGAGATGGGTCGCCAGGTAACCAAGTCACTCGTACCTCGTGATCTGGTTACAGCCAACCACGTTACACTGACCACCACGACCGAGACCACGATCATCGCGGCTGGTGGAGCTGGTGTGTTTCGCGACCTCGTGTTTTTGTCGCTCTCGAACGAAAGCGCCTCTGAGGTGCGGGTTGATATCGCAGACTCTACGGCTGGCGCTGATGTGATGTCGATCGACTTGGCGGCTGACGGTGGTGGTGCAATCATCCCGTTCCCGGTTCCGTTCAAGCAGACGACTGCGAACAACAACTGGACTGCGACTCTAAGTAGTGCGGTTTCAAGTGTTTACATCACAGCAATCGCTGTTGATGACCTGTAGGAGTTATAATGGCCGCTCTTGGTTGGCAACTTAACCTGGATTTTGCGGCGTCGCCAACGCCGGACACAGACCCTGCTGATGGTGTGTTCGGCTCGCTTCCTCTGGTTGGTGTAGGGCGCTTAATCCCTATCGGCATGTCCTTGTGGGCATGGGAACTACTAAAGATGTGGTGGGAATATGATCTCTGATCAAGAGAAGATAGATTACGAGCTTGCGGCCCAATATATCAAGGCGCACCCTGTTTTGTCGAAGGTGATCGACCTGCTGATGATAGAGTTCTTTGCTCAGATAGATGAGATCAAGGCTCATGTGGGCATGCAGGCCAATGTCCATCCAGCGGCAAAGACTAGCATGGTCAAGCGGATGAACAAGGTTCGCAAGTTGGCAGAGAGAGGCGAGAAACTTGATTACACCACAAAACAGCTTGATATGTCTGTCGGTGAGGAATAGTGGCGCATGCCTGGGTCACGTGGGCGACATTGTTCACGTGATTCCTGATGGCCGCTACATCGGAAGACAGGAAACAAAACACTTTCTTTGGCTGATGATGGAAGACGTCCCGCCAGAGGTGCTGTCAGACCCGCGCAAGCGGATGTATTGCATACCGCTGGAGAGGCTGCATTTTGCCTATAAGCTGGTGGGCTTCAAACTGGATCGAGCACTTGATCTCGAAGACCCTTACCAGCCCTTCCTTGAGTTGGCCACAAATGAGCCCTCGAAGGGTGAGTATGTCCTGAGATATGTCCGCTTTGGTGCGTATGGCTTGATTTATGACAAGAGGGGCGAGCGGTATCTATGATGAAATTTCAATACCCCGGCGACTTCTCTTCTGTGTGGACCTGGATTTACTATATGACAGAATTCTCTGATCAGGAGTCGATCCTTGAGTACATGGAAGATGTCCCAGAGGTTGTGGGACTTTCTGATAACCTCCGCGTCCAGCCTCACCGCTTGTCCTCGCACTTCGTGGATACAGTGGAGCCGGAAGAGACCCAGAACATGGTAGGATTTTAACATGGCCAAGGTGAGTGTGTTCAGTAATAGCGGTGACGAGGTTACGGGTCGTCAAACGCTGATTGGTATCGTCTGGACCGGCGCGACAACCGCTGGTGATACCTGCATCGTCAAGGAACGCCTAGCTGGTCGCGTCTGGGAAGGCCGCGCGACTGGTACAAATACCTATATCGGTATCAGTTACCCTGATGACGGTATCGTGTCGGAAGGTGGCTTCGAAGTGGAGTCGATTGACTCGGGCACAGTGTATCTATACCTGCGAGAAATTTAAATGGGTCAGGTTTTTATAGGGCAGGCCGCTGTCCCGACGACTGATACCACGCTTGATATCACCGCGTCTGGCATGACGGGCAACCCGCAAGCTGTTGAATTGTGGATGGCTAGGGCTACGGCAAACGACACCGCTACGACTCATGGCGCGATGTGCTCTGGTGCCACAGACGGCACAAATCAGTTTGTGATTGCGCACGGTTCCGTAGACTCTGCGAACCCCACCAACACTCATCGCAGATTCAGCTCGTCTGCGTGCTTGGCGATGATGGACAACACCGGCTCGGGCACGTTTGACGGCGAGATGGAGTTTGATTCGTGGATTGAGGGTGGCGTTCGCCTCGATGTTCTGTCTGCCAATACCTTCTCTTCAGCTTGGTTGGTAACAGCAGTATTCTACCAAGGGTTTGATAACGTTGATGTTGGGAACTTCACCATACCTACTACGGCGGCTAGTCCTCTGTCAGTAAGCATGGGCTTCCAGCCTAATGTGGTAAAAACCTTCTCCGCTATGACGGACACTATCACAACCGGATCGTCGATAGCTAAGTCTTGCTACGGGTTTACAGTTGATAGTGGTGGCATAACCGAGCACTGTCTGTCTACTATTGGAGAGGATAACGTTAGCCCCTCCAGCAAGAGGAACTATCTTAGCGCAACTGATTCTTTTAGGTTTTGGTCCGACGCTGGCAGCCAGAACTCAGAAGGTGGGATTTCTGCCTTTGGCTCTGACGGGTTTGATTTCACCACCACCGATGGTGGCGCTGAAGGTCTTGAGATATGCTACCTTGCTATCGATACCGGAACTCAGGCCGTTTCGTTAAATACGCATACAATGCCAACATCGACGGGGAACGATATTAGGTCAGGTCTTAGTTTTATGCCGTCCAGCGTGCATTACATAACCCATCGTAAGACAAACCAGAATACCCAGTCTACTAATAACCGCGCTTCGGCAATTGGGCTGGCAGCGTTTACAAGTACGCAGACCGGGTCAGTTGCTACAAACGATAGGGACAATTCCACCGCTGCGGAGTCTAGCTCTGGTACGTCGAATGCAAATATTGTAACAATGGATTTCAACACGACTATCGAAGCCAGCGGCTCACTTGTTAGCATGAACCCGGATGGGTATACAATTAATTGGGCTTCAGTGGATACTGCATGGCTGATATCTGAGTTAGCGTTTGAAGATGAGGGCGGGGGCAGTGTGAACAAGCGTTCGAGAGGGTTATTACTAGAGGTTGGGTAATGGAGAACAATAACACATTCGTCATGTTGGACACGGCGGGAGACCAGGTAACCCCAACCGTTGACTTGATTGGTATTATCTGGACGGGCGCTACGTCAGCCGGTGATACTTGCGTCTTGAAGCAGATCAACGGCGACCCTTTATGGGAAGGCCGCGCAGATGGTAGCCACACGTACCTTGGCGTGCGGTTCCCTGACACTGGGATCAGGATCAAAAAAGGTATTGAGCTGTTGTCGATCAGCGCCGGTAAAGTGTTCTTGTATTTTAGGGAGCCGTAGTATGCCGATGTACGATTATGAGTGTGACAACGGACATGTCAGCGAGAAGTTTATAGCCCGCATGGATGACAGGGAAAGCCCTGTACCGTGCCCATGTTGCAACGAGCAAGCGCGGTTCAAGCAGTCGTTCGGCAAGGGGCTTACTTGGTTCGAGGAAGGTCGCGGTCGTTGGATTCACAACATGGCCGACCAGCCCGTATATATCACGTCGCATGAAGAGCATAAACGCAAGTGCAAAGAGTACGGCGTGGAGCCCGCTGGGGCTAAGCGCGGCATGCCTGGTTGCTGGGCATAGTACTGTAGATTATACTGTTATCGAGATCGACTAACCTACATTGGGGGATGAGACATGGAAGAAGAAAAAATCGCTTACGTGCTTGAAGTGGTGAAAGACCAGCTTGTAAACCTGGCTGACGCGGCCTATCGGGCACAGTTGGACGGAAAGATTTCCTGGTTCGAGGGCTTAACACTAGCGACCCAGGGGACGGCGGCTGCTAATATTATCTTCGAGGCTTTCAAAGAGTTGTCTAGCGCTGACTTCGAGGACTTCATTAGCACACTGAGAAAATCAGACCTCACACTGGGGTAATCTATGCCAGCGGGACAAAATTGGACGGTATTAGAGTGTGTTAACTGCTCGGGGACGCTTTTTATTCGACCATTCTCGTTTATCAAGCACCCCGTTCAGGGCACGACAGAAAAACCTCATGGGATTGTGTGTTTTACATGCGGGAAAGACAGCGACCCGGCCCTGATGGCCAAGAAGATGGAACTGGGACGACGGGCAAAAGAACTCGAAGAACTGCAAAAGCAAGCGGAAGCACTGGAGGCCCAGCAAGCAGCCCTGGATCAGGAGCTGTTCGAAGAAGACCCAGTGGAGGTGCGGGACATCGTAGTGAAGAGAGCGAAGGCGGAGCAAGCCAAAGCCGACCGCCTGAAGAAGCTCCGCGAGGAGGCGGCTGCGGAGAGGCAGGAGATCGAATAATCTTCTGGCTCCAGGTTCTGGCTTACATGCAGTCTGGCCGCAACCTCGAATTTGATGAATTCGTAGCGAACACTGAACGGGTTTACGGGAGAATGTAATGGCTGACGAGCAGCAAACAGATACAACCCAGACGACCGATACGACGGACACAACCGAAACGACCGATACACAGCAAACTACAGTTGACCCCAACGAGTTTGCTAGACTTCAGGCGGACAACGAACGCCTGTCCCAGCGTGCAGCTCTTTTGGATCAATTCGAGGCAAACCCCGAAGCGACCTTGAGAGATGCCGCGAAAAGGTTGGGTATGCAACTGGTACCGACACAGAGCGACAATGCTACTCAGGACCAGTCTAGTGTATCCGAACCGCCGCAAAGTTTCGTAGATAGCATCTCCCGAAACTTGGACCCGGCAATGCAGTTCATGGCCCCTGCTTTGGCCAAAGCAACCTGGGCTGCTAACCAGGAAGCCCAAAAACCGTTCAGGGAAGCTCAGCAGCAACGGGACACTGAGGCGAGAAACGCCGAGCGTAACCAAATCGCTGCTGAAATGGATGCCGCACATCCGAACTGGCGTAATTCTTTGGGCGAAATGGAAGAGCGCTTTACTTTCATCCAGCAGGCCGTTAATGGTGGTCCGATGCGGCACCCCAAATTCGGCACCCTGCAAGAGATGTTGTTCAGCCTCGCGACCGGTAGCAAGTCCGCGACAACAGAGGCGGCGTCGCGCATGAGGGAAGCTGCACAGAATGCTACGAGCACCTCGGGTAGTGAGACGACTTCACGAGTCGATGTAACCAAACAGATCGGCGAAGCGAAGTCTGCACAAGAGAAATTCGATATAGCTTTCAAGGCGGCTTTGGCCGAACACGGAGGCAGTATCTAAGAGGTAAAGCATGGCAGCTACTTCAAGAACAGAAGTCTATGATGCCGTACTGACCACCACAGCCCGTCACATGAACGGTGAGATTCGTGATAATATCACCCGTTCTAACAAGGTTGTGGCCTGGTTGGAAGGCAACGGACGCAAACGCATGGTGTCAGGTGGCGAGCGAATTAAAGTGCCCCTGATGAATGAGTTGAACCAAGGGGCGGATATCTTTAGCGGGTACGGTCAGCTTGACACGACCCCGGCTGATGGTATTACCTCGGCGTTCTTCCCCTGGTCCCAGATGGCGGTTCCGATCACCATCTCAGGGTTAGAGCAGCGCCAGAATAATGGACCCGAGCAGATTCGCGACTTGCTTCAAGCGAAAATGATGCAAAGTCAAGCCTCTGCCGTCGAGCTGCAAAACAACTGCATTGTTGCAGGCAAAATTGCATCCGGCGCCTCTGGCAGTGTGAATCAGTTTGTGGCCCGTACCGGTAATCTCGACTCCTCAGCTAATGGGCCTCTCCCGTTGGCGGTTTTGATTGATGCCGATGACGATCGCTCTGTGGCGGTCGGCGACATCAATGGGAACTCTGAGGCGTGGTGGCGTAACCAAGTTAAAGCCTCTTCAGCTAGTACGTATGCTGGCTTCAAGACAGAGCTGAACAACCTGTACAACACCTGTCGGCGTGGTGCTGGCGGGGCTCCTGATCTCGCGATTTGCGATCAGCTTGTATGGGAACTCTACTTTCAATCCTTGCAACAGCAAGAGCGTTACTTTGTGACCAACCAGCGGACGATTAACATCCTTGGTGGGGCAGAGGAAGATATGCTCAAGTTCCGCAACGCGGTTCTCGTATGGGATGAGGTCGTGCCCGACGTGGGTACCACCACAGCCAATGCGGTGGATAGCATCGGGACCAGCTTGCAATCCGGTTCTCACGGAACCCTGTACTTCTTGAACAGCGAGTCCCTTGAGTACATCGTGCACCCTGACGCGGACTGGACTCAGACTGAGTTCGTCGTGCCCGTGAACCAGGATGCTCGGGTTGCGCATCTCCTGTGGCAGGGGCAGTGGGTCGTAAATAACCGTCGTAAGAACGGCGTTATGTACGACATTGACAACAGCATCACTAGCTAAGTAGGCTGGTAATCTAAGAGGTAAGAAAAAGTGGAAATTCAACGTCTGAATCGTACCGATCCGGAACGAATCTTCATGACATTCAAGAACAGCTACTCCACTGCCAGCTTAACCCCTGGCCAGTGGGCAGCTCACGATGTGACGACCGATCAGGACGGCGTTGGTATCACCAAGCCTGCTGCTCGTAACCGCGCTCACATCGCTGGCGTTGTGAACCACACCATCGCGCACAATGGCTACGGCCTCGTGCAGGTGTGGGGCTTCCGTGCAGATGCACGCTGCTTGGGTGGGACTGGTGACGGCACCAGCAAGCTCAGCGCGGGTACTCCCATGCACTTCAACACTTCCGGTTTTGCGGCTCGTGCCTTTGCGGCCACAACCGGCGCAGTGAAAGCGGACTACGGCCACAAGGTCTGTGGTTTCGCGATGGTTGCGGCGAACACCGCTGCGATTGCAACTCAAGCAGGAACGTCTGGCGAATACAAAGTCATGATCACCTGCTTATAATCAGAGGTATCCGGCCCCGATGCACTGGTATGATTGCATAGACATTCGTGTCACAGACGACGATGGTCAAGTCCTATATGATGGTCCGAAGTTTCTCCGTTGCCAGTATACCGAGTGCGCGGAGATAGCTACTCAGGGTTGGCTGGAAGAACATGATGGTCACTGCTACTGTGGCGGTCGAAAGTTCCGGCCAGCTCTGCTGCTAACAACTGAGGAAAAACGGGCATTCATGAATGGCAAGTACAGCCTGAATGCCTGGGAAACCATGATGGTAGGAAATGACGACATATGAAGAAGCTTTTAGTGGGCATCCCGGCCTTTGATGGGATCGTGACCGAGGCTCAGCAGAGCGTAATCGGCATGATGTACCGGGCTGGCCGTGATCTCCCAGACTTTGACGTTGCGATTCATATTTCCTATAAAAAGGAGCAGTTTCGCGCTCGGAATCACCTGGTAGATGCCGCTATCTCCAATGATTTCGACTATTTGTTCATGCTCGATGACGATATGATAGTCCCGCATAACCTGATCCAGTCCCTGCTCGATCATGACAAGGACGTGATTGGGGCGCTGTATTTCCAGCGTGGCGGGCTCTATCATCCGATCATCATGAGGCGGAAGGACCACACCCCGGGTGTATACTCGGGTGAGTTCTGGTCTCAGGAAGACCCACGGATTACGACGCAACGAGGGCTACACCAAACTGATATAATTGGTGGTGGGTGTATGCTGTTCAAGGTGGACGTATTCCGGTCATTGATGCAACCCTACTTCGAGACTGAGCGCGTCGTGGGTACCGACATCTCTATTTGCGGTCGGTTGCAGGACGCAGGGCACGAGATTTGGGTTGATACCTCGATCGAGCTAGGGCACGTCGGGGAAAAGAAGATCATTACATCTCGCACGGTCCCAATGAGTGAGAGAGCAATGGCAGCCATCAATCGTGAATTGCACGAGGACTTGAAAGAGTACATGGGCATGAACGATGCAATGATGGAATCCTATATGCTTCAGGCTTCGGCCAAGAAGAAGCGCAAAGACGTATGGGGCGATCGAGACGCTGGTAGCTGGGAAGACGTGTCTGAGTATTACCAGACAGAACATGACTGGCACATACTCAACCTCGGCTACTGGAACCTGGTTAAAAACGACCCGTACAAGGAATGGGGAGTCGTGCATGGCGCGGCCTTGCTGGACAAGAGTTCGCGCGTCCTAGATTTCGGGGCCGGACTAGGGCATTTAAGCGTACCTCTGGCTAAGCGACTAGGCTGTCATGTTCATGCGTTGGACATTGACAACTCCCCTACCCAGAAATTCGTTGAGTGGCGGGCTAATCGTCATGGGCTGACCAATCTCCATATCGAGCCCCTTGACACGCCGGTCCCAGAGTGGGAATATGAAGATAAGCTGGATGGCGCCTTCTGCATCTCCGTCATGGACCATCTAACACATCCATATGAAACGGTGCTATGGATTCGCGACCAGCTCAAGCCGGGTGCTTTCTTCGTGTGTGAGTACGCACTTCACAGCGGCGAAGACGAGCCCCAGCATTTAGATCGGTATGACGTGACGACCTTTGACCAGTGGATGCACGAGATAGGGTTCACCACGTCACCCGAACACCATTGGCTATTCTTTTATCAGGGGTGATAACATGGCATTCGAGACCGAAGACGCCAAATCCACATTAATCCTTTACCGCACGAGTAACGGGAAGTATCGCTACTCCGGTCTCGTTCGCATGACTGATTCGACTGGAGTTACACGCATTCGTGTAAGTAATCAGAACATTACTCCGTGCCTGTTTGATGATCTGGAAATCCAAGACCCGCCGTCATCGGAAGAGAACAGCGATGTCGGGTTGACTCACTTCCATCCTGACTGGTCGGATACCACGATCATATGAAAAAGGAGGTTGTTACTCTCCTTGGCTGGATGGGGGCGGGTGTCGCCCTCTGTATCAGTATCACTCTATGGTTGTTGTCTGCCCACGCTGACGCACCTCACAGAGATGCGGTCTCTAACGCTGTGTTTGAGCAGTATGTAGAACACCAAAGAGAGTGGAGAGACGAACTCAAGGCAGATATACAAGAGATTAAGCGCCTTCTTGACACGAGGTAGTCATGACACGCGAAGAAATTAGGAAGCGAATCCTCTACCTCCTAAATGAAGACGTAGACAACCCGGTTTTCTTCACCGAAGCTCAAGCGAACACGGTAATCCAAGAGGCCATGGAAGTCCTGGCCGAAGAAGTTACGGAGTTACGTCGCGAGGGGTTTATCGTTGTAGAGCCGGGTCGTTTTATTTATATGCTCCCTGAGCTTTCCGACGTCGCAATGACGCCGCTGCGCATCTGGAGCGACAGCGACCAGGAGCGCCTTGACCCGATAACCATGAAGGAGCTGGACGACTTCCAAGAGCGCTGGATGGAATCCACCGGCGACAAGCCGGAGTGGTGGTATCCTGTCTCTCATGACGCGTTCGGGTTGTGGCCTATACCGGTGAATGGCGGGCAAGTCCTCCGTGTCGAGTACTTAGCGTGGCCAGAAACGCTCGGGCAGGACACCGATCGACCGAACTTCAAAGAAGAGCTTCAGGATTTACTCGTCCTATACGGCCAGTATGACGGTCTGGTTCGCCAGTGGGAACCTGAGAGGGCGCTCGACATATTCTTTTCGTTCGCGGCCTCGTTCCGTGATGGCAGATTCAAGAGCGCGACGCACAAATTCCAACAGCAGTTCTTCAATAGAGACTCGGTGGGTTCTAGATTTGCGAGGCCGTAATGGCAACCCTTAGCACTCTTGTTGACGACGTCCTGAAAAGGCTAAACGATGATGGCACCCTCTTCACCCGAGCTGAGGTTACGCGCTGGCTAAGTGAGGGGCTACGCCGTATTGCTGTGCAGTCAAAGCACGCTCGAACCTTTACGGCTCTTGATATGCCACCCCGCCACTTCACGGCTATTACGCACCAGTGGGAATCTAACCTTGCCAACGGCTCGTATCGCAAGTGGACGTTCACTCATCAGAACGGCCAGCGTGAGTGTACCTTCCTCTGGGAGGCACAGGCAGCCGATGAAGCCCCGATAGAGTCTCACCTGAGGGCTGTATCGAACCTCTGGGAGATCACAACCCAGGCAGGCGAGGTAGATGCGCCCTACCGGTTTTACTTGCCAAAGAATGAGTCCATTGTGTACTCGGTATGGCATGATCACGAGCGGCTGATCTCGGCCACCACCTCTACGCTAGACACTCTTGAGGATCGGTGGTGGAGCATAGATGGGGAACCGTTCCTCTATACTCAGGGCCTTGGGCCGTCAGAAACCTTTGAAATATTTGAGATTGACACTGAGTACAGGCAGTCTTACGATCATGTAGACCGCAACCAGGGATTCCCGCGGTCGTTCAGCGGTGACCGCACCTACTCAGTAGACAGTGAGTCGCACGAATGGGGGTACGCATATGCATGGAATGGAGAATCAGCCGCGCCGTCAACACAGCTTACCGGCATCGGTCGTAGGTTCACGCAAGGGCCTGAACATGACACAGTCAACGATGAGCAGGGCTTCTTTTATACACATGACTGGGAGGGTCAGCAGCATCGAGGGGAGGAAGTTACCGTTTCCACCTTCGTGGCCGAAACCAACCCTCTGCGCTTTGATCCGGACGTCGATCCGCCTGTAGGTGAGCTGTTTAATCTTGCGCAAGGCATATTCCGCAAGGGGGTATCTACCAGCCGTCAGTACTTCCCAAGTAGTCAATGGAATGTCCTTGGCGGCTGTCGCGCATTCGGAAGCTCTGATGACGCTGTCTTGGTGTGGCACTCCGTCCTACCGCCCGATACTCCGAGCGAGGAAGCAGAGATAAACATCATCCCTGATCAGGTGCGTAAGTATTTGATATACTATGCTATGGGAGTCTTGCTCAATCGCCAGGGCGAAGGGTATGACCCAGCGCTGGCAGAGCATTATAACTTAAGGGCTTCCCGTGGCCCGATCCTGATGCATAAGCTTGGTAACGTTTCACGTGCGGCTACGACTTACACCCGAGGGGTTACAGGCAGATCAACAGAGAGAGGCAACCGTCTCCCGCGCCTGCCGTCCAACTTCCCTCGCGCACCATGGTTAAGAGACTAAGATGCCCTTACAAGCACCTGGAAAACAAACAGTTAGAGAAGCCCTTAGAGGGTTCTTCGGTGTCGATCTTCGCTCTGACCCTAACGACATCCAGCAGGGCAGTGTCTCCAAGGGCGTTAACGTTGACCTGTATGAGACCCCGGGTACTATACAATCACGCCGTGGCATCAAGACTATATTTGAGATAGTCCAAGCACCGCAGCGCCGACTGCTTAGGGCGTTGAACTCACTCATAAGTATCGGCGCTAACGACCTTTACGTTGACGCCGTCAAGGTGTCTGGCGGTGAGTTAGACGAGGACACCGAAGTTAGCATGGTGGAGTACCAGGGGCAGAATGCTGCTAACCCTGAAATCTTCGTAGCCAACGGTGCTATATCTGTCGGCGGGACTCGGCGCATGTTCGTCTATGATGGAGAGTTCCGCAACTGGGGTATCGAGATCACCACGGTAGCTACCCAGGTAGCTGCGGGCGCCGCTGGGAGTTTGACCGGTGACTACAACGCGAGGTACACGTGGGTCCGTAGAGTTGGGTCAACCATTGCGCACGAATCCAACCCGGCCCCAGCAGACTCGGCAGCCGTAACCCTTTCGTCTCAAACACTTGACGTCACAGTCAGAGGGTCGACCGACCCCGACATTACGGGTATACGAATTTACCGTACGCAAGCCGGTGGGTCAGTCTTCCTGTTCGATCAAGAGGTTCCCAACGTTAGCGCTACGTACAACAGCTCCCAGGCTGACAGTGCTCTTGGTGCAGCGGTGAGTGAGGACAACGACCATCCGCAACCGGCTACGCTCGTGCATGCGCTACGCGACAGGCTCTGGACCAACGATATCAACAACACGGCTCGGATCAGGTACACAGCCAGGTTCAAACCAGAGTCTCAACCTGCTGATAACTTTGTAGATATAGGGTCGGAAAGCCACACAGTTACTGGCTTGTCGTCGATCAATGGCAACCTTATTGTGTTCACCGAAACTACTAAGTTCAGTATTATTGAACAGTTAGCGGACGTGAACGCGATTGGGGCTGGGCTGCGGTTAGTTGGCTCCGCCGTAGCCGGGTTCCTATCGATCGAGCTACCTAGCTCTCGCGGCTGCGTGGCTCCGCATGCTATCGTCCCGACTGGGGTGGGTATTATTTATCCAACTAAGGAGGGCGTATTCATAACAGACGGAACGGCTGCCCCTGAGCAGCTGGTGAGCGGCGCGATCCAGAGCATATTCCTTGGGCGAACAGAGGGCGGCATCTCTCCGATCGACTTTAACAAGGAATCCAATATGACAGCCGCGCTTCACCGAGGTAGATACTACCTGTCTTATACGTCGACAGTGTCTACTGACGGGAAGAATGACACGACTGCAATACTGGATATAAATACTGGTAACTGGTATTTTTGGAATGTTGGGTTTTCGTCGCTCGCCTTCGATGATGAGGACAACATCTTCTACGCGGGGAGAGAAGATGGTGACATTGATGAGATCGAGGGGGCCAGTGTCACCACCGATTTCGACGGCTCGATAACGACTACTGTCAATACTCCAGACAGGGATGGCGGCGATCCCATGGGGAGAAAGCTGTTTCTGTATGCTCGGGTAGACGCTGAAATCGCAACGGGAGACACGATGACAGCAGCGTTCTACACTGATGACACACTTCGTCAAACCTTCACCATCACTGGAGATAGGACGAAGAAGCTGTTAAGACTACCAAGCGGGAGCATGGGATTTACATGGAGAATGGAGATAACATTCACGGGGACGAACAGGCTAAAACTTCATGGCGTAGAAGCCCAGTGGAAAAGCCTGGTGAGTTCCTAGTCTCGTTCACGTATCTTGACCCAGTCGCAGACTGGATGCAAATGTTTGGGGTTTATGAGAGACTTGTGATGACCAATGCTCTCAGAACCGTTTACTGGGATCGTGCTGGCGCGGAGTTCTTGACATTTCCAGAGTGGCACAGTTGGTTTAAATCCAGCAAGGTCCATCTGTTTAAGTCGAACTACCAGGATGAGTTCGTTGGTATCATGACCTTGTATGATTGCTCTGAACGGCACCGATGCTTTTGTGGCACATGGGTTGAGCCGAGGTGGCGAGGTCATAAGACGATGGAGATGGGTAAGCAAGCCTTGACATACGTGCATGGGCAGCTTGGGTTCGAGAACGTCTTTGCTGCATCTCCTTGGAATGCGGCCCAGCAGTTCTGTTCAAGGATTGGGATGGAGCATATTGCAACGCTCCCAGGTTATTGTAAATACAAGGATAAAACCTTGGATGTAGACATGTTCAGGTCTACAAGGAAGATGAAGATAGCTAGCCTGTCTCAGGATTTGACTAGCATGGGATGGATGCCAAAGTCAGCATATGACTTAGCGTATCGCACTATACACGGAGACGGTTGATATGGGTGGTGGTGCTCCAGACTTAGGCGGTTCGGATTTTGCGAACCAACAACTGACTGATGAGAGTATTCGTCGTTCTCGACAGGCAGCAGGTATCGAGCAGCTAGTAGCTGCGGGCCTGATCAGAGACGCTAACCAGACGCAGTCTCGCGAGCAGTTCCTAGAGGGCCAGTTACGTCAAGACGCGCAGTTTGCCAGGGACTTTGCGAAAGAAGCCGGAGACGAGGGGCGTCGCCGAAGAGCCGAAGAGATGTTCATCTTACGTGGCCAGCAGGGCACGCCTGGACAAGTCGGCACGTTGGGGAATGAACTCAGGGCTGTTTCGGATATTGGGACAGGCGAGCTAGCTGGTCTTGGGCGAATGTTCCAAGCTGGCGACCGAGACAGGGGGCTACTGAGTCAGGCTGCGCTATTGGCGCAAGGGGGAATAAACACCCAGCAGAACATCCCTGCGCTTGCTCAGCTCTCGCAGAATGCTGGACAACTAGGCGCTACCGGTGGCTTGGGTGGCACCCAGCAGGTTCAGCAGGTTGGCCAGAACCTTGGAGACCTCGCCCGATCGACCGGCCAGCAACTCGGTCCTCTTCGTGGGCAAACGCTAGGACTTCTTGGGCAGGCGATTCAGGGCAACGTTCCGCAGCAAGTCCAGAACCTTTTTGCCGATGCTGGAGCTACCCGAGAGCGTGACGTATTAGAGCTTCAATTCGCCAACGCAGAGCGAGCCATCCGCGAGGGCGCAGCCGGTCAAGGGGGACAGCTCAATCGCAGCCTAGCGAACCTGCAAACTGAGCGTGCTCTCGGCATTGCAGGACAAGAGGCGCGGCGCACTAATCAGGAGCGAGCCCTTAGCCAAGCCCTGTTTAACACTGCGGTTTCTCAGGGGCTTGGCGCTCCTGGTCAATTATCTGCCTTGCTTGGCCAACAGGCTGGAGTCTTCCAGGGCGCAGGACAGCTAGGGCTTGGGGCTGAAGGCTTGCGTCAGGGCGCGGTTGGGCTCGGCGGTCAACTTCAGGGCCAGATTGGTCAGCAGCTACTCGGAGCCGAAGGCGCCCGCCAAGGGGCGCTAGGTTTATCTGGGCAACTGTTCGGGCAGAGCGAGCAGCTACGTCAAGCTGGACTACGCGGTGCGATCGGTGCTATGGACACGGCTCTAGGTCGAGACTTCCAGGGCATTCTTGCACAGCAGGCTTCACTCGCTCAACAGCAAGCGCTAGCGCAGTCGCTTGCAGGTCAAATTGGAGCAGGGGCCGATCAGCTATTTCTTTCGGCCCCTGGTTTCCGTGGGCAGGGTGCCACATTTAACCAGCAGGCTGCTCTCACGCCAGCGTTAAGCGCCCAGGTATTACAGGGTATTAGTCAGAGCAACCCTAATTTCTTGGGGCCAGCCTTGGCAAGCACAAGCCAGAATATCGCATCAGGTCGTCAGCTGGCAGCCCAGAACGCGGCTGGATTCAATCAGTTGCTTGGAACTGGCATCGGTGCTGGTGCTGGCCTCGCTGGCTTGGCATTTTTTACTTAGGATTACGTCATGTCATTAGGTGGACCAGCAGGCGGTGTCGGAGCTGGCGGACTTGCGCAAGGGCTCAGCTCTGGGCTTCAGATGGTGCAGAGCATACAGAACCAGGCTCGCCAAGCAGAACTATTAAAGCTCCAACAGGAAGCGCAAGAGTTCAGGGAAGAGCAGGCTACTAAAGAGCAGAAAATCAGGCTCGATGCGATGAAGCTACAGATCGAGCAGCGGAAGAAGCAAGCCGAGTTCCAACAGCAGTTCTTCGAGAGGCTAGGGCTTTCGGCTCCGGGTGGCACTCAAGCTGGCTCTCAGGGTTCTCCCGCTCCTGAGGGTGCGCCATCCGGGGTCATACCTGGCGCTGGCCAGATGCTAGGGCTTGCAGCTCAGGCTGGCCAGCTCCCTGCGTTCAATGCTGCTGTGAACGCTGGATTAATCCAGACACCGGCTGGACAAATCAGTGAAGCCCAGAGGGCTCAGAGCGTCCTGGCTACGCAGATGCAGGCGCTCATTAGGCAGGAGCAGTTGAAGCAGCTTAAGGCTCAGGCCCCATTCCTCAGTGCTCAGGCTGGCCTTGACCTGGAGAAGACCCGTGCAGAGATCGAAAAACTCCAAGCACAAACCAGAGCAGCGGAACGTGATCCGGCTGGACGACTACCGACGCGCGCTTCCTTGGCGCTACAGGCTGCGAATGGCGATCCGAAAGAGGCGCTTGAACTGCTTAAGACGGATCGTCAAGGGTTGTCCGTCGAGGTGGGAGAGGATGGTTCTGTTTCTGTCACGACTGGCAAGCCGAGCCAATCGATATTTAAAGACTCGATCAAAGGCATCCAAGAACTCGCCGCTGCTGAGCAACCGCTACGCTCATTACTGGCACTGCTGCAACAAGACCCAACTGCTGCATCGGTTCAAGGCCAGATGCGCATAGTTGCTGCAAGTATGCAGGCTAACATTGATGCCTTCAGTCCGTCCGGCCCGACTGGGAAGAAGATTCAGCAGCGAATTAAGAATAGCGCGGACGCGTCCCAGTTCGAGTTCCTTGGCGAAATGGCGGCGTTCTCGGTTGCTGCAATGAACAATCCAGGTGGCCGGATTTCTGATGCTGACGTTGCTTCGGCTCGGCGTGCGCTGGGATTGCCGACTGGGCTATTCGATCGCCCGCCGTCTGCTGAGATTATAATCCCTCGTCTCAATGCTGCGCTGGAACTGATCAGCGCGAAGCGTGGTACACATGAAGATGTGCTACGACTCATGGAGGGCGGTCAGCTCCGGAAGAAGAAGAGCACTGACATAGTTGAGCCGGTAGGGATTCCGACCCCGCCTGCTGATGCTATACAGCCAAGCCCTGCGACCCCAGAGCTGTCAGGTTCCGTACCATTACAAGACCCGAGTCCGCAGCCAAGCATCCCAGCGGCTCCGGCTCCAACGCCTACGGCGCAGCGGTCGGTCGACTTCGAGCAAACACCACGCGCCTCGACGGCTGTAGACATCCGCACGATGCCACCCAAGGACGCGGTGAAGTTCCTTGAGACCTTGTCTCAAGCAGACAGGGCCGCGATTATCATGTCACTGACTGACGAAGAACTTGACAGACTGTTGAAGGATTAACCATGGCCCTTGCAGATGAGCTACGAGCAGAAAGAGAGCGCCGCAGGAAGCGGGCTCAGCTCCTTGAGAAAACGTCTGGGCAGGCCCAACCGATAAATCCCCAGCAGTTTGTTGGACAATTTATGAGTGACGTGCAGGCGCAGCCGAGCCCGTCACCCCCACCCCAGCAACAGGAGCCCACGATAGGTGGTATCCCGACGCAAGAAATCGCACAACTACCAGGGGCTCAAGCTGTTACCGCGCTTGGACGACGAGCTGGAGAGTTTGTGTTTGGAGACGCAGGAGGCGCTGGCTTCGGGGAGCTTGCGGGCCGTGGCGTTGGTGGCGTTCTGGGTGGCCCTCCTGGCGCTGCTGTCGGCGGGGGTCTTGGGGCTGCTGCTGGGCTTGGCATCTCTCGCTTGGCTCGCGGTGAGTCTGTAACTCCCGGTGAACTCGCGATCGAAATGGGGATGACTGTCCTTCCTGATGCTGTAATACGTGGCGGGGGCGCCGCGGTGCGCCGTATCGCCAGCGGGACAAGACCAGGCCGCGAGGCTGCGTCTGATGTTCTCGCGCGCCAGCTTAGAGACAATGCTGAGAGGTTCTTCGAGCCCATCCAGAGAGCTGAGGCCGAAAGACTTTTCGATTTGGTTCGAGCTTCCGGCGATAAACTGACGCCCGGTACGCTGACAAAACCGTTAAAAGGCTTGACAGATACACAGTTCAAACACATCTCACAGGCACTCACTCGCATGCAAGCGCCTCCCGGTAAATCTGGTGAGGCGTTTGGCGAGGGGGTAGCCAAGGTATTTGCTGACATACGGGGCGGTGCTGAAGCTCCTGGCCTAGACCTTGGTACCCTCCAGCATGTTAGAAGCCAGGTCCAGAAACGTGCACTCCGCACGCAGGATGGAGCAACCAAAGACGCACTGCAAGAAGCTATTGAAATCATTGACGATGCAGTGGAGAAGGGCAACTTCTCTGGCGGTGGCGGTTCTGTTGAGATGCTGAAACAAGCCCGCAGACTGTGGGCAAAGGCTAAGGATGCTGACGACTTCGCGGCGTTCATCAATAGCCGATCGATCACCAGTACCAGCGCAGGTGGTCGTACTATATCGATCAATGCTGGCAAGCTGGCTGACGATCTTGCTAACCCGCGTGGTAAGCTTGCTGAGCGCGCAGCGCGTGCGCTCGATAAGAATCCAGCAGCCAAGATTGAGATCGAGGAGTTTCTAAAGAACGTCAAGCGTATCAATATTGATCCGGGCAACACCGAAGGATCATTCCTTGTCAACGGACTGGCCGCAGCGCTGGGAGCTGGTTCACTTTCTCGAGTGAGACTAGCCCGCATGTTGCAGGATGCGCCAACAAAAGGACAGCTCGCAGAGGACGGAGTCATTTTGCTGATGAACGCTGCGCGGCGCAGGGCCACCGAGTTCGGCTTGCTTGAACGCCCCACACTGGAGTAGGAAATGGTTGAGACATTAAAATTCAGTCAGATCGGGTTGGAAGACCTGAACATTGGAACCGGGACATTTGAGGTTGACACGGCTGACGGTCGTCGTATCACCCTCACGCAAATCAACCTGGCGTCGTTCATCCCATCAGACATCCTGAATGACCAGTCAGTTCTCTATACTGATGGGACCGACATTGGGCAGGACACTAATTTCCTGTTCGACAAAGACAACAATCAGTTGACGCTCGGCGCGAACCACAGCATCATGATCGGGTCTACTGACTCTGCTTCTCGCGCCCTTGAGATCAAGGCCGATGGTCAGACCGGTATCCGCATTAACAATAGCGGCGTCACAACAAACGATGTCCTTATAGAGTTCTCGATGCATGATGTTGTCGATTGGAACATGAGGGTTGACGACAGTGACTCGGACAACTTTGTTATATCAGCCGGTACGACAGTATCTGCTACCCCTCACATCGCTCTTCTGCGCGACAAGAACTCTGTGCAGATTGGTACGACGACCGAGAACACACTGAACGACGGCGGGCTCACTATTCACAATGGGTCGCGTGATGATGAAGCGCTTAGTTTGCAGAACTCTGACGTTGCTCATGGTATTACAACCCTTGCAAACACAAGCACTTATATGTTTCTTGGGAAGGCAAACACAACTGCCGGTGGTGGTCGAGTCCGCGGCTTCTCGGAGACTGTCGTTGGGCTTTCGCTTGACGGGTTTGTTACCACTGAGGACACGACCGACACGTCAGGCTCAGAGGCTGCTATTTTCGTAGACGCTCAACTCAAGTCCGGTACATCAACCACTGACATGGGCACTACAGCAAACATCTTTGGAGTCGCCAACAATGGCACAACAAGAATGGTTGTAAAGGGTGACGGCGACGTGCATGTCACCAATACTACATTAGTTGCGCTGGATGAGCACAACGATATAGAATTGTTAGAAGCACTCCGGACAACTAATTGGCCCGGGTACAAACAGCAACTAGGGGACTGGGTTGATGAGAACCTGGATGTCCTCGAAGAAGCGGGAGTTACATATGGAAGCGGTCGATACATCTCACACCAAGGACTCAGCGGACTCATTATTGATGCCTTGCGACAGGTTGGACGACGACTCGATGCCCTTGAACGAGGAGGAGTTGCCCCGATTAGACGAAGCAGAATTGGCGAGGGTTCAACTACTCTCGGCCAAGGTTGAGAACGCACAGCTACAAGTGTCGTTACTCAAGGGCAAGTTAGACCATTTAGTGGAGGTTCTTGTTTTACGGAAGGGGATAACCGGGAACGTTAATATCGACCCGGAAACTGGGATCATTACGAAGATTGAGGGCCTGTAGATGGCTGATTTTGATATCATTATCAATATCACCTCGGTTAATGACCAGGTGACGGTCAACAGTACGACCATTGTGGAGGTGACGCCTCCTAACCCGGTCGTTGCTACCATGACCAACCCGCTGGAGGGTGCCGACGTCAACGGCACGATCACTGTTTCCGCTGTCGCTTCTTCGACGGTGGGGCAGATTGACAGAGTTGATTTTTTACTTGACGGTGTGTTCCTGGAGGATGAGTTCTCGGCGCCGTACGAGTTCCAATGGGACAGTACAACTGTTGCCGATGGTGCCCACACGCTTGAGGCTATCGCATTTGACGACCAGGGCAACCAGGCTAACGAACTCGTGAATTTCACAGTGACCCAGCCGACGCCGAACGTCTCAGTTGTGGCACACATCAACGAGCCGCCAATCACCAATCAAGACCCGCAGGGACCGACCGAGCCATTCGTTGACGGCTTCGTGTTTGTGGGAACGCGACAGCTTGGTGTGGTTGACTTCCCGGTAGACCAAGGGGAGTTGATCGAGTACTTCGTTGACGGTAACCTGGTGGGCTCGCGGCCCAACCATCCGCACCTGTTTACCTGGGACAGCACGACTGTTGCAAATGGCGCGCATGTGTTCGAGACCCGTATTACTCTCGGGCCTGACACCGCCTCGCACATCGTGAACTTCACGGTTGACAATTCAAACCCTAATCCGCCTACCGGGAATGATATGGAGACACCCAGTGGGCAGGTTCGCGTAGTCTCCAGTGTTAATGCAGCGCGTAATGCGTACAATCAAAGCCAACCCGGTGACGCTGTAGCTCTCGACGATGGTACCTACGACTTCGGTACGTGGGACCTGAATCGTAACGGCCAAGCCGGAGACGGTGATAAGATTTTTATCCAGGCAGTGAACCCTGGTCAAGCGACCATTCTGGACTCCGATTGGGAAATCAATGGAGAGTTCCATTATGTTACGGGGCTACGGTTCAACACGTCTCGTATCTACATCAATCGGGCCGACAATAACCGCGTCACCGACTGCGAGTTCTTCGGAACTCAGTCACCTGGTGCTGGCGGCGAGATCAAGCCCGAGTTCATAGATATCGAGGAGTCAAGTGACTGCCGAGTTAGCTACTGCGAGTTTCGTAACTGGAATGAGAAAGGAGTATCAATAAGACCCGATGCTGCTAACACAACCTCAGCCCAGCGCGGACTTACGAACACGCAGAACAACCGCATTGACCATTGCTACTTCCACGACTTTCCGTTGAGGAATGGATCAGCGGTTAATGGAACAGAACCAATCCAGTCAGGTGTGAGCACTAAGCATGCGTTTGTGCCGACGTTCACCCTGATTGAGCACAACCTGTTCGAGGATGCTGTCCGTGATCCTGAGGTGATCTCCCTGAAGTCATCTCATAACACGGTTCAATTCTGCACGTTCACTTACGTTGCGGACGAGCGCCTATGCTCGATGACCTTCCGTCAAGGTGAACGCAATACTCTGTATGGTTGCTGGTTTAGGAATATGGGTGTGCGTACCTTCGGGAACAATCACCGGATCATTTCTAACCGGTTCACTGACAACAGAGAGTTGCGGGTGAACGCGGGGGATGGAGAGGCTGAAAATGCTCCGCCAGGTTCGCCGAACCCCTTACCGCCAGGGGCCAACCAGCCTACGGCTAAGCGAACCGATGTTGTTGACAACACCGTGGCGAATGGTTCTCGTATTGATATCGGGAATACGTCAAATGGGTCGCAAGATGCTGAGGATACTTATATCTTCGGCAACGTTGGGCCGATCGATTTTGGCAACCACACCGGTACCACTTCGACTTCACCATACAACGCGGCGAACGCCAACAACGATGCCCTACCGCTGATAACCCCCACCCAACTCACCGCTAACGACGTCGGACCACGGACGTTCTAGCTCGAAGGAGGGGCTGCAAGGCCCCTCCCCCTCCTCCCGCTTACGAATTATCGACCGGCACAAACGTGCCCTCCTCGATCTGCCCGAGTATCCGACCGCCAGTATTTAATGCACCGAGCTTCTGGAATCGTCCCAGTATCTTCGGTCCAAAGTCAATCACATCAACGCCTTCGACGTCTGGGTATTCACATTTAAACCACTGCTCGATCACTGCGTCATCAAGCCCAGACTTGTTCGCGACGTCAGATAGAAATGTCAACCACGCCATCTGCTCATCGTTCAGGCCAGCTATGAATGAGGCGTCGTACTTCGCCTCGGGCTCCGGCAATTCCTCGCGCTCACCTGGCTCCTCTTTTCCAGCCACGGGGTTGTGAAACCATTTGATGAGCGCGAGTTGTTGGCCATGACTCAGCTCTTTGGGATTCTGAACGCCATAAGCAACGTCAAGCTGTTGAATTAGAACATCTTGTGACACGTCAAATCGGTCGCGGAGGGTTGAGACATAGTTGTTAAAATACTTGACAGGAATCTTCTCACCGCTTTCGTGAGCCTGCTTGAGTTCTTCAATGTCTTTACTCGCTTGTGTTTTGGTTGGGTGGCTACACTCGTAGACCTTGGCTACCAGGTCGTGAGAGTCGCCGCTGCGGACCCCCATCTGAGCCAACAGGCTACAGAGAAAGGTTAACTGCTTATCAGAGCACGGGTTCTCAATCCTTGGAAGTGGTTTCGTCATGTCGCCCGAGCCGTCGCTCTGTCCCCACTCAACGTCATCCGGCTCCTGCTCGGCGTTAAACACTTCTTTGGCCTGCTCTAGAGCCCGCGCCCTTTCTTTCGATTCTTCAGAATACCCAGTTGAGCACCCAGGTATGCGTACTTCTGGGTCCGGAATGTCGTCATCCTCAAACGGGGCTTCCATCTCTTGCTTTACTGTCTGCTCGATTTGTTTTGCGGTTGGCCCAAAGCACTCAGATTTCTGCGGCACTGCAAGCTTATCTTCCAGGCGCTTCGGCTCCTCAATCTCGCCCTCATCATAGACCGCGCCTAGGAAAATCTCGGAGCAGTACATTTTGGCGCCGTTCGACATGGCCCGGTTGTATAGCATCTGCTTAGTGTATTTGCGCCAGTTGTCCTTATTGAGCAGACCCGCGTCTTTGGCATCTTGGACTGTGAACTCAACCGTTCCGGAAGATTCGCCATTATCGAAGAACTCGATCTTGCAGCTTTGGGCTGACGTCAGCAAAACCTTGTAGTTATACCGGCCCGAGCGCTTGATCATCGCGGCCATCGTATGCGCACGTATAACCGTCTGACCCTGAACGATGTCAATCCCCCGCATGGAAGCAATAGGGGAAAGGCCAAGCTCCTGACCGGCGAGTATTTTGACAGCAGCCTGAGCAACATCGCGAGTGTCCTTAAACAGGCCGCTTTTAACCATGATTTCAGCATAGCCCTGGACGTCCTCTAGTCTCATTAACGCGTTTTCCATTATTTCTCCTTTCTGTTGCCTCGTGCACTTGACGATTAGAAATATACAGTGTATCTTTTATATTGTCAACAGGACAACACTAATTATTTTCACGGGAGAACCCAAATGCCGAAAGACGATCACGGGAATGAGGTTGTATTTTGTACGCTTCCGATTCCGAAAGAGCTGCACACGGGCGCTAAGAAGTCTGCTAAACTAGATCGACGCAGCCTACGTCAGTACATCTTCTTGGCGATCGAGGAGCGGAATAAGAAGTTCATTGCTGACAACCCGGATTCGCCAGACTTCATTCCGCCAGGGTTGCGTGATTAGGTAGAATATGGTATACGCGTGCGCCACGCGTGTATCACACGCGTTTCTTGGTTTTTTTTAAGACTAAGAATAAGAAAGAAAAGACAAGAATAAGAGAAGAATAAAAAGGGCATTTTATTTTTCTCGCAACGGAGGTGCTATGAGCTGGGAAGAAGACGAACCTTACGAGCCAAAAGAAATCGTCCACGCCACAGTGGAGAGCTTAGCCAAGGGCGACTACCGAGTGCGTGTCATGGTGACTGATTCGCCGAGAGCGCTGTCAGCCGTCGTGCCTGAGATCGTAGCCGCGTTCATTGATTTGCACGGCCAGATAGCCAAGCACATGGCGGAGAGCAATACGACCGAATAACTGATCTTGAAAGGAGGGATCATGTTATCTGAGGGACTGCCCTATAAACTCACGGAGTGTCAAACATGCGGAGCCTGCTCGATCATGGGCTCTACCAACCACGCCCCGAAATGCCACGGTGAGCGCCAGCGGAAAATTGCGGGGCTGGCTACCAAGCCAGTCGCCGCCTATATAGCTGGCCGGTGGATTATCAGCAATGTCACTGTGCCTAAGCCCAAGGATGATTCGGCTAAAGAGATACGTCGCTACAGCGCGATCAAATCGAAGATCGCAATTGCGCTCATGCCAGGGATGCCGGACGCAGAGGAGATCAACTACGATTCCGCTGTGGATATGTTTCGCCTTAAAATTTTCCAAGTATCCCGAGAATCTTGCGGCATGAAATACCACGGCGCATCATACGAGTCAGAGGACGTCATCAACGCTGCGCGGTCGTTCGTGTTCACGCCAGATTTCGAAGATATCTGTGAATTCATTGGAGTCAAGCCTGATGCTATCAGAGAGGCACTGATCCGAAAGTGGGCTGGCATCGAGCGCTTCCAGATTGAAGATGACGGTGACGAGTTTGATGATACCGAGGATGACGAGTACATCGAGTACGACCTGGAAGACTTGCAGGGTGCTCTGAACCATTTAAATGGATTTCAAGAGGCCGTAGGGTAATCGAATAGGATGACAAGGGGTTGGATATGAAGTGGCAAATCTGGCACCTTCTCGTCGGCGAGAGAGGCATTATGGACTACCAGCAACTCCCATACAAGTCTCAGCCTGAAACCGTTTTCATTCCAGAGGGAATTTCTGCCAATTGTCCAATAGACGAGTGGTTCGAAGCTCTGGATAACGGTGATTTCGATCCAGAGTACGCACGGCTCCTGCTGAAACCCCCTGAAGTTCAATATAGCTATCACGCTGGTGGGATATCCCATATTTTCGTAGGAGGAAACGAAGATGAAGAGAGCGATGAATGAATCTGCAGATGTTATGATTGACGATAGGGCGTTTACGCTCGATAACACATCGGAGCTTGACATGATCGAGAAGCGTGTTAGACGTTTCAAAGGCGTTAATTTTGTTCGGTCATTCAATGAAATTCTGATTCGCTTATGGCTGGAACAGGACGACAAAGGCCAGAAGGCCATCGAGCGGAAGTACAAAACCACTGGCATCAACTGGAAAAAGGCCAGAGCAAAAGGCGCAGAGTAAATGGCAGACCTCACATTCAGTCTCATCTACCTGGAAGACTTGAGCATCGGCACCGGAACCACCGCTATCGACAGATCGGACGGGACTACGGTTGACGCTACCAAGATAAATCTCAACAACTTATCAACAACCACCTCCACGTTTAACACCACCGGCATTGTGATTGACCAGGCCGCGGCTGATGATGAGGTCATTACCCTACAGTCTAGCGACGTCGCGCACGGCATAACGGATTTCACCGACACCGACACCTACGGTACGCTGCTGAAGGCGTCTGCGCTGTCCGGTGGTCTCCATGTGCGCGGCTTCTCCGAAGACGAGACAGGAGCTAAGATCAGTGGCTACGCCACCACCACAGATGCTACAACAGGTACTGGATCGCTGGCCCCTATCCTCCTTGATGGAGCGCTCAAGTCAGGAACCGGCGTTACTGCCGTCGCCTCTGGTGCCAACGTTGCCGTCATGCAGAACGACTCTACAACCCGTTGGATTCTTAAGGGTAACGGAGACGTCTGGATGGACGGAGACCTCACCGGCGTTGCAGATATCACAGCAACTGGTACTATCAGCGGAACGACTGCCAGTGGATTTACAACGATCTCTGGGACAACGATTACTGCGTCGGGCGTCCTTTCAGGTAACTCAATCACTTCAACAACAACTATCGCGGCAACCACTACCGTCAGCGGAGCTACAGTTACGTCCACCGGTGCAGTTAACGGTGCATCCTGCGTCCTAGACCAGGGCGCAGCAGATGGTAATATCATGACACTTGAGTCATCTGACGTTGCTCATGGTATCACTGATTTTGCAGACACAGACGTGTACGGCGCATTTCGCAAAATCAACGCTGCGTCGGGTGGCATGAGGATGCGTGGATTCACCGAAAGCGTTGTAGGATATAGCGCTACGGCTTTTGTAACGAGTGAGGACACCACCTCTACAACCAGTTCAGAGGCTGCCGTCTTGATGGACGGTGCGCTCAAGGATGGCACTGGTGTGCAGGCTATGGCCAATGGCGCCAACGTATTCGGCGTGACCAACGACGGGACCACTGGATTCCTGGTCAAGGGCAACGGTGACGCATGGCTGAATGGCGAAATGACTCTGCACAAGGTCATTGTGGACCAGGGCGCCGACGATGACCAGGTATTTGAGGCTCGATCGAGCGACGTGGCCCATGGAATGACATCGCTCACCGACACCTCGACCTTCTATGAGATGCAAAAACAAGGCGCCACAGCAGGTGGCGTGCTTCTCAACGGATATTCCGAGACAAATATCGGAATTCAGATGGCTGGCCGTGTAACCACTGAAGATACGACGAAATCCACGGCTGCCTTAGGCCCCATTCTAATGACAGCTCAGCTCAAATCGGGTACAACAGTTGGAGCGATGAGCACGGCGAACGCCAACCTATTCGTGGTTAGAGACAGCGCTACTGCCAAGTTCATCGTTGACTTAGAAGGGGACTTGCATGTTGATGGATCATCATCGTTATCGACATTCGATGACTATGACGATATTGCGCTCATCGAGGCGGCCAAGTCGGTTATGGCTCCGGATTTCCGCGCAACGCTCGGGGAAACTGTTGAGCAAAACCTGGCGATACTCGAAGCTGGAAGGGTTATTACTCGCGACAACGGAGACTGTTTCATCTCGTACAAAGGAATGACTGGATTACTCATTGACGCCATCAGGCAGCTTGCAGGGCGCGTACAGGAGCTAGAAGCACAATGCGGGTGATTGCTATTGATCCGGGCAGGCATGGCGCTATAGCCTATTTGGGAGAGAGCAAAGCATGGGTATGGGACTTACCGTATCGAGATGGTCTCGAAGGGCCGGAAGACTCACCCATGGTGGACCTAGAAAAGCTGCACGCCATCCTGGCTAACACAGACAAGGTGGATGTGCAAATCATTGAGAAGCCACAGTGGCGGATGGGTATTTCTGCAAAAAATGCAGCGACCGCGTTTTTTAATTTCGGTCGTCTAACCTCTTTATTTAAATGCCCTTTTGTGGTTCACGCTGCGGTGTGGAAGAAAGAGCTAGCGCTGACAAGCGATAAAAACCTGTCACTTCATATAGCGCGGTTGCTATTTCCTGAGCTACAATCTGTACTCACCCTGAAGAAACACGAAGGACGAGCTGAGGCCGTACTGCTTGGTGAATATGCTCGCCGGACGTTAGCAGGGTTCTAGGAGAGTGAGCGGGGAGGTTTTGAGGGAAGCCTCCCCGTAACTTTTTAGGACTCCAGCACCATCACGAGATAGTAGTGGTTGGGGCATCCAATCATCATGCTTCCCTTGCCTCTTTCCCACTTGCAACAATCAGGGCCATGGGCGTACACGTTCTCGTCAGCCAACATATGCTCTTCTAGGTTCTCGATTTCGGTATCAGTCCAGCCAGCATCCTTCAGTTTGGCACACCCCAGATATACAGCCTCATGCTTGTCGTCACCGGAGCCGAACAGGACATTCTTCCCTTGGAACTGTTCGAGTACTCCCGGCCTGATAAAGTCAACGAAATCATCCTCGTCCATCACTCCAACATCAGACTTCAGGACCTTGCGGTGTCCGATATTTATCACAGCGTACGCCAGGTCTACGTCTGGTCTCGGTCGATTCTCGCGCTCTGCTTGTGCCGCTAAGTCCTTGGTAACCTTGAGCCACATCTGCTGCCACGCTGTGTGGTACAGCGCCTGAGCCCTGTGGTCATATGGATTCATGATCTGTGACTGGCCCATGGCTGCCGCAATGGCGCCAAGCTTGCGCGCCGCATCATAGTGTGCATCTCTTACTGCTGTCACTACTTGCTCCTTTACAATGCATAGCGTCCTGCCATGCTTCTTAAAATAGGCGTCGTTCGCCCGCTGAAGTTTCTGTCTGCGATAGTACCTGATGGCCTTGAGGCGACGACATATTTTGCACTCTATGCTGCCGTCGCTCGGGTCGTGGTACTGGTTGTCGTCTATCACCAGGTGGCCGTATTTGCAGGTTCGGGGTCCGACTTTTTTCTGCATTGCCTAGCATCCTCATGATAAGACGGTACATCCATACGAATAGCCTTACATAGACAACAACCACAAGCGCTGGGATGAGGACCAGATAGGTATTGTGGCCGTGTTTGTACTTCCTGAGCCTCATCCATAAT